>Ga0079305_1001115_pt1 | contig 40616 bp, 39 predicted proteins | sample LMS_cellobiose_e_FD_79183 | JGI IMG/M metagenome (GOLD analysis project Ga0079305, IMG submission 79183) | Rumen-fistulated moose microbial communities from Alaska, USA - LMS_cellobiose_enrichment | ecosystem: Host-associated > Mammals > Digestive system > Stomach > Rumen fluid ... | reverse complement strand
GGGGCCCTCCCTTTGGTCGGTCAGGAGAGAGGATTTTCAAGGAGAGGACCCAATCGAAAGGGTCCTCTCCTTGAACGTGTCTTTGCGTACTTTCTGCACGAGCAGAAAGTACGTCGCGCCCGCAGGCGCGAAACCCTCCCCGCGCCTGCCGACGCGAAACCCTCCCCACCCCGCAAACCCCTCAAAAAACCCTTGCATTTTCCCAAAAGGTATGTTATGCTCTTGTTGTTAGCAATAGCTAACAACATTTTTACCACATCGGTTAGCAGAAACTAACAAAAAAATATTCCCGGCGCCGTTTTCTCACTGTCATATGGAAGGCGCCGCCCGGGAAGACTAAGAGCGCATATCGCAGAGAGGAGCGTGAAGGCGTGAGCGTCGTGATCGTAGGAGGAAACGAGTGCATGGAGCGGCAGTATAAGGAACTCTGTCGGGAATACCGCTGCCGCGTCAAGGTCTACACCAAGACCGAGGGCCTGAGCGGCAAGATCGGCAGCCCCGATCTGCTGGTGCTGTTCACCGGCACGATGTCGCATAAAATGCTGCAGGGCGCGCTGCGCGGCGTCAAGGGCAAGGACACCGTCATCGCGCGTTCGCATTCCAGTTCCCAGGCTGCGCTGCGGAGCATTCTGGCGCGGCATGTCGAGGTGAAGTGCTGAATGCTGGAGGATGTGCTGATTCGCCACGCCGCCCCGACGCTGGCCGGACTCAAGACGGGCAATCTGTTTCCCTGTGCTGCCTATCCGGCACTGGCGGAGGAAGTGCGCGCCTATGACCGGCTGCTGGCGTCGAAGGGGATGCGTCTCCTGTCTCTGCGGCATACGGAGGTGCAGGCGCTGCTGTACCTTTACCGTCCCGCGCGGCTGCGGCGCGACCTCGCCGTGCCGGAGGCGCGGCGTCTTCTGCACGAGGCGGGCTATGCCGATCTGCGCTGCGAGCGCTGCCTCGGCGAGCTGGCGCGCCGGCTGCGCGCCTTTCGCGACTTCCCGCATGAGATCGGCCTGTTTCTCAGTTACCCGCCGGAGGACGTGCGCGGTTTCATCGAGCATCGCGGGCGCGGGTGCAAGTGCGGCGGCTGCTGGAAGGTCTACGGCGACGCGGGCAGGGCGCAGGCGCTGTTCCGCGCCTATCGGCAGTGCACAGATTGTTACTGCAAGCGGCACGCCATGGGTGATCCTGTGGAGCGGCTTGCTGTGGCGATGTGAATTTTGACCTATCAACAGGAAAGGAAGGACGAAGTATGAAGAAGATCGCAGTGGTTTATTGGAGCGGTACGGGCAACACCGAGGCCATGGCAAACGCCGTTGCTGCGGGCGCGCGCGAGGCAGGGGCGACGGCGGAGCTGTTCACCCCGGACGATTTCAGCGCCGAGCGCGTCGCGGGTTATGACGCGCTGGCCTGGGGCTGCTCCGCGCAGGGCTCGGAGGTGCTCGAGGAATACGCGTTCGAGCCGCTGTTTGCCGCGTGCGAAGCTGCGCTTCGCAGCAAGAGCGTCGCGCTCTTCGGCTCTTACGGCTGGGGCGACGGCGAGTGGATGCGTGCCTGGGAGCAGCGCTGCTCCGATGCGGGCATCGGCCTTGCGTGCGAGAGCGTCATCTGCTGCGACGCACCCGATGACGACGCCGCTGCCAAGTGCCGCGCGCTGGGCGCCGCGTTGGCAAAGTAAGCAGCCGCGTTCCATATGGAAAAAGGGCCGGGGACGGCGTATGCCGTCCCCGGCCCTTTGCTGCGGTCTTGTCATTCGCGCATCGCCTTGAGCTGCCCCGTGGAGGAGAGAACCGGCCGCAGCGCCGTGTAGAGCACCGGCGCGATCACCATCGCCGCGACCGCGTTGATCGCGGAGGCGGGGAGCTTCGCGCCCATGGTCGCCCATGCGGTCGCGAGCGGATAGCCGTAGACAAAGCGCTGGTAGACGTAGGTCTTGAGCATGTAGAGCGCCACGTAGGTCCACGCGCCCGCGACGCACGCGGCGACGTTGCGCCCGTGCCGCTCGGCTTCGCTGCCGCCGGCGAAAGCGATCTTCGCGCAGACCCACGCCATCGCGAATTTGGACACGAAGGTAATGAGCCCCTGCAGCACGTCGTAGCCGCCGAGCGTCACGTCGTAGAGCAGGCTGCCCAGCCCCGCGGCGAGGCCGCCGCTCAGCGGACCCATCAGCAGACCGCTGAGCAGGCACAGCGTGTTCGCCAGGTGCACCTTGGAGCCGAGCAGCGGAAAACGGATCAGCGTCGCCACGTAGACGAGCGCGGCGAGCATCGCGATATAGACGATCTTCTTCAGTGTGAAACGCGAGGTCATGGGGGATCCCTCCTGTGATTGAACTGCGTTCAGCATAGCGCAAATCTGACCTTGTGAAAATACCCAAAACTGATATTTATTATAAGACCAGATGAAAAAATGCGTCGGTGTTTTTTCGAGCAGTTCAGAGAAAAACGGAGAGGATCGGTGAAAAAGAGGTGCCGAAAAAACGGGTGCGCGCCGGTCCTTTCCGGCGCGCACCCGTTTTTCTTCCGGTGCCTTGATGGTTTTCTTCCGGTGCCTTTGGCGTTTTTCTTCGGCGCTTTTTCGCTTTCCGCTGCGTTCAGATGCCCGCGGCGCGCGCGTCCTCGGCGCGGCGTTCCTCGATGGCGGCCTTGAGCACCATGTCCTTCACCTTCATGAGGCGGATGGTGTTCGCGCGCTCGTTCTCGTCGAGCTTCATCGTGATATAGCGGATCGAATCCTGCATCTGCGGGATCTTCACGTATTCCAGCGCGTTGACGCGGCGGCGGGTCTTCTCGATCTCCTCCGCCATCAGCTGCGCCGCCTTTTCCAGCTGCGCCAGCTTCAGCATCTTGCGGAAGACCTTGCCCAGCGCGTCCACCGCCGTGTCCAGCTCGCCGCTCGTGGCGGCGAAGCCGTAGGGGTAGATGTCCGCATCGGACTTGGTGCGGGTCTGGAAATCGTACAGCGGCACGTTGACGGACATGACGTTCTGCGTGGTCATCGTGAGCTCGACGCTCTGCTTCGGGTAGAGCAGCGCCTGCTCGAGCGCCTGTGAGCTCATGAGCGCGGAGGCGATGGTGAACGAGCCGTAGGCTGTCTCCAGATCCTGTTCGACCTCGGCGCGCAGGGCGCGCACCTCGCGTACCGCCTCGAGAAACTGCTTCATCAGCTCGTCCCGCTTGTCCTTGAGCAGCTTGTGCCCGCGCTGGGCGGTGCGCAGCTTGCCCTTGAGCCGGGTGAGCTCCATCCGGGTGGGGTTTACCGCGATCTCAGGCATCGTCACCCTCCCTTCTCAGTTGTCCTTCTCGTCTTTTTTGGGCCAATACTTCTCGATGAACTCCGGCTTGATGCGCTTGAGCTCGGACTTCGGCAGGATGCTCAGCAGCTCCCAGCCGAGGTCAAGCGTCTCCTCGATGGAGCGGTTCTGCTCGTAGCCCTGGTTGACATAACGCTTTTCAAACTCATCCGCAAAGCGGGCGTAGAGCAGGTCGACCGGCGTGAGCGCGGCCTCGCCGAGGATGGACATGAGTTCCTTGTTCTCCTTGCCGGTGGAGTAGGCGGCGAAGAGCTGGTTGAGCGTGTTGGCGTGATCCTCGCGGGTCTTGCCCTCGCCGATGCCCTTGTCCTTCAGGCGGCTGAGCGACGGCATGACGTCCACCGGCGGCTGGATGCCCTGGCGGTACAGCGCGCGGGAGAGGATGATCTGCCCCTCGGTGATGTAGCCGGTCAGGTCCGGGATCGGGTGGGTCTTGTCGTCCTCGGGCATGGTGAGGATGGGGATCAGCGTGATCGAGCCGGGGTTGCCGAGCTGCCGGCCCGCGCGCTCGTAGAGCGTGGCCAGGTCGGTATAGAGATAGCCGGGGAAGCCGCGGCGGCCCGGGACCTCCTTCTTGGCGGCGGAGACCTCACGCAGGGCTTCGGCGTAGTTGGTGATGTCCGTCATGATGACGAGGACGTGCATGCCCTTCGTAAAGGCGAGATATTCCGCGGCGGTCAGCGCCATGCGCGGGGTGGAGATGCGCTCGACCGCGGGGTCGTTCGCGAGGTTGGAGAAGAGCACCGTGCGGTCGATGGCGCCGGTGCGGCGGAACTCGCTGACGAAATACTCGGACTCCTCAAACGTGATGCCGATGGCGGCGAAGACGACCGCGAAGTTGGACGACTCGTCGCCCAGCACCTTGGCCTGACGCGCGATCTGCGCGGCAAGCTGGGCGTGCGGCAGGCCGGAGCCGGAGAAGATCGGCAGCTTCTGCCCGCGCACGAGGGTGTTGAGCCCGTCGATCGTGGAGACGCCGGTCTGGATGAATTCATTGGGATAGTCGCGCGCGGCGGGGTTCATGGGCAGACCGTTGATGTCGCGATACTCCTCGGGCAGGATCTCGGGGCCGCCGTCGATCGGGCGGCCCATGCCGTTAAACACGCGGCCGAGCATGTCGCCCGAGACGCCGAGCTGGAGCGGATGGCCGAGGAAGCGCACCTTCGCGTCCGCCAGGTTGATGCCGGCGGCGGACTCGAAGAGCTGGACGACGGCGGTGTCGCCGTTGACCTCGAGCACCTTGCCGTGGCGGAGCGAGCCGTCGTGCAGCTCGATCTCCACCAGCTCGTCATAGGTGACATTGTCCACCATGCGGACCATCATGAGAGGGCTTACGATCTCCTCCACGGTCTTGTATTCACGGATCATCGGTCCTCACCTCCTTCAGCGGCGATTTGATCGATCTGACCGGCCAGCTCGATGCGGATGTCGGCATAGGCGTCCGCATATTCCTCGACCGGCACGCTCTTGGCGCGGCCGATGCGCTCGCGCGCGGCGATGCCGAAGAGCTTGGCGGCGGGCGCGCCCTGCGCGATCGCGGCGCGGCAGCGGCGGTCATACTCGAGGATCAGGTCGAGCAGCTTCTCCTGCCGGTCATAGCTGGAGAACCCGTCGATATCGGTAAAGGCGTTCTGCTGGAGGAAGTCCTCGCGGATCATGCGCGCGACCTCGAGCGTGAGCTGGTCGGCGGGGGAGAGCGAGTCCTTGCCGACGAGCTGCACGATCTCGTTGAGGCTCGACTCCTCCTGCAGGATGCTCATCGCGCGGCCGCGGTTGGCCATGAAGCTGTCGCCCAGGTTCTCGTCGAACCACGGCTTGAGCGAGTCGAGATAGAGCGAGTAGGAATTGAGCCAGTTGATGGCGGGGAAGTGGCGGCGGTAGGCGAGCGAGGAATCCAGCGCCCAGAACACCTTGACGATGCGCATCGTGGCCTGGGAGACCGGCTCGGAGAGGTCGCCGCCCGGCGGCGACACCGCGCCGACGGCCGTCAGGCTGCCGCGGCGGGACTCGGTGCCGATGCACTCGACGCTGCCGGCGCGCTCATAGAACTGCGCGAGACGGGAGGCAAGGTAGGCGGGATAGCCCTCCTCGCCGGGCATCTCCTCCAGACGGCCGGACATCTCGCGCAGGGCCTCCGCCCAGCGGGAGGTGGAGTCCGCGATGACGGCCACGTCGTAGCCCATGTCGCGGAAATACTCGGCGATGGTGATGCCGGTGTAGACCGAGGCCTCGCGCGCCGCGACGGGCATATCGGACGTGTTTGCGATGAGCACCGTGCGCTTCATCAGGCTCTCGCCCGTGCGGGGGTCCCTGAGCTCCGGAAACTCACGCAGCACGTCGGTCATCTCGTTGCCGCGCTCGCCGCAGCCGATGTAGACCACGATGTCCACGTCCGACCACTTGGCGAGCTGGTGCTGCACGACCGTCTTGCCCGAGCCGAAGGGGCCGGGGACCGCCGCCGTGCCGCCCTTGGCGATGGGGAAGAGCGTGTCGATGATGCGCTGGCCCGAGCAGAGCGGGCGCGCGGGCGGATATTTCTTCTTGTACGGGCGGCCGATGCGGACGGGCCACTTTTGCAGCATCGTCAGCGGGAGCTCGCGCCCGTCATCCGTCTTCAGGACGGCGATCGTCTCCGTCACGTTGAAGGAGCCGCTGCGGATCTCCGTCACCGTGCCGCTCAGGTGCGGCGGCACCATGATCTTGTGCAGCACGACGGGCGTCTCCGGCACGGTGCCGAGCACGTCGCCGCCGACGACGCGGTCACCGACCTTCGCCGTGGCCGTGAAGTCCCATAATTTCTCGTGATCCACGGCGGGGACCTCCACGCCGCGGGTGATGTTGGCGCCGACCTTCTGGACGATCTTCTCCAGCGGGCGCTGGATGCCGTCGTAAATGCCCTCGATCATGCCGGGGCCGAGCTCAACGCTCATCGGGGAGCCGGTGCTCTCCACCGCGGCGCCGGGGCCGAGGCCGGAGGTCTCCTCATAGACCTGGATCGAGGCGGAGTCGCCCTTCATCGTCAGGATCTCGCCGATCAGACGCTGCGGGCCGACGCGCACCACGTCGGACATATTCGCATCCTTGAGCCCGGTCGCGACGACCAGCGGGCCGGATACCTTCACGATCTTACCTGCCAAATAAAATCCCTTCCTTCCGAGATAGTTCCGCGCTGCGCGCGGAGAGGCGCGTCACAGGATGTCCGCGCCGACGGCGCGCTCAATGGCGCGCTGGATATTCTCCCGTCCGATGCCGAGCGAGCCGCCGCGGCCCGGGATCAGGATGATGGCGGGACGCAGCTCGTCCTTATAGCGGTCGAGCACGTCGTCCAGGTCCTTGGCCAGCGTCTCCGTCAGGTAGATGACGGCGCAGTCGGTCCTGGCGAGCTGACGGATGCGCTCGCGCGCCTCCTCCGCGTCCGTGACCGGGTAGGTGTCCAGCCCCAGGGCGCGGAAGCCCATCACGGACTCCCAGTCGCCGACCACGGCGATCTGATAGGTTGCTGCCATGCTGTTCACCGTCCTCTCAGCGATAACCGGCGCGCAGGCGCGCGCGGATCACGTCCGCCGGCAGACCGGCGGCGCGGCCCAGCAGCGCGATGCGAAGATCCATATATTCCGTCTCCCGCCAGGCGAGGTAGGCCAGCAGCGGCGCCTCGCCGAAGGGGATGAGCCGCGCGCGGTCGAGATAGGCGTTCACCGTATCGTCGCACAGGCGCTCGAACTCCGTGAGGTAGCCGCCGCGCAGCGTCTCGGCGCCGGAGGCGGCCGCGTCGCGCAGGTCGGTCGCGGCGTAGAGCTCGGCGAGGCCGGCCCCGTCTGCCGCGCTGACGGCAAGGATGCCGTCCGCCTCCACCGTGCCGCCGGGGAAGAGGACGCCGCGCAGAAAGTCCGCGTTCTTGCCCATGCGGATCGTGCGCACGAGCGTGCGCAGGTTCGCCGCGTCGATCTGCAGGCGCACCCAGCCGGTCAGAAACGCGCTGCCGGTGCCCTCCGCCGCGGAGAGCAGATCGGCATAGTACCAGCGGTCGAGCACCGCGTCGGAAAGCTGGGGATCGCGCGTCGTCTCAAGGACGGTGCGCGCCTCCTCCGCCGCGCGGGCGAGAAAGCCGGGCAGAGACCCGGTCTCGCCGGTGGCGAGCGCCTCGCGCAGCGCGTCCGCGCCGACGCGGCCGAGATCCGCGAGCATGTGGGAGGCGTCCGTCTCCAGCGCGGCGGCCTTGAGCAGCGTCTTCAAATTGTGATAGTCGTACTTGAGCTTGAATACGTCGACGAGGCCGGCGTCCGGCACGTCGGGCGCAAGGTCCGCGATCGACGCGGCACGCGCCGCGGAGAGCGCGGCGTCCATCTCCTCCGGCCGGGCGGGGTCCAGCTCCGGATAGCCGAAGGACTGGAGGAGCTTGGCCGCTTCCTCGCCGCTGCGGGCCTGGAGCAGCTGCTCGAACTGCTCCTGCGTGAGCAGGCGGTTCTCCATCGCGCGGATGCGCGCCGAAACGGCCAGATAATCGGTGTCTTTGATCTTTTTTGTCAAGGCGTGATCCACCCCCTGCCGTTACGCGGGGAACAGCAGTCGGGCCGCCGTTCCCGCCGTTGCCGCCTTTTCCAGGCGCAGCAGCGTTTCAAAGGTGCAGTTGACCTCCACGTTCCGATCCCGCAGCACGAAGCCGCCGCGGATGGGCAGCGTCTCTGCCGAGAGGGTGAGGCGCTTGCCGGAGGTCTCGTTCGCGCGGCGCACCGCGGCCTCGCCCAAGCGGGCGCGGTCCGCCGCCGAAAAGACGGCCTCCTCCTCGCCCGTCGTCGAGGCGCGCACAAGCAGCGCCGCAAGGAAAGCGACGGTCCGCTCCTCGTCCATCGAGCAGAGCTTGTCGAGCGCGCGGGCATAGGTCTCCTCCAGCAGCGCCTGCTTGGCGGCGAGGAGCTCCTTCTGCGCGTCCATCTGCGCGGCGCTCACGAGCCGCGCCTCGCGCTCCGCCGCCGCGGCCTCGTTCTTCGCGGCGAGGGCGCGGGCCTCCGCCTCCGCCCGGGCGCGACAGTCGGCGGTCAGCTGCGCCGCCTCCTCCCGCGCCTTGGCGAGAATGCCGTCGATCTCCGCCTGCGTATCGGCCGCGATACGCGCCGTGATCCGTTCGATCCCGTTCATCGCGATCCCTCCGCGCTCACGGCGTGGGGAGCCACAGGAGCATCAGGAAGGAGCCGAGCAGCGAGAGGATCGCGTAGAACTCCACGATACCGCAGAGGATGATGCCCTTCGTCCAATCGTCGGGCTTCTTGGCGAGGATGTTGACCGCGCCCGCCGCGACGCGCGCCTGCGCGATGGCGGAGAGCAGGCCGCCGATGGCCATCGGCATGCAGGCGATGAAGTACTGGAAGCCGAGCGTGACGCTCATGCCGACGAGGTTCGCGCCCGCGCCGCCGATCATGCCGAGGCGGATGAGCGAGAAGAACCAGACCACCAGACCGTACAGGCCCTGCGTGCCGGGCAGAAGCTGGAGCACCATGACCTTGCCGGACTTGGAGGGATCCTGGGTTAGCAGGCCCGTGCCCGCCTCGCCGACGATGCCCGTGCCCTTGGCCGAGCCCACACAGGAGAGTCCCAGGGCGAGGCCGCCGCCGAGCAGCGCCAGCGCCAGACCGCCGAATTGTTCAAAAAAGCTCATTGTTGTTTCCTCCTATAAAAATTTATCAGTCGTTTTGTCATTTGCGGACGAGGTCCACATAGCGCGTTTGCAGAGAGAGCGGACGGAAGGGCCTGCCGCCCTCCTCATAGAAGCGGCCGAAGAACTCAAGGCATTGCAGGCGCATATCGTGCACGAAGCAGCCGAGCAGGTTCAGGCCGAAGTTGATCGCGTTGCCGATCATCGAGATCAGGAAGAAGGCCACGATATTGCCGGTGATCGCGCCGAGGGAGTTGAACACCTGCGAGATGACCGCGCCCGCGAGCATCAGCGCCATGAGGCGCGAGTAAGAGAGAATATCGCTGAAGTAGCCGGTGACGTGGCTGTAAAGCGAGCCGAAGACGCCCATCAGCTTGCCGAAGACGCCCTTCTTGCCGTAGCCCTGCGTGAGCAGGAGCAGCGCGACGATCGCCCAGAGGAAGACCTTGTTCTTCAGCAGGATGCCGGCGGCGCCGAGCGCAAACACCAGGAACCACGCTCCCTCGTCGCACAGGGCGGAGAGCGCCTCGCCGCGGCGGCACTTCTTGTAGGCGCTGATGCCCATGCCGGTGAAGATCTGAAGAACGCCGAGACACAGCGAGCCGACGAGCACGGCGAGCGCATCGTCCAGCGGGCTGAAGAGGCGGGGCAGATCGAAGGTGCTGTTCGGGTCGAAAAAGTGCACGAGCTGGGGCAGAAAGTCCCCGAAGAAGCTGCCCGTGAGCGCACCCATCAGAAACGTGCTCGCGCCGCACAGGCCCATCAGCGGGATCATGTAGCGCAGGGACGGGCCGTTCGGGTTCGCCTTTTTCATCACGATGACCGAGGTGAGCATCATCAGCAGACCGTAGCCCATGTCCGCGAGCATGATGCCGTAGAACAGGATGAAGAACACCGCCATCAGCGGGTTCGGGTCGAGCGAGCCGTACATCGGCAGGGAGTGCATCTCCGTCACCATGTTGAGCGGGCGGGTGAAGGCGTTGTTCTTCAGCCGGATCGGCACGTGCTCGTACTCCTCGGGCGCGGGATCCTCCGCCTCCCAGGCGCAGCCGTGCCCGTCGAGCACGCGCGCGACCTCGTCCATCCGCTCGGCCTCGGCCCAGCCCTCGAAAAAGACGATCGTATCGTCCGTCAGCAGGCGGGCGGTGTTCGCCGCACGGTCGGCCTCCGTCGTCAGGCGGTCGACGTAGAGCCGCAGCGCGCCGCGCGAGGCGCCGCTTTCCGCAAGGGCGCGGTTCACCTCCTCCTGCTGCGCGCGGTTCGCGCCCAGCGAGAGATCGAGCGAGGCGACGTTCCTCTGCGCGGTGCCGTCCGCCTCCGGGAAGGAGACGACGGAGAAGCTGAAGGGACGCAGCGCCTCCTGCACACGCTCCTCCTCCGCGCGGTGGCAGAGAAGATAGGCGTAGAGCTGCTGCTTGTCCGCACTGACGCGAAAAACCTCCGCCGCGGCGCCGTCGGCGTCCAGCGCGCCGTTCACGGCGTTGAGATCGGTCGAGGCGGGGAAGACGAGCAGGCGCGCGAGCGTGTGCGCTGTGCCGGGGGAATGGAGCGGCGCGTCCAGATCCGCCCAGGGGAGAAGAGCGGCGCGCCTGGCGTTCAGGCGGCCCTCCTCGCTCAAGAGCGCGGCCAGCTCGCGCAACCGGTCGTTGATCTTCTGGCTCTCCTCCGCGGGGCGGAGGCTTTCGTCGCTGAGAAAGTCCTCCTCCCGGACGCCGGGGCGGAGCTGCAGCAGCTTCTCCTTCCCGGCGTAACGCCGGGCGGCCGAGAGCGCGGCGTCCGCCTCCGCGAGCGCGCCGCGGCAGCGGGGCAGGGCAGATTCCTCCCGGCGCAGCAGCGCTGCCCAGGCGGGATCGCCGAGCTTGTCGTCCGGCTCGCTGATCTCGACGCAGCCGAGACGCTGCAGATCCTTGAGCAGATCCTCACGCTCGGCCTCCATCGCGATCACGCGGAGCCGTTTCATTGTTACAATGGCCATGGAACCCTCCGTTCCGCCGCTTCGTTTGAGGCAGGGCAGGGGGAGGATCTCCCAAGCGGCGGAAGGAGATCCCCGCAGCGCGAGCGCGCGCTCACGCGTTTTGTTCCAGAATCTTCGTTACGATCATGTCGGCGGCCTCGTCCATATGGCGCTCTGCCTCCGCGCGCAGCGCAAGACGCGCCTGCTCGGTCTCACGTCCGATCTCGGCGGCGCGCGCCGACGCGCGTTCCTCCGCCTGCGCGAGCTGCTCGCGCCCGCTCTCCGCCGCGACGCGGCGGAGCTTTTCAAAAAGCGCCTCTCCCTCACGCTCCGCTTCGGTCAGCAGAGCGCGGGCGTCCGCCTCGGCGGCGGCACGGCGGGCCTTTTCGACGGCCTCGGTCTCCGCGATTTTCTGAATCGCCTCCATTGTCATGCGATCACCACGCTTTCCCTCTCCCAAAGGGAGATGATCTGCGGAATGCACCATTCCACACCATTATAAATTATAAGGCATTTCCGCAAGAAATTCAATCGTCACTTTTTTGCCTTTGCGCAGTTATCGGGAAAATCAATGAAACCGCGCGCGGGGAGCGGGCGCGCTTTCTGCGCAAAAGGAGTTGAAAAGCGGCGCGGGTCTATATATAATCTTAACGCATATCCTTAACGCATTACGCATCAGAACGAAAACAAAACGCCGGCGGCGCGCCGCCGGCGGAAAGGGAAGTGCGGGGATGGGAAGCATCCGGAATACGCTCAGGGCGCATCTGACGATCTGGGGGATCTATCTGCGCTCACTGGGCAAGTGGACGGCGGTATCGGTCGTGACGGGGACGCTGTGCGGCCTGCTCGGCTCGGCGTTCCACATCGGCGTGGAGTACGCGACACAGTGGCGCGGGGCGCACCCGTGGCTGCTGTACTGCCTGCCGGTGCTGGGTCTCGGCATCGTGGCGCTCTACAAGCTGCTGGGCACGGAGGGACAGGGCACGAACAGCATCCTCGAGGAGGTGCAGAGCGGGCGCGGCCTGCCGCCGGCGCTGGTGCCGGCGATCTTCGTATCGACGCTGCTGACACACCTCGGCGGCGGTTCCGTCGGACGCGAGGGCGCGGCGCTGCAGATGGGCGGCACGCTCGGCTTCTGCACGGCGCGCCTCCTGCGGCTGGACGACCGGGACATGCGCACCGCGACGATCACGGGCATGGCGGCGTTCTTTGCGGCGCTGTTCGGCACGCCGATGGCGGCGACGGTCTTTGCGCTCGGCGTGGTGAGCGTCGGGCTCGTATACCATGCGGCACTGATCCCGGCGCTGCTCGCCTCGCTCACGGCCTACGGCATCTCGCGCCTGCTGGGCGTGGAGCCGACGTGCTTCGCCGTGACCGCGCCGGCGCCGGCGCCGGTGACGTTCCTGCGCGTGGCCGTGTTGGCGACGCTGTGCGCGATGCTCTCGATCGTGCTGTGCGAGACGGTGCACGGCGCGGAGAAGCTGGCCGAACGCAAGATCGGGAATCCCTGGCTGCGCGTCGCGCTCGGCGGCGCGGCGATCGCGGCGCTGACGCTCGCGTGCGGCACGACGGACTACAACGGCGCGGGCATGGGCGTGATCGCCGCCGCGGTGGAGCAGGGACGCGCCGTGCCCTGGGCCTTTGCGCTCAAGCTGCTGTTCACGGTGGTGACGCTCGCCGCGGGCTATAAGGGCGGCGAGGTGGTGCCCTCGTTCTTCATCGGGGCGACGTTCGGCTGCGCGGTCGGGCCGCTGCTCGGATTGCCGGCGGGCTTCGCCGCGGCGGTCGGCCTTGTGGCGGTGTTCTGCGGCGCGGTGAACTGCCCGCTCGCGTCGACCTTCCTCGCCGTCGAGCTGTTCGGCGCGGAGGGGATGCTCTACTTCGCGCTCGCCTGCGCGCTGAGCTTTGTGCTCTCGGGCTACAGCGGGCTGTATTCCAGCCAGCGCATCCTGTACGACAAGCTCAAGGCGCGCTATATCGACGCGCGCACCAACGCCTACCGCGAGGGACGCGGAGACGAGACGCCGCAGAACTGACGGCGCCGAAGATCCCATTTGAAACAAGGACGGGTCGCCTGTTATGCTTCAGCTGCTTCTGGCCGTGCTGTGCAGCGCCGCGATGGCGGTGGTGCTCAAGTGCTTCCGCGATACGCGGGGCAACCGCTACGGCATCATCCTGGGCAATTACCTCACCTGCGTGCTGCTCTCGCTGCTCCAGACGCCGGAGCGCGGCGCGCTGCTGACGCCGCACGCCGCGACGCTGCTGCTCGGCACGGCCAGCGGCGCGATCTACGTGGCGGGGATCGTCACGCTGCAGAGCAGCATCCGGCGCAACGGCGCCATGCTGACGACCGCCGTGTCGCGGCTGGGACTGCTGGTGTCGCTTGCGGTGAGCATCGCGTGGTTCGGCGAGCGGCCGGACGCCGCGCAGCTCGTCGGGATCGCGCTGGTGCTCGCGGCCATGGTGCTGATCCACACGAAGCGCGGCGCGCAGACCGACGGGACGGAGCTGGCCTTCGGCCTGCTGGTGCTGACGATGCTGACCAACGGCGCCTGCAACGCCATGACGAAGGTGTTTGAGCAGCTCGGCAGCCGCAGCGAGGACACGGCCTATTTCTTCTGGCTGTTCCTGACCGCGGCGGCGATCTCGGCCGCGCTGGGCGGACGCGAGCGCCGCAGGACGGGGAAAAAGCTGCTGCTGAAGGAAGCGGCGGCGGGCGCGCTCGTCGGCGTGCCGAACTACGCCTCGTCCTACCTGCTGCTGCGCGCGCTCGCGCATCTGCCGGCGTTCCTGGTGTTCCCGCTCTACAGCGCGTGCACGATCCTGGTGGTCACGGCGGTGAGCGCGCTGGTCTTCCGCGAGCGGCCGGGCGGACGGCAGGTGCTCGGCCTGTGCGTGATCCTGGCGGCGGTGGTGCTGCTGAACCTCTGAGGACGCAGAAAAGAAATGAGGGTCCCCGGATCGAAGATCCGGAGGCCCTCGTTCTGTTCGGAAACGGTTGGGACACGGAGCGTCTGTAAAGGGCGGCGGCTTGCACTTTTGACGGAGACGCGCGAAATCCTGCAAAAAGCCGCGTTATGGAAACAAAGCAGCGGAGCGGTGACGAAAAAAGCGGGAAAATAAAAGATTATGTAAATTCAGACATGTACCGAGAAGGGAGGGTACATTTTCTGCGTAAATCGGAGAAAAGCGAAAAATGGTAAGAAATGTGCGGCATTTCGGCAGATCAATTCTGTGGAAAAGCGTGTGGAAACTGTGGATAACTCATTGTAGAGCAAAATTATTGGGAATATTATGTAAATATAGCGAAATCGGGCGGAGAATTATGTATCCGGTCGGAGGAAGTGACAAAAGCGGCGGGAAAAAGGAAAATCGGCGACTTTCGGCGCAGCAAAAAAAGAGAGGAAACCATCGAATTTGGTCGAAGAAAGATGAAACGGCGCGAAGATGTTTTGCAGGAACGCCCGCATGAATACAAATAGTATAACCATGAGAAGCGGGACGGAACGGGGCCGCAAGATTACATTTTCGTTACAGCCCTTGCCACCCCGGTACGGGCGTGCTATAATAGCCCGCGGAAGTGAGAACGCAGCAAAGGAGGGGGTCGCCGTGGCGGAGAAAAAGGGCATCAAGGTCATGGCGAACAACCGCAAGGCGTTCCATGACTATTTCGTGGAGGATCGCTACGAGGCGGGCATCGAGCTGCGCGGTACGGAGGTCAAGTCCGTGCGCGCGGGCACGCTGAACCTGAAGGACAGCTATGTGATTGCCAAGAACGGCGAGGCCTACGTCCACGGCATGCACATCTCGCCCTACGACAAGGGCAACATCTTCAACCACGATCCCGACCGGCCCAAGCGCCTGCTGCTGCACAAGCGCGAGATCGTCAAGCTCGCCGCGCTCGCCGCGCAGGACGGGTTTGCCCTGGTGCCGCTGAGCGTCTATTTCAAGGACGCACGCGTGAAGGTGGAGCTCGGCGTGTGCAAGGGCAAGAAAAACTACGACAAGCGGGAGGCTGCCGCCCAGCGCGACGCCAAACGCGAGATCGACCGCGCCATGCGCGCGCGATACTAAAACAAGGAGAACGGCGTCGGCCCCACGGGCTGACGAAAACGAAAGGAGAATGAGCGGATGAGCAATCCCATCGTGACCATCGAGATGGCGGACGGCGGCGTGATGAAAGGGGAGCTGTACCCCGACGTTGCGCCCAACACCGTGAACAACTTCATCGCGCTGGCGAACGGCGGCTTTTACGACGGGCTGATCTTTCACCGCGTGATCCCCGGCTTCATGATCCAGGGCGGCTGCCCGCAGGGCACCGGCATGGGTGGCCCGGGCTACGAGATCAAGGGAGAGTTCACGGCCAACGGCTTCCGGAACGACCTCAAGCACACGACGGGCGTGCTGAGCATGGCGCGCACGATGGCGCCCGACAGCGCCGGCAGCCAGTTCTTCATCATGGTCGCGCCCGCGCCGCACCTCGACCGGCAGTACGCCGCGTTCGGCAAGATCACCGAGAACGCCGAGAAGGCCATCGAGATCTCGCGCGTGCCGCGCAACATGTTCAACGACAAGCCGAACAAGCCGCAGACCATCAAGTCCATCCGCGTGGACACGCTGGGCGTCGACTATCCGGCGCCGGAGAAGGTATGAAGGTCGCGATCGTCACAGGGGCGTCCTCCGGCCTGGGACGGGAGTTTGCCCGCCAGATCGCGGACGAGTTCCCGGAGGTCGAGTGCTTCTGGCTGATCGCGCGACGCGAGGACCGGCTCAGAGAGCTGGCGGCGGAGCTGGGCGGGAAGCAGACCGTATGCCTGCCGCTCGACCTCTGCGACGAGGCGAGCTTCGCCGCGGTCGAGGAGAAGCTGCGCAGCGGGAAGCCGGAAGTCGCCCTGCTGGTGAACAACGCCGGCTGCGGCTACCTCGGCAACGTGGGCGAGACGCCAACGGAGCTCCAGACGCGCATGACCAAGCTCAACGTCACGGCGCTGACCGCGATGACGAGCCTGTGCCTGCCGTATATGCCGCGGGGTGCGCATATCATCAACGTCAGCTCCATCGCGGCGTTCTGCCCGAACCCGCGCCTCACGGTCTACAGCGCGACGAAGTCCTACGTCTCGGCGTTCACGCGGGGCGTCGGCGAGGAGCTGAAGCAGCGCGGCGTCACGGCCACGGCTGTCTGCCCGGGACCGATGGCGACGGAGTTCATCGACGTCGGCGGCATCAAGGGCAACTCGCGCACATTCGACCGGCTGCCCTACTGCGACCCGAAGAAGGTCGCGGCGGGCACGCTGACGTCGGCCAGGCTCGGCCGCGCGTTCTATACGCCGACGGCGTTCTACAAGTTCTACAAGGGCCTGGCCAAGCTCATGCCGCAGGCATGGATGATCAAGGCCACGAAAACGTAAGCAACATGGCATCCGCATCCGCGGCGCACAGGCGCCGCGCACATGGGGGCGTACCGGTTTCGACGGGGGTGTGGAGGCAGGATCAGCGGGCGGCGGCGCCTGACCGCCATAAAACGGGCAACTTATAAATTAAAGAACAACACTAACACTGTTGCTGTCGCTGCCTGAGTGCAGTGACCGTCTGAACTGAGAGGGCCGCGGCTCGGGGAAGGCGTCGTTCAGCGGCGAACGTGAGGCGGGAAAGAGTTGACCCGCCCATGCATCATGACTCTACTGAACCGTAAGGTCTGTCAAGTGTCCTTGCGCAGAGGGAACGTCTAAAACTTGACTGCGCCCGGAGAACGTCCTGCTCAAGCGCTTTCGGACAGGGGTTCGACTCCCCTCGCCTCCACCAAAAGAAGGCTGCTATCTTAACAAAGATAGCAGCCTTCTTCTTTAAAACAATTCTGTCATTGGTTTATCTTGGTTCTCACATGCTAAACAGTTCATGATGAATATATGCAAAGTCGGTAACCGAAATCGGTTCTCGTTGTCGTGCCAGATAGTTGCAGAGCACAACAAGACGAGCCTCTGCATTATTGTCTTCACTGTCAGCTAAATCGCCAAGCATTATTTTGCAAGCAACAGGCATACCAAGACGATCAATCAGTGCCTCCGCAACAGCTATGAGTTCGTTGATCCTTTCTTCATCTGATATGTCTGCTAAAAACCGATCATCAAACAATTCTGGTCTGTTTCTATAAAAAGGAATACCAAAAACTTCGTCCATTGGAACTTTCTCATTGGTATCTGCATCCGTGATTGCCCCTGTTACATGATTGCAACGGTATATACCGGGTCGCTTAACAGGTGCCTCATCTTTAGTAATAATCAAATCCGGCTGCTCCGACATGGAAATAAAAACCCATACATTGCGGTGATCCAGACAGCAATTCTCTCCCAGAATCTCGTCTGCCAGCTTGGCTGCTTTTTTTCTATCCATGTTTTATCCCCCATGCGCTTGACTAATTGCGGTATTGCGTTGTTTCTTTTTAAGTATACCTTAGTATATCGAATAGAACAACAGACCGCAACAACCACATGTGCTTTTTCAGTTCTATAATCACTTTCTGCAATTACCCGACTTCGCATGCAGTGTAAGTACCGTTACGAAATTTAACGATAACCTCGTTTTTGCCGAAATAGCAATCTTTAGCCAAAAAAGCACGGTTTCTTTGATAGAAACCGTGCTTTTCTTTTACCTGCATTTGTGATACAATAACAGCAAATATGAAAAGGATCAGGTTTGTGTTGCGGTTTCAGTTTCGTGTCTGAGCAAAGGTGCCGAAATGGAGGTATGGAGATGAATATTCGAAGCAGAGAGTTTGCTCCCATGCGCTCTGAGGAATGGATCTGCCTCGTTTCGGACAATACATTTACATCTGAGGAACTTGGATGGCTATACTGCTGTGGTTTGGAATGGCAAGGGCTATTGTTAGACCCGGAGAATCTGCCGGCCGTTACCAAAGCGTTTCTTGATCGCGGCATGGATCCGAATCAACTGGTAACCGAGGATTATCCGGACGAAGCTCCAGAGAAGAATTTCTACCACACGCCTTTGATCTCCGCAACACGATTTGAAGATGACTCCACAGCCGCAGAGTCTTTGAAGCTCCTGCTGGAACACGGCGGCGACCCAAATACGATCTATGAGTATGGAGACTTCGAAGAAAACGTGTTTGAGTTCTATGTGGAAGACGAATTCGTCCACGGTCCGGACTTGGATTGCCGCACCTTCTATGGCTTGCTTTTGTGCCGGGCGTACGGAGGAAAACAACGAAGCGGATACGAGCATTTCATGATGCTGATCGACGCACCGATCTCGATCTTCAAAGAATATGATCGTTATTGGTACGAGTATGAGCATCATGAAAACTATTCCAGCACACTGTATGTTGTTGAAAAGGAAACCGGGAAAAGAGTTGCCAGGTATCACTGACGTGCTCTGTGCGCCACCCAAAAAGAAATGGTGTTGCCGTTGCTTAATGTGATGCTTTCTGTCATACGGCGCTTGAACGCTTCTGTAATGCTTTTACGCGCCTTTTCCTTGTTTTCGCGCTTTTGCCTTGCTTCCCTCGCCGTTTCCTGCGTGAACGGTCTGCCGCGCGGTGTTGGCACACCGTTGACCGGGCTAACCGCTGTTTTCGGTTTTTGCGGTTTGCCCGCCATAGTGTTTCACTCCCTTTTTGCATAGAAAAAGAGAATGCCTGTGTGGGCATTCTCTCAACCACAAGCACCCCCGAATCGAACGGGAACTGCCTCCATCAAGGCGTGCTGCCATTACACTACTGCTTGTGTTTGTAATCATACCATAGCTTTCTAACGCGGTCAACCATTTTTTCTCTTTTGGCGTTAGGTTGCTATATATGTTTTTTCTACAAGCGGCGGGCAATTCTGATGGGAATTGCCTGCCGCTTCTTTTTGTGCTATGATGGGAAAAACGGCGCGGGCGGGGGCCTGTGAAAAGCGGTACGCGACCCGAGGCTTTCCGCCCTGTCGCGGACAAAGCTGTTCTGACCGCGCATCTGCGCTGTGACGATGGGACGAAAAAAGCGCCGTCCGGTATCGTCGGGACGGCGCTTTACGGCGCGGGTTTTTCCGGTTCGCCGGCGGCGTGGAGCCGCCGCCACTGTGTCGGCGTGCAGCCGGTGCTTTTTTTGAACAGACCGGTGAAGTAGTCCGCTGACTGGTAGCCCAGAAGGTCGCTGATCTCCCGCACCCGGAAAGTGCTGTTGAGCAGGATATGCCTGGCGTATTCGATCTTCAGCATGGCGTGGTAGGCGTGGAAGGAAAGACCTGTCTGCATGGAAAAGAGACGGCTGAGATACACCTTGTTGATGCAGAAAACCCTGGAGACGGATTCCAGCGAGGGCTTTTGCATCATGTTTTCCACAAGATAACGGCAGACCGAGTTGACGGTGGGCTTCATGTCGGCAAGGCGGAAGACGCGGATCGTGCGTGCATATGCGCAGACGGCCGCGGCGAAGAGCCGCTCCGGCGCGTCGCTGCCGGCGCAGTCAACGGTCTCGAAGGGAGCGAGCATCAGCACCCAGGGAAAGTGGTCCGTGAGCAGGCCGCGTACGTTGCGGCAAAGCTCGCTGACGGTCTCGGCGGGTTGTCCGCCGCGCACTGCGGACGCAAGCTCCGCGAGCAGCAGCGCCTCAAACGTGTCTTCCGACTCCGCGCCGGAGATCATGCGCCGGAAGATCGAGTGCGCAAGGCCCTCCGGCTCCCTGCGCGGCGCCGGAGCGGCAGCGCTGAGGCGGGCGGCGGCACGGCTGAGCACGCCCTCCAGCTCTGCGGCGGAAAACGGCGTCTCCAGCAGATCCAGCGCCCCGCAGCGAACGGCGACGGCGGCCTGGCGAAAGCTGCACCGGTCGCCCAGAATCACAACGGGCGGAACGCTGCCCGCGCGGCTGAGCCGCTCGAGCAGTGCGAAGCCGCCGGAACAGGCGACGACCAGATCGAAGGGCCTGCGCCGGAGCATCGCCGCAGCATGGGCGGCACTTCCGGCGTGCCCCATGTCGGCCATGCCGTATCGGCCGAACAGCTTGATCATTTCGGGATCGTCCTGTATCATGGACGCATCGCCGACAAAAAGAACGCTGAGCATCCGATCACCACTCCTGCCTGAGATACCGCACACGGAAAGGAGAAACCACCGTGAACGACAACGATTGGAAGATCCTCTATACGCTTTATCGCACACCGAACATCACCAGGGCGGCGGGACAGCTTTTTATGTCGCAGTCTGCGCTGACGAAGCGGCTGCAGGCGATCGAAAAGGAGTGGGGCGTCCCGCTGGCGCAGCGCGGAAAAAACGGCATCAGCTTCACGCCTGAGGGCGACTATCTTGCCCGCAGCGCCGGAGAGATGCTGGAAAAACTCCGCAGCCTGCGCGACGGCATGGCAAACGTCTCCGCCGGGCAGAGCGGCACCATACGCATGGGCGTCAACAACCATTACGGGCGCTATCTGCTGCCCGGCATGATGCAGAGCTATTCCGCACTGTACCCCAATGTCAGCTTCGACGTGCGAAAGATGATGAGCAACGAGATCGCGGACGCCGTGACCGCCAAGGAGCTTCAGATGGGCATCATCAGCGGCGAGCCGGAGTTTAACGGGGTGCGCAGATTGATCTCCGTGGACGGGGCGTATGCCATCTCGAAACAGCCGATCACACTCAGGCAGCTCGTCAATCTGCCGCGGGTCGTTCAGCCGCTGGCGCCCGAATCCGCCAAGTTCTACAGCAGCTGGTGGGACGAGTGGTTCGCCAGCCCCCCGTTGATCGGCGTGCAGGTCAACCAGAGCAGCAGCTGCTATGAGCTCGTTTCCAACGGCTATGGCTACAGCATCGTGCTGATCCCCAACCGGGCGCTGGAGTCTGTGAAGCTCTGCAAGCTGCCGCTGTTCCACAAGGACGGGCGACAGCTCACGCGGAACAGCTGGGCGATCTGCCGCGAGGAGACGTATGGCTATCCGCTCATCCGCGAGTGGATCTCTTTCCTGGAGGAAAGCAGCGCACTTTGAAATATTGAAATATTCCAAAACACGATGCTTCTGCGGGCAAGATGACCGACAAAATGGTTTGATCCGATCAAAAAGCGCTGATACAAGGACGTTTTTCCTCTAATTCCACAGTATAATGCAGAGATTGCATGGTGTAAAATTTTAAAAAATCACACTATCCATTCTGATTGGGAATGGATAGTGTGATTTTTGCAGGGTGAAAGCGAATTCTTCGGGTTTTCTTCACTCCAACCCGATGATAAAATGATAATGCTGAAAGGGCTCTGCCGCCGGCGGAGCCGAATCGCAAGACGATAGAAGGAGAGAATGCGAATGAAAATCTACATTTTGGCTCCGCTTCACGAATCCGGCGTGGACTGGCTGCGTGAGCGCGCCGAGGTCATCACCTACGACGATCCCAGAGTCGCCAACTGGCACGAGGACGCCGACGGCATCATTGTCCGCTACAACGGGGTGTCGCGCGAGGATATGGAGAAAGCGCCGCACCTCAAGTGCATCTCCAAGCACGGCATCGGGATGGACGTGATCGACCTCGAGTGCGCCAAGGAGAGAGGCATCACCGTGTGCAACACGCCGGACGAAAGCGTGGAGTCCGTGGCCGAGCAGGCCGTGGCGCTGATGATGACGGTCGCGCGCCGCACGATCATCACCGACCGCATGGTGCACGAGGGAAAGGTGCCCCACGGCAAGATCCCGGTACACGACGTCCGCATCGGTACGGAGCTCTATGGCAAGACGGTCGGCCTGCTCGGTTTCGGCCGCATCGCCATCGCCACCGGCGAGATCCTGCATAAGGGCTTCAAGATGCGTGTCAAGGCCTACGCGCCCAAGGTGCGCACGCTGCGCTGGGCCGCCGCCGACTACGCCGTGGAGTACTGCGACTCGCTGGAGGAAATGGTGAAGGACTGCGATTTCATCAGCTGCCATCTGCCCATCAGTCCGGAGACGCGCGACACGATCGACGCGCACATCCTCTCCTGCTGCAAGCCCGGCGCCATTCTCGTCAATACCGGCAGAGGCGGCGTGGTCAATGAGAAGGCGCTCTATGACGCGCTGGTCAGCAAGCACCTCCAGGGAGCGGCCTCCGACGTGTTCGAGCAGGAACCGCCCGATCCCAACAACCCGCTGTTTACGCTGCCCAACTTTGTCGCGACGCCGCACATGGGCGTCAACACGCTCGATGCGCTGATTCGGCAGAGCGTTTCTTCCTGCCGCAACGTGTACGACGTGCTCACGGGCAAGAAGGTCAACAGCATCATCGTCTGACACAGGCGATCTGCAAAGGAGGCGATGCCGCAGTTGTCTGACGAAAAGCAAGCCAAGTGCGATGTTTGCCTGATCTGCGATCCTGATCTTTTGAGGAGGAGAAATCAAAATGGAGAAGAAAAAGTTTAAGCTCACACTGCCCAGCACCCTGGTCATCATGGTGATCCTGGTGGTCATCGCGTGGGCGCTGACCTGGATCATCCCCGCGGGCACCTTCGATTATGTTGAAAACAGCTCCGGCACCAAGGTTATCGACCCCAATTCGTTTCACTACATCGAGAATTCCGGCATCAGCCTGTTCAAGCTGCCGGAGTACATCGTCAAGGGCTTCATCTCCAGCATCGACATGGGCGTGATGATCCTCTTTGCGGGCGGCGCGTTCGGCATGATCATCCAGAGCGGCGCGCTGCAATCCGCACTGAGCAAGGTCATCAAGCGCTATTCCAACAAGGCCAGCGTTTTCGTGCCCATTCTGTTTGTGCTTTTCGCGGCGCTGATGACGAACCAGACGCTGAAGAACTTCATTGCCTTCGCACCGATCTTTGTTATCGTGTGTCTGTCGCTGGGGCTTGACTCCATGACCGGCGCTGCGATCATGATCCTCGGCGTCGGCGTGGGCTACAGCACGGGTGCGCTGCAGACCGTCAGCACGGCGGTGGCGCAGAAGATCGCGGGGCTGCCGGTGTTCTCCGGCCTCGGCTACCGCCTGTTCTGCTTTGTGGTCTGCCTGATCCCCACCGGCCTCATGCTGATCGCCTATGTGCGCAAGATCCAGAAGAATCCCAAGGCATCCTATACCTATGACCTTGATCAGAACCATCCTCTGCGCACCAGCGCTGATTTCGACTCCTTCGGCCCGGTGGATACCCGCAAGGCCCTGATTCTGGTCGCGCTCGTGGCCGCCATCGTGATGATGGCCTTCGGCGCCATCAAGTTCAAGTGGGGCTACACGCAGTTCAGCATCACGTTCATGCTGCTGGGCATCGTGGTCGGCATCTGCGCCGGCTGGGGACCCTCCAAGATCGGCGACAGCTTTGAAAAGGGCTGCATCACCATGCTGGACGCGTGGTTCATCACCGCCTTCGCGCTGCCCATCGCCAACCTGCTGACCGACGGCAACATCATCAACACCATCGTGCACTCCATCACCAGCGTCTTCGTCTATGTGCCGACGTTCCTGCAGGGCGGCGTCATGTTCCTGGCAAACGCGATCATCAACATCTTCCTGGTCTCCGGCTCCGGCCAGGCCGCGGCGGTCATGCCCATCATGCTGCCCGTGGCCGACGCCATCGGCATGACCCGCCAGACCGCCGTCCTCGCCTTCAACTTCGGCGACGGCTTCACCAACTGGATCGTGCCCACCAACAACGTTCTTCTCGCCGCGCTGGCCGCCGCGAACGTTCCGTTCGGCCGCTGGGTGAAGTTCGTGTGGAAGTACATGATCCTCTGGGTCGTGCTCGGCATCGTCCTCATGGCCGGCGCGCAGATGATCAACTACGGTCCGTTCTGAGATGCGGGCAACCGATATCGACCTGTTTTCGAGGTGACCTATGACGACCGGATTCGGCAGAGAAGCAAACGAACGCCTGCTGCATGAGCTGCTGGGCACGGAGCAGACGGAGGCCGCCCTTTCCGGCAGCGACGCCGTGGATTGGCTGTCTGCAATGGCGGAGGGGCGGATAAGCGCCGAGGAGCTCACGCGCGCGTGCCTTGCCCGGATGGCGCGCTGGGAAAAGCATCTCAACGCGATGATCTCGCTTGCGCCGGATGCGCCGGAGACGGCGCGCGCCTGCGACCGTCTGCGCGCGGCGGGCGTTGTAAAGCCGCTGCTTGGCCTGCCCGTCGTCGTGAAGGACAATATCGACGTCGCGGGCTTCCCCACCACGGTGGGCGCCGCGGCGCTGCAGGACGGCCGACCCAAGCGGGATGCCTTTCTCGTGTCCCTGCTGCGCGAGGCCGGGGCGGTCATCCTCGGCAAGACGAATCTCAGCGAATACGCCAGCGACGGCATGACCGAGAGCAGCCTGATCGGTCAGACGCGCAATCCCTATGACCTGACGCGCACCCCGGGCGGCTCGTCCGGCGGCTCCGGCGCGGCGACGGCGGCGGAATACGCCGCCGTCGCCGTCGGCACCGACGGAGTGAATTCCGTCCGCTCACCCGCGAGCGCCAACGCGCTCGTCGGGCTGCGGCCGACGCGGGGGCTCGTCTCCCGCCGGGGTGTCTGCCCCTGCTCGGAGACGCAGGATATGTGCGGCACGCTCACCCGCAGCGCGCGCGACGCGGCGCTGCTGCTGGGCGTCCTTGCACGGCATGATCCTCTCGACCCGGCCTCTGTCACCGTGCCGGTGCGGGACTATCTGGCCGGACTGCGGGACGGGGCGCTGGCCGGCAGGCACCTCGTGCTGCTGCGCAACAACTGCGGCGACCATCCCGCCGTGACCGCCATGGTACGCCGGACCGCGGCGCGGCTGCGCCGCCTCGGCGCCACGGTGGAGGAGACGGAGGACGCCGTTCTGGACGCGGGCCGCCTCCTCCGGGAGGATAATGTGATCCGCTACGAGCAGAAGGCGAATATCGACCGCTGGCTCTCTGACCCGGAGAACGGTTACCGCGTGAGGTCGCTGCAGGAATACCTCGACAGCGGCCTGATCCCCGCCCCGGTTGCGGCCACGCTGCGCGCGGAGCTCACGCCGCAGTACCTGGATCGGGACGCCTATCGTCGGCGGCTCGACCGCATCGCAGAGGATCGGCGGTATGTGGTGGAGCTCATGGAAGCGCGCGGGATCGACGCGTTCTGCTACCCCTCGCAGACGATCCCTGTGGCGCCGGTCGGAGCGCCGGGCGGGCAGGCGGGCAGGACGGGTATCCTTGCTTCCGCGCTTGGCCTGCCGGCCGTGAGCTTCCCGGGCGGCTATACCGAGCCGACGGCCGACGCGCCCGTGGGCGTGCCGATGGGAATGGAGCTGCTCGGGGCTCCCTTTTCCGAGCAGACGCTGCTGGGCATGACGCACGACCTTGAGCGTGCGGAGCCGGTCCGCAAAATCCCGCCGCTGGAACGCCTGCGCTGAGGGCGGCACGCCGTCCGCCAAAGAAAGAATCCGCCGCGATCCAACAGGGGATCGCGGCGGTCTTTTGCTCTGCGCAGAAGTGATTGACAGCACGTGCGAAGCCGTGTAGAATGAGGAGCATACATTAAAAAATAGAAATAATAGAAAGAACCGCGGACAGCCGCGGCGGGAAGTGCGATATGAACGAGCTGACAAACAAAAACGCGCCGGGAAAGACGCGGGCGCCGGGGCTGCTGCTGGTGATCCTCTCCGGCGCGACCTTCGGCGTGATGCCGGCGCTTGTGACCTTCTGCTACCGCCAGGGCGCGACCCCGATGCTGGTGCTGCTGTTCCGCTTCTCTGCCCTGTCGCTCGCGGTGCTGCCGTGGGCACGGCGCGACGGCGGACTCGGCCGCGCGCTGCGGTTAAACTGGAAGCTCCTGCTGCCGATCGGCCTCGCGGGAGGTCTGACGCCGCTGCTGCTCTACACGGCCTATCAAAGCCTTTCGACGGGTCTGACGATGACGCTGCACTTTCTCTATCCGACGCTGGTCATGCTCTGGTGCGTGCTGGTGTATCGGGAGAGACTGTCCGGCGGCAAGCTGCTGTGCCTCGCGTTCAGCGTGGGCGGCATCCTGCTGACGCTCGACCTGTCGGACCGGAGGATGAGCCTGCTCGGCGTGGCGCTCGCGCTGCTCTCGGGCCTGACCTACGCGGCCTACATCGTTTGGATGAAAAAACTGCCGCTGCGGGAGATCACGACCTTCCAGCTCGCGTTCTTCGTGGGACTCGGCTGCCTCGGCGTCGCGGCGGGACACGGCCTGCTCACGGGCGGCTTCGCCGCCGTGCGCCGGGTGACGCTGCTGGGCTGGGTGAGCCTGACGCTGGTCGGGACGATCCTCGCCGTGTGCGGCTCGCTGCTCTTCATCCTGGGCGCCCGACGCACGGACGCGCAGGTGGCCGCCATCGCCAGCACGCTGGAGCCGCTGGTGAGCATCCTGGTCGGCGTGCTGCTGCTGCACGAGCCGATGCATCTGCGCACGGGCATCGGCTGCGCGCTGATCCTCGCGGCCGTGGTGCTGCTGCCGATCTTCACGGGAAAAGAAAACGCCGGAGCGGCGGAGCAATAAAGAAACGTCGGAAGGGGAGCCGCGCCGCGGGACGCGGCCGGGAAAAACATGCAGAAGGAAGAAAAACCCGATGAGGCGCGCGGCGCAGAAGACGCCGCGCAGGCGCGCTACCGCGACCTGACGGAAACGCCGGTGCCGCGGCTCATCCTGCGCCTGGCGGTGCCGACGATCGTCAGCATGCTGGTGACGGCGCTCTACAACGCGGCGGACACCTTCTTCGTCGGCAAGATCTCCACAGAGGCGATCGCAGCGGTGGGCCTGTCGTTCTCCGTGATGGCGGTCATCCAGGCGTTCGGCTTTTTCTGCGGGCAGGGTTCAGGCAACTACCTCTCGCGGATGCTGGGCGCGGGAAAGCAGCGCGAGGCGGAGGAGATGGCCGCGACGGGCCTGACGCTGGCGCTGATCCTCGGCGTGGCGACGGCGACGGCGGCGACGATCTATCTCCGGCCGCTGGCAAAGTTCCTGGGCGCGACGGAGGGCACGATCGACGACACGATGCGCTATCTGCGGGTCATTGTGCTGGGCGCGCCGTTCATGATGGGGCAGTTCTCGCTCAACAACCAGCTGCGCTATCAGGGCAGCGCGATCTACGCCATGGCGGGACTGCTGTGCGGCGCGGTGCTGAACGTCGGACTCGACCCGCTGCTGATCTTCGGTTTCCACATGGGCGTGACGGGCGCGGCGGTTGCCACGATCAGCGGACAGATCATCAGCTTTTTCGTGCTGCTCGCGGGCACGCGGCGCGGCGGCAACATCCGCCTGCGGCTCGGCAACGTCCGGCTGAACGGACACTATCTGTTCCAGATCGTCAACGGCGGCACCCCGGCGCTGCTGCGGCAGGGACTGTCCGCGGTGTCCACGGTGCTGCTCAACCGCGCGGCGGGCGTCTACGGCGACGCCGCGATCGCGGGCATGAGCGTCACGACGCGCGTGGCGATGTTCGTCTCCAGCGCGCTGATCGGCTTCGGCCAGGGCTATCAGCCCGTCTGCGCGTTCAACTTCGGCGCGGGAAGGAAGGAGCGCGTGCGGGAGGGGTACCTCTTCTGCGTGCGCTGGGGCACGCTGTTTTTGATCGGGATGGCGGCGCTGTGCGAGGCGTTTGCGCCGCAGATCATCGGACTGTTCCGCGACGATCCGCAGGTGATCGCCGTGGGCGCGGCGGCGCTGCGCTGGCAGGCGGCTTCGCTGCCGCTCATGGCCTGCGTGATCCTCACGAACATGATGCTCCAGGCGATCGGCAGCGGGGTGAAGGCCTCGCTCACGGCGGCGGCGCGCAGCGGACTGTTTTTCGTGCCGCTGATCCTGACGCTGCCCGTTCTGCTCGGGCTGCGGGGCGTGGAGATGACGCAGGCGTGCTCGGACGTGCTGGCGATGATGCTGGCGCTGCCGCTGGCCGTTTCGGAACTGAGAAAAATGAAGGGCGACGGGCCCGGACGATAACGAAGGAGAGACGACGATGCAATACAGAACGCTTGGCAATACGGGCCTGCGCGTCAGCGAGATCGGCCTCGGCTGCGAGGGTTTTCTTGAAAAGGACTGGGCGTACACGAAGGAGGTCTTCGACCTGGCGCTGGCGAACGGCGTGAACTGCATGGATCTTTACAGCCCGGATCCGGACATGCAGCGGCGCGTCGGCCGCGCGATCGCGCCCGTGCGGAAGGACTTTGTGCTGCAGGCGCACCTCTGCACCCGCTGGCGGGACGGCCAGTACGAGGCGACGCGGAGGCTGGACGAGGTGAAAGAGGCGTTCGAGACGCAGCTCAAGAACCTCGGCACGGACGATCTCGACATCGGGATGATCCACTACGTCGACTCCGAAAAGACGTGGGCGCAGGTGGTGGAAAACGGCATCCTCGACTACGCCTTGGAGGAGAAGGCGAGAGGGCGCATCCGGCACATCGGCATGTCCAGCCACAACCCGATCGCGGCGCTCAAGGCGATCGAAAGCGGGAAGATCGAGGTGCTGATGTTCTCGATCAACCCCTGCTACGATCTGCTGCCCGGCACGGAGGACGTGGAGGAGCTGTGGGCGGAAAAGAGCTATGAAAAGCCGCTCTACAACCTTGACCCGCAGCGCGAGGCGCTGTACGAGACCTGCCAGAGGCGGGGCGTCGGCATCACGGTGATGAAGGCGTTCGGCGGGGGAGACCTGCTCAGCGAGACGGATTCGCCGGCCGGAAAGGCCATGACGGCGGTGCAGTGCCTGCACTACGCACTGACGCGGCCGGCCGTGGGCACGGTGATGGCGGGCGCGCGGTCGCCGGACGACCTCAGGCGTTCGCTCGCCTACGAGAGCGCGACGGACGAGGAAAAGGACTACGCCGCGACGTTCGCAAGCTTCCCGAAGATCAGCTGGACGGGACACTGCATGTACTGCGGACACTGCGCGCCGTGCCCCAGGGGCATCGCGATCGCGGACGTGACGAAGTTCCTCAACCTCACGCGGGCGCAGGGCATGGTGCCGGAGACCGTGGCCCAGCACTACGGCGCGCTGAGCGCCCACGGCGGCGACTGCATCGCGTGCGGCGCGTGCGAAAAGCGCTGTCCCTTCGGCGTGGCGATCCGCGAGAACATGCGCGCGGCGAAGGAGACCTTCGGCTATTGAGACGCGCGGAGTTGACAAACGGCACAGCGCTTGCTATAATGCAAAAAAATTCGAGAAAATCAGAAAAATGCACTCGAAAATCCGGCTTAGGAAAGGAAACGCGGACAGATGAACAGAGGGACGATATGCGTACAGGGCGGCTATACGCCGGGCAACGGCGAACCGAGACAGATCCCGATCGTGCAGAGCACAACGTTTAAATATGCAACAGGCCCCGAAATGGCGAAGCTGTTTGACCTGGAGGCCAGCGGCTATTTCTATACGCGGCTGCAGAACCCCACGAACGACGCCGTCGCGGCGAAGATCGCAGCGCTGGAGGGCGGCACCGCCGGAATGCTGACGAGCTCCGGCCAGGCGGCCAACTTCTACGCGGTGTTCAACATCGCCTCCTGCGGCGACCACGTGGTGTCCAGCTCGAGCATCTACGGCGGCACGTTCAACCTGTTCTCGGTGACGATGAAGAAGATGGGCATCGAGTTCACCTTCGTTTCGCCGGACTGCACGGAGGAGGAGCTGGAGGCCGCCTTCCGCCCGAACACGAAGGCCGTGTTCGGCGAGACCATCGCAAACCCGGCGCTCACGGTGCTGGACATCGAGAAGTTCGCGCGCGCCGCGCACGCGCACGGCGTGCCGCTGATCGTGGACAACACCTTCGCGACGCCGGTGAACTGTCGGCCGTTCGAGTGGGGCGCGGACATCGTGACGCACTCGACCACCAAGTATATGGACGGACACGGCGTCGGCGTGGGCGGTGCGATCGTCGACAGCGGCAGGTTCGACTGGACGAAGTATCCCGACCGTTATCCGGGCCTCTGCACGCCGGACGAGAGTTACCACGGCGTGACCTATACGGAGCGCTTCGGCCTGGCGGGCGCGTATATCACGAAGGCGACCGCGCAGCTGATGCGCGATTTCGGCTCCATCCAGTCGCCGCAGAATGCGTTTTACCTGAATCTCGGTCTGGAGAGCCTGCACGTGCGCATGGCGCGGCACTGCGAGAACGGCAAAAAGGTGGCGGAGTTCCTCAGCGCCAGCGACCGCGTGGCCTGGGTGCAGTACCCGGGGCTGCCGGGCGACAGGTACTACGAGCTTGCGCGCAAGTATATGCCGGGCGGCACCTGCGGCGTGGTGAGCTTCGGCGTGAAGGGCGGGCGCGAGGCCGCGCAGCGTTTCATGGGCCGGCTGAAGATCGCGGCGATCGAGACGCATGTGGCCGACGCGCGGACGTGCACGCTGCATCCCGCCAGCACCACGCACCGCCAGATGAACGACGACGAGCTGCGCGCAGCCGGCGTGTCCCCGGATCTGATCCGCTATTCCTGCGGCCTTGAGGACGCGGAGGATCTGATCGAGGACATCCGGCAGGCGCTGGAATAACGCAACACGCAAAGGAGAGGCACCGATGCCGATCAAGATACCCGACCAGCTGCCGGCCACGCAGGTGCTGGAGGGAGAGAACATTTTCGTGATGACCGAGCACAGGGCCATCACGCAGGATATCCGCCCGCTGCAGGTGCTGCTGCTGAACCTGATGCCGACGAAGGTCGCGACCGAGACGCAGCTGGCCCGCCTGCTGAGCAACACGCCGCTGCAGGTGGAGCTGGAGCTGATGCAGACCAGCACGCACGAGGCGAAAAACACCCCGGCGGAGCATATGCTGAAGTTCTATACGGATTTCGCGCACGTGAGGCACCGGAACTTCGACGGCATGGTGATCACCGGCGCGCCGGTGGAGAAGCTGCCGTTCGAGGAGGTCGAATACTGGGACGAGCTCTGTGAGATCATGGAGTGGAGCAAAACGCACGTGCACAGCACGATGCACATCTGCTGGGGCGCGCAGGCGGGGCTGTACTACCACTACGGCATCGCAAAGCACCTGCTGCCCGAAAAGCTCACGGGCATTTTCGAGCACCGCGTGGTGCGGCGCTCATCCATGCTGATGCGCGGCTTTGACGACGTGTTCCCGGCGCCGCACTCCCGCTATACGGAGGTGCGGCTGGAGGACGTGCAGGCCTGCGACAGGCTGAAGATCCTCGCGGTCTCCGAGCGGGCGGGGCTCTATGCCGCCGCGACGGAGGGCGGGCGGCAGATCTTTGTGACCGGCCATTCGGAGTACGACGCGGACACGCTCAAAAACGAATACCTGCGCGATACGGCGCAGGGGCTGCACCCGCGCATCCCGGAGCACTACTTCCCGCAGGACGACCCGGCGCGTCCGCCCGTGGTCAGCTGGCGGAGCCATGCGAACCTGCTGTTCATGAACTGGCTCAACTACTTCGTCTACCAGTCCACGCCCTACGACATCGGAAGCATCCTGCCGATCCGATGAAGCAAAAAAAGCAGCCCGACGGCAAAAGCCGTCGGGCTGCTTTTTGCGCCGCTTACACGGCGGCGAGGACGTGAAGATTGCGCAGCTCGGCGTCACGGATGCCGTCGTTCACGGCGTAGGCGTGACGCTCGAGCTCGGAGGAGGAGACGGCCGTGAGGCCCTGCGACGCGGCGAGAGCGATCACCGCGGCCGCGACCGCTTCGATCTGTGCGGCCTTTTCCTGCGCGGATACCGGATCGTTGGGCGTGACGAGCAGCTGCGCCAGCGGTTCGGCCAGCTCGGAGAGGCACGGCAGTGCGCGCAGCGCGCGAAAACTCCACTTGTAATAGGGCTGATAGCGCCGGTTGAGCAGAAAGATCACGGAGAGCGCGCTTTTTACGAATTCGACCGCCGCGAGCTGGGCGGCGGCGGGCTCGCCATGGCGGAGGCAGCGGGTGTAGTTGTACTGCCCGGACTGCCCCATCAGCAGCAGATGCCCGGCCAGGCGCTTGCGGCGGATCTCCTCCGGAAAATAGTGCAGCGCGGCGCGGATGCGCGTCACGTCGCCGCGGCCGTCAAAGAACAGGCGGCCGTTTGTGGCCTCGGCCAGCGCCTGCTCGGGCAGGGCGAGCCATTGGCGCGTCGTCAGCGCGCCGTCCGGCGTGCCGACGACGCGCAGGAAGAACTCCGCCGTGCGCAGCACGCCGCGGCGCGCGCCGCCGACCGGCAGCATGACCTCGCGGCGGAAGCCGAGAAACTCCTTCGGCAGCTTCGCGTAAGCGCGCTCGAGCAGGAATTCGCTGCGGCGGTCGACGACGGTCTCGTCCGGCAGGAAGATACAGAAGCCGGGCTCGAAATCATGATCGCGGGAGACCTCGTCGTCATAGCCGAAGCACTCCGATCCGCTGCCGCACAGGCCGACGGCGAGCTGCGGGAGCAGCGCGGAGAACTCCCGCTCCAGCACCGGGCGGCCGCAGGCCTCGTAAAACGCCAGGGACAGCTCAAGACCGTTCATAGATCGCCTCCGCCGCCTGCTGCAGCTCCGCTGCCGCCGCGAAATACCCATAGTAGGAAAAGCAGGGCGCGCACTTCTCGCAGACGAAGGCGTAGTACCCGTCCCGCGGGGCGGAATCGTCGTGCAGAAGGGCGTAGGCACGGTCCAGCAGCGCGGCGATGCGCGCCTCGCCCGCCTCAAGACCCTGCTCCGCCGCAACGGCGTCCGCAATGTTCAGACAGGTGATGGCCTGCTCAAGCACGCCGCCCGCGACCTGCCCCATCGCGTCCATCGCCCGGTCGTACAGGTCGTAAGCCTCGGAAAAGCGGCCCAGCGCCTTGCAGGCCGTGGCCATATTGTTGTAGAGCCCGCCGAGCAAGTGACGCGGCAGCTCCGGCGCGGACTCGTACGCCGCGCGCGCCTGCCCGAACAGCGCAAGCGCCCGCTCGTGCTCGCCAAAGGCACTGTACGCCGTGGCGGCGTTGACAAGGGTGGTGCCGGCGGTGACGGTGCCCTCGAAGCCGAGCGTATCCAGCAGGGCGAGCGCACGCTCGGCATAGCGGAAGGCGTTTTCCCGCGCGCCGGTCTTGCGGTAGTGCCCGACCAGCTCGCCGCAGAGAAAGAGCTGCCCGCGCAGGTCGCGGCCGAGCTCGGCCTCCTGCATCCAATAGAGCAGGTGGCGCTCCGCGCCGGCATAGTCCCGGCGGCTCATATAATCGTCCAGCCTGTCGGCGATGCGCCGCTGCGGGATCGACTGCACCGGCGACGGCGCGCCGAAACGCTCCCCGCTGAGCAGGCAGCGGGGCTCGGCGTAATCCTCCGGCGGGAGGGCGTTCGTCGGACCGCTCATGGAAGCTCCTTTCCGCGCCGGACGGAGACCGGCGCACGGCGGTTTTTATCTTTATTATAAGCGCGGGCGGCGAGAAGTCAACCGGAGAGGCACAGACAAAAAAAGGCCGCCCCGAGGTTCGCTTCGGGGCGGCCGACAGATGCGGCGTCAGATCAGGGCAAACTCCTTGAAAAACGCGATCCACAAAAACAGCGTGAAGCAGCACAGGAGGGACGAGGTGACGACCAGCTGCCCGGTCAGCTCAACGTCGCTGTCGTAGCTGCTGGCAAGGGCGACGGCGCTGGCGGAGAAGGGGCTGCCCGCCGTGAGCAGGACGACGGCAAGCTCGCCGCCGCGCATGCCGAGGGCGACCGCGAGCGCCAGCGCGGCAGCGGGCGAGAGCACCAGACGGATCAGATTGCCCCAGACCAGCCGCGCGGGATTTGCGGAAAGACGGGCAAAGCGGAAGGAGGCGCCCAGCACGATGAGCGCCAGCGTCGTGCCGGTTTTGGCGAGGGTGGAGACGACAGCCTCCAGCGTGCCGGGCAGGCGGAAGGGCGAGAGGTTGATCAGAAAGCCGAAGAAGGCGCCCAGGATCAGCGGATTGGTCAGCACGTGGCGGAGCACCTTGCCGGGCTTCACCTGCTCGCCGTTCAAAAGCTCCAGCGTGCTCACCGCGAGGAGATTGGAGAAGGGCACGATCACGGCGACGGCGATGGCCATGGAGGCAAGCCCGTCGACGCCCATGAGCGTCTCGCCCATGGTGATGCCGACGATGCCGATGTTTGAGCGGAATGTGGTCTGGATCAGCGCGCCGCGCGCGCGGCGATCCGAAACGAAGCGCTTGAACAGCGGCCAGGAGAGCAGAAAGGAGACGAGATAGAACAGCACGAGAAAGAGCACCGGCCGCAGGCTGAACGCCCCGGAGAGATCGGCGGCGTAGGCGTTTTTGAACATGTTGATCGAAAGCAGAAAGCGAAAGGTGAAGCGGTTGAGCGCGGGGCACATCTCCTCGGTGAGAAAATGTGCGCGCTTTGCCGCGTAGCCCAGCGCCATATACAGAAAAACAGGCGTCACGCAGTCCAGCGCGATCAGGAAGCTGTTCATCGGGTCACCTCATTCGCAGGGATCGTCCGCGCGATGCAGCGCGGGACGGCGGTTATTATACGGCAGGACGGCGCGGGTGTCAAGCGCTCGCCGCGTCCGCGCGTTCGGCAGAGCGGAGGAAGAGGCAAGGCCCACCGCGACGCCGGCGGCACCGCGGTGAGCCTTGCCCATATGAGGAGATGTGGATCACAGATCAAAGCCGTAGAGTCTGGCGGGATTGTCCACCAGGACCTTCTTGCGGGTGGCCTCGTCCGGCAGCAGCTGCGGGATCAGGTTGAAGATCTTGACCGTGTTGTGCTGCGTGAAAGAGGCGTGGGGATAGTCGCTGCCCCAGATCAGGCGCTCCGGCGCGGCCTCGGCCAGCTCCTGCGCCATGGGGACGATCTCAAGATAGTCGGGATCGTTGGTGATGCGGTAGGGCGCGGTCAGCTTGATGTAGCAGTAGCCCTCGCCGTTGGCCACGAGATCCCTCAGCTTGCGGAAGCCCTGGGAGGTGGTGCCGTTGCAGCCCTTGTTCATGCCCATGTGGGCGATGGTGAAGTTGCAGCGCAGCTTGTCCATGTGGGGGATGAACTCCGTGGTGAGCCAATCGGGCAGCAGGAAGTCCAGCGACCAGCCGAGCTCCTTGCAGCGGGCCTCCCACAGCAGGACGCGGGGCATCGTCTTCTCGACGAGACCGGCCGTCAGCGGAAGGATGGGCTTGAAGTTGATGCGGATGCCGCGGGCGCCGCGGGCGTGGAAATCGGCCAGCTCACGGTCGCTCACATCGTCCGGCAGGTCGAGCACGACGCGGGCGCGGTCAAGGCCGAACTCGGCGGCGGCGTCCAGCTGGCAGCGGTTGTCCGTGCCAAAGCAGCTGGGCTGCACCAGCACGGTGCGCTCAAAACCGACCAGATCGCGGAAGACCTGATAGTCCTGCGCGGAGGCGATGTGCGGCTGATAGCGCAGGTCGGTGCCGAAGGGATACTTCTTCGGATCGCCGAAGATGTGGAAATGTGAATCGCAGGCATGCTCGGGCAGCCGGAAGGCTGGCTTGTCGACGTTGGGGTCAAACATATCGATGGTGTCCCTTTCTCACAATGTTTTTGTCCGGCGGCAAGGCCGGAGGAGCGGCTCAGCCGCGCGCGCGCTTCATGATGTCCGTGAAGCAGCTGCGGATGATGGCCGTGTCCATACCCAGGGAGATCTGACGGGCGCCGCGCGCGCGGAGATCCGCGATCTCCTCGGCGATGTTGGCATCGCCGAAGCCGATCTGCGGCGAGACCGCCTTGCCCGCCGCGGCGGCCTTGGCGAAGATCTCGCGCTCCGCCGCGTCGACGAGGGGGTGGTTCTTCTGGCCGGGCACGCCGTAGGAGTTGGACAGGTCGCCGCGGCCGCTGTGGACGATCTCAAAGCCGGGGACCTTGAGGATCTCGTCCAGATTGGCGACGGCCTCCTTGCTCTCGATCTGGATGCCGATGAGGATGTTCTCGTTGGCCCACTTGATATAGTCGGCGGCGGAGATGGCACCGTAACCGGTCTGGCGGGCGGCGGAGAAGAGGCCGCGGTCGCCGTGGGGGGCGAACTTGACGCGCTCGACGGCGAGCTTCACCTTTTCGGGTGAGTCCATGTCGGGGAACTGGAAGCCCATGACGCCCAGCTCGATCATGCGCTCAATGTCCGGATGGGTGTGGGCCACGCGGACGAAGGGCGTGATGCGGTTGCGCTCGCAGGCGAGGACACACTTCTCCAGCTCCGCCATGTCCATATGGTTGTGGCAGAGGTCGAAGCGGACAAAGTCCATGCCGGCGGCAGCCGCCAGCTCGACGATGGCGATCGACTCGATCTCGACCATGATGCCGATGGCGACGCTCTGCGTGTCGATCGCGGTGCGGATCTTGTTTTCAGGGAACGTGAATGCCATAAAGAGCAACTCCTTTATTGTTTCGTCGGAAACGCGTAGAGCACGGCGGGATTGTCCACCAGGATGCGGCGGCGCAGCGCCTCGTCGGGCGCAACGGCTGCAAGCAGGTTGAGCTGATCCATCGTGTTGTGGTGCAGATACGCCGCGTGGGGATAGTCGCTGCCCCAGATGATGCGGTCGGGCGCCGCCTCGATCAGGCCGCGCGCGAGAGGGATCACGTCGTGATAGTCCTTCTCCAGCGAGATGCGGTAGGCGCCGGTGAGCTTGATCCAGCAGTAGCCTTCGCCGCCGGCGACAAAGTCGCGCAGCGCGCGGTACGCGTCGGATCCGACGCCGTTGTAGCCCTTGTTCATGCCCATGTGGGCGATGGTGAAGGGTACGCGCAGCCCATCCAGAAACGGGAGCATCATCTTGGTGAGCCACTCGGGAAACAGACAGTCCAGCGACCAGCCGAGCTCGCGGCAGCGGGGCTCCCAGTACGCCATCTGCGCCTGCACCTTTTCCAGGACGGCGTCCGTCGGCGGCATGGTCGGGGACTGGTTGATGCGGATGCCGCGCGCGCCCAGCGCGTGGTACTCCGCGAGCTCCCGCTCGCTTGCGCCCTCCTTCAGATCGAGGACGACGCGGCAGTTCTCCTGTCCGTACTGCTTTGCGGCGTCGAGCTGGCAGCTGTTGTCCTGCCCGAAGCAGCTCGGCTGCACGAGGACGAAGCGCTCGAGCCCCACGGCGTCCGCGAAGCGCTTATACTCGTCCGCGGTCGCAAGAGGAGGCGGGTAGCGGGTCGTCTTGGTGAAGGGGTAGCGGGCGGGGTCGCCGATGATATGGAAATGCGCGTCGCAGGCCATCGGCGGCAGCGCAAAGGCCGGACGGTCGACGCTGAGGTCAAACATGATCGGCACCTCCCTCTGCGGTTTTCGCCGCGGCGGCCTTCTGCTTCTTCGCCTTCACCGAGCGGAGCACGGAGGAGACGATGAGCGCCAGGATCATCAGGTCGATGACGATGCTGGCCGGACGGCTGACGAAGACGAGCCAGCTGCCCTTGGACAGCGTGAGCGCGCGGCGGAAATGGGTCTCGATGATGTCGCCCAGGACGAAGGCCATCAGGAAGCTCGCGATCGGGTACTTGAGCTTGATGAGGAAGAAGCCCACCACGCCGAAGGCGATCGCGACGCCCACGTCGAACATGTTGTTGCGGTTGCCGAAGGAGCCGATCATGATGGCCACCAGGATGATGACGACCAGCAGGTAGTTCGGCGCGACGAGCATGCGCGCGGTGAGCGAGGTGAAGAACTTGCCAACGATGTAGAGCGCGAACACGGCGATCAGGAAGCCCCACAGGATCGGGTAGACGTACTGCGGGTACTTGGTCAGCAGCTGCGGGCCGGGCTGGATGCCCTTGAACATGAAGGCCGTGGCCAGCACGGCGATCGTGCCGGAGCCGGGGATGCCCATCGACAGCAGCGGCAGCAGCGCGCCGCCCACGCAGGCATTGTTGGCCGACTCGCAGGCGCTGATGCCGAGCGGCTCGCCGGTGCCGAATTTCTTTTCCGGATGGGCGCGCTTGACCTCGTTGTAGGACATCCAGGCCGCGGCGCTGGGGCCGAGACCGGGGATGATGCCCATGATGGTGCCGATGACCGAGCTTTTGAGCACGGTGCCGAGGATCTCACGCAGCTCGGACAGGGAGACGTGCACCTTGAAGCGGGACACGTCGCTGACGCCGGAGCTGCCCAGATTCTCGCTGCCCACCATGTTGAACACGGAAGACAGAGCGAACAGGCCTGTGATGACCGCGATGAACTGCAGACCCTCCAGCATGGAGGGGACGCCGAAGGTGTAGCGGTTGACGCCGCTGAGCGTGTCCGCGCCCATCGTGCGCAGCAGCAGACCCAGCAGGAGGGAGATCATGCTCTTGGGCACGTCGTCCGAGCCGAGGGTGACGATGCTGATGAGGCCGAACATGGCGATCAGAAACAGCTCGCCGTCCAGAAAATCGAAGGCGAGGCGGGACAGCGGCGTGATGAACAGCAGCAGCACGATGCCGCCGAGCAGGCCGCCGATGGCCGAGGACGTGAGCGAATAGCCCAGCGCCTTGCCGGGGTAGCCCTTGCGGCAGAGGGGGTTGCCGTCCATCGTGGTGGCGCTGGCGGAGATGGTGCCCGGGATGCCGAGGAGTATGGCGGAAATGGATCCGCCATACTCGGCACCCTGGTAAATGGCAACCAGCAGAAGGACCGACGGGATCAGGTCCATCTTGAACGTCAGCGGCAGGCAGAGGGCGACGCCGATCGTGGGCCCGAGACCCGGCAGACAGCCGACGATCATGCCCAGCAGCGTGCCCAGAAACAGACAGAGCAGATTTCCGACGGAGAACAGGCTCCCGAAATCAAAAGACGTAAATGCTGCCATGGTACCTCCTAAAAGCGGAAGTTCAGCAGGCGCTCAAAGCCGACATAGATCACGAGCACGATGGCAAGGTTGGTCAGCAGCGTCTTGAGCACCTTTTTCTTGCTGTGCGGCTCCGGATTCAGGACGTACATCAGCCCGCTCATCAGCACGAAGGCGATCACATAGAAGTGGCCCACGTACTTCCACAGCAGCGCAAAGACGATGCACGTGCCCAGCACGAGCAGGATGTTTTTCCAACCCTTGATCTCGACCTTGTGATCGTCGTCCCCGGCGAGGGTCTTGATCGTGCTGATGATGCACGCAACGATCAGCAGGCCCGCAACGCCGATGGGATAGTATTTCTCCGAGATGACGAGCTTTACGAATCCCTCTTTGAAGTTCAGCGCCATGACGATGAACGCGATGGCCAAAGCAATGAGTATGCCGTTGGCGATACAGGTTGCTTTCTTGTAGCCCATGGTCAGTTCACCTCGGCGAAGATGGTCTTGGCCCTTTCATAGAAGTTGTTGAAGTACTCGCTGGCCTCGGTGTGGTTCTTGTAGAGCGGGGTGATGCTGTTGTCGGAGAGGTACTTCTGATAGTCGGCGGAGTTGAACGCGGCCTCGGTGGCCTTGTCGAGCACGGCGAGCACATCGTCGCTCAGGCCCTTCGGGGCGACCAGGGAGCGGAACATCACGATCTCACTGGCGTTCTTGTAGCCGAGCTCGCCGGTGCAGACGGTGTCGGGATAGCGGGCGTCGCGCTCATCCTTGGCGACGAGCAGGCAGCGGAAACCGTCAGACTCGACGTACGGGCCGCCGTAGCCGGGCTCAAGGAAGGCGGCGTCCAGCGTGCCGCCGATGATGCTCTGGATCTCGCCGGCGGAACCGTCGAACGCGACGTAGTTGAAGTCGATGCCGGCTTCCTTGCACAGGGTCTTGTACAGCGTGTAGTGCGCGGAGGCAACGTTCGTGCCGCCGACGTTCAGCTCGCCCGGATGGGCCTTGCAGTAGTCAACAAACTCCTGGAAGGTGTGGAAGGGGCTGCTCTTGCCGACCCAGAGACCGATCCAGTCGCAGTTGAAGGTGCAGACCACCTGCAGGTCGGCCGGCGTCATGGAGATGTTGCCACTGGCCATGCCCAGAGGAATGGAGGCAGAGGCAAAGCCGACGGTGTAACCGTCCGCCTTGGATTCGGCGACCTTCGCCATGCCGACGCCGCCGGAGCCGCCGGTCACGTTGCTGCCGAGCACGGTGGTGCCCAGCGCCTCGGCCAGATACTGGCCGTACATACGGGACTCCGTGTCAGCGGCGCCCTGGCCGAAGGGGATGATCAGATCGATGGACTGCGTGGGATAGTTCGACTTGGATTCCTTTTTGCCGCAGGCGGCCAGGGTGAACACCGTGACAACGGCGAGCAGCAGCGCAAAAAGCTTCTTCATGATATCGTTTCCTCCTTTTATTTGATCCCTCCGTTGGAGAGAGATCGATTACAAAAGCATCAGCTTGCCGAGACCGGGCAGCGGCTCATTCACACCGCTCAGGCGCAGGACGCTCCAGAGGCTGGCGGAATGGCTGGAGACCACGGGAAGGTCCAGGTCGGTCTCGAGCGGCTCGACGATCTCCATGGTGTGGAGCTTCATGCAGCTGATGAACAGCGCCTCCGCACCGCGGAGATCCATGTTTTTGCACTCCTGATAGATGAAGCCCTGCGGCACCATCTCGTGGAAGTGCTTGACGTCCATGATCTTCGTGTTGGTGACCTCGTAGCCGTTGTCCTCGAGAAACTTTTTCTGGATTTGGGTCTTGTACTCGGGATACGGGGAGATCATCGCGATCTTCTTGACGCCCAGGGCGTCGAACGCGTCCATACAGGCGTTGATGGTGGTGGTGCACCGGGTGTGGCACTTCTCCTCCATCATGCGGATGCACTCCTTGTCCCATCCGTAGCCGTTGATGCAGCTGCCGATGGTGCAGCCGAAGATGACGACGTCCTTTTTGAAGTCGCTGAACACATCCGCCGCGTCCAGCAGGCGAGGGACGAAACCGTCGTCCGCCTCGTCGGGCGTGAGCTTGAGACGGATGCGCGTGGTCGCGATCTCGACGCCCTCGGGAGCATACTTGTTGAATGCGGTCTCAGCCACGCTCAGAGACG
>Ga0079305_1001111_pt1 | contig 40832 bp, 45 predicted proteins | sample LMS_cellobiose_e_FD_79183 | JGI IMG/M metagenome (GOLD analysis project Ga0079305, IMG submission 79183) | Rumen-fistulated moose microbial communities from Alaska, USA - LMS_cellobiose_enrichment | ecosystem: Host-associated > Mammals > Digestive system > Stomach > Rumen fluid ... | reverse complement strand
TGGAGCTGCTGGGCAGATTCGAACTGCCGACCTCATCCTTACCAAGGATGCGCTCTACCTACTGAGCTACAGCAGCAAATGGCGACCGAGATGGGGCTCGAACCCACGACCTCCAGCGTGACAGGCTGGCGTTCTAACCAACTGAACTACTCGGCCGTGTGCTTGCGTGCTTTGCTATTTTACAATAAGCGACCATCAATGTCAATACCAATTTTTCAGCTTATTTCGAAATGGTATGGATTATTTCCGCAAACGGCTCGCGCCTTACGGGCGCCGCGATCTCGATGGCTTCGCCGCCGTCCGGCCAGCGGAGGAAAAGCCGCTCCGCATGGAGCAGCTGGGCGGTGAGACCGAGCTTTTCGGACAGCGCGGCGGAGGCCTCCGTACGGTACTGCGGGTCGCCCAGCACGGGCATGCCGGAGGCGAGACAATGTACGCGGATCTGATGGGTGCGCCCCGTCAAAAGACGGAGCGAGAGCAGGGAAACGAGCTCGCCGGCCAGCGTTCCCGCGGCGGCGACGGCATAGGCCGTGCGGGCGGGGGCGCCGTCCTCCGCCACGGTGCGGAGCATGCCGGCGGGGGAGACGCGCTTGATGGGCAGGTCGATGACGCCGCTCTCGGCGGCGGGGCCGCCATGCACGACGGCGAGGTAATCCTTCTCGCCGCCCTCCCGCAGCGCCCGGATGGCCAGCGTTTTGGCGCGGGCGTTCTTCGCGAACAGCACCACGCCGGAGGTGTCGCAGTCGAGCCGGTTCACCACGTGGCACGCGCTGCCCAGATACCCCGCAGCGTAGTTCGCCAGCGTGCCCGTGAGCCGCGCGCGGGAGGGATGGACGATGAGTCCCTCCGGCTTGTTGACGGCCAGCAGGTCGCCGTTCTCGAACAGGATCTCGAGCGGGCCCTCCTCCGGCACGAGGCCGCTCTCGCCCTCCCCGGCGTCCAGATCGACTGCTACGACGTCGCCGCACGCGAGCGTATAACGCGTGTGGACAGGCGTGCCGTTCACATAAAGGCCGCCTGTCCATTTGATCCGTTTGAGCAGGGAGGCGGAGAGCATCATCTCCCGCCGCAGGACGGTGTAGAGCCGCCGCCCCGCCATGGCCTCCGTGACCGTCAGCTCAAGCGTCATAGGTCTTCAGTTTTTCCACGATCGCGCCGAAGTCCATGCTGTGGGACGCTTTCACGAGGACGGTGTCGCCCTTGCGGAGCAGGGCCGGCAGGGCCTCGAAAAGCGCCGCCTGGTCTGCGAAGCTGTACGCGGGGTTGGCGCATCGGCTCCGGAAGCCGGCGTTCAAGTGTTCCGCCAGCGTGCCGATGGTGATGAGCAGGTCGATGCCCAGCTCGCCCGCCAGCTCGCCCACAGCGCGGTGCAGCGGCTCCGCGCTGGGCTCCAGCTCCTTCATGTCGCCGAGGATGGCCACGCGCCGCCCATCCACGCCGGCCAGCGAGCGCAGCGCGGCGGACATGGAGTTGGGGTTTGCGTTGTAGCAGTCGTCGATCACCGTGAGGGAGGCCGTATGGATGAGGTTGGCGCGCCCGTCGATGGTGCGGTAATCGCCGATACCGGCGGCGATCTCCGCCGGCGTGAGCTTGAATACGTCGCCGACGGCGGCCGCGGCCAGCGCGGCGTAGAGCATGTGCTCGCCGAAGGCGGCGATGTGGACGGGATAACTGTCAAAGTTATGACAAATGTCGCATTTAAGGCCGTCGAAGCCGCAGTTTTCCGCGTTTTCGGCCCGGAGATCGCAGTCGGCGCCCAGGCCGTAGGTGACGCACCGGACGGGGAAATCGTAGCCGCGGAGCATGGCGTCGTCGCCGTTGACGACGGCCACGGCGTCGGGGGAGACGAACTGGAACACCTCGGTCTTGGCCTTCAGCACGCCGTTCAGGTCACCGAGCTTTTCCAGATGGCAGTAGCCGATGTTGGTGAACACCACCACGTCGGGGCGCACCATATAGGCGAGGCGCGTCATCTCATGAAAGTCGGAGATGCCCATCTCGATGACGGCGGCCGTGTGCTCCTGCCCGATGGAGAGGAGCGTGACGGGCACGCCCAGCTGGTTGTTCAGGTTTTCCGGCGTTTTGAGCACGGTGAAGCGGCGGCCCAGCACGGCGGCGGTCATTTCCTTCGTGGTCGTTTTGCCCACGCTGCCGATGATCCCGACGACGGGGATGTCGAGCCGGCTCCGGTAAAAGGCGGCCAGCTCCTGGAACGCGTCGACGACGGAGGGCACGAGCACGTGGTCGCACCCCTCCGGCAGCGGCCGCTCCGCCAGGGCGCAGAGCGCGCCGTCCTGTTGCGCGGCGGGGGCGAAATCGTGGCCGTCGGCCCGCTCGCCCTTGATACAGACGAAAAGGCAGCCGGGCGTGACGGCGCGGCTGTCGTGGGTGACGCCGGTGACGGCCGCGGTCAGCTTCTCCGGCCGGCCGCGGTATTCTCCGCCGGTGGCGGCAACGATATCCTGGATCGTGATGGGGTACATAGCCATGGCAGTCTCCTCATTGATAGCGTTTCAGCGATTCCCGCAGGATGGTCTCGCACAGGTCGTTGTAGGCGATGCCGGCGGCGCGGGCCTCCTTGGGCAGCAGGCTCGCGGGCGTCATGCCGGGCAGGGTATTGGCCTCCAGACAGTAAAGCCGCCCGTCCGCCGTCACCAGGAAGTCCATGCGGGCGTACACGGCGAGCTTCAGCGCCCGGAACGTCGCCTCCGCGGCGGCGCGGAGCGCCGCGTCCGTTTCGGCGGGGAAGTCTGCGGGGCAGATCTCGTCGGTCATGCCGCTCTGATACTTGTTTTTGTAATCGAAAAAGCCGGACTTGGGGCATATCTCGATGGGCGGCAGCGCCTTGCCGCAGAGCACGCCCACGTCGACCTCGCGCCCCTGTATGTATTCCTCGACGATGACCTCCTCGCCGTAGCGGAAGGCGGCGGCCAGCGCCGCGTCGTATTCGTCCGCGGTCCGGACGATGGCGGCGCCCACGGAGGAGCCGGAGGCGTTGGGCTTCACGAAGCAGGGGAAGCAGGGGGCGCTTTTGTCCGCGTCGCCCCGGCGCAGGACGCGCCCCGCCGGCGTGGGGATACCGTGGCGGGCCATGACGGCCTTGGCCACGGACTTATCCATGGCCAGCGCGCTGCCGACGCAGTCGCTGCCGGTGTAGCGGATGCCCTCCAGCTCGAAAGCGGCCTGGAGCTTGCCGTCCTCGCCGTCCGCGCCGTGCAGGCCCATGAACACGATGTCCGCCGCGCGGCATACCTCGAAGAGGTTCGCGCCGATACGGCTGTCGTCCGCCTGACGGCGGCGCTTTTTGACGGCCTCCAGATCGGGCACGTCGCCCGTGATGGCGCCGACGCTGTCGTTATAGGGCCGGGCGAAGATCTCCGCCGGGTCGTCATAAGTCCCCTCGTAACCGAAAAAGGAGTCCACCAGCACGGCCCGGTGCCCGTTTTCCCGCAGGGCGCGGGCGATATGCAGGCCGCTGATGAGAGATACGTCGCGCTCCATGGAGAGCCCGCCGCAAAGGACGATGATGTTCATCTTTTTACGCCTCCCGTGAGTGGGTCTATGCAAAACTATGCGCGCAGGCAGGGAATCGTGCGCCGCAGGGGTTTTTCTACCCCGATTATACACCAGAAAGGAGAAAGCGTACAATAAAAACAGCCGAAAAACGTTTTTCGCGCGGAAAAATCGTTTTTCGCCCCGTAAAAAACCCGAAAAAAGCTTGCAAAACCGGTTGAAATGTGTTAAAATCCTCCTCGTTCGAAGAGTTGTTTTCCTGGAGTGGGGTACCGTCCCACTCTTTTTTCTGCAAAATTTTCCGTCCTTAAAAATACCAGAAACTGGAAAAGGAGGCGGCGGATGAACAAGATCACCGACCTTGTGTGGAAGCTGGCGGAGCCCGCGGCGCGGGACGCCGGCGTGGAGATATGGGACGTGGAATACGTCCGGGAAGCGGGACAGTGGTTCCTGCGGATCTACATCGACAAGGAGGGCGGCGTTTCCATCGACGACTGCGAAAAGGTGTCGCGGGCGCTGGACCCCGTCCTGGACCGGGAGGACCCGATCCCCGACAGCTATATGTTCGAGGTATCCTCCGCCGGGCTGGAGCGGGCGCTGAAGCGGCCGTCGGACTTTGAGCGCTTCCTGGGCTCGCCGGTGACGGTGAAGCTCTATACCGCCCGGAACGGCCGGAAGGAGCACGTCGGCCGGCTCGCGGGATACGCGGACGGCGCCGTCACGATCGAGCAGGACGGCGGGACGATCACATTTGAGAACAAGGAAGTCGCCGGCGTGCGGCTTCGCATGGAATAAACGGAGGAAGAGACATGAACGCCGAATTTTTTGAGGCCATAGCCGACATCGAAAAAGAACGTGGCATCCCCAAGGACTACATGCTGGACAAGATCAACCAGGCGCTGCTGGCCGCGCTCCGCAAGGACAATCCCGGCGCGGAGGAGAACGTGGTGGTGGACGTGGACGAGTCCAAGAAAAAGATCGACATGTACATCCGCAAGACCGTGGTGGAGGAGAAGGAGAACCCGGCGGTGGAGCTGCTGCTGGACGAAGCGAAGAAATTCTCCAAAAAGGCCGCGGTGGGCGACGTCATCAACGTGCCCGTGGATACGAAGAAGTTCGGCCGCATCGCCGCCCAGGCCGCGAAGCAGGTCATCATCCAGGGCATCCGCGAGGCGGAGCGGAGCATTATTTATGAGGAGTTCACCTCCAAGGAGCACGAGGTGCTCTCCGGCGTGGTGAACCGTATCGACCCCATCCGCGGCAGCGCGTCCATCAAGATCAACTCCGTATCGGATTTCGCCGACGCGCTGCTGCTCCCCGGCGAGATGGTCCCCGGCGAGATCTTACGCGAGGGCGACCGGATCAAGGTCTACGTGGTGGAGGTGCGCCGGCTGTCCAACGGGCCGCAGGTGGTCATCTCCCGCACCCATCCCGGCCTTGTGAAGCGGCTTTTCGAGCTGGAGGTGCCGGAGATCTTCGACGGCGTCGTGGAGATCCGCAGCATCGCCCGCGAGGCGGGCAGCCGCACCAAGATGGCCGTTTCCTCCAACGACCCGAACGTGGAGCCCATCGGCGCCTGCATCGGCCCGCGGGGCGGCCGCGTGTCCGCGGTGGTGAACGAGCTGCGGGGCGAGAAGATCGACATCGTGAAATATTCCGACGACCCGGCGACGTTCGTGGCCGCGGCGCTCGCGCCCGCGGACGTCATCGACGTCATCATGCTGGACGACGGCAAGAGCTGCCGCGTCATCGTGCCGGACGATCAGCTGTCCCTGGCCATCGGCAAGGAGGGGCAGAACGTCCGTCTGGCGGCCAGGCTCACGGGCTGCAAGATCGACATCAAGCCCGAGAGCGCGGCGGAATAAACATAGTAACGGAAAGGCGGTGGCGTCATGGCGGCCGGACCTAAGAAGATACCGATGCGGCAGTGCGTGGGCTGCCGCGAGATGAAGCCGAAAAAGGAGCTCATACGGATCGTGTGCTCCCAGGAGGGCGCGATCAGCCTGGACACCACGGGCAAGGCGCCCGGCCGGGGCGCGTACGTATGCCCCGACCCGGCGTGCCTGAAAAAGGCGCGGCGGGCCAAGGCGCTGTCCCATGCCTTCGGGCGGGAGATACCGGAGCCGGTATACGCCGCGCTGGAGGCGGAAATGGAGGCCGGCGGATGACGGGTTATCTCGGGCTTTTGGGGCTTGCGCACCGGGCCGGATTCGTGGTCATCGGCGACGAGCCCATCCGCACGGCGGCGGCCGCGCACAAGGTCAAGGCCGTTTTTCTGGCGTCGGACGCGGCGGAGAACATACGCCGCAAGATGGTCCACGCGGCCGATTTCGGCAAGGCGCCGCTTTTCGAGCTGCCCTGCACCAAGGAGGCGCTGGGCGCCATGCTGGGGAAGGGCCCCGTGGCCGCGGCGGCCGTCACCGGGATCGAGTTCGCCTGCGGCGTCGCGCAGAAGCTGTCCGCCGAGACGGGCGGGCGCTATGAGGAGGCCGTCAGGACGCTGGAGAACAAGGCGAAGGCCCGCCGGACGGCGGAGCGGCGCCGCGGCAAGGCGAAGAGAAAGGAGAATGCTTGATATGGCAATGCTTGTTAAATATAGAGTACACGAGGTGGCGAAGGATTTCGGAAAGAGCTCCAAGGAGATCACGGAGATCCTGACGAAATACGCGGAGACGCCGAAAAATCATATGCAGGTGCTGGAGGATAACGAGCTTTCCATCATCTTCGAATTCCTGACCCAGAAATACCAGGCGAAAGACGCGGAGACGATGTTCGAGAGCGACCGTCCCACCGTGGAGACCGCCAGGGCGCCGGAGAAGGCCGCAGCCCCTGCCGGACAGGGACCGGCGCAGCAGCAGGCCCCGGCCAGACCGGGCGCGGCGCCCCAGCAGCAGAAGAAGCCGGAGAAGCCGAAGCAGCCCCAGCCGAAGATCACGCCGGAGAAGCGGATCATCGACACCCGCGGCTCCGCCGCCACCAATCTGGAAAAATACAACGAACGGTTCGAGGACATGGCGGGCAACCGCGCCCGCGACATGAACCGCGGCCGCGAGAAGATCAACAACCGCAACCGGAACAACCGCCCGCCCCAGAACATGGCGCAGAGCGCGAAGCGCCGCCAGGAGGAGCGCTTCAAGATGATGAAGCTGCAGCTCGAGGTGGCGAAAAAGGCGCCCGTCAAGGTGCAGATACCCGATACCATCGCCGTGGGCGAGCTCGCCCAGCGGATGAAGAAGACCGGCGCGGAGGTCGTGAAGTGCCTGATCCGGAACGGCGTCATGGCGTCGCTCTCCGACGTCATCGATTTCGACACGGCGGCCATCATCGCCGAGGAGCTGGGCTGCAAGGTGGAGCACGAGGTCGTGGTGACCATCGAGGAGCGTCTCATCGACGACCGCGAGGACACGGAGGAGGAGCTCCGGCCGAGAGCGCCCGTCGTGGTGGTCATGGGCCACGTCGACCACGGCAAGACGAGCCTTCTGGACTATATCCGCAACTCCGACGTGGCGGCCGGCGAGGCCGGCGGCATCACCCAGGCCATCGGCGCCTATCAGGTCACGGTGAACGACAGTCTCATCACCTTCCTCGACACGCCGGGCCATGAGGCGTTCACCTCCATGCGCGCCCGGGGCGCCATGGTCACGGATATCGCGATCCTCGTCATCGCCGCCAACGACGGTATCATGCCGCAGACGGTGGAATCCATCAACCATGCCAAGGCGGCGAAGATCCCCATCGTCGTGGCCATCAACAAAATGGATATGCCGGGCGCCAACCCCGACCGGATCAAGCAGCAGCTCATGGAATACGACCTCGTCCCGGAGGAATGGGGCGGCGACACCATCTGCTGTCCCATCTCCGCCAAGACGGGCGAGGGGATCGACAAGCTGCTGGAGAACGTGGTGCTCCTGGCTGAGATGCAGGAGCTGAAGGCCAACCCCAACCGTCAGGCGAAGGGCACGGTCATCGAGGCGCGGCTCGACAAGGGCCGCGGCCCGATCATGACCGTCCTGGTCCAGAACGGTACGCTGAAGCTCGGCGATATCATCATCGCCGGCACCGCCGTCGGCCGCGTGCGCACCATGATCAGCGCCAGCGGCGAACGGCTGACCGAGGCGGGCCCCTCCGTGCCGGTGGAGATCGCGGGCATGAGCGAGGTACCCATGGCCGGCGACATGATCAACGCCGTCGCGGACGAGCGCATGGCGCGCGAGCTGGCCGACCAGCGGAAGGCGGCCCAGAAGGCCGAGTCCGCCTCCTCGCGTAAGGTCTCGCTGGAGGATCTGTTCGCCCAGATCAAGGAGGGCGAGCTGAAGGAACTGAACATCATCGTCAAGGCGGACGTCATGGGCTCGGCCGAGGCGATCAAGACGAGCCTTGAAAAGCTCACCAACGAGGAGGTCCGCGTGCGGGTCATCCACTCCGGCGTCGGCGCCATCAACGAGTCCGACGTCATGCTGGCCGCCACGTCCGACGCCATCATCGTGGGCTTCAACGTGCGGCCCGACGCCGCCGCGAAGGACAGCGCCGCCCGCGCCAAGGTGGATATCCGCATGTACCGCGTCATCTACGACTGCATCGACGAGATCTCCGCCGCCATGAAGGGCATGCTGGCGCCCAAGTTCCGCGAGAACGTGACCGGCCACGCGGAGGTGCGGGAGACCTACAAGGTGTCCCATGTGGGCACCGTGTGCGGCTGCTACGTGCAGGAGGGGCGGATCCAGCGCGGCTGCAAGGTCCGCGTCGTGCGCGACAACGTCATCGTCTTCGAGGGCGAGCTGGCGTCGCTCCGCCGCTTCAAGGACGACGTGCGCGAGGTGGCCGAGGGCTACGAATGCGGCATGCAGATCGAGAAATTCAACGACGTGAAGGTCGGCGACATCATCGAATGCTTCGTCATGGAGCAGATCAAGGAGTAAGCCGCCGGAAGGATAAGCGTTATGGCATCGAAAAAACTGGAACGGATCAACGAGGATATCCGCCTCGCGCTGTCGGAGATCCTGCGGGACGTGAAGGACCCGCGGGTGCAGCAGGGCATGCTCAGCGTCACGGCGGCGGAGGCCACGGGCGATCTGAAATACTGCACGGTCTACGTCAGCGTCTACGGCATGACGTCGGAAAAGGAGTTCCTGCGGGGGATCAAGTCGGCCTCCGGCTGGCTCCGGCGGGAGCTCGGCATGCGCCTTTCGCTGCGCAACACGCCGGAGCTCCTCTTCAAGGTCGACCACTCGCTGGAGCGCGGCGCGCATATCAGCGAGCTCATCGCGGGGCTCGACCTCGCGGAGGAGGAGAACCATGACGAGGCATGAGGCGGCGGAGCTGCTGCGGATGAAGGACGACGTCCTCGTCCTGACCCATCTGCGGCCCGACGGCGACACCATCGGCTGCGCAGCGGCGCTTTGCCATGCGCTGCGCCGGCTGGGGAAGACCGCCTGGATGTACGACAACAAGGGCATCACGCCCAAATACGCCCGCTTCGCCGCGCCCTACATCGCACCGGCGGGCTTTCGCCACGCGTTCCTCGTGTCGGTGGATCTGGCGGACGTGACGCTCCTGCCGGATACAGCGCTGGGGCCGGTGGACCTCTGTATCGACCACCACCCGACGAATACCTTTTATGCGAAAGAGACCTGCGTGGAGGCCGATAAAGCCTCCTGCGGGGAGATCCTGCTGGAGATCATCAAGGAGCTTTGCGGCTCCATCGATAAGGAGGAGGCGGACCTTCTTTACATGGCCGTCTCCACCGATACGGGCTGCTTCGTTTACGGCAACGCCACCGCCAACACCCACCGGGCCGCGGCGGAGGCGGCGGAGGCCGGCGCGGACATCGCGGGGCTGAACAAGTATCTGTTCCGCACCGCGCGCCGCCAGCGTATCCTGCTGGAGGGGTACGCCTGCTCGGGGCTCCGCTCCTATCGGGACAACAAGATCAATATCATCACCATCCCGCTGGAGATGATGGAGCGCGCCGGCGCGACGGAGAACGACTGCGACGATATCGCCTCTCTCCCCGGCCGGACGGAGGGCAACCAGATGAGCTTCGTCATCCGGGAGCTGACGCCGGGCCACTGCAAGATCTCGGCGCGGTGCGTCCGCGCGTATGACGTGGCCGCCATCTGCGCCCGTTACGGCGGCGGCGGCCACCGCATGGCCGCCGGGTGCGAGATCGACGCTTCGCCGGAGGAGTGCGCGGCGCTCATGCTCGCCGCCGCGGAAGAGGTGGTCGTTTGACCGGTATCGTCATCATCGACAAGCCTGCGGGCTGGACGAGCATGGACGTCTGCGCCAAGGTGCGCGGCGCCCTGCGCGAAAAGCGCGTGGGCCACGGCGGGACGCTGGACCCCATGGCCACGGGCGTGCTGCCGGTGTTCGTCGGCCGCGCCACGCGGGCGGTGCCGTTTCTGGAGAACGCGGACAAGCGGTATACCGCGGGCGTGCGCTTCGGGCTGGAAACGGACACCCAGGACGTGACGGGAAGCGTGCTGCGTCAGCGGGAGGCGACGGTCACGGAGCGGGAGCTCCGGGACGCGCTGCCGGCGTTCCTCGGCCGCCAAAAGCAGACGCCGCCGATGTATTCGGCGGTGAAGGTGGGCGGCCGGAAGCTTTACGAGCTGGCCCGCCGCGGGGAGAGCGTGGAGCGCGCCCCCCGGGAGATCGAGATCAAAAACATCGCGCTTTTGGGCGAGCGGGACGGCGACTGGTATCTCGACGTCCGCTGTTCCAAGGGCACCTATATCCGCACGCTCTGCGCCGATCTGGGCGCGCGTCTCGGCTGCGGGGCGGCCATGGCCGCGCTGCGGCGGACGGAGGCGGGCGCTTACCGGGAGCAGGACGCGGTGCCGCTGGCAGACTTTCTGGCGGCCGCCGCGGCGGGTGAGGCGGGGCGGTATCTCCGCCCAGTGGAGAGCGTTTTCGCCGCCTATCCCGACGCTCGCGTCGGCGCGGCGGAGGAAAAACTCTGCCGCGTGGGCAGCCCTTTCCCGACGGCGCTGCCGGACGGGCTCTACCGCGTTTTCGGGGAGAGCGGCTTCCTCATGCTGGGCCGGGCGGAAAACGGCCGGATGAAAACGGTCAAGAACTTTTTCGAGGTTTGATATGGACAACAAACGCGTCATCGCGCTGGGCTTTTTCGACGGCATGCACATCGGCCACGCCCGGCTCCTGCACAAGGCGGCGGAGCGGGCGGCGGAGCTGGAGGCGGTGCCGTCGGTGCTGTCGTTTGATGACCACCCGGACCGCATGATCTCCGGCAAAAGCGTGCCGCTGATCAATTCCCCGTTCGACCGGGCGGATCTGATCCGCCGCGCCTTCGGGATCGACGATCTCATTTTCCTGCATTTTGACGAGAAGCTGATGCGCATGCCCTGGGATGAGTTCCTCGTCTGGCTGCAGCGGGATTTCGGCGCCGTCCATCTGGTGGCCGGCTACGATTTCCGCTTCGGCTACCGGGGCGCCGGCACTGCCGAGCGGCTCATGGAAAAATGCGCGGCGCTGGGCATGGGCTGCGACATCATCCCGCAGGTGAACATCGACGGCGTGACCGTCAGCTCCACCTACATACGCGAGCTCCTGCAGGCGGGGGAGATGGAGCGGGCCAACGAGTTCCTGGGCCACCGCCACTTCTTCGCCGACAACGTGCGCTACGGCTACCGTCTGGGGCGGAAGCTCGGCATGCCCACGGTGAACATGCGCTTTGAGGACGGCGTCGTGGTGCCGAAGCACGGCGTTTACGCCTCCCGCGCCGTCATCCTGGAAACGGGGGAGCGGCACGACGCCGTGACGAACATCGGCGTGCGGCCCACGGTCTCCGGCGACGACCGGGTGTCCGTGGAGACCCATCTTTTCGGCTTCGATGGCAACCTGTACGGCAAGCGGCTCCGTATCGAGTTCTGCCGCTTCATGCGGCCGGAGATGAAGTTCGCCTCCACCGAGGAACTGGGCGCGAGGGCGCGGCGCGACGCGGAGGACGTCAAGGCCTATTTCGAGGAGCTGCGCCGCACCTGAAACGGCGCCGGACGCGCTGCACAAACGATAAAAGGACGGGAAGGGGGATAAACCCCGTTTCCGTCCCTTTTTTATAGGTTTTTCCGCCGGAAAAGGCGTTGAGTGCCGTTTTCCGGAAACTTTTTACCGTTTTTCATTTTTCTGTCAAACTACCATATATTTCCAGAAAAATTATTTGTTAAAAATGAGACAAAACATCTTCACAAACGCTGTCCGCCGTGCTATAATACCTTTGAATAGGCGAAGTATGCCTATATATGAGGAGACCGGAAAGGTTCCTTTCATTCTAAGGAGGGTTTTCAGTGGCAAAAAGAAAAACCACCGTGCCGTTCCAGGGAACGGCTGAGCAGGAAAAGAAGCTCAAAGAAGTCATCGAGCAGTACAGGGAAGTGCCGGGCGCGCTCATGCCGGTGCTTCAGCAGGCGCAGGAGATCTACGGCTACGTGCCCATCGAGGTGCAGACCATGATCGCCAAGGGGCTCAACATCCCCCTGGAAGAGGTGTACGGCGTTTCCACGTTCTACGCCCAGTTCGCGCTCAACCCCAAGGGCAAGTACAGCATTTCCGTGTGTCTCGGCACTGCGTGCTACGTCAAGGGCTCTCAGAGCATCCACGACAAGATCTCCGAGATCCTGAACATCAAGGACGGCGAGTGCACGGCGGACGGCAAGTTCTCGCTGGAGAGCTGCCGCTGCGTGGGCGCCTGCGGCCTTGCGCCGGTCATGATGATCAACGACGACGTTTACGGCAGACTGACGCCGGACATGGTCAAGGGAATCCTTGAGAAGTATTGATAGGGTACGTCTATGAAGATCGAGGTAGCCAGACAACTGCTTGACGCGAAAGTGCTCTGCGGAGAGGATTCTCTTAAGACGGAGGTCTATTCGGCCTGCGGCAGCGACATGATGAGCGACGTGCTGGCGTATGTCAAGGACCAGGCTTTGCTCCTTTCGGGGCTCGTCAACGAGCAGGTGATCCGGACGGCGGCGATGATGGACATGAAGTGCATCGTCTTCGTGCGGAGCAAGCAGCCGACGGCCGAGATGGTGGAGCTGGCCAGGGCGAACGGCATCGTCGTTCTCACCACGCATCTCCGTATGTTTGAGGCGTGCGGCAAGCTTTATGCCGCGGGGCTCAACAACGACGAGGTGGCGCCTGATGTCTGAGCCGCTGAAATTCACGTACGACATTAACGGCGAAAACTTCTCATCGGCCGGCGAGGCCTCCATGCAGATCAAAAAGGAGCTTCGTACGCTGGGGTTCGATCCGGAAACGATCCGGCGCGTCTCCATCGCCATGTACGAGGGCGAGATCAACATGGTCATCCATGCCGGAGGCGGCGTTGCGGAGGTATTCGTGTATCCGGAGAAGATCGAGATGCTGCTCACGGACCACGGCCCCGGGATCGCGGATATCGCTCTTGCCATGCAGGAGGGGTATTCCACGGCGCCGGACACCATCCGCTCCATCGGCTTCGGCGCGGGCATGGGTCTGCCGAACATGAAGAAGTACACCGACGAGATGTCGATCGAATCAGAACTCGGGAAGGGCACGAAAGTATTTATGAGGGTAGACGTGAAATAACGTCTCCTGTGAGGTGACATGGGAACTTACAACCACTCAGTGCTGCTTGACGTAGAAAAGTGCAAAGGGTGCACGACCTGTCTGAAGCGGTGCCCGACGGAGGCGATCCGCATCCGCGACGGCCATGCCCAGATCAACGCAAACCGCTGCATCGACTGCGGGGAATGCATCCGCATGTGCCCGCACAAGGCCAAGAAGGCTGTCAGCGATAAGCTTTCCGTGCTGAAGAAGTACAAGTACACGATCGCGCTCCCGGCGCCGAGCCTTTACGGGCAGTTCGACAATCTGGACGATATCGACTATCTGCTCCAGGGCCTGCTGGACTACGGGTTCGACGACGTGTTCGAGGTGGCGTGCGCGGCCGAGATCGTCTCCGGTTACTCCCGCCGCTACATGCGCCGCAAGGACATCCTGAAGCCGGTCATCAGCTCGGCCTGTCCCGTCATCAACCGGCTCATCGCGCTGCGGTATCCGCTGCTGATCGACAATCTCATGCCGATCCTGCCGCCGGTGGACGTGGCGGCCAGCCTGGCCCGGAAGAACGCGCTGGAAAAGCACCCGGAGCTGAAGAGCGAGGATATCGGCGTCTGCTTCATCTCGCCGTGTCCCGCCAAGGTGAGCTACCTGAAGGAAGAGATCGCCAGGGGCGAGGGCGACGTGGACTGCGTCGTTTCCGCGGGCGATATCTACTTCGCCGTCCTCAGCAAGATGGAGCGCAAGCTCACGCCCGTGCCCGTGTCCCGTACCGGCATGATCGGCGTCAGCTGGGCCGCCGGCGGCGGAGAGGCGACAGCCCTCTTCAACGACCGGTATCTGGCGGCGGACGGTATCGAAAACGTGATCCGCGTTCTGGACAACGTGGATAACGGCACGCTGCCGAACCTGGAGTTCATCGAGCTCAACGCCTGCGACGGCGGGTGCGTCGGCGGGGTGATGAACGTGGCCAACCCCTTCATCGCGAAGGCGCGGCTGCAGTCCATCCGCCGGTATCTGCCCGTCTCCCAGAACTGGAGCTTCTTCGACGATTCGCCGGACGATACCAGCGTCCCGGGCGACATGCTCCAGGGCAACGAGATCCAGTACCAGCCGGAGGAGGTGCCCGGCGGCATGAGCGAAGCGTTCAAGCGCCGCGCGGCCATCCAGCAGATCGCGGAGCGGCTGCCCCAGCTGGACTGCGGCTCCTGCGGGGCGCCCACATGCCTCGCGTTCGCGGAGGACATCGTCAACGGCGAGGCGACGGAGGACGAGTGCATCGTCAAGATGCGCGACCGGATCCGTGAGCTTCTGAAGGGTGAAGAGAAAGCATGACAGTCAAAGAGTTGTGTGAAAAAATGGACGTCCGCGCGCTGGCCATGCCGGACCCGGGCAAGGAGATCCTCGGCGGCTACGCCGGCGATCTGCTCAGCTGGGTCATGGGCAACGCGTCCCACGGCGTCGCCTGGTTCACCATCATGACGAACCGCAACATCGTCGCGGTGGCGGGCCTGCTCGAGATGGCATGCATCGTCGTCACCGAAGGGAGCGACGTTCCCGACGAGGTGATCGCGCTGGCTGAGGAACAGGGCATCAATCTTTTAGCGACGACCGCGCCGACCTATGAGGGCTGCGCCGGTCTTTCCAAGCTGTTATGAGACGGGTCTTCTGTGATCTGCACGTCCACTCGTGCCTGTCCCCCTGCGGGGAGGACGACATGACCCCGGCCACGGCCGCCGGCATGCTGAAGCTGGCGGGCATGGACGTCGCGGCGCTGACGGATCACAACACCGTGAAGAACTGTCCGGCCTTTTTCGAGGCGAGCCGCCAGTACGGGCTGGCGCCGCTGGCGGGCATGGAGCTGACGACGGCGGAGGATATCCACCTGGTCTGCCTGCTCCGCACCTGCGAAGAGGCCATGGCCTTCGGCGAAGCCGTGGAGAAGCGCCGCGTCCTGATCAAGAACAAGACGCAGATCTTCGGCAACCAGTACATCATGGACGCGGAAGACCACATCATCGGGGAGGAGGAACACCTCCTGCCCAACGCGACGCAGCTGACGCTGGACGAGGCGTTCGAGCTGGCCAACAGCTACGGCGCCGTCTGCTATCCGGCTCACGTTGACCGTATGAGCAACGGTATCATCGCGGTCCTCGGCGATTTTCCGGCGACGCCGGCGTTCCGGTTCGCGGAATTCCGCGACGTGGAAAACATCGCCCCCTACCGCGAAAAGTACCCGAACCTGAAGGACGTCACGCCGCTCTTCGGGTCCGACGCCCACCGGCCGGAGGCAGTCTGCGACGCGTCATTTTCCTTGGAAGTCCCGGACGAGGGCGACCTGGCGGACGCGCTCTTCGACTTCCTTAAAGGGGGCGGCGGATGAAGGAATTATCGCTGAACATCCTGGATATCATGATGAATTCCGTGAAGGCCGGAGCCACGCTGATCGGGCTGACCATCGAGGAGACGGACGATCTTCTGACGGTGGACATCACGGACAACGGCTGCGGCATGAGCGAGGAAACGGTGAAGAAGATATCCGATCCGTTTTTCACGACGCGGACCACGCGGAAAGTCGGTATGGGGGTGCCGTTTTACATCCTGGCGGCGCAGCAGACCGGCGGCAGCGTGGACATCAGGTCCGTGGAGGCCCCGGCGCCGGATCACGGGACGGAGGTAAAAGCCGTCTTTCACAAGGATCATATCGACTATACGCCGCTGGGCGACGTGGTATCGAGCCTTATGATCCTGATCCAGGGATATCCGGAGATAGACTTCGCCTTCCGCCACGTCATCAACGGGAAAGAAGTCAGGCTTTTTACCAGCGAGATCAAGGAGCAGATCGGGGACATCCCCATCAACAGCTTTGAGATCCTGGGCTGGATAAAAGAATACATCGAAGAACAATATGCCAATTAATCCATAAAGAGAGGAAAAGAACATGAAAACACTTGCAGAACTTGCGCAGATCAGAGAGCAGATGAAGAGCAAGATGGCCGTTCGCGACAGTGAGGGATCCATGCGCGTGGTCGTCGGTATGGCTACCTGCGGCATCGCCGCCGGCGCCAGACCTGTCCTCAACGCCTTCGTTGAGGAAGTGAACAAGGAAAATCTGGAGGAGCGGGTGAGCGTTTCCCAGACCGGCTGCATCGGCATTTGCCAGTTTGAGCCCGTGGCCGAGGTCTTTGAAGGCGACACCAAGACGACTTACGTGAAGCTGACCGCCGACAAGGCGAAGCGGATCGTGGCCGAGCATCTGAAAAACGGCAGGGTCGTTGAAGAATACACCATCGGCGCATTTCAGAAATAACGGAGGAGAATGACAGTATGATTCGTTCACATGTAATGATCTGCGGCGGTACCGGTTGTACCGCGGGCGGCAGCCAGGCGATCCAGGCTGCCATGGCCGAGGAGCTCAAGAAAAAGGGTCTTGAGGATGAAGTCCGTATCGTGCAGACCGGCTGCTTTGGCCTCTGCTCGATGGGCCCCATCATGATCATCTATCCCGAGGGCGTTTTCTACAGCCGTGTTTCTGCGGATGATGTGCCGGAGATCGTGGAGGAGCACCTGCTCAAGGGCCGTATCGTGGAGCGTCTCGTCTACAAAGAGGACAAGGCGGAAGAGGTCGTCCACTCCCTGGCCGATACCAACTTCTACAAGATCCAGCACCGTGTCGCGCTGCGCAACTGCGGCGTCATCAACCCCGAGAACATCGACGAGTACATCGCCCGCGACGGTTACGCCGCCCTGGGCAAGGTGCTCACCGAGATGAAGCCCGAAGACGTCATCCAGACGCTGCTCGATTCCGGCCTCCGCGGCCGCGGAGGCGCCGGCTTCCCCACGGGCCTGAAGTGGAAGTTCGCTTCCGCCCCCGCCCCTGAGAAGTACGTCTGCTGCAACGCCGACGAGGGCGACCCCGGCGCGTTCATGGACCGTTCCGTCCTGGAAGGCGACCCCCACGCCGTGCTGGAGGCCATGACCATTGCCGGCTATACCATCGGCGCGCACCAGGGCTACATCTACATCCGTGCTGAGTACCCCATCGCCGTCAAGCGCCTGCAGATCGCGCTGCAGCAGTCCAGGGAGTACGGCCTGCTGGGCGACGATATCCTCGGCACCGGCTTCTCCTTCGATATCCAGCTCCGTCTCGGCGCGGGCGCGTTCGTCTGCGGCGAGGAGACCGCGCTCATGACCTCCATCGAGGGCAAGCGCGGCGAGCCGCGTCCCCGTCCTCCGTTCCCGGCGGTCAAGGGCCTGTTCCAGAAGCCGTCCATCCTCAACAACGTTGAGACGTATGCCAACATCCCGCAGATCATCCTGAACGGCGCCGAGTGGTTCGCCTCCATGGGCACCGAGAAGTCCAAGGGCACCAAGGTCTTCGCCCTCGGCGGCAAGATCAAGCACACCGGCCTCGTGGAAGTCCCCATGGGCACCACGCTCCGCCAGATCGTCGAGGAAGTCGGCGGCGGCATCCCCAACGGCAAGAAGTTCAAGGCTGCCCAGACCGGCGGCCCCTCCGGCGGCTGCATCCCGGCCGAGCATTTCGACGTTCCCATGGACTATGAGAACCTGGCGGCCATCGGCTCCATCATGGGCTCCGGCGGTCTCATCGTCATGGACGAGGATAACTGCATGGTCGATATCGCCAAGTTCTTCCTCTCCTTCACGGTGGACGAGTCCTGCGGCAAGTGCACGCCCTGCCGTATCGGCACGAAGCGCATGCTGGAGATCCTGGAGAAGATCACCTCCGGCAACGGCACGCTGGAAGACATCGACAAGCTGGAAGAGCTCTGCTACTACGTCAAGACCAACTCCCTCTGCGGTCTCGGTCAGACGGCGCCGAACCCGGTGCTCTCCACGCTCAAGTTCTTCCGGGACGAGTATATCGCCCACGTCGTGGAAAAGCGCTGCCCCGCCGGCGTCTGCAAGGACCTGCTCCATTACGAGATCGACAAGGACAAGTGCATCGGCTGCGGCATGTGCGCCAAGGGCTGCCCGGCGGAGACCATCTTCCGCACGGAGTACATCGCGCCCGGCCACAAGCTGGCCTCCTTCGAGATCAAGCAGGACAAGTGCGTCAAGTGCGGCGCCTGCATGGCGGCCTGCAAGGTCAAGGCTATCAGCAAGAAATAAACCTCATACAAGCGAAAAAGCCGGACGGGCATGGCCCGTCCGGCTTTTTTGTCCGGTCTTATTCGGCGTAGTCCCGGCTCACCACCGTCCCGTCCGCCTCCAGCGTTACGGTCACGACGGGGAGGGAGCCGCCCGTTTCCCACAGCTTGACGGTCCAGCGGCCCGTCTCGCCGTCGAAAAGGGGGTGGGTGTAATAGTCGTGCGCCGCGGCCGTTTCCGCGATGGCGGCGGCCTCCTTCGAGCCGATACCGCCGCAGCCCAGCGTGGCCTGGCCAAGCATCGCGAGCGCCTCGTCGGCCCGCGAGCCGATGAGGCCGCAGTTGGTGGCCGCGTAATCGCCGGGAGCGTTGCAGAAACAGACGAAATCCCAGTCCGGATGGCCGTCGTAATAACCGATCTTCGCCTCGCGGCCGGCGGGGAAGTCCGCATCCTTTTCCTCAAGGCCCGTGCCGCATACGCCGAACATGGGGTAGAAGAGGAGCTCGGCATAGCGGTCGCGGGAGCCCTCCTTCCAGAAACGGATACCGGGGTGGTCGCCGTCCCGTATCTCGTAGTCCCATCCGTCGTAAACGGGCAGCTCGATACGGATGTAGTCCCGCTCGAAAAGCGCTGTTTTGGAGCCGGGTGTTTCGCCCGGCCCGGCGGCAGCCGGCTCGTCCGGCACGGGCGCGGCCGTGAACGGCGCGTCTTCTTCATGCGTATCCGGTGCGGGCGCGGCCAAAGATACAGGCTCCGGCGCGGCGCACCCGGCGAGCAGGAGCAGCAGGGCGCCGGACATAACCGCTGCGATATATCGTTTCATGGGAGCACCTCCTTTGTCGTGTCTGCTGATAGGACGCGGCCGGAGGGGGAAAAGTTCCCGCAAAAAACCGCCCGCGTGTCCCGCGGGCGGTATGCAGCTGTATTGTCAGGCTTTTTTCTCTTTTCGGCCGACATGGGCCGTCGCCTTGAACAGCATGGGATAGAGCGCCATGTCCGCGAAGGCGACGACGGCGTACCGCGCCGCACGGACGAAGCGCGCGGCAAAGGTGCCGCCGGCCAGGAACGCCGCGGAGAAGGGGAGCTTCAGCGCCGTGTTCAGCCCCAGGAAGATGATGAAGCCGCCGATGAGCCGCAGGACGATCCGCACGGGGCTGCGCGTGTTCTCAAAATGGACGTACCGCTGCTCGAAAAGATCGGCGGCGAAGAAGCCGACCATCAGGCCGAAGCCGCTGTAATAGTCGGAGGTGGTGCAGTAAAACCAGCCGGGCAGCGCGACGATGACCAGGATGAGATAGAGCACGCGCCTGTCCTTGATGACGGTCTGGAGCCGCGCCGTGAGGAGCATGACCGCGACGCCCGCGGCCCAGCCCACCAGCACGTCCGTCGGATAGTGGACGCCCAGCGCGACGCGGGAGATACCGATCAGCAGCGGCAGGGCGACGGCGACGACGGCGAGCCACTTCTTTTTGGCGCCCAGCGCCAGCGACCCGTAGAGCGAGGCGGCGTTCATGGCGTGGCCGCTGGGGAAGGAGAAGCCCTGCGCCGCGATGTCGTAGATGTCGGCGTCGGCGTCCACGGCCTTGAGACACCGGATCGCCGGCGTGTCATAATACGGTCTGCGCCGGGGGATGATGTTTTTGACCAAGGGGTTCAGAATAACGGAGGCCATGATGTTCGTGCCCACGAAGCGGCCCAGGTCCTTGTCCCAGCACCAGTACAGAAAGCCCAGCACGGCCACCATGATGAGCTCCTCGCCGAACATGGTGAAAACGCCCATCAGCTTCTGCGCCAGCGGCGAAAGGTGCGCCTGCAGCCACACCATCAGCGCGATCTCCCACTCGTAAAAAAACGTGATCCCCATAGCCTGCCTCCGCTCTTATCGGTAGTAGTAATGCACCAGCAGATCGACGCACGCGCCGTAGGAGCGCATGCCCAGATCCTGCCCGTTGGCCTTCAGATAGGTATCGTATACGGCGGCGGATACCTCTGTCACGGGGCTTTCAAAGCGCCACCAGTATTTGTTGTTGTCGTTCCAGTCCACCAGCATGGGGCCGCGGATGGTGTCCCGCAGCGCCTGCCACAGGTCGCGGTCCGCGTCGTAGAGCGCGTTCATCAGATAGGTAGAGCCCATCAGAAAGCCGGAGTAGACGTACACAGCGTCCTCCGACGAAAGGCAGGCCGCGATCCCCAGGAAGTTGCACTCCTGCTCCGACGTGACGCCCAGCTGGTGCGCCAGCTCGTGGGCGGCGGTAGCCGGGATGAAGGCGCCGGGGCAGTCCACGTTCAGGTTCGATTCCCCGGTGAAGGGGAAGAAGATACCGGTGAAGCCCATCCGGCTCATGACGCGGGAGAAGAGCATCTGCTTCGGCACGCGGCACGTGCCGGCCAGCACGGGGAACTCTTCCTGCAGCGCGCCGTAGATCGCCGGCGCGCGGGGCAGATACTCGTCCGGCAGCATGACGAAGCGGCCGTCCGCGTCGCGGTCCACCGCGTTCGCCAGCACGAGGGCGTTGCGGATGAAGTACGCCGTCACGGTGTACAGCTCCTCGGTGGCGACGGGGCCGTCGTCCAGGCCGGTCCGGGCGGCGAAGGAGGGCGTGCGGTAATCGATGCCCCACAGCCACAGATAACCGCCCAGCAGATAGAGCACCGCCACCGCCAGGATGAGGACGCGGCGGAAAAGCGCCGCGGCTTTACGATCGGACTTTACAATCGCGAGAACTGTTGTTACAATGTATATCACTACGGCCGCGGCCAGCAGCACATAGAGCCACTCCATGACGGAAAAGCTGACATGCGCGCTCGCGCGGCCGAGCAGCTCCCTCGCCGGGGCGGAGAACGTATCCACGGCGCGCCGGGCCAGCGCCTGATCGCGGTAGATCGCGTAATAGCATGCCAGCGCGATGGCCGGCGGCACGGCCGCGGCGGCGACGCCGATGATGTTTTTTGACTGCACGCGGCTCACCTCGATTCCCGATTTGCATGGATGTGTACATTATAGCATAAGTTTTTTGGTGCGAAAACCGGAAAAAACACGCTTTTTTTCACAAAACAGGAGGAAAACGACATGTTCGGATTGAGCGGTTTTTGGTTATATCTGTTCATTTTCTGCGGAAAAATGGTCGAAGTCGCGTTCAGTACGCTCCGGATCACGCTGGCCGGCAAGGGCCAGAAGTTCCTCGGCGCCCTCGCCGGTTTCATCGAGATCGTCCTCTGGGTCTTCATCGCGAGCTCCGTCCTGCAGGACGTGCAGTCCGACCCGTGGAAGATGGTGGCCTACTGTCTGGCCTTCGCCTGCGGTATCATCATGGGCACGTGGCTGGAGCATCTGCTGGCCGTGGGGCTCACGTCCATCCAGATCGTGGTGCCCGCGGAGGAAGCGGAGGAGCTGGGCAAAAAGCTGCGGGACGGCGGCTTCGGCGTGACCATCCTGGAGGGGCGCAGCGTGGACGGTACGGCCCGCGCCATGGTCTTCATCCAGCTGCGGCGGAAGCACGTGACGCAGGCGGTGTCGCTGGCCAAAAAGGAGGCGCCGGAGGCCGTCATCTCCGTGAGCGACGTGCGGAGCGTCAGCGGCGGCTATATCCGGTAAACTGTTCCCATAAAAAACGGGGCAAGGCTGAGCCTTGCCCCGTTTCCGTTTGCTTATTTCTCCTTCTTTTTGAAGATCACCAGCACGGCGGCGAAGGCGCCGGCGGCCGCCGCCAGCGCGATGGCGACGATGGCGGGCGTGCTGAGGCCGCGGGAGGGAGCTTCCTTGGCGGGCGCTTCCGCGTCCTTGGCTGGCTGCTCAGGATCCGGCTCGGGACCGGGAGCGGGCGGCTCCGGCTCCTCGACCGGTACCGTGGCCGGCTCCTCGGCAGGCGTCCTGCGCGGATCCTCCGCCGGGGCTTCCGCAGGATCCTCGGCGGGCTCGGGCGGCTCCGGCTCCGGCTGGTCTTGGGCCGCGACGGGGTCGTTGGCCGTCAGATAGGGGATATCGCTCCGGTCGCAGCCGGCGACGGATATGGTGCGGAGCTCCAGATCCTCCACCTTGAAGGTGGAGGCGGTGCCCATATAGTACAGGGAGGCGGTACCGCTGCCCACCTCGACGAGGTCGCTGTTCTCCTCCAGTTCGTAGTGCTCGACCTTGTAATAGTCGGCCACGCTGGAGGCGCCGCGGAAGACGGTGAAGTTCAGGGTATAATTGCCGTTGCCCAGATAATCGCAGTAGTGGACGGCGGCGATGATATGGGGCTCCGGCTTATAGTTGTCCGCCGTGACGTAGATGGCGCCGTCCCGGTAACCCGGACAGCTCGAGGCCTTGATGTCCATATCGAAAAGCCGGTCGCAGACGGAGGAGAATTTCTTGCCATTGACCTTCATCACGGTCTTGCCGTTCTCGGTGTAAACGTCCTCCGCCAGGCCGTTCAGCTCGATGTGCTTGAGCGCCGTGGTCATGGCCTGCGTCCTGGCGTCGTCCGCGATCGAGTTATAAGCCAGCAGGCCCGCCTCGCAGTAGTTGCTGACGAAGATGTTCAGCGTACGGCGGTTCGTGTCCTCCATAGCCCAGGGAGCGTCGAGCAGGTAATAGTTTACGTTGTTGTCCGGCGGGACCCAGGCGTCCGCCAGCGCCGGCACGGCCAGCGTGAGGGACAGGACGGCAGCCGTCAGCAGGGTGAGGCCGCGGCGAAAGATCTTAGATAAGCGCATAAAGGATACCTCCCAAACAGGACGCCGCGTTCAACACGGCGCTGAATTTCCATGGGTCCGCGCCGCAGGCGAGACGCCGGCGGTACAGGAGCCCCTCAGCGGCCGCGACGGCCGCTTCGCATACGAGAAAGATGACCCAGAACAGCGGACCGGGACGAAGCCCGCAGCGGAGCGTCAGCCAGTCCAGCAAAAGGCCCAGCGGCGGGTTGGTGATGACGTTGACCAGCGCCACGAGCAGCGCGTCCCGCCAGGCGCGCACGCCCATGACGAAGCCGGCGGCCTCCTCCACCGCGAGGGTGAACGCGAGATTGAACGCCAGCGAGCGGAGCAGGATGTCAGCCATGCTTCCGTCCCTCCGCCAGGCGGAGGCCCGCCAGCAGCAGCGCCGCGGAAGCGACGCCGAGCGCCAGCAGGCTCCGGAACGAAACGGCCGGCGGCGTGCGCCCCAGCAGCTTCGGCAGGATACCGAGATACAGCGCCAGCGTGGTCAGCCCGAAGGTGGCGCCCGGCGAGGCGGGCGCGCAGCGGTAAAGCTCCGCCGCGGTGATGGCCATGGTGGTGTTGAAAAGCAGGATGGCCGGCATGGCCGCCCACTGCCACCGGAGGGACAGGAGCAGCAGCAGCACGCAGACCGGCTGGGCGACGGCGCTGAAGCGCAGGGCGCCGAAGCGGTCCGCGAACAGGCCGCCGGTGAACTTGCCGGCGAAGATACAGAGCGTGAAAAGCGCGGCGAACACGAACACGGAGGCGAAGCTGTAATGCAGCGCCGTCCCGATATAGGAGCGGAGCAGCACCGTCAGGAACATGCAGGTCATGACCGCGACGAGCCGGCCGCGGCTCATGGTCAGCGGGGCGGGCTCCAGCGTTTCCGTTTCGGTGCGCCGGGTACGGAGCAGGAGGAACGCCGCCGCGCAGAGCAGCAGCGGCGCGGCCGCCCGCGTGATGAGCGTCACGGCGGCGCAGCGGGGGCCGAGGAAGATACCGACGGCGCCGGGCGCCACGAAGCGGCCCACGGGGCCGGCCTTGCCCTCGCCCAGCTTCAGCGCCTCCCGGCCGCCGCCCACGTGGAAGCAGGCGTTGCCGACGCCGATGACGATACACATCGCGATCGGGGCGGGGATCAAGATACCGGCGGCCACCAGCACGCAGCCGAACGCGGCGATGGAGCGGGTGAGCCGCAGCCGGTCCGCCAGCGCGCCGATGGGCGCCTGGAAGGCGAACGCCAGACCGTTATACACAACGGCGAACAGCACGATGGCGCTGCGGGGATAGGCGCTGCCCGCCACGGAGGCGGTAAGCAGCGCGGTACAGAGAAAGTCCACCAGAAAGTGGGACGCGCCGATGAGCGCCAGTGCTTTTCCGTTTTGCCGTTCGGTCATGACAGGCTCCTGTTCTGCGGGATGGGCGGGTCGCCGAAAGGGCCCCCGGTCGTTCCGGAGGCCCCCAAGGGGTTCATTTGAGCGTTTTGATGTGCGCTTTCAGCGCGGAGAAGGAGGCGTCGCTTATGTCGTGTTCGATCTTGCAGGCGTCTTCCATGGCGGTGTCGCCGTCTACGCCGAGGCGGATGAGGAAATCGGTCAGCGTGGTGTGCCGCTCGTAGATCTTTTCGGCCACGCGGCGTCCTTCGTCCGTCAGAACCAGGCCGCCGTCTTTTTCAACGGTGAGGAAACCGCCGTTTTTCAGCAGCCCAACGGCGCGGCTGACGCTGGGCTTGGAGTAGCCCATATATTCGCCCACGTCGATGGAGCGGACCATGCCGCCTTTCTGGGACAGGATGAGGATCGTTTCCAGATACATCTCTCCGGATTCCAGCAAACGCATAAACAGCCTCCTTTCGTGTCGTTCCCCGGCGGGATACCGCTTTCGGCGGCGCCCGCGGCGATACGCGTCCATCATACCATAAGCGCCGTTTTTTTTCAAGGGAGAGGAAAGATTCCCTTGATTTTGCGTGGGGGCGGCCCTATAATTTTTCTATCAATCGTTACCGGGGTGGAACATGCGTTTTGCGGAGCTTTTATTGCTGGCGGTGGGCCTTTCCATGGACGCCTTCGCGGTGTCGCTGTGCAAGGGGCTCGCCATCGGGAAGATACGGCTGAAACACGCGCTGACCGTGGGCGCGTGGTTCGGCGGTTTCCAGGCGCTCATGCCGCTGGCCGGCTATTTCCTCGGGGCGCAGTTCTCCGCCTATATCGCGGCGTTCGACCACTGGGTCGCCTTCGTGCTGTTGGGCGCCATCGGCGCGAACATGATACGCGAGGCCTTTTCCCGTGACGACGCGGCGGCGTCCACCGGCGCGTCGCTCGCCTTCGGCGCCATGCTCACGCTGGCCGTCGCCACCAGTATCGACGCGCTGGCCGTGGGCGTTTCCTTCGCGTTTTTGAGCGTCGATATCGCCCGCGCCGCAGGCGTCATCGGCGTCACCACGTTTATCCTGTCCGCCGCGGGCGTCTGCCTGGGCGCGCAGGCGGGCAGCCGGTATGAAAAACGGGCGGAGCTCCTCGGCGGCGTCATTCTGGTGCTGCTGGGCTTCAAAATACTTTTGGAACATTTGGGGATACTGTGAGCAGCGGAAAGTTTACGATTTGTTAATAACAATCATTATCAAATAAGTTGATTTTCATGTAAATCATGGTAAGATGGATACAGGACTCCGTGAGAATAGAAAGGGGGCTGCCCATGGCGGGACTGAACGCGCTGACCAAGATCTCCTACGGGCTCTATCTGCTGACCGCCCGGGAGGGGGAGAAGGAGAACGGCTGCATCATCAACACGCCCGTTCAGATCACCGGCGATCCGGAGGTCATCTCCATCGCCGTCAACAAGCGCAACTATACCCACGATATGATCCTCCGCACCGGGGACTTCGATCTCTCTGTGCTGACGGAGAAGGTGCCGTTCTCGTTTTTCCAGCGCTTCGGCTTCCAGAGCGGGCGGGATACGGACAAGTTCGCGGGCTTTTATCCCGTCCTGCTGAGCGCCAACGGCCTGCCGTACGCGCCGGAATTTGCCAACGCCTTTATCTCCGGCCGGGTGAAGGCCGCCCTGGACCAGGGGACGCACACGCTGTTCCTCGCGGACGTGACGGAATCGGCAGTCCTCTCGGACGACCCCTCCGTCACCTACGCCTATTACTTCGCGCACATCAAGCCGAAGCCGGCGGAAGCGCCGCGGAAAAAGGGCTTCGTGTGCAACATCTGCGGTTACATCTATGAGGGGGAGGAGCTCCCGCCGGATTTCGTGTGTCCCATCTGCAAGCACGGCGCGGCGGATTTCAGCCCCATCGGATAAGCAAACGATACCATCAGAAATAAAAGGAGAGAAACCCATGAAGATCAAGGACATCAACGAAGCGGAATTCAACGAAGTCATCGCCGCCGACACGCTCAACGTGGTGGATTTCTGGGCCGCCTGGTGCGGGCCCTGCATGATGCTGGGACCGGTCATGGAGGAAGTGGCCGGCGAGCTGGAGGACGTGGCCTTTTATAAGGTCAACGTGGACGATCACCAGGAGCTGGCCATCAAGTTCGGCATCGACGCCATCCCCTGCGTGATCTTCTTCAAGAACGGCGCGGCAGTGGGCCGCTCCGTGGGCCTTGTGGACAAGGCCGCGATGATCGCCCGTATCAACGAGGTGAAGTGACATGGAGATACGCTATAACGACGATACCAAGGTGGTCGACGCCATCCGCGCGGGCCTGAAGCGCACCGGCGGCTACTGCCCCTGCCGGCTCCAGCACACCGAGGACACGATGTGTATGTGCAAGGAGTTCCGGGAGCAGATCTGCGACCCCGCGTTCGAGGGGTTCTGCCACTGCCGCCTTTACTACAAGGCCAAATAAGATGGAACGGTACGGGTACGGTATCGATATCGGCGGGACCAGCGTGAAGCTGGGCTTCTTCGCCGCGGACGGGACGCTCCTGGAAAAATGGAGCATCCCCACCGACGTATCCGACGGCGGCAGCCATGTCGCCGCGGCGATAGCCGCCGCCGTCCGGGACCACAGGGAAAAGCATAAGACGGCCGGCGCCATTCTGGGCGCCGGCGTCGGCATACCCGGCCCCGTTTCCGGGGACGGTCTCGTGTCCCGCTGTCCCAATCTGGGCTGGCGGGACTATGACGCGGCCGGTGAGCTGGCGCGGCTGCTGGACATGCCCGTCGTCTGCCTGAACGACGCCAACGCGGCGGCGCTCGGGGAGATGTGGCACGGCGGCGCCAGAGCGTACCGCAGTTTCGTGCTCCTCACCCTCGGCACGGGGGTGGGCGGCGCCGTCATCATGGACGGCCGCGTCGTCAGCGGCGCCCACGGCGCCGGCGGCGAGATCGGCCATATCCCGCTGGTGCCGGAGGGGAGAGCGTGCGGCTGCGGCCGGCGGGGCTGCTTTGAGCGGTACGCCTCCGCCACGGGCCTCGTGCAGACGGCGCAGGAGCGCCTGGCGGCCGACGGCGCGCCTTCCGTCCTGCGGGACGGGGAGCTGACGGCGAAAGCCGTTTGGGACGCCGCCGTCGCCGGCGACGCTGTCGCGGAAGCGATCGCGGACGAACACTGCCGGGCGCTGGCCCGTGGCTGCGCGGCCATTGCCGCCGTGTGCGACCCGGAGGCCTTCCTGCTGGGCGGCGGCGTGTCCGGCGCCGGCGCGGCGCTGACGGAGCGGGTGCGCGCGCACTATCGGGAGGCGGTCTTTCCCGCCTGCCGGGATACGGCGTTCGTCCTGGCCTCGCTCGGGAGCGACGCCGGGATCCACGGCGCCTTTTACCGTCTGCTGCACCGTTAAAAATCGCATAAACCTTTGTCGATACGTCCAAAGCGCAGGCTTTGGGCGTATCGTTTTGCCGCAGGATGGACAAAAAAGAGAAAACCCGCAAAAAGGGCTTGCAATTTAGCGTGCTAATGTGCTATCATAACACCGCAATAAAAAGCGGCGGGCGCCGCCGCGCAAGGAGGAAGAAACACATGAAAAAGGTACGTATCATAGCGCTGGTCCTGGTCGTTGCGCTCTGCGCCGCGCTGTTCACCGGCTGCGCCAAGAAGGACAGCGACAGCGACACCGCCTATGTGAAGAAGAACGGCAAGCTCATCGTCGGCATCACCGACTTTGCGCCGATGGACTACAAAGAAGCCGGCAGCGACGAATGGGTCGGTTTTGACGCCGATATGGCGAAGGCTTTCGCCAAGGAGCTGGGCGTGGACGTCGAGTTCATCGAGATCAACTGGGACAACAAGGCTGTCGAGCTGGAGACCAAGGCGATTGACGTCGTCTGGAACGGCATGACGATCACCGACGAGGTCAAGAATCTCATGAGCGTGGGCAACGCCTACTGCAACAACGCGCAGGTGGTCGTGGTGAACGCCGCCGCCGCGGATCAGTATCAGACGGCGGACAGCGTCAGATCGCTCTCTTTCGCCGCGGAGAACGGCTCCGCCGGCGCGGAGCAGCTGGATCTCCTCGGCGTGGCCTATACGGCGGTGGACACCCAGGCCAAGGCGCTGATGGAGGTCGCTTCCGGCAGCGTTGACGCCTGCGTCATCGACTCGCTCATGGCCGCCGCCATGGTGGGCGCGGGCACCGATTATCCCGAGCTGACGTACACCGTGGGCCTCAACAGCGAGGAATACGGCGTGGGCTTCCGCAAGGGGTCCGACCTCGTCGACGCGTTCAACGCGTTCTGGAAGGCCGCTTATGACGACGGCACCGTGATGAAGACCGCGGAGACCTACAAGGTCCAGGCCGCCATCATCGCCCAGTAACACCATCTGACCATGACGCAAAGGCAGGGGACCGGCCGGCCCCCTGCCTTACCGCGGTATAATGGGGGAAAGACTCATGACGTTTTGGAATGTGATCCTGACGCTGGCCCAGGGCCTCACGAATACGACGCGCCTCTTTTTTCTCACGCTGCTGGGCGCGCTGCCCCTGGGTCTCGTGATCTGCTTCGGCTCCATGAACCACTGGGCGCCCTTCGCCCGCTGGGCGGAGCGCGCCGCGGCGCGCCGCGGGGAGGAAACGGCGCTGACGCGGTTCGGCAAGCGGTGCAAGCCCGTCTCCGCGGTGGTGAAGTTCATCGTGTGGATCGTCCGCGGCTCGCCGCTCATGATCCAGATCCTGATCGTCTATTACGGGCCGGGGCTGCTGTTCCACTGGCCGCTCCTGCCGCGCTTTTCCGCGGCGCTGATCACGTTCATCATCAACTACGCCTGCTATTTTTCGGAGATCTACCGCGGCGGCATCCAGTCCATCCCCAAGGGCCAGCAGGAGGCGGGCCAGGTGCTGGGCATGACGAAGAGCCAGATCTTTTTCAAGGTCACGCTGCTGCAGGTCGTCAAGCGTATCGTGCCGCCCATGGGCAACGAGTTCATCACGCTGGTCAAGGATACCTCCCTCGTGCGCGTCATCGCCGTGTACGAGGTCATCTGGATGGGTGAGAGCTTCATCAAAAAGGGCATGATATGGCCGCTTTTCTTCACGGCGGTGTTTTATCTGGTCTTCACGGCCGTGCTGACCGCGCTGCTCGATCTGGCGGAGCGCAAGCTCAGCTACTTTAAGTGAGGAGGTGCCGCATGTCTGTTCTGGAAGTCAGAAAACTCCAAAAAAGCTTTGGCGAGCTGCAGGTCCTGCGGGACATCGACTTCTCGCTTGAAAAGGGCGAGGCGCTCTCCGTCATCGGCTCCTCCGGCTCCGGCAAAACGACGCTCCTGCGCTGTCTCAACTTCCTCGAGAAGCCGGACGGCGGGCAGATCATCGTGAACGGCGAGGTGCTTTTCGACGCGGCCGACGCGGCCACCCAGCAGGAAAAGCAGATACGCAAAAAGCGGCTCCATTTCGGCCTTGTTTTTCAGAATTTCAATCTGTTCCCGCAGTATACGGCGCTGGAGAACGTCCGGCTCGCCGGCGAGCTGCTGGCCAGGGAGCGGGAGGATTATCGGACCGGCCGCAAGGCCGTCCTCGCGGCGATCGACGAAAAGGCGCGGAGACTGCTTGACCAGATGGGCCTTTCGGACAGGGCGGATCACTATCCGCACCAGCTCTCCGGCGGCCAGCAGCAGCGGGTCGCCATCGCGCGGGCGCTGGCGCTCTCGCCGGACATCCTGTGCTTCGACGAGCCGACGAGCGCCCTCGACCCCGAGCTCACGGGGGAGGTGCTGCGCGTCATCAAGGGCCTCGCGGACGAGCATACGACGATGATCATCGTGACGCACGAGATGCAGTTCGCGCACGACGTATCCGACCGGGTCATCTTCATGGACGGCGGCGTCATCGTGGAGCAGGGCGCGCCGCAGGACGTCATCGACCACCCGCGGGAGGAGCGGACGAAGCGCTTTCTCGAGCGATATTCAGGCAATTGAAAAACGGGGAGCCACAGGCTCCCCGTTTTTTTGTTTTCACTTGCCGCCCGTCTGGTCGGAGGCGTAGAAGTCCTCAACCTCCGCGGCGCTGTCGATGATGCTGCCGTATTCGCCACCGGCAACGAAGAAGCCGTTTTCACCGTTGTAATCTGTTCGCATAACGGAGTTTTTGGTTAGGCTGTTGAAATACAGCTGCTCGTTCCCGATGCATAGATAGAGAACGGCGTCGTCCCTTATCACGGCATAGCTGCCGAACGTCGTGTCGGTGCGCGCGATATAGCTCGTCGTGTCGAGCTCCGGATCGGGCGTGCCGGGCGCGTAATAGGAAAAAAAGACAGTCTCTCCGTCGAGCGCGATGAAAGCGGCGTGCTTGTCCATGAGCCTGGCGCGGGAGGAGCCGTCTGCGAGACAGCGGTAGATCCCGTCGCTCCCGATGAAGTAGAGGAACTGTGTGTCCGTATCGAACAGCAGACAGGAGGCACGGCCGTTGTAAACGGGCGTGATCCTGCTTCCGTCGAGCCTCATGGAGTAGATGTGGTCATTCTTATCCTTGTCGCAGAAGAAAATGCGGTCTTTATAGACGAGAAGGGCGGAGACGTATTTATCCGCCAGCTTGGTGAAATGCCCGCCGTCGAGATCCATGCGGTAGATACCGGCGTATGGGAGCTCCTTGATGCAGGCGAAATAGACCGTGTCGCCGTAGATATTGATATATTCCACGCTGATATCCGTCAGACGCTCTTTGTTGCCATTCATATCAACGCGGTAAGCGCGGTTGTTGTCGTTGTAATTGCAGTAGTAGATATAGCCGTCGGCATAGGCGAGCGACTGGCCGTGATCCTCGCAGAGGCAGTAGGCATCGCCATCGTCAGGCTTCACGTAAAGGCCGCTGTTGGAATAGACGACCTTGTCGCCGAGATCGACCGCCATGCCGCTGTTCGCCGTGTTGGACGGCGTGTTGCCGAGACGCGTATCGTCCCCGCGGTGATTCCACGCGGAGGTGATGAAGTAATTGACGGCAAACGCGATGACGGCGGCGGCGCAGAGGATGCCGAAGACGATCAGCGCGGTGTTGTCGTTTTTCTTCTTTTTGGAGGGGGCGGCGCCGGATTTCTTGTTTTTCTGCATAGCGGTAATTCCTTCAAAGTTTGAAAAAGGGGCTGTGGAAGCACAGCCCCCGTTTTCTTTTTTGCGGCGCGTTACGCCTTGCGGCCCTGCTTGATGTTGCGGCTGTACGTCAGCATGACGGCGCCGAGCAGCAGGATGCCGTAGATGACCTTCTGCCAGGAGGCGGGGATCAGGAAGGCGGAGAGCAGACTGTTCAGGATGATGAGGATCAGTGTGCCGCCGACCGTTCCGATGTAGTTGCCGCTGCCGCCCACCATGGAAGTACCGCCGATAGCCACGACGGCGACGGACTGGAACAGATACGGGTCGCCCATGCCGAGGTAGGCCTGGCCGATACGGCCGGTGAACAGCAGGCCGCCCAGACCGCCGGCAAAGCCGCTGATCGCGTAGGCCAACATTTTGATCCGCTTGACCTTGACGCCGGAGAAGTAAGCGACCGTTTCGCTGTTGCCCACGGCGTAGATCTTGCGGCCGAAGGGCGTTCTGGCCAGCAGGATGGAGATGATCGCGATGATGACCAGCCAGACCAGTACGAGGTTCGGGATGTTCAGCGTGGTGCCCACGCAGAAATCGTAATACTCGTCCGGCGCGAAGCCGCCGGGGAAGCCCTTGCTCGTCACGGCGACGACGACACCCTGGATGATCGTGTTCATGCCGTAAGTCATGATCATTGGGTGCATGTTCAGGTACGCCACGCCGAGGCCGTTGAGGAAGCCGACGGCGGTGGTGACCGCGAGGCAGAGCAGGATCAGCCACATGAACTGCCAGCCGGTGAGTCCCCACGCCTTATAGAGCATGACGAACATGATACCGGAGGTGCACATGTTCCACTGGATGGAGAGGTCGATACCGCCAATGAGGATAACGAACGTCTGGCCGATGGCCAGCGTGCCGAGGATGGCCGCGTCGATCAGCATGACCTTCACGTGGCCGAAGGTGGCGAACTCGGGACGGAACACGCTGACGAAAATAAACATGACCGCCGCGATGATGTAGGCGAAAACGATGGAGGAATTCTTCGTGTAGATTCTCTTGATTTTTTCCATGATCACACCTCCAGATTACGCTTTTTGCGCAGCAGGTCGAGTCCGGAGTTGGTCGCGACCACGATGATCAGCAGCGCGCCCTGGATCAGCGACGTCCAGTAGGTGGACAACCCGCAGAAAACGAGCAGGTCGGTGATCAGCTGCAGCACGAAAGCGCCGACGATCGTCCTGTGAAGGCTGCCGCGTCCGCTGGCGACGTTGATGCCGCCGAGCACCGCCGCGCAGCAGGTCAGCAGGACGTAGCCGTCGCCGGCGGTCGGAGAACCGGAAGCGACGTAGGCCGTCCGGTACGTGCCCGCGAGAGCCGCGAAGAGACCGGAAAAGGCGTAGACCTTCAGCTTGACCATGTTGACGTTGATACCGCTGTTATGGGCGGCCGTCTCATTTCTGCCGATGGCGAAGATCGCGACGCCGAAGCGCGTCCGCTTGAGCCATGACCACATCAGGATGAGCAGCGGCAGGATGAAAACGGAGATCGGCAGGATGCCGATGCGCTGCATCATGAAGTTCGAATAGAGGGGCGCCACGTTGCCGCCGTCGCGGGGCAGGAAGTAAAGTGCCAGACCGTCGAAGATCGACCAGGTGGCCAGCGTCACGATGAACGGCTGCATTTTGAAGCGGGTGATGATGAAGCCGTTGAAGATACCGGCGACGACGCCGAGCAGGCACATGGCGAGGATCGTGCCGATCACGCCGAACGGCGTGTTGGGCATGAACAACGCCGAGAGCGTGTTCGTCAGGCAGATGATGCCCGCGATGGAAAGGTCGGTGCCGTACATCAGCATGACGAGCGACTGGCCCATCGAGGCGAGGATCAGCACCATGGCGCCGTCGATCTTGTTGGCCAGCCATTTGCCGCTGATCGCGCCGGGCTGGACGATGGAGATCAGCACCAGAACGACGACGAGAAGAATGAACGGGAGCACCTGGTCAAAGTTCTTCCTGGAATACGTCAGGCCGTTCTGGAGCGTCGCCTTGACGTCAAAGGATCTTTTTTCCGCTTGTTTTTCCATATCTGTTCTCACGCTCCCTTCTCAGACCGGATAACGGGTTCACCGACGGAAGCGAGAATGATGTTCTCCTTGGTGATATCCGCGCCGTCCAGTACGGCGGAGACCTTGCCGTCGTACATCACGGCGACGCTGTCGCACAGGTTGACGAGCTCTTCCACGTCGGAAGAGTAGAAGAGGACGCCGTTACCCTTGGATGCCAGGTCGCGGACCAGCGTGAAGATCTCGGCCTTGGTGCCGACGTCGACGCCGCGCGTGCAGTCGTACAGAAGGAAAAGCTTCGGGTTCGTGGCGAAGATCTTGGCGAAAACGACTTTCTGCTGGTTGCCGCCGGAAAGGGAGCTGACCCGCGCTTCCGCGTCGCTCGCCTTGATCTTGAGGATGTCCATTGAATCGTCGATGATCTTCTTTTCTTTCTTTCTGTCGACGAGAACGCCGAACTTTTTGATGTCGTTGATGACGGGCAGGGCGATGTTTTCCCGAATGGAGAGCGGGAGGATGAGGCCCTGCGTGGAGCGGTCCTCCGGAATGAGCGCGATGCCGTTTTTGATGCTGTCGGCGGGGTTTTTCAGATGGCTTTCCTTGCCGTCGACGAACATTTTGCCGCCGGTCGCCACGAGCGCGCCGGAAAGGACGCGGAAGAGCTCGCTCTGCCCTTGTCCGGCAAGGCCGCCGACGCCCATGACCTGGCCTTTCTTGACGCTCAGGTTCACGCCGACCAGCTTTTCCTTCAGACGGAGATCCTCGATTTTGAGCATATCCTCGTCGGTGGAATGGTCGATGCGTTCGGGGTAGTAGCCCTGCTGTTTGCGGCCCAGCATCATGGAAACGAGATCGTCCGGATTCGTCTCGCTCAGCACGCGCTCGCCGGCGTTTTCGCCGTTGCGGAAGACCGTGACGTTGTCGCAGCCTTCAAAGATCTCCGCCATGCGGTGGGAGATAAAGATGACGATACGGCCGTCGTTGGCCATCTTGCGGGCGATGCGGAGCAGCCATTTGACGCGGTCCTCCGCCAGAGCGGAGGTGGCCTCGTCCAAAATAACGACCTTGGGATCCTTTGCCAGGCACTTGATGATCTCGATCATCTGCTGGTAGGGGAGGGACAGCTCTCTCACGATATCCGTCGGGGAGACGCCGTCGATCTCATACTCGTCAAGGAGCTCCTGCGTCTTGCGCTCGATCTCCCTGCGGTTGATCATCTGGCCGGTTTTGAGCCGGCTGTCGTTCAGAAAAACGTTATGGGCGACGTCAAGGTTCTGGGCAAGGCTCAATTCCTGATAAACGGTGCCGATACCCTGTTCAAAAGCATCCTTGGGGCTCTTGATATGCAGCTGCTTTCCGTCAAGCCATATCTCGCCTTCATCCGCGGTGTACGAACCGGCGAGGATCTTGATCAGCGTGCTCTTGCCGGCGCCGTTTTCGCCCAGCAAAGCTCTGACCTCGCCGTAGTTGGCGCCGAAGTTGACGTTTTTCAACGCCTTGACGCCGCTGAACGACTTGGATATGTTTTTGAGTTCAAGATCCATAGTTATCTACTCACAATCCGTGTATTATTCCAATGTTGCGTGCGGGGGAACGAAAGACGCAAAATTTTTAAAGACCCGGGCCGGATTAACCGGCCCGGGTCGGTCCTGTAACGATGATGAACTTGCGTTCAGTCAGTTTACCAGGTCAGATCGTCGATGTTGATCTGCACGGGGAAGTCAGGCTCGAACACGGGCCACTGGAGGCCGGCGGGCTTGTCGCTGAAGTAGGTCTTGCCATCTTCGAAAGCCTGGCAGGTGATGCCGATCTTGCTGCCGATGTCGGGGTTGGTGGCGTTCCAGGACACGTCGCGGTTGATGACGTGCTTGTCGCCGGTGTACTTGCCCTCGCGGATGTTGATAGCCATTTCCATAGCCACGACGCCGATGCCGGCCAGGTTGCAGTTCCACTGCAGGCAGTTGTAGTCGCCGTTTTCAACAACGTCGATGCCGGTGCCGTTCATGCCGTTGCCGGTGATGACGGGGATGGCCTTGCCGGCGTTACGGAACGCACGGGCGATGCAGGCGATATAGCCCTGGGAGAAGACCGCGTCGATCTGCGGGTTGGCCGTCATGGCGGCGGTGATGCCCTGCTCGGCAGGACCTTCAGCGAACTGGCCTTCAAACTCGGCGACCAGCTGCATGTCGGTGTTGGCGGTGAGATAGTCGACGCAGGGCTGATAGAGGTTCTGCGCAATGGCGTTGCCGTTCAGGCCGCGGTCCATAACGTAGTTGCCCTTGCCGCCGCACATCTCGGCGATGTACTTGGCGCAGATCTCGGAGACGTACACCCAGTCGTTCTCGATCTTGTAGAAGTCGTCAGAGTCGGAGACGGAGTCGAATTCCACAACGGTGAGACCGGCCTGCTCGGCGCGCTTCAGAGCGTTGTCCACGCCGGTGGAGGAGGCGCAGTCGATGACAAGAATGTCATAGCCCTTCTCGACGATAGCGTCGATGGAAGCGGTCTGGGCCTCAGGCGTATTGTCGCAGTCGATGATGTCGAGCGTGACTCTGTCGGCATAGTACGGATCCTTCACGGCGAGGGCGGCGGCAGCCTGCATTTCCTGACGCCAGTCGTTGCCGATGAAGGAGTTGGAGAGCGCGACCTTATACTTGCCGTCGCCCTTTTCCTCGGCCGGGGCTGCGGTCTTGGCGCACGCGACGAGAGCAAAGACCAGAACTACGGCGAGAAGTAACGCGATGATCTTTTTCATTTCTTCTTTTCCTTCCTTAAAGATATAAATTATTATGTAAATCCGCAGGTGAGACCCGCGAAGCTACATCGGGTGATAGGCTTTTCTGTCAGCAGATAACATGTCTTACAAGAACAAAGATATTATACTACCAAGCTCAAAAAAGGTCAATGACAGACGAATCTTTTTAACCTTTTTGTAATTTTTTTCAGAACAGGACATTTTTTGTATAATCGGCAAAAGAACTTGCATTACCCGAGCCGTCGTGCTATCATGGTACACAGATGTATGACATGGGCTTTTGCCCGTGCAGGAAAGATCGATGGGAGGAGAAGAACAACCATGGAAAAGAACACGCGGATCTTTGATGTGATGAAAAAAGCGGGGCTGGACGCGCTCATCGCCTGCCGCCAGGACACGGTGGCTTACTGCGCCGGCTACGATACGCCGCAGGAATACGGCGCTACCGATAACTTTATCGGCGGGCCTTTCTCCTATGCGTTCGTGGACGCCAACCAGCGCAAGATCACGCTGGTCGTCAGCGCCTGGGGCGGGGCCAACGCGGAAACGACCTTTGCCGATGAGATCATCCCCTTTGACGTTTTCGACTTTTTCGGCGACGTCGACTGCCACGGCGCGCAGCAGGCGGCGCTGGCCAAGGCCGTCGCGGCGCTCAAGGGCGCGAAGAAGGTCGGCATCGAGTTCACGGCGCTGCCCGTGCAGGCTTATACGGAGCTTCTGAAGCTCGGCTGCGAGCTGGTGGACGCTTATCCCGTGCTGGTGGAGTCCCGCAAGATCAAGCAGCCGTACGAGATCGAGCGGCTTCGCTACATCTGCGATATCGAGACTTACGGCATGAACTGCCTGATGGATATGGCGCGTAACTTCACCGGCGGCACGGAGCTGGAGATCTTCAACCGCGTCATCGCACGCATGTCGGAAAAGCACGGCAAGCTCGTCCGCGAAACGGGCGACTTCGCCACGGGCCCCCGCTCCAACAAACTCTCCGGCGTCTCTCCGGCGATCAACCGCGAGATCCAGGTGGGCGACAGCGGTATCTGCGACATGAGCACCCGTATCAACGGCTACTGCTGCGACTGCGCCAACACGGTCGTGTTCGGCGCGGAGCCCAACGCGGAGCAGAAGCAGCTCTTCCAGATCGTCCGGGACGCCTTCAACGCCGCTTATGAAAAGCTGGTCCCCGGCAACACCTTCTACCAGGTGGATACTGCCGCCAAGGAGATGTTCAACAAATACGGCAAGGAGCCCATCGTTTACACGGGCCATCAGCTCGGCACCAACGTGAACGAGCCGCCGCGCATCCAGTGCTTCGAGACCGATGTGATCCAGCCCAATATGGTCGTCTGCATCGAGCCGCAGAACTACACCTTCGACGCCGGCGTCACGGGCGTCCGGCTCGAGCATGCCGTGCTCATCACCGAGAACGGCCCCGAAACGCTGACGCCCTTCAAATGGGGCCTCGAATGATCGGCGCGATACCGATATTGAAACTGTAAGATCCTGCCACTACGTGAAAAAGCCCCTCTTTCGCTGAAAGAGGGGCTTTTTCTGCGGGAACGGACGCCCGTGCGGGCCTTGACGATTTATTGACAATGTCTGTTCCTGCTGATATAATTTTTCCGCTGAACGCAAACAATGAAGACGGCGTCTTCATTTTCGTAGAAGGAACAAACAAGAATGGGAGGAGAATCATATGATCTATTCATCGGAAGTGGAAAACATGACCTGCGTGGCCAAGGGCGCGTATCACGGCCCCGCCCCCATCCCGGAGGAGGGGAAATGGGTCCAGGCAAAGGAGATCAAGGACATCTCCGGCCTCACCCACGGCATCGGCTGGTGCGCCCCGCAGCAGGGTGCCTGCAAGCTCACGCTGAACGTCAAGGACGGTATCATCGAAGAAGCGCTGGTAGAGACCGTCGGCTGTTCGGGCATGACCCATTCCGCCGCCATGGCCAGCGAGATCCTGATCGGCAAGACGCTGCTGGAGGCGCTGAACACAGACCTGGTGTGCGACGCCATCAACACCGCCATGCGGGAGCTGTTCCTGCAGATCGTCTACGGCCGCACGCAGACCGCGTTTTCGGAGGGCGGCCTGCCCGTCGGCGCGGGGCTTGAGGACCTGGGCAAGGGCCTGACCGGCCAGGTGGGCACCACCTACGCCACCAAGGCCAAGGGCCCGCGCTATCTCCAGCTGACGGAGGGCTATATCACCCGCCTCGCGCTGGATGAGGAGGGGCAGATCATCGGTTACGAGTTCGCGAAGATGGGCCCCATGATGGAGAACATCAAGAAGGGCATGGATGCGGGCGAGGCGCTGAAAAAGGCCACCGGCACCTACGGCCGCTTCGCGGAAGCCGCGCGGTACATCGACCCGCGCCATGAATGAGAGGGGAGGACAGGAACATGGCACTTTTTGAAAGCTACGAAAGACGTATCGAGAAGATCGATTCCGTCCTCGCGGAATACGGCATCGGCTCCGTGGAAGCATGCCGCGAGCTATGCCGGGCCAAGGGCTTCGATCCCTATGAGATGGTCAGGGAGATCCAGCCCATCGCCTTTGAGAACGCCGGCTGGGCCTACTGCGTCGGCGCCGCCATCGCGGTGAAAAAGGGCGTCAAGTCCGCGGCGGAGGCCGCGGAGGCCATCGGTATCGGGCTGCAGGCCTTCTGTATCCCCGGCTCCGTCGCCGACGACCGCAAGGTCGGCCTCGGCCACGGCAACCTGGGCGCCATGCTGCTCAGGGACGAGACCCAGTGCTTCTGCTTCCTCGCGGGGCATGAGTCCTTCGCCGCGGCGGAGGGCGCCATCGGCATCGCCCGCAACGCCAACAAGGCCCGCAAGACGCCGCTGCGCGTCATCCTCAACGGCCTCGGCAAGGACGCGGCGCAGATCATCAGCCGTATCAACGGCTTCACCTACGTGCAGACCCAGTTCGATTACTACACCGGCGAGGTGAAAGTGGTCCGCGAGATCCCCTACTCCAAGGGCGAACGGTCCGCCGTCCGCTGCTACGGCGCGGACGACGTGCGCGAGGGCGTGGCCATCATGTGGCTGGAGGGCGTGGACGTATCCATCACGGGCAACTCCACCAACCCCACCCGCTTCCAGCACCCCGTGGCCGGCACCTATAAGAAAGAGTGCGTCCAGCGCGGCAAGAAGTACTTCTCCGTCGCCTCCGGCGGCGGCACGGGCCGCACGCTGCACCCGGACAACATGGCCGCCGGCCCCGCCAGCTACGGCATGACCGACACCATGGGCCGCATGCATTCCGACGCACAGTTCGCCGGCTCCAGCTCCGTGCCCGCCCACGTGGAGATGATGGGCTTCATGGGCATGGGCAATAACCCCATGGTCGGCGCCACCGTGGCCGTCGCCGTGGCGGTGAACACCGCGCTGAACGGCTGAAGGAACATCTGCAACGAAAAAAGGAAGCACGCCCGGCGTGCTTCCTTTTTTGTATTTGTATTTCCGTTGAGCGGGCTCACACGTCGCTGGTCGAGGCCTTGTCGAAGAGGGCTTCCACGTCCTCGCCGGGAGCCGGCGTCGCGAGGGAGACGACCACCGCCGCGATGAGGCCGCAGCAGAAGCCGGGGATGATCTCGTAAATGCCCGTGGAGGCGAGGAACGCCAGCCACAGTACGTCGACCAGCGCGCCGACGACGATACCGGCCGCCGCGCCGGCGAAGTTGAAGCGCTTCCAGAAGAGGGAGAGCAGGATCGCGGGGCCGAAGGCCGCGCCGAACACGCCCCAGGCGTTGGACACCAGGTTCATGATGGTGCCGGCGTTGGGGTCGGAGGCGATGAGCACGGCGGCGATGGCGATGATGAGCACCACCACGCGGCCGACCCACAGCATCTCCCGGTTGCCCGCCTTGCCCTTGCGGAGGATGGGCTTGTAAACGTCGCTCGCGAAAGCGGAGGCGGAGGCCAGCAGCTGGCTGTCAGCCGTGGACATGGAGGCCGCCAGGATGGCGGAGAGCAGGATACCGGAGATGAGCGCGGGGAAGAGCTTGCGCACCATCTGGATGAAAACGGTGGAGTTGTCGGCGATATCGCCCAGGAACATGTGGCCGATGCAGCCGGCCGCCACGGAGAAGAGGACGATGAGCACGTTCCAGGTGATGCCGATCTTGGCGCTCTTGTGCAGATCCTTATCGGAGCGGACGGCCATGAAGCGGATGATGATGTGGGGCATGCCGAAGTAGCCGAGGCCCCAGCCGAGACCGGACACGATGTCCTTCCAGTTAGCGAACAGGTTCCAGTAGCCGGCCGGCAGCTCGTAGGAGCCGGCCGCCGCGCCGCCGCCGCTCTGGATGACGAAGAGAGCGAAGAGGGGCGCGATCAGCAGCGCCGCCAGCATGAGCATGCCCTGGAAAAAGTCGGTCCAGCTCACGGCGGAGAAGCCGCCCAGGAACGTGTAGCCGATGATGATGGCCGCGGCTATGTACATGGCGACGTTGGCGTCGATGCCGATGACCGTGTTGAACAGCGTGCCGCAGGCCTTGATGCTGGAGGCGGCGTAGATGGCGTAGGCAAACAGGAAGATGACCGCGCAGATGACCTGCAGCGCCTTGGACTTGCTCAAAAACCGGTTGGTCAGATACTGGGGGATGGTGATGGAATCATCCGCCACGATGGAGAAGCGGCGCAGCCGCGGCGCTTCGGCCACCCAGCTGATGGCGTAGCC
>Ga0079305_1001109_pt1 | contig 40898 bp, 32 predicted proteins | sample LMS_cellobiose_e_FD_79183 | JGI IMG/M metagenome (GOLD analysis project Ga0079305, IMG submission 79183) | Rumen-fistulated moose microbial communities from Alaska, USA - LMS_cellobiose_enrichment | ecosystem: Host-associated > Mammals > Digestive system > Stomach > Rumen fluid ... | reverse complement strand
GAACCCGCATTGCTCTGAACCAATGCTCCGATCAAGGACCATAAAAATCAACTTTTTCCCGGCGCTCGCAGGGGGTCACTTTCACATCGGATAGAGGGGGCTACTTTCATCGGATTGTCCACTCTGCGATTTAAGCGGTATTACTCCGTGGCAGGTTTGCGGATATCGAGCTGGAGCTCATCCAGCTGGGTCTGGTCGATGAAGGACGGGGAGTCGATCATCACGTCGCGTCCCGTGTTGTTCTTCGGGAAGGCGATGTAGTCGCGGATGGTCTCCTGGCCGCCGAAGAGGGCGCAGACGCGGTCAAAGCCGAAGGCGAGGCCGCCGTGGGGCGGGGCACCGAACTTGAAGGCGTTGATGATGAAGCCGAACTTGTACTCAGCGTCCTCCTTGCTGATGCCGAGCACCTCGAACATCCGGCTCTGCATCGCCGCATCGTGGATCCGGATCGAGCCGCCGCCGAGCTCCGTGCCGTTCAGCACGAAGTCGTAGGCGTTCGCGCAGACGCGCTCCAGGTCCTCCTTCTTATCGCTGTAGAACCAGGCTTCGTGCTCGGGCTTCGGGGCCGTGAAGGGATGGTGCATCGCGTAGAAGCGGCCGTCCTCCTCGCTCCACTCGAGGAGCGGGAAGTCCACGACCCAGAGCGGCGCGAAGACCTTCGGGTCGCGCAGGCCGAGGCGCCCGCCCATGTAGATGCGGAGCACGCCGAGCATCGTCTGGGCCTTGCGCTTCTCGCCGCAGAGGACGAGCAGCAGGTCGCCCGGCGCCGCCTCGCAGGCGGCCGCGATCGCGGCGAGGTCCGCTTCCGCGAAGAACTTGTCGACGGAAGACTTGTACGTCCCGTCCGCGTTGACCTTGACATAGACCAGGCCCTTCGCGCCGACCTGCGGGCGCTTGACCCACTCGGTCAGCTCGTCGAGCTGCTTGCGCGTATAGTCGGCGGCGCCCGGGACGGCGATCGCGCCGACGTACGGGCAGCTGTCGAAGACGGAGAAGCCGTGGCCGTGGGCCAGGTCCGTGATCTCGTGGATCGTCATCCCGAAGCGGATGTCCGGTTTGTCGGAGCCGTAGCGGTCCATCGCGTCGTACCAGCGCATCCGCGGCAGCGGATCCGGGATTTCGACGCCGAGGGCGTTCCGGAACATCGTCCGCATCATCCCCTCGAACATCGCGAGGACGTCTTCCTGCTCGACGAAGGACATCTCGCAGTCGATCTGCGTGAACTCCGGCTGGCGGTCGGCGCGCAGGTCCTCGTCGCGGAAGCAGCGCACGATCTGGAAGTACCGGTCATACCCGGACACCATCAGCAGCTGCTTGAACGTCTGCGGGGACTGCGGGAGGGCGTAGAACTGGCCCGGATTCATCCGGGACGGCACGACGAAGTCGCGCGCCCCTTCCGGGGTCGACTTGATCAGGTACGGGGTCTCGATCTCCATGAACCCTTCCCTGTCGAGGTAATTGCGGACTTCCTGCGCGAGGCGGTGGCGGAGGGCCAGGGCGCGCTGCAGGGGCGGCCGGCGGAGGTCCAGGTAGCGGTATTTCGCACGCAGGTCCTCGCCGCCGTCGCTCTCCTCCTCGATGGTGAAGGGCGGGGTCACGGACTTGTTCAGGATGCGGATCGCCGAGACGCGGATTTCGATCTCGCCGGTCGGCATCTTGGCGTTCTTGCTCTGGCGCTCGACGACCTCGCCTTCGGCCTGGATCACGAATTCGCGGCCCAGGGAAGTCGCGGTCTCGACGAGCGCGGCGGGAGCGTCCGCCTCAACAACGAGCTGCGTGACGCCGTAGCGGTCACGCAGGTCGATAAAGGTCATTCCGCCCAGCTTCCGGGATTTCTGCACCCAGCCGGCGAGGGTCACCTTCTTACCCTTGTCGGCGAGCCGGAGCTCGCCGCAGGTATTGCTTCGATACATAGAATCAGAACTAGTCTTCTTCCTGCTCCTGGGCAGCGTATTCGGCGAGGAGCTTGGTCTGGACATCACCCGGGACCGGCTGGTAGTCGGCGAACTCCATCGTGAAGGTCGCGGAACCGGAGGTGATGGAGCTCAGGGTCGTCGAATAGCGGTAGAGCTCGGCGAGCGGGACGCGGGCGCGCAGCACGCTGAAGCCCCTGTCGGTACCGAGGTCGCCGAGGATGCCGCGGCGGTTCTGCAGGTCGCTCATACAGGCGCCCTGGTACTCGGCCGGCGTCAGCACTTCCACGTTGTAGATAGGCTCGAGGATCTTCGGGCCCGCGTTGCGGAAGGCCTCGCGGAAGGCGTTGCGGCCGGCGATGATGAACGCGATTTCCTTGGAGTCCACCGGGTGCATCTTGCCGTCGTAGACGAAGACGCGGATGTCGCGGGCGTAGGAACCGGTCAGCGGACCTTCCACCATGCGCTCCTTGATACCCTTGAGGATCGCCGGCATGAAGCCGAGGTCGATCGCGCCGCCGACGACGCAGTTGTAGAACTCCAGCTTGCCGCCCCATTCGAGTTCGGTGATGTCCTGGGTCTTGATGTTGAGCTGGGTGTCCTTGCCGTCGATCTTGAACTTGGTGTTGAGCTCGCCTTCGGCCGGGCAGACGAGGAGATGGACCTCGCCGAACTGGCCGGCGCCGCCGGACTGCTTCTTGTGGCGGTACTGGGCGGTGGCGACCTTCGTGATGGTCTCGCGGTACGGGACCTTCGGGGCGAAGAGCTCGACCTCGAGGTTGAACTCGTTGTTCAGGCGCCACTTGACGATGTTGATATGCTGCTCGCCGTTGCCGCTGAGGATGGTCTGGCGGAGTTCCTTGGAGTATTCGACCACGACGGTGGGATCCTGGAAGGAGATCTTCTTCAGGGCGTCGCCGAGCTTCTGCTCGTCCTGCTGGACCTTGGCCTTGATGGCGCAGCGGTACTTGGAGGCGGGGTAGTTGATCTTGCCGTAGGAGAGGCCGGAGCCGGGGGCGGCGAGGGTCGTGTTGCACTTGCCGTTCTTGAGCTTCACGACGCAGCCCATGTCACCCGCGTGGAGGGCGGAGACGGACTCCTTCTTGAGGCCCGCGACCGCGTACAGGGCGGAGAAACGCTCCTTGCCGCCGGTCACGCTTTCCTCGAAGTCGACGCCGGGGGCGACGACACCGCTCATCACCTTGAAGAAGGAGACTTCGCCGAGGTGCTGCTCGACGTCGGTCTTGTAGATGAACAGGGAAGCCGGATCGCTTTCCTTGCCCGCGGGGGCGACGCCGACGGTGCGGATGAAGTCCATCAGGCGCTTCACGCCGATGTCCTTCTTGCCGCAGACGCAGAAGACCGGATAGGCTTCGCCGGAGGCGTAACCCGCGGCGAGACCCTTCATGATCTCGTCCTGGGTCAGGTCGCCTTCCTCGAAGTACTTCTCCATCAGGGCCTCGTCGAACTCGGCGGCCTTCTCGACCAGCTCGGCGTGCATCGTCTCGGCCTCGTCCGCATATTCGGCGGGGATGTCGAGCTCCTCACGGTTGCCGTTCTGGTCCTTGAAGTGGTAGTATTTCATCGAAAGAACATCCACGAAACCATCGAAAGCCGTACCGGGGTTCACGGGGAACTGGGTATAGACCGGCTTGCCGCCGAAGGCTTCCTTCAGGGAATTGCGCATCATCTCCCAGTCGGACTTCTCGCTGTCGAGCTGGTTCACCGCCAGGATGATGGGGAGACCGGCCTGCTCGGCGTAGCGGTGGAAGATCTCGGTACCGACCTCGACGCCCTGCTGGGCGTTGACGACGAGGATCGCATTTTCGCAGACCTTGAACGCGGAGAAAGCGCCGCCGCAGAAGTCGTCGGCACCCGGGGCGTCGATGAAGTTGATCTTCGAGCCGTTGTACTCGGCGTACATCGGGGTCGCATAGACCGAACGCTGGTTGATCTTCTCGATTTCCTCGTAGTCGGAGACGGTGTTCTTGTCCTCAACCGTGCCTCTTCTGTCGATGACCTTGCCTTCGAAAAGCATCGCTTCGGCAAGCGTGGTCTTGCCGGATTTCGTACTGCCGATCAGGACCACGTTGCGGATGTCTTTGGTAGAATATTCTTTCATTGTTTTGTATTATTAATTAATTGTTTTTCGCAAAGGGATGCAAAGTTAGTAAAACTTAATCTTTTACCAACTTTTTTATCAGCAATTTGACACACAATGCCACGATTCGGACAAGGCAGCACAGCACATACAGGATCAGCGCGGCGACGACCGTGAAGCCAATCTGGGTCACCAGCTCCACCGCCGGGCGCGCATAATGCACCACGGCGAAGACATTCAGGCAGAAGGCGCCCGCCAGGCAGCCCAGCAGCACCCACAGTTCCCGCTTCAGCGCTTTCCCGGAAATCACGATATCTTTCATAGCCTCAGAACTTCATGTAAGGGATTTTATATTCCTCCGGGAAGGTCAGCGTCCGGCCTTCCTCCATCGCCTGGTTGCCCAGCAGGCAGAGCACCGTCGAGCAGTAAGCCTCCTCGACGACGTCCTTCGCCTTCTCGCCGGTGATGCAGGACTGGCAGAACGCGGACAGGATCACGTCGGAACCGTCCGCCACGAAGCCGACCGAGCTCTCGCCGTCCGAGATGGAGAATTTGCCTTCCAGAACCGGGTGGGGCACATATTTGGCGCGGAGTTCCGGGCGCCAGCTCGGGCCGGCGGTCGGGACCGCGGCGAAGACACCGGTCTTGACCTGCTCCAGGAGCTGCCGCATCCCGGAGACGAGGTTGTCCTCCTCGAGGTAGTACACGCCCTTCGACAGGTCGACCGTCCCGGCGTGGCCGAGGATCTGCTCCTCCATCCCGTTGTACTTGTTCGAAATCAGGGATTCGTAGCTGATGATCCGTCCGTCGGCGAACTGGTAGGTCACGTTCACGGAGTCATAGACTTCGCGCCCGTCCTTCCAGTAGACGATGTCGCCGAAGCCCGCGATGCGGGTCGGAATCTTCCCGGCCACCCAGGTGCAGACCTCGAGCTGGTGGCTGCCCAGCTCGGTCATCAGGCCGCCGGAGTACTCCTTGTAGAGGCGCCAGTTGATGTGGCGCTCCAGCTCCGGCGAGGGGACCTCGCGGCGCCAGTCGGCGTTGCGGAACCAGTGGCAGCGCATCCCGACCACGTCGCCGATCAGGCCCGAGGAAATCAGCTGGACGGCCTTCACGTATTTCTCGTCGTACATCCGCTGCATGCAGAAATACAGCGCCCGGTCCGTGTTCCGGTAGGCCTCATAGACCGCCTTGCAGTCGTCCAGCGTGCGCGCCATCGCCTTCTCGCAGAAGACGTGCTTGCCGGCGGCGAGGGCGTCGAGGGTGATCCGGGCGTGGAGGTGGAGCGGGGTCGCGATGATGACGCCGTCGATCGACTTGTCCTCCAGCAGCCGGCGGTAGTCCGTGTAGCATTTCGCCTCCGGGCAGAGCGCCGCGGCGGCTTCCAGGTTCGCGGGATAGACGTCGCAGAGGGCGACCAGCTCCGCGTGGGGGATGTTCCGGAGGTTGTGGATGTGGTACTGGCCGCGGGAGCCGGTGCCGATGAGGGCGACGCGGGCCTTGGCGTTGCCGATTTCCGCAAGCTTCTCCGGGGTGCAGGAGGCGAGCCAGGGGGTCGTCGACAGCAGCGCGGCGCCGCCGGTCATGTAACCCAGTTCCTTGATGAACTTCCGCAGGCCCAGGTCTACGCCTTTCTTCTTCTCTTCCATTCAGTTATACTGTATAAATTTCACTCTCGCAATCGGGGAAGGCCCGCCGCAGGCGCAGCCGCTGCCCCTTGTCCGCCAGCATCAGGGCGGTGCTCAGCACTTCCGCTTCGAGCGGGTCCGGCCCCGTCACGGCGACCAGCTTCCGCTCCACGTTCGCCCGGCCCGTCCGCGGGTCGATGATGTGGCCCGTGTAGCCCGGCGTGTTGCCCGACACGGACAGGGCCCTGTCCTTCAGGCTGAATTCCGCGACCTGCGAACCGCCGTACGGATTCGGCAGGCTGACTTTCCAGCAGTCCCCGTACGGGTGCGTCCCCAGGCCCAGGATCGCGCTGTCGCCGAAGTTCACGAAGGCGGAGGCGATCCCCGCCCCGGCGAGCCGGTCCCGCAGCAGCGCGAGCGCATATCCCTTCGCAATCCCCCCGAAATCCAGCGTCGCCCCGGCTTCCTCCAGGTCCATCCCGTGGCCCCGGGTCACATCGAAGAGCCCCTCCGTGCGGAACCAGAACTCCCGCGAAAGGTCCAGCAGGCGCTGCACCGCCGGACTCAGCGGGAAGCCGGCCTTCGACTCCGACGCGTTGAAGCGCGCGACTTCGCTGCGCGGATCGAAGCGGTTCAGGGCCGCCTCCAGCGCGGAAAGCTCCGCGCAGAACGCCGTCCAGAGCGCTTCCGCGGCCGCGGCTTCCGTCCCGACGGCCAGCAGGTCCAGTTTCGTCCCCATCGCATGGGGAACGAAGCCATGGAAAATCCGGCCCTCGGCAATATATTCGGTCTCGGAATTCATCCCGCTAAGTTAGCAATTATTCACTTCCTTTTTTCGAAAAGAGTTGTTACTTTTGTTAACTATCTGAAATTAATGACAACTAAAAACTCATATCCTATGCTTACACGCAGATCATTCCTGAAAACGGCCGGCGCCTCCGCCGCCCTCCTCGCGATGGAAGGCCCGGTCCACGCCTTCAACCCCCAGACCGGCGGCAAGAAAATCATCGGAGCGAACGGCAAGGTCAACCTCGCGCTGGTCGGCATCGGCTTCCGCGGCGAGGAAGACGAGGCCGGCATCGCCAAGACCGGCCTGGCGAACGTCGTCGCCCTCTGCGACGTCGACATGGGCGCGCCCCATACCCAGAAAGTGATGGCCAAGTACCCGAAAGCCAAGCGCTACAAGGACTTCCGCAAGATGTTCGACGAGATGGCCGGCCAGATCGACGCCGTCCTCATCGCCATCCCGGACTTCGCCCACTTCGCCGTCGCGATGCGCGCCATCAAGGAAGGCATCCACGTCTACTGCGAGAAGCCGCTGACCCGCACCTTCCACGAGAACGAACTCCTCCTCCAGGCCGCCAAGGCCCACCCGGAAGTCGTGACCCAGATGGGCAACCAGGGCCACTCCGAGGCCAATTACTTCCAGTTCAAGGCCTGGAAGGAAGCCGGCATCATCAAGGACGTGACCGCGATTACCGCCCACATGAACAACAGCCGCCGCTGGCACGGATACGATACCAACATCTACAAGTTCCCCTCCGGCGACCCGAAGCCCGACACCCTCGACTGGGATGTCTGGACGATGACCCAGCAGTACCACGAGTACAGCGACCAGTTCCACCGCGGCAACTGGCGCTGCTGGTATGACTTCGGCATGGGCGCCCTCGGCGACTGGGGCGCGCACATCCTCGACACCGCCCACGAGTTCCTCGACCTGGGCCTCCCGTACGAGGTCAAGATGCTCTACGCCAACGGCCACAACGACTTCTTCTTCCCGATGTCCTCGACGATCCTCTTCCGCTTCCCGCGCCGCGGCGACATGCCGGCGGTCGACGTGACCTGGTACGACGGACTCGACAACCTGCCGGAAGTCCCGGTCGGCTACGGCGAGAGCATCGCCGCGAGCGACATCCCGACCGTCAACGGCCAGGCCTACAAGCCGACGAAGCTCAACCCGGGCAAGATCATCTACTCCCGCGACCTGATCTTCAAGGGCGGCAGCCACGGCTCGACCCTCAGCATCATCCCGGAGGCCGTCGCCAAGGAGATGGCCCCGAAGCTGCCGGAAGTCCCCCAGAGCCCGTCCGACCACTACATGAACTTCCTGCGCGCCTGCATGGGCCTCGAGAAGACCCGCTCGCCGTTCGAGGTCGCCGTCCCGCTCTGCCAGGTCTTCAACCTCGGCGTGATCGCCCAGCGCCTCAACGGAGCCTTCAAGTTCGACCGCACGACCAAGGAAATCGTGGACAACCCGTTCGCGAGCGCCCTGCTCGCCGGCGCCCCGCCGCGCAAGGGCTGGGAAGACTACTACAAACTTTAACCGCAGATCCGTATGAAGAAATACCTCCTTACCGGACTCCTGCTGGCCGCCCTTTGCGCCTGCGCGCCGAAGGCGCCGGCCGGCTATGACCCGACGAAAGCGCCGGATGTCCCGAAACCCGAAACCCCGAATACGCTGACGAAGGCCCAGCAGGCCGACGGCTGGAAACTCCTCTGGGACGGCAAGACGACCGACGGCTGGCGGAGCGCCCGCGCCGAGAACTTCCCGACCGGCGGCTGGACCATCCGGAACGGCGAGCTCTGCTCGGCGCCCGGAGACGGCCAGAACGAGGCGGCCAACGGCGGCGACATCATCACCCGCGCCCAGTACGGCAACTTCATCCTCTCCGTGGACTTCAAGATTACCCCCGGCGCGAACAGCGGCATCAAGTACTTCGTCCGCCCGGACCTGAACAAGGGCGAAGGCTCCGCCATCGGCTGCGAGTTCCAGATCCTGGACGACGATCTGCATCCCGACGCCAAGCTCGGCCTCAACGGCAACCGGACCCTCGCGTCGCTCTACGACCTGATCCCCGCCGCGAAGGAGAACGCCCCGCTCGACAAGTTCGGCTGGAACACGGCCTGGGTCGTCGTCGACGGTGACCTCGTGCAGCACTGGCTGAACGGCGTCAAGGTCGTCGAATATACCCGCAACAACCAGCTCTTCAACGCCCTCGTCTCGCACAGCAAGTACAAGATCTGGCCCGACTTCGGCAACCAGCGGACCGGCAACATCCTGCTCCAGGACCACGGCGCGGAAGTCCACTTCCGCAACATCCTGATCAAGGAGCTGTAGTCTCCCGGTACTTGTCGAGGATCGCGTCGCCGCGCATCCCGAGTTCTTCCAGAAGGACGCTCTCCAGGGCGTCCTTCTGCGTTCCTATGCGCGCGCAGATATCCTCGAAGGTCAGGCTCCCGTCGCGGAAAATTTCTTCTTCGTTCATCAGCCGCCCGAAGGCGGCGTAGCTTTCATCGATCGTTTTCATCGTGTGTCGTTTTTTGGTTCGCCCAAAATTGGCAATTCGCAGAGAGAATACCCCTCAAAAGGATAAAAAACGGGGTGGTACAAAGTTACTTTAACTGTTTTTTGTGCTTTCTTTTTGTCAATGACAAGAAATACTTGTCATCCCCTGGCCCCTGACTCCGCTACATTTGTCACGGAACACGATGGACGAAAAGACGGTAAAAAAGACCCTGCTCCGGCTACGGAAAGAAAACCGGTACTCCCAGCTGAAAATCGCCAATCTGCTGGGCATCTCCCGCAACGCCTACCGCAACCTGGAATGCGGGCCCACGCGCATCGTCAACGAGAACATCGATAAAGTCGCCGAACTCACCGGCACGACCCAGGAAGAAATCCTCCTCGGCTACAAGCCCGTCCGGGACGTCCGGGAGGAAATCATCCATGTCCGGGACCATTTCGCGGAGCTGGCCGAGGCCGAGCGCAGCCAGCACGAAGCCCGCGTCGCCGCCCTGGAACAGGAAATCGCCTTCCAGCAGGAACTCATCGCCTCCCTGAAAAAGAACATCAACGCCCTCGAAGCCTACATCCGCTCCCTCGAGCGGGAAACCGCCGCCAAAGACACCGTCCCGGAAGACTGATTGCGGAATCTTTTTGCTACATTTGTAGCTGAAGCCATGCGAGAGGAAATCCATCTGGCCGCCTGCATGCAGGCGGGACGCCTCGAAGCGGGATGCGACGAGGCGGGCCGCGGGCCGCTCGCCGGCCCCGTGTTCGCCGCGGCCGTCATCCTGCCGGAGGGTTTCGCGCACCCCTTGCTGAACGACTCGAAACAGATGAGCGCGAAGGCACGCGAGACGCTGCGGCCGCTGATCGAGCGGGAGGCGCTCGCCTGGGCCGTGGTCCGCGTCGAGGCGGAGGAGATCGACCGCATCAACATCCTGAACGCGTCGATCGAAGGGATGCAGCGGGCCGTGCGGCAGCTGCGGCTGCGGCCGGACTTCCTGCTGGTCGACGGAAACCGCTTCCGGCCCTGCGACGGGATTCCGTATGCGACCGTGGTGCGCGGGGACGCGACCTACGCCAGCATCGCCGCGGCTTCCGTGCTCGCGAAGACGTACCGCGACGACTGCATGCGCGCGCTGGCGGCGGAGTATCCGCAGTACGGATGGGAGCGGAACATGGGCTACCCGACGCGGGAGCACATCGACGCGATCCGCGCGTACGGGCTGACGCCGCAGCACCGCCGGAGCTTCCACCCGAAGGAGCTGGAGCCGACGCTGTTTGACAATTGTAGTGTTTAAACGATATGAAAATGAAAAAATGGATTTTAGCGCTTTGCGCGCTGGTGGTCCTGGGCGGAAGCGCCCGGGCGGACGAGGGGATGTGGATGCTCCCGCTCCTCCAGAAAATGAATGCCCAGGCGATGAAGGACCTCGGGTGCCGGCTGACCCCGGAGCAGATCTACAGCATCAACAACGCCTCGATCAAGGACGCGATCGTCCAGTTCGGCGGCGGCTGCACCGGTGAGATCATCTCCGACCGCGGCCTGCTCGTGACGAACCACCACTGCGGCTACAGCAGCATCCAGGGCCTCTCCACTCCGGAACACAACTACCTGGAGGACGGCTACTGGGCGATGAATCCCGGCGAGGAACTGCCGGTGCCGGGCCTGACCGTCCGTTTCCTGCAGAGCATGACGGACGTGACCGCGATCATCGAAAAGAACAGCAAGACCCCCCAGATGCGGGAGGCCAAGATCCAGGAGCTGATCGAGAAGGCGAAGGCCGACAACCCGAACTGCACGGCGACCGTGACCAGCTTCTATGACCAGAACTACTACTACCTGATCGTCTCGAAGATCTACCGCGACGTGCGCTTCGTCGGCGCCCCGCCGGCATCGAGCGGCAAGTTCGGCGGCGACACGGACAACTGGATGTGGCCGCGCCACACCTGCGATTTCTCGATGTTCCGCGTCTATGCGGGTCCGGACAACGAGCCGGCCGCCTACTCGCCGGACAACGTCCCGATGCGCCCGCGCCAGTCGCTGAAGATCTCCCTGCGCGGCGTCGAGGAGGGTGACTTCACGATGATCATGGGCTACCCGGGCAGCACCCAGCGCTACATGACCGCGAAGCAGCTCCAGCACATGCTTGACCTCAACGACATCCGCATCGCCGCCCGCACCGTCCGCCAGGACATCATGTGGGAGGCCCGGATGGCCGACCCGGTCGTGAACCTCCAGTACGCCAGCAAGTTCGCCAGCTCTTCGAACGGCTGGAAGAAGTGGCAGGGCGAGAAGGAAGCCTTCGAGAAGCTGCAGGTGATCGCCCGCGAGGAGCAGAAGGAAGCCGACTTCATGGCCTGGGTGAACGCAAAGAACAAGCGCGTGAAGGCCTACGGGAACGCGCTGAAGGACATTGACGACTATGTGGCCGCCAACGCGGAGGCCGAGGCCGCCTATACCCTGCTGACGGAGTCCGTCTACCGCATCGAGCTGATCACGCTCGCGCGGGCGCGCTCCGCGGCGATGTACAAGGACTACAACCTCGCCCTGGACCGCAAGGAGGCTTCGGCGCTGTCGAAGTTCTACCTCGAGAACGTGAAGCCGGCGGACCGGATCGCCTATGACCTTTCCGAGGCGAACCTGGACCGGCTCTTCGCAAACAGCGTGTTCACCTCCGAGGAGAAGTTCCTGAAGGCGCAGGCGGACGGCGTGGACCTCGACGCGGACCCGGCGATGGACCTGTACCGCGCGATCCGTGACAAGGCGCTCGCGATGATGCAGCCCGACGAGGCCGGCGACGCCCGCTATGCCGCGGCGCGGAAAGCCTTTACCGGCGGCCAGCTCGAGTGGCGCGAGGGCGAGGCGATCTACCCGGACGCGAACAGCACCTGCCGCCTGACCTACGGCACCGTGATGCCGTATTCCCCGAAGGACGGCGTGCTCTACAAGCACTACACGACCCTGAAGGGCGTGATGGAGAAAGAGGACCCGGACAACTACGAGTTCCGCGTCCCCGCGAAACTGAAGGAAATCTATGAGGCGAAGGATTACGGCCAGTACGCCAACAGGAACGGCGAGCTCGTGACCTGCTTCCTGTCGAACAACGACATCACCGGCGGCAACTCCGGCAGCCCGGTGCTCGACGCGGACGGCTGCCTGATCGGCCTCGCGTTCGACGGCAACTGGGAGGCGATGAGCGGCGACGTGATCTTCGAGCCCAACTACCAGCGCTGCATCAATGTGGATATCCGCTACGTGCTCCTGATGATGGACAAGTTCGGCGGCGCCGGTTATCTGTTGAATGAAATGAACCTTGTACGATAATGCCTGATTTTGAGAAGATTCTGCGGGAAGTGAAGCACCCGGGCCGCGGCGACCGCGACATCGTGGAGCTGGGAATGGTGAAGGATGTCGCCGTCGACGGCGCGAAGGCGGTGATTACGCTGGGGTTCCCGAAGCGCCGGGACCCGCTGACGGAGTACCTGGTCGGGAGCGTCCGCGCGGCCGTGATCCGGAATTGCCCGGAGATGGAGAGCGTGGAGGTGAAGACCGTGGTGGATGAAGCGGCGGAGAAGGCGAAGAAAGATGAGCTCGGGACCGAGATGGTCGAGCAGGTGAAGCACATCGTCGCCGTCGCGTCCGGCAAGGGCGGCGTCGGCAAGTCCACGGTCGCCGTGAACCTCGCGATTGCGCTCGCGCGCCTGGGGTACAGGGTCGGTCTCGCGGATGCGGATGTCTATGGGCCTTCGATTCCGACGATGACGGCGACGGAGGGGGAGACCCCGCTGATGGAGCAGACGGAGACGGGCGACTGGCTCGTTCCCATCGAGAAGTACGGGGTCAAGTGGATGAGCATCGGCTATTTCGCGGAGCGGGGGCAGGCGCTGATCTGGCGCGGCCCGATGGCCTGCGGGGCGCTGAAGCAGATGATCCTGCAGGTCAAGTGGGGCGCGCTGGATTTCCTGCTCGTCGACATGCCGCCGGGAACGGGGGACATCCACATCAGCTTCCTGCAGGACGTGCCGGTCGAGGGCGCCGTCGTCGTGACGACGCCGCAGAACGTCGCGCTGGCGGACGTGGAGAAGAGCGTCGCGATGCTGAACAACCCCGGCATCGGCAAGCCGATTTTCGGCCTGGTCGAGAACATGTCCTGGTTCACGCCGGCGGAACTTCCTGAGAACAAGTACTATATCTTCGGACGCGACGGCGGGAAGGCGATGGCTGAGCGCCTCGGACTCGAACTCCTCGGCCAGATTCCGCTGGTCCAGGGGATCCGGGAGAACGGGGACAAGGGCGAGCCGACCGCCCTCGGCACCGGCCCGGACGGCGAAGCCTTCCTGGCCCTGGCCCGCCGCCTCGCGGAAAAACTCGGGTAGGGGATGAAACGGCTGTTCCTGCTTTTTGCGGCGGCGCTGGCGGGGCTGGCGCTGGCGGGGTGCGGCGGCCGGGCGGACCGGCTGCAGACCGGGGACCTGGTCTTCATCGGGATTCCGGTGGAGTATGACGCCGGCGGCATGGCGGACGCGATCGGGTCGGCGACCGGGAAAGGGGAGCTGAACCTGATCCATACGGCAATCGCCGAGGTCGACGCCGCGGGGCGGCCGTGGATCATCGACGCGACGATCGCGCACGGCGTGGACCGCCATCCGCTCGACACGATGCTGCGTGATTTCCGGCTCCGGGACGGCTACAAGGCCACTTTCATCGTGAAGCGGCTGCGGGACAACCGCGACGCCACCCGCTATGTCGAAAACGCGAAACGCTTCCTCGGACGCTCGTACAACACGACGTTCCTGCCGAACGATACGTCCCTGTACTGCACCGAACTGGTCCACGAGAGTTACATCGCCGCGGACGGCAGGCCGCTGTTCGAGGAGGCGCCGATGAACTGGCGCAACGCGGACGGGGAGCTGCCGGAGTACTGGGTCTGGCTGTTCGGGCAGCTGGGGATGGACGTGCCGGAAGGCCTGCCGGGGACGAACCCCCAGACGATGTCCGAGGCCCCGGTCCTGAAATCCACGAAAGTTGTCATCGATCAACCTTATTGATATGAAGAGACTGTTTTGGGCGGCGGCAGCCTTGTTTGCCGCTGCTTTCGTTTGCAGCGCCCAGCCGGGCGGAAATGCGGCGGAGCCGACCCCGCAGCAGCTGGAGGAGATTTTCCGGCGGATGAGCGTCCCGCCGGAGGACCCGGCGTTCCGCCGCGAGGAAATCTCGCTGACCAGCGCCGGGAACCGCCTCTACGGGGAGGCTTTCTTCCCGGTGGCGCCGGGCCGGCATCCCGCCGTGATTATGTCCCACGGCTACAACGGCAGCCATACGACGTTCTATTCCATCATCCGGGAACTGGCGAAGGAAGGGTACATCTGCGTCTGCTATGACTTCGCGGGCGGCGGGACACGCAGCCGCAGCGAGGGCGACTCGCGGCAGATGTCCATCTTCACGGAGCGGCAGAACCTCGAGGATGTGATTGCGCTGGTGCGCAGCTGGAGCGCCGTGGACACGGACAATGTCTTCCTGCTCGGCGAGAGCCAGGGCGGCTGCGTGTCCGCGATTACGGCGCCGTATGTCGCGGACAGGATCCGCGCGGCGGTGCTCTATTTTCCGGCGCTCTGCATCCCGGACGATGCGCTCGAGCGCTACCCGAAGTATGCGGATGTGCCTGCGTGGCATAACTTTATGGGATTGGACATCGGGCGCCCCTATTACGATGCGCGTTTCTATGACGGCTGGGACATTTATGCCGAAATCGCGCAGTACGGCGGTCCCGTCCTGATTGTCCACGGCACGAACGACGGACTCGTGAAGCCGGAGTACTCCGCCCGGGCCGCCAATGCCTATCGCGACTGCGAACTGCACCTGATCTTCGGCGGCGGCCACGGCGTCCGCCCCGACACGCAGGACCAGTACATCGCTTATACCCGCGACTTCCTGGCCCGCCACCGGAAGTAGCCTATTTCCCGAGGAGGACCGGGCAGTATCTGCGGGCCAGCCAGGCGAGGCCGGAGAGGCCGAGGATCGCAAGGCAGGCGGCGAGCAGCGCAGCCCAGGGGCCGCCGGAGGCAATCAGCGAGTGGACCGCCGGGCGCATGAAGATGGCCTGGTGCAGCGCGAAGATCAGCAGCGTTCCCTCCGAGACGAGGCGGACGTAGTTGCAGCGCACGTCCAGCGTCTTGTATATCAACGTGAAGAGGCTCCATGCCAGCAGCGACGCGCCGAGGTAGAACAGCCACGGAATCTTGCCCGGCGCGCAGCGGAAGATGTTGACCGGCGCATAGAAGCGCGTCAGCCAGATTCCGAGCGCAAAGGCGCCGACGAGCAGCGGATAGCGCAGCCAGCCGGCTTTCTTCCACCCGTCGGAGAACTTGTGGAGGCCGAGGCGGCGCGTCTGCACCCCGAGCGCGAAGAACGGGAAGCAGATCACCGCCGGCCAGACCTGGAACCAGTCGTTCTGGGGCTTCAGCACCTCCGCGGCGCGCCCCGCATAGACGAGCGCGATGCAGACCAGCGCCGCCCAGACGCTCCCCTTCTCCCCGACCAGCGCGTAGACGATCCGGATAAGGAACAGGCTCAGCAGGAACCAGAGCGGCCGGCAGGCCATCGAGAGTTCCCACTGGTTCCCAAGCAGCATCATCAGCGGGTAGTTCGGCTTCAGTTCTTTCGTGAAGTAGCTGTAAATCAACAGGAAGCAGTTATAGATCACATACGGCAGCAACAACGCCTTCGCGGAGCGCTTCAGCTCTTCCTTCAGCGGCCGGTGCTTCGCCAGGAAGCCCGAGATCAGGAAGAAAAACGCCATATGGAAGCAGAACAGGTACCGCCCCACCGGCGTCGGCAGGTGCCCCAGCACCACCAGGAAGATCGCCACAAATTTCGCCCAGTCAATCCATTCCATCCGGGTCCCCGGTTCAATCGTTCTTGCTTTCATTTCCCTTGGTTTGATTATCCTCTCCGGCAAATATCGCCATTTCCCCCCGCTTTCCCAAGCCCCTCCCGGCGGAAAAAGGCACCTGCTATTCCTGGAACCCTTCGCAGTCTTCGACTGCTCGTCCCTCCCACTGCGCTGCGCTTGCGGGCCCCTCCCGCTCATACGGCCGCGGGCGGCCATAGGTTCCAGGAATAGCAGGCGCCTTTTTCCGCCCACCCGATAGCCGTCATCTTTAGCGTGATTTACAACCGCCTCATTACCAGCAAAATAAATAAACCAACACTTCAAAAAAAGGCAGTGTTACTTTGCATAACAACCACTGCGCCAACCCGTTACAAATCACGCTTAAATCCAGTCCCTCCCGCCTTCTTTTCTTATCCTCCTTATCCACATCCTCATCATCCTTGCTCTCCGCCAGCCCTTCCGCCGCTCATCCCGGCGCCGGGTGATGGAGGTGGTCCAAAAACTCGCAGGCCTCCCTCAAAATCAGCCTATTTTGATGGAGGCGGTCCAGAATCCAGCAGGCCTCCCTCATTTCCACCCCGTTCCATCCGCCTCTGCTGCCCCTGCTCCGGCCCCGGCCCCCTCTGCTGCCCCACCCCGCACCGGCGGCCCTCCGCGCGGCCTTGCCGCTACGCATTTGTACTTGTACCCGCGTTGGAGCGCGCTGCAGAGCCTCCACCCCTGTAAATGCGTAGCCGCCGTCCGCCGGACACAATTCGGGCGGAAATGTGTCTTTTGCGGGCCGGAAAGGGGCTGCCAGACACAGTTTGGGCGGAAATGTGTCTTTAGCGGGCCGGAAAGGGGTTCTGAGACACGAAAGGGCGGAAACGTGTCTTTTGTGGACCGGGAGGCTGGGGAGCTGTGGGGAGCGCTGGGAGCGGGTGACGGCGGCAGGTGACGGCGGCGGGGACACAGAGAGGAGAGAAGAGGAAAGAAGAGAAGAGAAGAGGAGAGGAGAGGAGCAGTGCGGGGGCCCAAAGGAGGCTGTTGTTGCTGGAACCTATGGCCGCCCGCGGCCGTATGAGCGGGAGGGGCCCACCAGCGAAGCGCAGTGGGAGGGACGAGCTGTCGAAGACAGCGAAGGGTTCCGGCAACAACAGTCTCCTTTGGGCCCCTGGGAGGGGATGGGACCCCGGAAGGAGGAGGGGGCCGGGGAGGGATTAGGCCGAGAGGAGGTTGGTGAGGGCGACGAAGTCGTCGACGCCGAGGCGTTCGGCGCGAAGGTCGAAGACGGGGGCGGAGGCGTCGAAGCCGTCGGGGAGGAGGGGCTTCAGGGCGTTGCGGAGCGTTTTGCGACGCTGGTTGAAGGCGGTCTTCACGACGGTCTTGAAGAGCTTCTCGTCGCAGCCGAGCGCTTCCCTGCCGTTCCGGCGCAGCCGGATCACGGCGGAATTGACCTTCGGCGGCGGAGCGAACGCGCCCGGCTTCACCGAAAACAGGAACTCGATGTCATACCATGCCTGGAGCAGCACCGAGAGGATGCCGTACACCTTCGACCCCGGGCCTTCCGCGATGCGGTCCGCGACCTCTTTCTGGATCATGCAGACCACCTCCGGCACGCGGTCCTTGTCCTCCAGGATCTTGAAGAAGATTTGGGAAGAGATGTTGTACGGGAAATTGCCGATGATGCGGTAGGGCCCCGGGAAGAACCGGGCCATGTTGAGCCGCAGGTAATCCCCCTCGACGAGCTTTCCCTGCATCCCCGCGAAATGGGTCAGCAGGTACCCGACCGACTCCGAATCGATCTCGACCAGCCGCAGGTCGATATCCTCCCGCGGCAGCAGATACTGCGTCAGCACCCCCATCCCGGGCCCGATCTCCAGCACGTCCCGCACCGGGGAATCCGCCCCCAGCGCATCCACGATCGCCTTCGCCACGCCCTGGTCCACCAGGAAATGCTGTCCCAGCGCCTTTTTCGCCCTAACTTCCATCCTGCATCCTTTTGCGTTCCTCCAGCACCACCAGCGCCGCCGAACCCAGCAGCAACAGGATCAGCAGGACCGAACTGGCCCGCGAAACGGCCGCGCTGCCCGACACGGACTTCGGCTCGAAGCGCATCACCAGCTCGTGGGAGCCTGCCGGCAGGTCCGCGCCGCGCAGGATCCAGTCCACGCTGTACAGTTCCACTTCGCTGCCGTCCTCCAGCCGCGCGACCCAGCCCTCCGGATAATAGATCTCGCTGAACACCGCCGAGCGCGGCTGCGAGGTCCGGATCCGGTAGTGCAGCTCGTTCGGCGCATAGGAAACCAGCTCGATCTCGTCGTCGCCGGCATCGATCCGCTGCTCCGCGACCGCACCCAGCGCGGCGAATTCCTCCTGCGGAGACGCGTAGCTCGGCCGCCCGGCGATAAACCAGGCCGTCCCGAACGCCGCGGGGTTCACGGCGGGCGCGATGTCCTCGCCGACGATGATGTAGCGGCAGTTCAGCGCGGAGAGCACCGGCGTGTCCGGCAGCGCCGCCTCGAACTCGCCGAGGGTCTGCGCCCCGTTCAGCGCCCGGTAGAGCGCATTGATTTCCGGCGTCAGGTAGGTCTCGATCACGTCCTGGTAGCGGCGCAGCTTCGCCGGCGAATAGCCGCCGATGTTCTTGTGCCAGTAGGACGGGTGCGAATCATTGAAGACATTGACCGTCAGGTCCAGGACGCGGTACGACGGGTCCGGGTCCGCGAGGATGGCCTCGTCGACCGGACGTTTGTCGAACTGCGCGTCGAAGCCGCGCGGCGAGACGAAGTCGTCCGCGCCGAGGTAGCGGTGGCCGGCCATGAACAGGTCCGCGAGGATCAGGAAGCAGACGCCGAGGGCCGCGGTCCGCCGGCGCGCGACGCGCGCCTGAGGCTGCGTCCGGAAGGTCTCCTTCGCATCTTTCGGGACCATCGAGCCCCAGCGGAGGAGCGCCACGGCGCCGAAAATCAGGAGCAGCGAGCGGAGGGCGTCGTCGCGCAGCAGCGTGCGGCGGTCGGCGGCGAGCGCCTCCCGGAGTACGTCCGGCTGCCCGGCGTCCGCCGCGCCCTGGAAGTTCCCCGCAATCGCCGGCACCAGCCAGCACAGGAAGCAGAAGCCGCCCGTCACGAGGAACGCGACGAACTCGCAGCGGAGCAGCCGCTTCGGGTCCGTCTCCTCGTGCACGAAGCGGTTCAGCGCCAGGAACGCCAGCACCGGCAGGCTGACCTGCAGCACCACCAGCGCCATCGAAACCGTCCGGAACTTATTGTAGAACGGTACGTGGTCGTACCAGAATTTCGTGAAGCCGATCAGGTGGCTGCCCAGCCCGAGCAGCACCGCCAGGACCGTGCAGACCACGATCCACCATTTCTCCTTCCCGCGGCAGAGCCCGAGTCCCAGCACGAACAGGAAGACCGTGATCGCGCCCATGTACATCGGCCCCGCCGTGAACGGCTGCGGCCCCCAGTACATCGGCAGGTTCTTCCGGACCTGCTCCAGATTCTGCTGCCCGGCGTCCTTCAGCAGTTTGTAGGTCTCGGAATCCCGCCCGACCGCCTGCGCCGACGATCCGCCGTTGAAGTTCGGGATCAGCAGGTTCGGCAGTTCCTCCCAGCCGTAGGACCACGCCGTCGCATAGTCCATCTCCAGGCCCGCGGCACCATCCCCCGCCGCAGCGAGTTCCGACCCGCCGCGCATCGAATGGGGCGTGTACTTGTAGATCGGAACGAGCTTGTTCGCGTTGGTAGCGATGCCGGCGATGCCCAGCACCAGCAGCAGCGCCGAGGCCGCGAAGAAGCGGCCCAGCAGCGGCCGGCGCTCCGGCGAAGCCAGCAACCAGACCAGATAGACCAGCGCATACAGCAGCACCATCAGCGCCAGGTAATACGTAATCTGCTGGTGGTTCGCCTTGATCTGGAAGCTCAGCGCGAAGGCGAAGAGCACGGCGCCCAGCAGCGCCTTCGGGAAGTATTTCTTCCGCTCGATGGTCCGGTAGGTATAGACCAGCGCGGCGAGGACCCAGGGCATGAAGGCGATCGCCTGCATCTTCGTGTTGTGGCCGACCTGGATAATCTGGAAATTGTAGGAGCAGAAGGTCACGGCGATCGCGCCGCCTACGGCGAGCAGCCCGTCCACGCCGAGCGAAAGCATCAGCAGGAACGCGCCCAGCAGCGAAAGGAACAGGTAGGTCGCCGGCCGGCGCCCGGTCAGCAGGAAATCGTAGACCGGCTGCGTCCAGTCCCCCTGGCGCGGCGCGGAGATCGTCGTCGTCGGCATGCCGCCGAACATCGAATCCGTCCACGACGTCGGGTCGTCCGGGTGCGCGGCGTTCCAGGTATTCATCTCGTGGGACATCCCGACGTAGCCGGAGATGTCGCTCTGATTCACGATCTTGCCGCTCAGCACCTGCGGCACGAAGGCATAGGCGAGCACCAGGAAAAACAGGACCGCGCCCAGGCAGTACAGGATTTTCTTCTTCATCTTCACTTGATTTTCTCCAGCAGGTCGACGAGGCGCGCGGTCAGGATCCGCCGCGCGTAGCCGTCCCTGCCGGCCGTATGGAAAGCGAACGCGCCCGTCTTGTGGCGCATCCACGCGCGGTTGATGACCGCGGCGATGCCGGCCTCGTTCTCCCAGTCGAACATCTCGCCCGCGCCCGTGTCTTTCAGCACCTGCGCGGCGACGCCGTCCTCCTGGCCGATGCCGAGCACCGGCCGGTCGGCGGCCAGGTATTCGAAGATCTTGCCCGGGAGGGTCTTGCGGTATTCCGGATCCTTGCGCAGCGGCAGGAGCAGCAGCGAGGCGCTCTTCTGCTCACGCACGGCGTCCTTGTGGTCCAAGTAGCCCAGGTTCACGACGTTCCCGGCGAGGCCGTAGGTCTTCAGCGACTCCAGCACCTCCCGGTCGACCTTGCCGGCAAGGCGGATGCGGAGCTGCTCGGCGAAATCGCTGTCCGCGGAGCTCATCTGCGAAAGCACCTTCCAGAGCGCCGTCGGGATGCCGTCCGAGGCGAACAGGCCGGTATGGGTCAGGTTGAAATACCCGTCCGGCGCGGCCGCCACGGCATCGAAGTCATCCTCGTCGAACCCGTTGGTAATCATCTCCACCTGCGTCCCGGTGCACATCTGGAAGTCTTTCTGGACCAGCGGGGTCACGGCGATGACCGCCCGCGCCTTGTCGAGCACTTCCTGCTCCAGGCGGCTGTGCCTGAGCGCCGCCTTCGGGGACAGTTCCAGGTTCTTGAAATAGAACACCCGCGTCCACGGGTCCCGGAAATCCGCAATCCACGGAATCCCGGTCGCCTCGGAGACGCCCTTGCCGATCAGGTGCATCGAGTGGGGCGGCCCCGTGCTGACAATCACGTCGACGGGATGCTCCTTCAGGTATTTCTTCAGGAAACGGACGGAGGGGCGCACCCATCCTACCCGCGGATCCGGCACGAAGAAATGGCTCCGGATAAACAGCGAGAGCTTCTGCTTCCAGTTCTTCTCCCCGGAATTCAGCGGATTGATCTCGTTTTTCTCCGAGCCCGCGGCGCCCGCGCCGACCAGGCGGCGGTAGAGGCCGTACGGCTCGACGATGCGGCGCTTGACGATCTCCGCCTCCGGCGGGATGTCCGACAGGAGCGAGTCGTCACGGACCAGCATCTCCGGATTCTCCGGGGTATAGACGACCGGCTGCCAGCCCATCGCGGGAAGGTACTTGGAGAACTTGACCCAGCGCTGGACCCCGGAGCCGCCGGTCGGCGGCCAGTAATAGGTGATGATCAGTACGCGGTTCATGGGAAACTACCGCAGATAGCCCTGGAGGTTCGCCTTGACGGTATCCCAGAGGTAATACGGACCGGTATACGGCGCGAGGCCGCGCAGGAGCCGCTCCTGTTCGTTGTAGAAGAACTTCACGAGCGTTTCGCCGGCGGCGTTCCGGTAGAAGACGAGCTGGAGGTTGCTGGCCATGCAGATGTTCTGGAAGCCGAACCAGTTGTCGTCGATCTCGTCCGCGCTGAGCTTGTCACCCACGCCCTCGACGCCGAAGTAGGCGGCCAGGGTCATGATCGGATAGTCGTGGCCGAAGCGCAGGTCCGCGGCGATGGTGCCGTCGGCGAGCGCCTCATCCGCCTTGTCGACGAAATCCTGGACCAGGGAGCGCGCGAGCGGGACGCGCTTCTCCCCGAACTCGACGGAATTGCAGTGCTGGAGGTACAGGCTCATGTTGCTGCGGGACCATTTCTCATAGATCAGGTCGAACGGGACGAAGCGGTAGAGGTTCTCCTCGATGTCGAAGTCCTCGGCGATCTCCGCGGCGGACATGATGTTCCACTGGAGGGCGTCGGCGCTCCGGAAGAAGCGGTGGGCCGCCACCGGGTCCGTGAAGAGGCGGCGGAGGACATAGGTCGTGTCGTGCTGCACGCCTTCCCAGGCCTGGCGGATGATGTCCGCGGTGCCGGCCGTGAGCTGCTGGTAGTTCGGCGTGTAGCTGATGTAGCTCATGAATTTCTCGCCGGTGTCGAGGCGGAACTGCAGGGCCGGGTTTTTCTTGCCGAGGGAGACGGTGAAGGCGTTCATGCTGATGATGCAGCGCTGGGAGGTGCTGGACATCGCGCGGACGCGGCGGTCGCCCTTGAAGACCGCCGGGTAGCGGTCGTAGAGGCGCTCCGCCAGCAGGCCGTGCTCGCGCACGCCGCGCTGGGTCAGGCGGCCGTCCATCCCGTCGTAGCCTTCGAGCACGCGGGTCACTTCATTGAGCAGGGAATCGCCGCCCGCGGTCAGCAGGCCGGCTTCCTTCGCCTGGGACAGCACGTCGATGACGGCCTTGTAGGCGGTGTCGCCCCAGTTCGAGCGGGAGCCGTGGCGGCCGTAATGGCTGACATAGACCGGCTTGAAGCCTTTCGGGGCGGGCGTTTCGACGATCGGGTGGAACTCGTAGGAATTCGTATTGTTTCCGGCGCGGGTGTTGTCTTCGCGCAGCAGAGCCGCCGCCCGCTCGGAGCGCTTCGGCTGGGCGGAGAGCATGCCTGCGCAGAGGGGAAGCAGGACCGCGGTCAAAATCAGGAGTCTTTTCATACGGGAAAGGTTTATGTTTCAGTCTTACAAATATAATCTTAAAATGCATTTTTTCCTTAACTTTGTCTTATGACCCATGCAAAAACCGAAGACACCCCCCTCCTGCGGCAATTCTTTGCCGTCAAGGCGAAGTATCCGGATACGGTGCTCCTCTACCGGGTCGGGGACTTCTACGAAACCTACGGCGACGACGCGCTCCTCGCGAGCAAGGTCCTCGGGATCCTGCTGACGCGGCGCAGCAACGGCGAGAAGGGGGACATCCCGATGGCGGGATTCCCGTACCACGCCATCGACGTCTATCTGCCGAAGCTCGTGCGTGCGGGTTACAAGGCCGCCGTCTGCGACCAGCTCGAGGACCCGGCGCTCGCGGGCCGCAAGCTCGTGAAGCGGGGCGTCACGGAAATCGTGACCCCCGGCATCGCCTTCTCCGACCAGCTGCTGGACTGCCGCGAGAACAACTTCCTCGCCGGCCTGACCTTCGAGAAGGACCGCTGCGGCGCCGCGTTCCTGGATGTCTCGACCGGGGAATTCCGGATTGCGCAGGGCTCGCTGGACTACATCGGGACGCTCCTTTCCTCGCTTGCGCCGAAGGAGCTGATCCTGCAGCGGGGCTACGAGAAAGGGGTGAAGGAGCGCTTCGGCAATTTCTATGTGACCGCGCTGGACGAGTGGGCTTTCGTGTATGAGGCCGCCGTCGAGAAGCTCTGCCGGCAGCTGGAGGTCAGCTCGCTGAAAGGCTTTGCCGTCGAGATGCTGCCGCTGGGCGTCTGCTCCGCGGGGGCGCTGCTCGTCTACCTGGAGCAGACGCAGCACGCCGGCCTGCGGAACATCTGCTCCCTGGGCCGCATCGACGAGGGAAAGTTCGTCTGGATGGACAAGTTCACCTTCCGGAACCTGGAGATCTTCCATCCCGCCGCGGGCGGGTCGGACGGCGTCGCGCTCATCGACGTGCTCGACCGCTGCGCCTCGCCGCTGGGCTCGCGCCTGCTGCGCAGCTGGCTCGCGATGCCCTCGCTGGACCTCGCCGAGCTGCGGGACCGCTTCGACTGCGTCGGCTTCCTGAAGGACAACGAGGACACGCTCGCGGGCCTGCGCGACGCGCTCGGCAAGGTCGGCGACCTGGAGCGCATCCTTGCGCGCGCCGCCGCCGGGAAGATCGCCCCGCGCGAGGTCGTGCAGCTGGCCCGCAGCCTGGAACAGGCCGGGCCGGTCGCGGCCCTCTGCGGCGGCGAGGGCGTCGAGGCGCTGGACCGCCTCGCCGGCGGGCTGGACGGCTGCGAGGACCTGCTCGGCGAGATCCGCCGCATCATGCTGCCGGACCCGGCCTCGGCGCTGGGCAAGGGCGACGTGATCGCCCCCGGCGTCAGCGCGGAGCTCGACGAGTACCGCGACATCTCCCGCGGCGGGAAGGACTACCTGCTCGAGATGCAGCGGCGCGAGAGCGAGCGGACCGGCATCAGCTCCCTGAAAATCAGCTACAACAACGTCTTCGGCTACTACCTCGAAGTCCGCAACACCTTCAAGGACAAGGTCCCCCCGGAGTGGATCCGGAAGCAGACCCTCGTCAGCGCGGAACGCTACATCACCGAAGAACTCAAGCAATACGAAGAGAAGATCTTCGGCGCGGAGGAGCGGATCGCCGCGCTCGAGAGCCGGATCTACGCCGACCTCGTCGAGCGGATCCGCAGCAACATCGCCCGGATCCAGCAGAACTGCCGCATCCTCGCGCGCCTCGACGTCCTCGCGGACTTCGCGCTGCTCGCCCGGGAGCGGAACTACTGCCGCCCGGAGATGGACGAGGGCCTCTCCCTCGACATCCGCGACGGCCGCCACCCCGTCATCGAGACCCTGATGGCCCCCGGCGAGGAGTACGTCCCGAACGACATCTTCCTCGACGATAAAAACCAGCAGATCATCATCCTGACCGGCCCCAACATGGCCGGCAAGTCCGCCCTGCTGCGCCAGACGGCCCTGATCGTCCTGATGGCCCAGACCGGCTGCTTCGTGCCCGCCTCCGCCGCCCGGATCGGCTGGTTCGACAAGCTCTTCACCCGCGTCGGCGCGACCGACAACATCTCCCGCGGCGAATCGACCTTCATGGTCGAGATGCTGGAGACCTCGATGATCATGCACAACCTCTCCGCCCGCTCGCTCGTCCTGCTCGACGAAATCGGCCGCGGAACCTCGACCTACGACGGCATGTCGATCGCCCGCGCCCTCGTCGAGTACATCCACGAGCACGGCCACGGCGCCAAGACCCTCTTCGCGACCCACTACCACGAGCTGAACGACCTCGAAGGCCTGTTCCCGCGCGTGAAGAACTACCACATCGCCGTCAAGGAAGCCGGAAAGCAGGTCATCTTCCTGCGCAAGCTCCGGGAGGGCGGCGTCGCCCACAGCTTCGGCATCCACGTCGCCCGCCTCGCCGGCATGCCGCCGGAGGTCATCGACGCCGCCGAGCGGACGCTCCGCGCCCTCGAGCGCGAGGGGACGAAGGCTCCCACCGCCGCCCGCGCGGACGAAGGCCTCCAGCTGTCCTTCTTCCAGCTCGACGACCCGACGCTCTCCGCCCTCCGCGACGAGCTCAAGGCCGCCGACCTCAACAACATGACCCCCCTGCAGGCCTTCGACCTGCTCCGCAACATGAAGAAAGAACTTGGATTATAAACGCCCATGAAAAAACTGATTCTCGCCCTGTGCCTCGGCGCGCTGGCCCTCGCCGCCACCGCCGCCCCGAAACAGTATTCCCTGTCCTCCCCCGACGGGAAACTGGTCGTCAAAGTCTATACCGGGGAGAACCTCTCCTATGCCGTCTCCGCGGAAGGCGTCTGCCTCATCGCCCCCTCGGAGATTGCGATGACCCTTTCGGACGGGACCGTTTATGGCGGCGCCGCGAAGCCGTCGAAGGCCGTGACGACGAAGACCGACCGGACCGTGAAGACGGTCGTCTACAAGAAGGCCGAGGTGCGCGACTGCTACAACGAGCTCGCGCTGACCTTCAAGGACTTCGTCCTGTACTTCCGCGCCTATGATTCGGGCGTCGCGTACCGCTTCGTCTCCCGCAGCAAGGCGGACTTCACGGTCCGCTCCGAAAAAGCGGAATTCCTCTTCCCGCAGGACTGGAACCTCTACGTCCCGTACGTGACCCAGCACACGGAGACCCTCGAAAGCCAGTTCTACAACTCCTTCGAGAACACCTACGCCGTCCACAAGGTCAGCGAGTGGAACCGGGACCGCCTGGCGTTCCTCCCGCTGCTCGTCGACGCCGGCGGCTGGAAGGTCTGCATCACGGAAGCCGACCTCCTCAACTATCCGGGCATGTACCTCTACAACGGCAACGCCTCGACCTGCCTGGGCGGCGTCTTCGCCCCGTATCCGGACAAGGTGACCCAGGGCGGCCACAACATGCTCCAGGGCGAGGTCCAGACGCGCAAGGACTACATCGCGAAGGCCGGCGCGGGCGAGAAGTTCCCCTGGCGCGTGATTGCCGTCGCGAAGGAGGACAAGGCGCTGGCGGACAACGACCTCGTCTACCTGCTCGCCTCCCCGGCGGACGAAAAGGCCGACTGGAGCTGGATCCGGCCCGGCAAGGTCGCCTGGGACTGGTGGAACGACTGGAACCTCTACGGCGTCGATTTCAAGGCCGGCATCAACACCGAGACCTATAAGTACTACATCGATTTCGCGGCGAAGTCCGGCATCGAATACGTCATCCTGGACGAAGGCTGGTCCGTCAACCGCGCCGCCGACCTGATGCAGGTCATCCCGGAGATCGACCTGCGGGAAATCACCTCCTACGCGGCCTCCAAGGGCGTCGGCATCGTCCTCTGGGCCGGCTACTGGGCCTTCAACCGCGACATGGAGAACGTCTGCCGCCACTATGCGGAAATGGGCGTCAAGGGCTTCAAGATCGACTTCATGGACCGCGACGACCAGCCGATCGTGAACTTCTACGTCCGCGCCGCGCAGACCGCCGCGAAGTACCACATGTTCGTGGACTTCCACGGCGCCTACAAGCCGACGGGCCTCCACCGGACCTATCCGAACGTGATCAACTACGAGGGCGTCCACGGCCTGGAGCAGATGAAGTGGTCCGCCGCGACCGTGAACCAGGTCGAATACGACGTCACGATCCCCTTCATCCGGATGCTGGCCGGTCCTTTCGACTACACGCAGGGCGCGATGCGCAACGCTTCCCGCAGCAACTACCGCCCCGTCAACAGCGAGCCGATGAGCCAGGGCACCCGCTGCCGCCAGCTCGCCGAGTTCGTGGTCTTCGACTCCCCCTTCTCGATGCTCTGCGATTCCCCGTCGAACTACCTCGCGGAGCCGGAGTGCACCGAATACATCGCAAAGATTCCCACGACCTGGGATGAGACCCGCGTGCTGGACGGCAAGGTCGGCGACTATATCGCGACAGCCCGCCGCAAGGGCGACACCTGGTACGTCGGCGCGATGACCGACTGGAGCCGCCGCGACCTGGAGCTGGACCTCAGCTTCCTGCCGGCGGGCACCTACAGCGTCACCGTCTACCGCGACGGCCCGAACGCCGACAAGGCGGCGCGGGACTTCGCGATCGACCGGCAGACGCTCGCCTCCCCGAAGGCGATGTCCATCCACATGGCCTCCGGCGGCGGCTGGGTCGCGGTCTTTACAAAGAAATAAAGTTGGAAAGGAAGATGATCGCGATTCCGACCGGGACGATGTACCGGGTCAGAAAATAGAACACCTTGAAAACGGTCCGGTTTCCGGGCAGAGAGCCGTCGTTGGTAAGCTCCGCTTCCACGGCGGCTTTCTTCATCCGCCATCCGACGAAGATCGAGAACGCCAGCGCGCCCAGGGTCATCAGGATGTTCGACGAAACGAAGTCGCAGAAGCTGAAGACCTTGGTGAACACGGCGCAGGCGACACCGATGGTCCAGGCGACGAAGAAGACCAGCAGGGTCGCCTTTTTGCGGGCCATCCCGCGCTCCTCGACCAGGTAGGCCGTGCAGACCTCGTACATCGAAATCTCGGAGGTCAGCGCCGCCAGCAGGACGGACAGGAAGAAGGTGATCGTCACGACCTTGCTCAGCAGCGGCGCGGAGGCGCCCATGTCGGCGAAAATGAACGGCAGGGTCTCGAAAACGAGGCCGGGGCCGGCCTGCGGCTCCAGCCCGGCCGCGAAGACGGCCGGCATCACGACGAAGCCGGCGATCAGCGCGAAGCCCAGGTCAAAGACGGCCGTCCAGGCGCCCGTAGAGACGATGTTGTCCTTCTTTCCCATGTAGGAGGCGTAGGTCAGCACCGTGCCGATACCCAGCGACAGCGAGAAGAAGGACTGGCCCATCGCGGCGGCGATGGCGCCGGCGTCGAGCCGGGAAAAGTCCGGCTTCACCAGGTACTCGACGCCCGTGCGGGCCCCCGGCAGCGAGACGGAATAGGCCATCAGCAGGACCATCAGCAGCATCAGCGGCGGCAGGGTGTACTTCGTGAAGGCCTCGATGCCGCGCCGGACGCCGGCGCTGATGATGACGGCCGAGGCGAGCAGGAACGCGGTATGGGCGAGGACCGGACCCCAGACGGAGCCGGTAAACTGCGCGAACATCGAACCGATCTCCGCGTGGCTCATCGCGCCGAAGGAGGAGAAGCAGGAGCGCAGCAGGTAGGCGAAGGACCAGCCGCCGACCACGCTGTAGAAAGAGGTGATCAGCAGCGGGCCGAGGACGGTAAAGATCCCGATCAGGGCCCAGCGGGAGCCGGGCGCCAGCTGGCGCATCGCGCCGATGGTGCTCTGGCCCGTCTTCCGCCCGATCAGCGATTCACAGTAGAAAATCGGCAGGGAGAAAAACAGGGTGCAGACGATGTAGACGATGATGAACGCGGCACCGCCGTGCTGGCCCACCATGTAGGGGAAGCGCCAGATGTTGCCCAGCCCGATCGCCGAACCGGCGAGGGCGAAGATGGCCATCAGATTGCTTCCGAAGACTTCTCTGTTGGATTCCATAACCTTCTTTTATACACTACGAATTCATATTCCAGTCCGGTCCCGTCGTCGCGACGGGTCGGCGAGGCGGCTTCCACCTCCCACAGGTTGCTGTCGATTTCCGGGAAGAAGACGTCCGCATCCGCGACGACGGTGTGGACGTGCGTGATGTAAAGCTTGTCCATCAGATTGATGGCAGCCCGGTAAACGGAGGCGCCGCCCATGATGAAGCAGCGCGGGGAAGGCTCCGCGGCCGCGAACGCCTCGTCGAAGGAGTTGACCGTGGTCACTTCCGGAATCGGGTCCCCGCCGAGATTGAGGACGATGTTCTTCCGGCCCTTGAGCGGGCGAAAGGGCAGCGAGAAATACGTCGTGCGGCCCATGATGACCGGGCAGCCGACCGTCATCCGCTTGAAGTATTTCAGGTCCTCGGACAGGTGCCAGGGCAAGTCACCCTTCACGCCGATGCCGCGGTTGTCCGCCACGGCCACGATCAGACATTTTTCCATAATCTATACCGCTACAGGAGCTTTGATCGCCGGCCACGGGTCGTACCCGACAAGTTCGAAGTCCTCATATTGGAAATCAAAGATGCTTTTCACGTCCGGATTGATCTTCATCACCGGGAGCGGGCGCGGCGTGCGGCTGAGCTGCAGGTCGGCCTGTTCGAGGTGGTTCAGGTAGAGGTGGGTGTCTCCGGTCGTGTGGATGAATTCGCCCGGCTGCAGGCCGCAGACCTGCGCGATCATCATCGTGAGGAGCGCATAGGAGGCGATGTTGAACGGGACGCCGAGGAAGGTGTCGGCGCTGCGCTGGTAGAGCTGGCAGGAGAGCTTGCCTTCCGCCACGTAGAACTGGAACAGGCAGTGGCAGGGCGGCAGGGCCATCCTTTCCACCTCGCCGACGTTCCACGCGCTGACGAGCATGCGCCGGGAATCGGGGTGGTTGCGGATCTGGTCGACCACGTTCGAGAGCTGGTCGATCGTCTTGCCCTCCGGGGTCGGCCAGCTGCGCCACTGGTGGCCGTAGACGGGCCCCAGGTCGCCGTTTTCGTCGGCCCACTCGTCCCAGATCGAGACGCCGTGGTCCTTGAGGTACCGGATGTTGGTGTCGCCGGCGATGAACCAGAGGAGCTCGTAGATGATGGACTTGAGGTGGACTTTTTTCGTCGTGAGGAGCGGGAAGCCGGCGGCGAGGTCATAGCGGCTCTGGGAGCCGAAGACGCTCAGCGTGCCGACGCCCGTGCGGTCGGTCTTCTGCACCCCGGTCTCGCGGATGCGGCGAAGCAGGTCCAGGTACTGTTTCATCCGGCTAGTCCTTGGTGGTGAACGAAAAGATGATGGCTTCCTCGAAGACTTCGCCCGGGCGGAGGACCGTCGAAGGGTAGTCCGGGTGGTTCGGGCTGTCCGGGAGGTGCTGGCACTCGAGCGCAACGCCGGCGTAGTCGCCGTAGACGTGGCCGTGCTTGCCCTGCGGGCAGCCGGAGAGCCAGTTGCCGGTATAGACCTGGATTGCGGGCTGCGTCGTCGTGACGGTCAGCAGGCGGCCGGTCTTCGGGGACCAGAGCTCCGCGGCTTCCTGCAGCTGGCCGGGCTCATAGCCGTCGATCAGGTAGCAGTTGTCGAAGCCCTTGCCGTACTTCAGGGCGGGGAAATCCGCGCGCAGGTCGCGTCCGATGGGCTTCGGGGTCACGAAATCCATCGGGGTGCCGGCGACGGGGTCGGACGGACCGAGCGGGACCAGGTCCTCGCCGGTCGGAAGGTATTCGGAGGCGTTGAGGCGGAGGATGTGGTCCTCGATGGTGCCGCTGCCCTCGCCGTCGAGGTTGAAGTAGGCGTGGTTCGTCAGGTTCAGGACCGTGGGCTTGTCCGCCTGGGCCGTGATCGTGAGCTTGAGGTCGCAGTCGTCGCTCCACTCGTAGTGGGCGACCACCTTGAGGTTGCCGGGATAGCCGGATTCGCCGTCTTCGGAGAAGTAGAGGAACTCGACCGCGCCTTCCGGGGTCTCGCGGGCCTCCCAGAGCTTGTTCTGGAAGCCTTCGGGGCCGCCGTGGAGGTGGTTGCCGAAGCTGGCGTTCAGCGGGAGGGAGTACTCGCGGCCGTCGAGGGTGAACTTGCCCTTCGCGATGCGGTTGGCGAATCGGCCGGGAATCTTGCCGGCGCAGGGGCCGTCGGCGAGGAAGTCGGCCGGATTCTCATAGCCGAGGACGACGTCGCTCATCGCGCCGTCCCGGTCGGGGACGACGACGGAGACGATGCCCGCGCCGAGATTGGAGAGCGTCACGCTGGCCCCGCGGGCGTTCGTGAGCGTAAAGAGCTTGATTCCTTCCATGGTTATGCGGTGTTTTCCAGCAGCTGGGCCTGGGAGATGTTGATGATGAAGTCTCCGACACGCTCGAGCTCGTTCACGATGTCCATGAAAAAGACACCGGTCTGGTAGTTATAATTCGATTTTTCGATGCTGCCGATGTGCTCCTCGCGGAGGGTGTTGCGGTAGGCGTTGATGCTGTCTTCGGCGAGCTGGGCGTTCGAGATGTCCTTGAGCTCGTCGTAGGGCTTCGAGAGGTTCTCGAGCATCGCCTTGTAGGCCATATCGACGCAGTCGAGCATCTTCTCGAACTTGCGCAGCAGGGCGGCGTCGAACTTGCTGCCGTGCTGGCGGGCGCGCAGGAGCATCCGGCCGATGGCCTCGCCGGAGTCGCCGAGGCTCTCCATCTCGCCGATGATGCGGTACATGCCCTTGATGCGCTTGGTCGAGAGGCTGCTGATCTCTTCCTTCGAGACTTCGCCGAGGTAGGAGGCGATTTCGAATTCGATCCTGTCGGTGATGTCCTCATAGCGGATCAGCTTCTCGTTCAGGACGTCGAATTTTTCGGGGTCGGTCTCCATGATGGCTTCACGCACATAGCCGAAGCCCTTGTAGCAGACCTCGCCGAAGTGGACGATCTCCAGTTTCGCCTCGTTCAGGGAGAGTTCCGCGGTCGTCAGCGGACCGCCGGAGATATACTTGAGGCGGAAGACCTCCTCGCCGCCCTGCGGGTTCGGGACGAGCCAGCAGACCACCTTCTCGATCGTCGGGACGAACCAGATCAGGATCATCGTGTTGATCACGTTGAAGAGGGTGTGGAGGGTCGCGACGCAGAACGGGAGCGAAGCGACCAGCTGCTCCTTGACGCCCGGGCCGGCGGTCGCGAAGTCCGTCGTGGCGGGGTTGGGGAAGCCGAAGAGCTCGACGATGTTGCCGACGAGGTTCAGGAACGGGTGGAAGAGGAGGAAGACCCACGTCACGCCGAAGAGGTTGAAGAGCATATGGGCGCGGGCGGTCCTTTTCGCGGAGACGTTCGCGACGGAGGCGGCGATGTTCGAGGTGATCGTCGTACCGATGTTCTCGCCCAGGACCATCGCGGCGGCCATCTCGAAGGGGATGTAGCCGTTCGCGACGAGGACCATCGTGATCGCCATCGTCGCGGCGGAGGACTGGAGCATCAGGGTCATCGCCGCGCCGGCGACCATGAAGATCAGGATCGATCCGACGCCGAAGCCGGTCAGGTTCGACAGGAAGATGCGGACGGGTTCGTTGTCAAGCAGGAGGGTCGAGGTCGCCCGGAGGGTGCTGAGACCCAGGAAGAGCAGGGCGAAACCCATCAGGAATTCTCCGCCGTTCTTGTACGAACTCTTCTTCATCGAGTACATCAGGAAGGCGAAGAACATCAGCGGGACCGCGATTGCGCCGAGGCTGAAGGAGCCCTCGCCGAAGGAGAGGGCGAAGATCCAGGCGGTCACCGTCGTGCCGATATTGGCACCCATGATCACGCCGATGGCGTTCACGAGCGACAGGAGGCCGGCGTTCACGAAACTGACGAGCATCAGGGTCGTCGCCGTCGAGGACTGGACCAGGGCCGTGACGACGATACCGGTCAGCACCCGCTTGAAGGCGGAAGACGTCATCGAAGCCATGAAGCTCCGCAATTTCTCTCCCGCCAGCTTTTGCAGTCCCCCGCTCATCAGCGACATACCGTAAAGGAACATTCCAAGAGATCCCAGCAGGGTCAGAATCTGCAAAACAAGGCTCATAGGTTTTAATCGGTTGAATAATCCTTCAAAATTAATAAAATTTTCATAGATTTGTTTTGATGAGACGCACGCTACTGATTATTTGCCTGGTCCTGCTGTCCGCAACGGCGGCCCGGGCGCAGTTCATGGACTATGGAAACGAGCCGGCGTACACGCGCTGGCACCAGATAAAAACCGACCATTTCCGCCTGGTGTACCCCGCCGGCATCGACTCCCTGGCGCGGGAATACGCCCGCCGGCTGGAGTTCTACCGGGACCCCGTCGCCGGGACCATCGGTTTCGCCCCGAACCAGTCCTACCGCCGCCCGATGCCCGTCATCCTGCACCCGTTCTATACCCGGGGCAACGGGATGGTCGTCTGGGCGCCGCGCCGGATGGAACTCTATACGACGCCGGATGCGAACGCCCCGGAGGCGATGCCCTGGATCACGATGCTCGCCGTCCACGAATCCCGCCACGTCGCCCAGATGCAGCCCTACCGGGTACGCTATTTCAGCCCGTTCCACTACCTGTTCGGCGAGATGTTTACCGGAGCGATGTCCGCCGTCTACGGCGGCCCGGCCTTCTTCGAAGGGGACGCGGTCCACGCGGAGACGGCCCTGAACCGCGGCGGGCGCGGCCACGACGCGGATTTCCTGGATTATCTGCGGATGGCCTTCGACAACGGCGACCTGCGCAATTACTACCGCTGGCGCTACGGATCCATCAAGCGCTACACGCCGGACTACTACCGGGCGGGCTACCTGCTCGTCGGCGGCATGGAACACACGTACGGCGAGCCCGCCTTCGCGAAAAAGTACTACCAGACGCTCCTCGCCAAGGGGCGGTTCTTCCCGTTCGGCGTGATGAACAAGACCGCCAGGGCGGTCGCCGGAATGCCGTTCAAGGACGCCTTCCGGGGAATCACGAACGATTTCCGGATGACCTGGACCGCCGAGGCGGACGCCCGCGGACCGTTCATGCCCTCCGAGCCGGTCAGCGCGACCCCGCGCAAGTTCACGTCCTACCGCGGCAGCTTCTTCGCCGACGGGCGGCTGATCTCCGCCACGAGCAGCATGCAATACCCCCGGACCCTCGACGGGCGTCCCTACGCCGAATCGGCCAGCATCCCGCGCTATTCGGCGGGCCTCGGCAAGGCCGTCTGGAGCGAGACCTTGCCGAACCTGCGCTGGGAGATGCAATCGAAATCGGACCTCTTCTCGTATGATCCCGCGCGGAAGCGGAAGGCGCGGCTGACCCGCGGGGAGCGGCTCTTCAATCCGGCCCCGTCCGCCTCGGGAACGCAGATCGCGGCCATCGAATACCCGGTCACCGGCGGTTCCGCGCTGGTCCTGCTCTCCCCCGCCGGGGAGAAGCGGCAGCGCATCGCCGCCCCCGGCGACCTCCAGCTCGTGGAGTGCGCCTGGGTCGGGGAGACGGTCTATGTCTCCGCCATCGGCCCGCAGGGAATCGGGATATACGAACTGCGCGAGGGGCGCTTCGCGGAGCGGCTGGCGCCGACCGGCGCCAAGATCAAGGAGCTCCGCGGGATGCGCGGCGCGCTCTACTTCACCGCCGACCCGGAGGGCGTCAACGAACTCTACCGGCTCGGCCCGGCGGGCGCTGAGCGGATGACGCGGACGCGCTACGGCGCCTCCGACTTCGTCTTCAACGAAACGGGCGACACGCTCTACTACTCGGCGCTGGTGCCCGAAGGACGGCTGGTCCGCAAGACCGCGGTCCGGGACCTGCAGCCGCAGCCGGCGGTCTTCCCGGCGGGCGGCCCCGCCCCTTCGCTCCCGTCGGAGGAAGACTACGCCCCCGCCATCGGCGAGCCCGCCTCCTACAACCGCCTCGCCCACCTGGTCCGCGTCCATTCCTGGGTCCCGCTCCACGTCGAGTATGACAAGGTGCTGGCGATGTCCGAAGACCAGATGAAGCAGGTGGCAAGCCCGGGCGCGACGGCCTTCTTCCAGAACGACCTGAGCACGCTCTCCGGCGTCGCCGCCTACTCCATCACCCGCCAGGGCGGCTACGCCAAGCTGACCTACAGCGGCCTCTGGGCCGTCCTCGAGGGCCAGTTCAGCTCCTACAAGGGCTCGAACACCGGCTCCCTGTACGGCTACCTCCCGATCAATCTCTCCTCGGGCGGCTGGCGCCGCGGCATCGTCCCGCAGGCCCGCTATGTCTGGATCAAGGGCCAGCCCGGCATCTATTCCTTCGCGGCGCGCGCCTACGTGACGCGCGCGATGTCCGGCGTCGGACTCTTCCCGCGCTGGGGCATCGGCGTCGAGTTCGGCTACGCCCAGACCGAGCGCAGGAAATCCCAGTATATCTACGGATACGTCCCGGGCCTGCTGCCGGAACACGGACTGAAACTGACGAATACGACGAGCAAGCAGGACAACGCGGAGAACCCCTTCTCCACGCTCTTCACGGCGGATTATGCGATGGCGATCCTCCCCGTCGACTGGGCGGGCCTCTCCCCCGTCGCCTACCTGCGGAATTTCGAACTCATCCTCCACGGCGAATACGGCCTCCGCAACAAGGTCTGGATCCCCGGATACGGCGCGACCCTCTACGCCCACCTCGGCAACTTCCTCTGGATCCCCTACGACACCCGCATCGGCTGCAGCATCCAGAAAGTCGGCACCAAACTCTCCCTCAGCCTGATGTTCAGCATCGACATCTAGGCTATTTCCGGCGGTCGATGCGCTTCCAGAGGAGGTACATCAGGGCGCCCCAGGCGAGGAACAGCAGCACATACACGAAATACGGGAGTTTCGCTTCGTAAACTTCCGTATCGATGATTTTCTCGAAGTCCGGGATGTCGGCGTAGTAGTAGGCGCCGGCGCCGAAATCGTAGTCCGGGTTCAGCCCCAGGTGGTTCGCGACGATGTAGACGGCCAAAACCAAAGTGACCACCGCGACGAGCGCGGTGATCACCTTGTAAACCGTCTTTCCCGCAGCCATTACGACAGGGTCGGGACCGGGAAGAACTTACCGGAGAGCAGCAGCCACACGGCAAACAGCGTCAGGGCGATGTTGAAGAACTGGCCCACGATGTAGAGCCAGAGGACCTTGCCGCCCTGCATCTGCTTCGCGATTTCCTTGAAGTTCGTGTCGAGGCCGATCGAGGTGAAGGCGAGGACGAACGCCCAGTTCTTGTACTGGTCGAGGACCTTGTTGATCGCGCTGACCTGGTCCGCGCCGGCGAGCGGCTGGATGAGGAAGGAGGCGACCAGGGAGGCGACGAAGAAGCCGATGATGAACTTCGGGAAGCGGTACCAGATCTCGCCGGCGCCGACTTTCTCCCCTTCCTTCCGGTTCACGCTCGTCGCGAAGAAGAGCGCCACGAAGAAGGCGATGAAGCCGATCAGGATGTTCTGGATCATCTTGACGAGGACGGCGGCCTTCTCGGCCTCGCCGCCGAGGGCGGAGCCGGCCACGGCCACGGCACCCGTGCTGTCAACCGTGCCGCCGATGAGCGAACCGCCCATGATCGGGGTCATGTCGGTGGCCTTGATGAGCATCGGCTCGAAGATCATCATCAGGATGGTGAAGATGATGGAAATCGAGACGGCGAGGGACAGGTCCTGCTTCTTCGCGCCGGAGGCGGCGCCCGTCGCGATTGCGGCGCTGGTGCCGCAGACGCTGGTCGCGGACGCGAGCGTAATCACGAGCGGCTTGTTGTCCATCTTCAGGACGCGGGTACCGAAGTACCACATGAAGAGAATCACGACCGGAGTCACAATCCACGCGATGCCGAGGCCGTAGAGGCCGAATTTCGCGATGTTCGAGAACAGGACGGAGAAGCCCATGATGACGAGGCCGGTCTTGATATAGAATTCCGTGCGCACGGCCGGCTTGAGCCAGCCGGGGACACCGACGGTGTTGGAGACCAGCAGGCCGATGATCAGCGCCCAGAATGCCCATTCCAGGTAGCGGTTCAGCGTGTATTCCGCGCTCACGAGGCGGACGATGACCGCCAGGAGGAAGAGGACGAGGAACGCCGGAAGGAACTTCCGGACACGCTCTCCCTGGAACTTCACGCCGGCCGTGAAGAGCACGGCGAGGACCGCGAAGGTCAGGGCGAGTTTGCCCCAGAAAGCGCCCGTGAACTGGTTCCAGAGCGGAGCGGCGGCGACGCCGTTCTCACCCCAGGTCCAGGTGCTGAATTTCAGGGCGGAGAAATCGAAGGCTTTCGTCAGGACGGCGACGATGCCGATGATGATCACGATGAAGCCGAGCCAGCAGGCAAGCCAGTCTTCCTTTTTCAGGAGATCCGACCAGGAGGTTTTGTTGCTCATATCAAAGAGGTTTGGTTTTTTACGTCGGGTCCGCAAATATAGCGTTTTTTGCTAAATTTGCACGAAACCATGACCCGCGAACTCGAAGCCACCTGCCGGCGCTGCGGCGAAAAGCACCGCCTGGCCCACTGCAGCACCATCAATGCCGCGACCGACCCGGACCTGAAGCAGCAGGTCCTGGACGGCAGCCTTTTCGTCTGGGAATGCCCCCACTGCGGCGAGCGCAACCTCGACGCCGAACCCCTCCTGTACATCGACCCGGAAGCCCGGCTGCTCGCCGTGCTCTCCGCGGAGGAAATCGGCCTTGCGGTCCCGCAGGACGGCCCTTACGCGGGTTTCGCCGTCCGCCGGGCCGCGACGCCCGGCGCGCTGATCGAGCTCGTCAAGACCTTCGACGCCGGCCTGGACGACGCGGCGCTGGACCTATGCAAGCAGGTGACGCGCATGGAGCTCGGCAAGGACGCCCTCGAGCTGCGTTTCTTCCGCCTGAACGGCCCCGATAACGAAATCATCTTCACCTACCCGCAGGATGGGGAGATGAAGATGATCGCCGTCGGTTTCAACGTCTACGAAGACTGCCGCCGCATCCTTTCCAAGCACTGAGAACGGCAAAAGCAGCAAGCGTTTTTTCCAGCCCAAAACGAAGGAAAAGGGCTGAAAAAAACGCTTGCTGCTTTTGCCTGGCCCGTCATTTCGAGCGAAGCGCAGCGTAGTCGAGAAATCTACAGGCGGCGGGCGCCGTCGCTGATGACGACGTCGTAGACTTTCGGCTCGTGGCCGAACTTCGCCGCAAACTGCTTCTTCGCGTCGGCGATGAAGGCGTCGTAAAGCTCCTCCTTCACGAGGTTGATCGTGCAGCCGCCGAAGCCGCCGCCCATCACGCGGGAGCCGGTGACACCGTGAAGCCGCGCCAGGCGGTTCAGGAAATCGAGTTCCTCGCAGCTGACCTCGTAGAGCTTGCTCATCCCGAAATGGGTCTGATACATCATCTCGCCGACCGTCTCATAATCCCCGCGCTCCAGCGCATCGCAGACGTCCAGCACGCGCTGCAGCTCGCCGATGACATATTCCGCCCGCAGGAAATCCTCCGCCGGAATCTCGCCCTTGACTTCTTCAAGCCAGAGGCGGTGCGCATCGCTCAGGAATTCGACTTCCGGGTGGCGCCTGCGGATTGCGGCGGCGGCGTTCTCGCAGGACGCGCGGCGCTTGTTGTAGGCCGAGGAAGCCAGCTCGTGCTTCACGCAGGAATCCAGCAGGACGAGTTTGTAGCCGACCGGATTGAACGGATAATACTTGTATTCCAGCGTCTTGCAGTTCAGGAGCATGAGGTTGTTCTTCTTGCCGTGGACCGAGGCGAACTGGTCCATAATGCCGCAGTTCACGCCGCAGTAGTTGTGCTCCGTGCTCTGGCCGATGCGCGCGAGCTCGAAGCTCTCGATCTTGTTGCCGAAGAGCTCGTTGATAGCGAACGCATAGGTGCTTTCGAGCGCCGCGGACGAAGACAGGCCCGCGCCGAGCGGCACGTCGCCCGCAAGGACTGTATCGAAGCCTTCGACCTTGCCGCCCCGCTTCAGGGTCTCGCGGCAGACGCCGAAGATATAGCGCGCCCAGAGGGCCGCCGGCTTGTCCGCCTCTTCGAGGCCGAACTCGCAGTAATCGTCGCAGTCGATCGAGAAGGCGCGCACCTTGTCCGTCCCGTTCAGCCGGATTTCGGCCATCAGGCACTTGTCGATGGCGCCGGGGAAGACATAGCCCCCGTTGTAGTCCGTATGTTCACCGATCAGGTTGATGCGTCCGGAAGAGGCGAAAAAGGCGCCCTCCCCGCCGAATTGTTTCTGGAAGACTTCGGCAATCCTCGTTTTCATATCCATAGTATGGGGTTTTAGTGTTATTCCGTTCCCAAAGATACAAAATAAAAAAGAAAGGCGGTCCCGGGGGACCGCCTTTCACTGTTAACTAAAACACCTTATTAATAACCAGGATTCTGGACAAGGTTCTTGTTGTTCACGATCTCGTTGTAAGGGATCGGGAGGAGCGTGTGGTGCTCGTCGACCTTCTGCCACTCGATCACGTACGGATACTCGACATGCCATCCGGCAGGACCCTGGTCCGTCTTGGAATCCGCGTACATGAGCGGATAGTAGCGGCCGACGCCGTAGGTATCCAGGATGCGGCCCATCTCCTTGACGAAGTCGCCCCAACGGAGCAGGTCATACCAGCGCTCGGCGTTCTCGAAGTAGAACTCGAAGCGGCGCTCGGCCTTGATACCATAGGTGGCGTTGTCCATCGAGAGTTCCGGAGCCGGGGCAAGACCGGCACGGGCACGCACCTTGTTGAGGTACTGCAGACCGAGGGCCTTGTCGCCCGCACCGTTCGCAGCGCACTCCGCGTACATCAGGAGGATGTCAGCATAACGGAGCAGCGGAATGTTCGCGTTGGAGAAGGCGTAGGAGTCGTTGCTGGCGCCAATCATGTTCTTGTCGTTCATGTAGGTCAGACCCTTCAGACGGGCGTAACCGTCGGAACCGTACCAGTTGTTCGCAGGGTTGATACCCGGGGTACGGAGGGTGTAGGTGAAGATGGCACCCGGATCACCCTTGGCCTTGTCCTTGACGAACTCGTCATAGGTGACGACGTTGGCCATACGGCGCGGGCCGTCGCCATCGTGCGCGATCGCCTCGATCGCGAACGCCTTGGTCACGTTCAGGAAGCCCCAGGAGTTGTTCCAGAGCTCATCCGGATGGTTGATCAGGGACGGACGGAGACCGTTGTAGTTGTAGTAGTCATTACGGACGGAAGCGGCCTCGGTACGGTCTGCGGCGTTGAAGTCGAACTCAAGCAGGTACTCCGGACCGAAGTCACCGGCGCAGCGCATGATGTCGCCATAGTTATCGAGCAGGTCATACAGACCGCTGTCGATGACCTTCTTCAGGTTCGCGGAGGCCTCGGCGTACTTCTTCTGGGCGAGCTGGGCCTTGGCAAGGAAACCGATGCAGGCTTCCTTCGTCCAACGGCCGCCGATGGCCTTCTGGCCATTCTTGCCGGCCTTCGAAGGAAGGACCGCGGCAGCCTCGGTGAAGTTCTGCTCGATGAAAGCCCAGGTCTGCTCCTTCGGAGTGTTGGGCATTTCGTACTCATCCGGTTCCAGCAGATGGTCCACGAGCGGAACGTTGCCCCACTGCATCACGAGGTTGTAGAACGCATACGCGCGGGAGGCCTTCGCCTCGGCGATCGCGCGCTGCTTGTACGCCTCGCTGCCTTCGATCTTTTCGATGATCAGGTTGCAGCGGTAGACCAGTTCGTAGAGCTGGTTCCAGCTTTCCTGGAGCTGACCGTTGTCAGCGGTGATCGCGTGGGTGCTGAACTGCACGTGATACGGCTGGTCGGCGATATCGGAACCGCCGGTGTAGTTCTCACCCGTAATCTCGTTCGCGACGAGGAACCAGGGACGGTTGTAGAAGTTGTGCATTCCGTAGTAGACGGCCGCGGTAAGCTTGTTGACCTCGCCCTCGCCGGCATTAGCCAGGTAGGTATCCAGGTCGTCAACGCTCTTCTGGGGAATCTCCAGCACGTTCTGGGAGCAGGAAGTGAACAAGCCCAAAAGCGCAATCAGTATATAAATACCTTTTTTCATAATTGTCGTGTTTTTACGTTTTTACTTTCAAGCTTTGTCTTAGAACGAAACGTTTACACCAAAGGTCATG
>Ga0079305_1001100_pt1 | contig 41053 bp, 38 predicted proteins | sample LMS_cellobiose_e_FD_79183 | JGI IMG/M metagenome (GOLD analysis project Ga0079305, IMG submission 79183) | Rumen-fistulated moose microbial communities from Alaska, USA - LMS_cellobiose_enrichment | ecosystem: Host-associated > Mammals > Digestive system > Stomach > Rumen fluid ... | reverse complement strand
GAGATCGACCGGATCATATCTCGCCTGTATGAGGACAACATCGTCGGCAAGCTGAGCGACGAGCGTTTTTCCAAGATGTCCGCCAACTACGAAACGGAGCAGAAGGAACTGGTGAGAACCATCTCCCTCTGTGAGCAGGAATTGCGGAAGGCGGACAAGGCGCAGGTCGATCTCCGTATGCTGCTGAAGGGACTGCGGGAGTTTACCGAGGTACGGGAACTGACGCCTACCATCGTGAACACGTTGATCCGCCGTATTGAGGTCCACAACAATGACAAGTACGATGGTCACTGTCACGTAAAGGTGGACGTCTATTTCACGGCGGCTGGGATGATTACGCTACCCACGGAAAAGGAACTGGAAAAGCTGATGGACGAGATTCGCCAAAGCCCCCAACTGTATCGCATCACAGCATAAAACAGGAATGGTGCAGTCCCGAAAGACTACACCATTCCATACATGTGAAAATACTTCCTTATGAGCCCGCGGCATTTCACCAGTGAGCGCCCTTTTTGTCTTCAATTTCCTATCAGTTTTCGTATTCGTAAGTCCGGCGGGCGATCCCCAGCTCCTCGTCCGTGGGGATGACCAGCACCTTCACCTTGGAATCGGCGGCGCTGATGCAGCCGTCCGCCGGGGGATTCAGGTTCTTTTCCCCGTCCAGGACGACGCCGATGGCCTTCAGCTTTTCGCAGATGCGCTGCCGGATGGGCGCGGAATGCTCTCCGATGCCCGCGGTGAACACCAGATAATCCAGATGCCCCAAGTCGATATAGAAGCTTCCGATATAGTGGAGAATGCCGGTGACGAACACGTCCACGGCCAGCCGGGCCCGCTCGTTCCCGGCTTCGGCGGCCTCCAGCACGTACCGAAGGTCGTTGCTGACGCCGGAGATCCCCAAGAGGCCACCCTTCTTTTGCAGGCCGGAAAGAATCTCCGCGTCGGAGAGCCCCTGGTCCCGCAGAAAATAGCTGATCTCCGTGTCGATGTCCCCCACCCGGTTGGCATGGATGAGGCCGGATTCCAGGCTCATGCCGAAGCTGGTGTCCACGCTCTTTCCGTTCTCGATGGCGCAGACGGAACAGCTGCCCCCCAGATGACAGGAGATGGCGGCGTATTCCTTTCCCCGGGCATTGAGCACGTCCGCGATATAGCCGTGGGAAGCTCCGTGGTAGCCCAGCCGCTGGACGCCGTATTTTTCGTACCATTCGTAGGGCACGCCGAAGATCTTCCGTTCCAGAGGAATATCCCGGTGAAAGGCGGTCTCGAACACGCCGATGAACCGGGCGTCGGGCAGCACGCTCTGCATGATTCGGACCGCGTCCAGATACGCCCGGTTATGGAGGGGCGCCAGGCTGATCCAGTCCTCCATGCCCTGCATCACCTCAGGCGTCAGCTCATGGACGCCGAAGTGGCCCTTGGACAGGGTGGTCTTGAAGCCTACCCGCTCTATCTCGGTGACAGAGCCGAGCGCTCCCATCCCCTCGTCCGTCAGGCAGACGAGGAACTTGCGGATGCCCACCTCATAGGTGGGGATATCCTGATGATCGAGGTCCGTCCCGGCCCCTGTATCCTCGTTGCGGTAGCGGAACAGAGCATCGTCCCGGGACCCCACCCGCTCCACGGCCCCGCGGGCCAAAACTGCGCCCCGGGGCATATCGTACACCTTGAATTTCAGGGAGGTGCTTCCCACGTTGCAGGCCAATACGATCATCGCTTCACATCCCCAGCAGCTCGATGAGGGCCTGGGCCTCCTTGTCGCCCCCGGCCACCGGCGTCCAATCCACCTGCACAGCCTGGTAGCCCTGGCGAATGAGGGCGTTGGCGAAGGATTTGGGCCCCACGTTCACCACCACCAGCTCCGACTGAAAGAGTTCCAAAATCTTGCTGCAATCCATTTATCCGATCTCCTTCTTCAAGCGAATGATCTTGGCCGCCAGCTGGGCGGCTTTATAGTTGGTGGAGCACACCAGCACCCCGGTCTCCATGAGCTTGCGACGCTGGTCGTCGATGTTCTGGAAATCCGCCGTGGTCCCCAGCACGGAGGCCACGAAGGCGATGCGACCGCCCCGCTGCCGGGCCATCTTCTGGGCCCGACGGACATCGTCCAGCACGTAGCCTGCAGGATCGGGATGGCCCGGCGGGGTGAGGATGAAGTCCAGCAGGATGACCGCCACCTCCGGGTCGGCAGCCTCCCTGAGAATGGCGGGCTTGCGTACCCCGGCGTCGATGGCCGGGTGGGGACGCCCCTGGGTGAACTCCTCCTCGCCGTAGTCGATGCAGGTGTTTTCGATGCTCTTGTTCAGATCGGGGAGCTGCAGGGGGGAGGCGTTGGGATTGTTGGCGTAGATGGGGCCGATGACGGCCTCCATGGCATGGACCGCTTCGTCCATATAGGTGCCGCCGGAGAAAGCGCCCCGGACGTATTTCTGTTCGGGGGCCATACCCTTGACGGCCTCGGCGGCCATGGCGTCCAGTTGGGCCTCCGTCTCAAACTCGGCGGACTTCCCGATGAGCTCCAGCGCCTTTTGGCCGCAGTCGTCCAGATTCTCCGCCCAGATGGTGCCGGTTGCTTCGATACGCGCCCGCTCGCAGCCCATGAACAGGACCACCCGGGGCTTTTTGCACCGGCTGACCCGGTCCAGAACCTTCTGCAGCACGGATTCCGCCGGCTTGCGGGAGATGAGGATGATGTATTTGGTCTCGGGGTCCGCCTCCAGGGCGTCGATGCCGCAGAGCATCATGAGCCCGCCCACCGGCTCCTTCAAATCGTTGCCGCCGGTGCCGATGGTCTGGCTGACGCCGCTGCCCGCCTCGTGCAGAATGGCGGCCACGTGCTGGATGCCCGTGCCGGAAGCGCCTACGATGCCGAAGGGTCCCCGGGCGTTAATGCTGGAGAGGACCAGGGCGGCGCCGTTGATGTTGGCCACGCCGCAGTCCGGCCCCATGCAAAGGAGCCCCTTCTCCCGGGCCAGCTCCTTCATCTGCCGCTCGTCCTCCAAAGGCACGTTGTTGCTGAACACGCAGCAATGGAGCCCGGCGTTCAAAGCCTTTTTGACCTCCTCCAGGGCATATTCCCCGGGAACGGCGATGGAGCACAGATTGGCCTTGGGATGGGCCGCCACGGCCTCCGCCACGGTGGCATAGCTTTCCTCCGCCTCCACGGCGTTGTTCTGCTTCATGACCCGGCGCATCTCGTCCACGGCGGCTTCGAAGGCCTCCTGGGAATCCGCCTCGGCCACGATCACGTAATCGGCGTCGCTGCAGGCAAGAAGTTCCTCGTTCACCAAGCCCACATCCTTCAATATCAGTTTTGCCGGCCCTGTGGCCATGCCCACCAGGGCCCGCTGAATGCCGGGCTGCTCGTTCAAAACGGTGGTGGCGAACAGGGATTCCAAAGAATCGATATAGTGTCCTTTTTCAATGATCCAATACATGGCCGTCTCCTTTTATTTCACCAGTTTGCTCACGGCGATCAGCGCCTTTTTGAAGCACTCGAAGGGCAGCTCCGCCGCCCCGGCCCCAGCCTGGCCGCCGGTCTTGAGGCCTGAGCCGCCGTGGCTGATGGGCAGCACGTTGAGGCCCACCACCTTGCGGGCGTCCACGCAAACCGGGGAGCCCCGATACCCGTCCCAGGGGACCGGGTCGAAGCTGTGCTCGCCCAGGGAGACCCGGCGGGCCTTCTCCGTGCGTTCCTTGGCCTCGGCGAAGGTGGAGCCGGTCATGCGCAGGTAGGACGGCCCGGCGATGGCGCTCATGCCGCCCAGGCCGTAGACCTCCGTGACGCAGCTGTCGCCCATGTAGCCCAGCATGTCCTTCACCGTGTAGGTGGGGTTCAAAAACGTGCCCAGGATCAGCGGCGCGGGCGCCGTGTACCAGGCGTTGCCGGTGGCGGCGATCTGGATGCCGAACTCCACGCCGTTGCCGCCCATGCCCACCATGACGGTGGAAAGGGGCACCTGCTTGGCCGTGACCATGATGCCCTCCACGCCCGCCATCAGGGGCTGGAGGAAGAAGCGGTCGTTTTTCGCCAGGGCCGCGATGTTCTCCTTGATGCGGGGATGGTCCACCTCCAGCATCCAGGGGATGAGCTGCAGGGCCAGCGCCATGGAGGAGGCGGGCTGCCGGTTGTGGTTCTCGTCGCCCATGCCGGCGGTCTTGGCCAGGATGGCGACAAGATCGATGCCCCCGGAAGCGCGGACCGCCTCGCCCAGGATGGGGCCGAAGTCGTCCCGCAGCCACCGCAGGTTTTCCTCCACATCCGGCCCGTAGAGGCCCCAGCGGAGCACCCGCGGGGAGGGGCCGGGATGGATGGTGCAAAAGCCGGTGCCGCCGTAGGTGGCGTCCTCCACCACGAACACGGGCATGCTGTAGGAGGTGGCCATGGAGGCGGCGTTGGAGCAGTTGTGGTTCTGGGCGGGCTCGATGACGATCTCCCCCCTGAGCGCCATCTGCCAGGCCTCGTCGATATCCTTTGCCAATCCCTCGTGGACCGCCGCGCCGCAGGCCGCCGTTTTCAGGGGGATGGGCAGCTTGTTCAAAGCGATGGGCGGACCGGGGATCAGCACCATGTTCTTCGTCAAGCCCGGCACCACCTGTCCCGCAGGCAGCACATCCTTCCAGATGGGCTTTGCTTTGGTGAAGATATCCAGCACCTTCTGATTCGCCGCGTCGATCCGTTCCGGTATGGTCATAGTTTCTCCCCACTTTCCTCATTGTTTCTGCTTACATTATACGAAAAGACAGATTCTTTCCGAGAAATGCATTTGCGTTTTCGTCCGCCCATTCGCTTTGCTTGTTCCGATCCCTTTTACCCCCGTTCCAGCGGCAGAAGGTCCGCGCCGTGATCCTCGGTCTTATTGCCCTAGCCCCGGCGACTCCGGGTGTGGGCACCCAAGAGAGGTTTCTTGGGTGCCCAGGGATAATTGGCCCATACCTTACTGTGCGTTCATTACGATCGGAGTTACGTTTTCCGTAATATGTTGATTCAGCGCAGCCACGGCCTTTGCTTTTTTCTGTGCCGACAGATGGGTGTAAATACCCATGGTCACGGAAACATCGGCATGTCCCAGCATGTCCTGAGCAGACTTTACATCCACACCAGCGTCGTAGAGCATGGTCGCATATGTATGTCGCAGCTGATGAGCCGTAAATCGATCCACGACCACAAGCTTTGGACGACTTCTGCTGGCATCTCTGCCTCCGGCCTGGATGTTCAAATAATGGAGATAAGAATTCCAGGAAGTATTCCAGGAGGTTTCTGTCATTCTCTGTCCTGCCGCAGTCGGGCAAACATATAGAGAACCGCCCTTCCGTGCGTTTCGAAGGATTGGGATCAACATATCAGGAACGGGCACCATTCTGTTCCCCGCCTCAGTCTTTGGGCTTTTTATCTCAGACTGATTCCCATTGAATACTGCAGATTTTGTGACAGAGATGTATTGCGTCTCCAGATCCACATCATTCCAGGTCAATGCCACCATCTCGCCTTTTCGCAACCCGCAAAAAAGCATGATCAGCACGGGGACTCCCATACGATGTCCCTGCCACGTGTGGAGAATTAGGTCTTTTTGCTCGTCAGTGATATTGTAGTAAATCTGAAGCAATCAATGTCGTTGTTCTATAACATTGGAGCAGCTATACTGAAAAAGCAAAAAACTGTACGTTTGCTGAAAGATTCTCGCTTCCATTCATGGAAGTCTTTTTTTAGAATATAAAAAAGATAATTATTCAGTTAACCACAATCCAAACGATGTCGCAGCGATTGTATATACAGGAGGAACAACCGGCGGTTCTAAAGGGGTCGCGCTAACGAATTATAACATCGTAGCGACGGCATGGCAGTATATTCATGGCGGTGCAGATATTGAACGAAACGATACCTGGGCGGAAGTTTTGCCACTATTTATCGCATACGGGGTTTCTTGCGCATTACAAATACCTTTACAATTCTCCAGAATTACCCTCATACAAAAGTGGGCAAGATCGACTACCGTGCGTTGGAAGAACGCGCAGCGAAGGAATATCAGCAATAAACATGAATAAAGAAACTAAATTCCAAAATATTGTTCCTGATACGCGAAATTAATATTGAAATTCGCTCTGTTTCCAGCGAAATTGGCCCCCATCCGCCATATTACGACAGCAGGATCTGCAGCCGGTTCCAGCTTTTTGAACACAGAAATTAAAAGCCCTGCATATGGGATAATTAGTTTGCTGCAATGGGATTGCAAAAGGATAGAAATGCCGGATAGATATGTGTGAAAAGCAAGAAAAGATGGGAATGATGAGATGAAGCAGCTATAATTATAAAAAAATATGCGTAAGAAAAGCATGAATGAAACAGCCTTCCATGCTCACATTTAAGCATTTTCCAATGTACAGATTCTGCCTTTTGAAACAAGCAAAGGAACCTTCTCAATCCGAGAAGGAATATCTCATACAGCTAGTCACCAAAACAAACATCGGTAGGCAAGTTGTATATGCGAACGAAAAGTGGGTCATTGTTGTATCCATAGCGGATTGGAATATGGTCGTTCGTTGCTGAGTCAGTTATCACTACTCGTACCATGCAAGAAGCCCGAGAAATTGTTTTTTTCATATCCTGGGGTTGATTCAAACGCCCCTTTTTTGCACCCACTCGGGGTTTTGACAACAAGTTGACAACACGGGCGATCTTTGTTCCCGCCTGTTTTCTTCAAGGATTGAAAAAAATGGAGCAGCCGGAGGAATTTCTCCGCCTGCTCAAGATCTTTTTTGAGATGTTTTATACCGCTTCGGGGATCGTGTCGGCAAAATGCTGCTGTAAAGCATGGATCACATTGTCCTTCTTCTGTGTGGAAAGATGGGTATGGAAAGCTATCAACACTATAAATTCGAAATCAGCAACACGATACCGGAGGCAATCAAAATGATGTACACCAGCTTCAGGAAAGTCTGTTGTTTGATGCGGCTGATGAAAACGTTGCCAAGCCAGACACCCAGGATCATCGGAATCACAGCGATAGCGCCCATGATAAGCACTTTTCTGTCTACCTGACCCCCGGTGAGATAGAGAGTGAGCATGACCGTATTCAGAATGGCCCAAAGGGCGTTGTTGGTGGCCCGCAGCTCCTGCTTTTCCGGCATCCGATCTACGGCGTACACCGCTAGAAAGCTGCCCCCTGAGACAAACAGCCCCTGCATGATGCCGGCAATGGCCAATGCCAGATTCCTCACGACTTTCGAAGCGGACCTGGTGGTGGGCCAAAAAAGTTTCTTTAGGCCGATGCCGATGACCACTGCTCCGTACAGAACCAGCAGATAGTTCATCTTCACCCGGTCGGAGACCCATTGTGCTACCAGCACCCCGACCAACATCACGCCGGACATTTTGGCAAGCTCGCGCCAGTTGATGTGTTTGTATTCCTTGACCAGCACCGACAGTCCTGTAAGCAGGGCAATAAAGGTTACAACTGGCTTGGTGACGCCCATGCCCATCAGGAGAATTCCCAAAGGCATGGTGACAACGGTACCGAAACCAACCGATGTCTGCAGAAACACGCCGAACAGAATCACAAGGAAGAATAAAAACTCGATCATGCTCCGTCCTTTCTTCCAGATGAGCGGGCTAAAAATATATAATAGTATATAGAAAGACGGTGAAACTGTCAATCAGCACGATCATGCTGGCTGATCAAAAATGAATAATGGAAGGCACATTGCTTCATGGGCAGATTGGGCCTTACAGTGATGTATCTACGTTTGCCACAGAATGATATTGGGAAAAAGCGATTTTCCGAATATGATGACCGCCTACGACTCTGAGAACCGTGATTGTGTTGACATACTATGAATTTTGTGATAATATACGATTCATAAACAGGCAGGATATGATCTTTTTCCATTTGAACACACCATGATTTTTTATAATCAACAAGAACCCGCTGTTTTTTGCACAAAACGGGAGAAGGAGTGAATGATGTTCAGAGTGGATTTGAATGCGGACCTGGGAGAAAGTTTCGGCGCGTACAAAATCGGCTGTGACAAGGAGGTCCTGGATCAGGTGACCTCCGCCAACGTGGCCTGCGGCTGGCACGCAGGGGACCCGGTAGTTCTGGACAAGACATTGGCCATGGCCAGGGAGAAAGGCGTGTGCGTGGGCGCACACCCCGGTTATCCGGATCTCATGGGGTTCGGCCGTCGGGACATGAAGCTGACGCCCGATGAGGAATACGCCTACACGCTCTATCAGCTGGGCGCCTTCGCCGCCTTTGCCAAAAAGAACAGGCTGGAGATCCAGCATTTGAAGGCTCATGGCGCCATGTACAACACGGCGGGAAAGGACATCAACCTGGCTTTGGCCATCTGCAAAGCCGTAAAGGACTTCGATCCCAACATCATCCTGCTGGGACTGTCCGGATCCAAGCTCATCGAAGCTGCGGAGGAGCTTGGGCTCAAGTCCGCCAGCGAGATCTTTGCCGATCGGGCCTATGAAGAGGACGGCTCTCTGGTGAACCGGAAGAAGCCCGGCGCCATGATCGAGGATGAAGAGGAGGCCATCGCCCGGGTGGTCCGCATGATCAAGGAGGGCAAGGTCACAGCTATCACCGGAAAGGACATCCCCGTGAAGGCCGATTCCATCTGCGTCCATGGCGACGGTCCCAAGGCCCTGGCGTTCACCAGCCGCATTCGGCAGAAGCTGGCGGAGGAAGGCATCGAGCTGGCCCCGTTCCACACATTTATATCATAAAAATCGGAGGAAGCTATGGCAAAGATCCTGACTTCCTCCGATTGTTCTCTGTGTGTGGAGTTTGGAAACGCAATCACGGAGGAGATTAACAAACAGGTCCGCGCTTTCACCGTGGCCGCAGAGGCGGCTGCCATCGAAGGGGTCACGGAGCTGGTCCCCACCTATCGCTCCGTCACGGTTCATTACCGGCCGGAGGTCATCGGCTATGCCCGGCTCTATGAAAAACTCAACAACATTCTGGGTGGCCTCACCGCGGCGGAGATCCCGCCGGCCGGGGAAATCCGGGTGCCGGTGCTGTATGGCGGCGAACATGGGCCGGACTTGGAGAATGTGGCCAAACTCCACGATATGACGCCGGAGCAGGTGATCGAGCTGCACACCGCCCCCACCTATCTCAACTACATGCTGGGATTCCTGCCCGGCTTCTGCTATCTGGGCGGGCTGGATTCGCGGATCCACACCCCTCGGCTCACCACGCCCCGGGTGAAGATCCCCGCCGGGTCCGTGGGCATCGCCGGCTCCCAAACCGGCATCTACCCTCTGGATTCTCCCGGCGGCTGGCAGCTTATTGGGCAGACGCCCCTTCGGCTCTATGACCCGAAACGGGAGAAGGCCATACTGGTGGACGCGGGCATGAATATGAAATTCTATCCCATCGACGAAGCGGAATACGAGCGTATCCGCCGGGAGAACTATCCCGAGGAATACGCCCAGGAGGGAGGGCAGAAGACATGATCTCCTTCCGAAAGAAAGGTCTTTTGACCACGGTTCAGGACTTTGGCCGGGCGGGTTATCAGCGCTACGGCATGCCGGTCTGCGGCGCCATGGATCGCTTTGCCATGGCCCTGGCGAACCTGCTGGTGGGCAATCCCCAGGGGGAGGCTGTGGTGGAAGCCACGGTCATGGGCCCCACCATCGTGTTTGAGGAGCCGGAGATTTTCGCCGTTTCCGGCGGCGACTTTGGCCCCACCCTGAACGGGGAACCCATCGAGATCAACCGGGCCTACCGGGCGGAGGCGGGGGACACCCTGGCCCTGCCCATGGCCAAAAGCGGCGCCCGGGCCTACATCGCCTTTGCGGGCGGCCTGGATCTGGAGGAAGTGATGGGGAGCCGCTCCACCTTCCTGAAGGGAGGCATCGGGGGCCTGGACGGCCGCCCCCTCCAGGACGGAAGCAGGATCGGCCTCAGGGCCCCGCTGGCGGATCTTCCGGATCTGGAGGAACGGTTTGTTTCCCCGGACCTGCTGCCCCGATACGGCAGCGAGGCGGAGGTCCGGTTCACCTACGGTCCCCAGGACGATCTGTTCAGCGCCGACGGAAAAAAGACCTTCCGTTCCAGCGTGTACACGCTCAGCGACAAGAGCGACCGGATGGGCTTTCGCATGGACGGTCCGGCGGTGGAACGGGCAGCGGGCAGCGATGGGAACATCATTTCCGACGGCATCTGCTTCGGCGCCATCCAGGTTACCAACGGTCAGCCCATCGTCATGATGGCGGATCGGCAGACCACCGGCGGTTATCCCAAGCTGGGCTGCGTGATCGCCGCGGATCTGCCGCTGCTGGCTCAGCTGAAGGCGGGGGACAAGGTTCGCTTCCGTCCCGTGTCCGTCGCGGCGGGACAGGCGGTGTATCGGCGGCAGCAGAAGATTCTGGATAAGCTGGAAAAGCGCGTTGCTCTGCGGGCACCGGAGCCGGCGGAAGAGCCGCCCCTTTGCGGCCGATTCCTCATTCATGTGAATGGGGTGGAATACGACATCTATCTTGAGGAACAGTACGACGCGTAAAGGAGGAACCCATGCCCAATTTTGACATCAGCCAATATGTGAACATTCCCCCCGTAGAACTGCGCCGTCTGGTGCGCGCTGGAAAGGTAAAGAGCATCCCTACCGCCGGCATGTGCGCCGGCTATGCCCAGGCGAACCTGGTGATCCTGCCCCGGGAATACGCCGAGGACTTCAAGGAATTCGCCCGTCTGAACCCCGGCCCCTGCCCCATTTTGGAGGTGCTGGACGGGGATCCCCACACCCACGACATGGGGGCAGACGGCAACATTCTCACGGACATCCCCGAATACTTCATCTACAAGGACGGGAAGCTGGTGGACCGCTGCAACGACGCCACGCCCTACTGGCAGGAGGGCATGGTGGGCTTCCTCATCGGCTGCAGCTTCTCCTTCGAGGAGGCGCTGATGAAGGCCGGCATCGAGGTCCGCCACATCGCCACCGGGCGGAACGTGCCCATGTACAAGACCAGCGTCATGACCAAGCCGGCCGGTCCCTTTTCGGGGCCTACGGTGTGCTCCATGCGGCCCATGACGCCCGAAGACGCCAAGCGGGCCTACGAGATCACCGCGGCCATGCCCAATGTCCACGGCGCACCCATCCAGATCGGCGAGCCGGAGAAGATCGGCGTCACAGATGTGATGCGGCCCGACTACGGCGAGGCAGTGGACATCTATCCCGGGGAGATCCCCGTGTTCTGGCCCTGCGGCGTCACCCCCCAGGCGGCCATCGAGAACGCCAAGCCCCCCATTGTCATCACCCATTCCCCGGGCCATATGTTCGTCACCGACATTCTCAACAGCGAGCTGAACGACTACCTGGAGCAAAAGAAGCACCGGTAAGGGATAGATCAGGCGGAAACTGCTAATCTGCCTGTCTTCAGATAGAACCGAACGAAAAAACAAGGAGGGAAACTATGAGCAAATTCTGGAAAAGACTCAAGCAGGTTGGCCCCGGCGCCGTGGTTGCGGCAGCCTTCATCGGCCCCGGCACCGTCACCACCTGTACCGTCTCCGGCGCCAGCTACGGCTACACCCTGCTGTGGGCGCTGCTGTTCTCCACCATTTCCGTCATCGTGCTGCAGAGCATGGCCTCCAAGTTGGGCATTGTGAAAAAGGTCGGCCTGGGCGAGGCGCTCCGGGAGAAGTACACCGGCAAGGGTGCCCGCATCCTGCTGGCGATCCTGGTCATCGGCGCTGTGTTCATCGGCAACGTAGCCTACGAGACCGGCAACATCTCCGGCGGTATCCTGGGTTTGCAGGCCATCTGGCCCACCCTGGGCAAGATCCCGGTGGCCATCTTCGTGTTTGCCGTGGCCGCAGGGTTGCTGCTCTCCGGCAAGTATGACATCGTGGAGAAGGTTCTCACCGCCCTGGTGGTCCTCATGGGCGTGCTGTTCCTCATCACCGCCATCGCCGTGCAGCCCAACTGGGGCGAAGTGCTCAAGGGCCTCTTCGTGCCCCGGGTGCCCCAGATGAACCGGGCCTGGTTCTATGTGACCGGCCTCATCGGCACCACCGTGGTTCCCTACAACATCTACCTGCACGCCTCCTCCTCCGCCAAAAAATGGGGCAAGGAGGGTGACAAGGATGAAGCGCTCAGCACCTCCCTCACCGACTCCATCCTGTCCATCGGTCTGGGCGGCATCATCTCCATGTGCATCGTCATCACGGCTTCCGTTGCCTACGACGGATCCGGCACGGCGGCCATCGCCAGCGGCAAAGCCATGGCGGAGCAGCTCCGGCCCATCCTGGGCAACTGGGCCACAGTGGCCTTCGGCATCGGCCTGTTCGCGGCGGGCATGAGCTCCGCTATCACGGCGCCTCTGGCTGCGGCGTTCGCCAGCTCCGGCATCCTGGGCTGGGGCGAGGATATGAAGAAGAAGCGGTTTATGGTCATCTGGGGCATCGTCATCGTCTTCGGTCTGGTGGCTGTGTGCACCCTGGGCGCATCTCCCACGGAGATCATCCTCTTCGCTCAGGCTGCCAATGCCTTCCTGCTGCCCATCACCGCCATTCTGTTGATGATCGTCTGTAACGACAAGAAGTACATGGACGGTCACGGCAACGGCCTGGTGATCAACATTCTCGGCATCATCGTGCTGGCGGTGACCCTGCTCATCGCCTTCAGAAACATGACTGCCTTCACCGAATCCTTCATGAAGTTGATCAACGGCTAACCCAATCCCCCTCCTGACGGTGCGACCCGGAGTTTGATTAGCAGGAACTCCGGGTCGTATTGGGTTTGACGCTTTTACGCATCCGTCCTGAAAGAAAACACTTTTCGTTGAAGAGCCGGATAATATACATCATTCCTGATCGGAAAGTACGGATCGCGGTATCGATGGGCACAGCAAAACCCCGTCCCTTTGGGGCCGGGGCCTTCGAGCGTTCATAAAGAGTATTCAGGCTTTGTCCACGTTCCGGGAGGCCTTCAGAACGAGGCCAATGGTCGGGTCCTCATAGATCACATCCCCGATGCGGACCGGGGCGCCTACAGTCAGGTTCCTCAGGGCCGCCACCGCGGGAAGCAGATCCTTCTTCGGGACGGGGGAAGTGCTTCGGACGCTGACAAGGGGAAGGGTGCCTCCCTTCACCGCCACGCTGGTGGTCAGGACCCGGCGGGGGTCCGTCAGCTCCGTTTCCCCATAAGCCACGCCGTTCTTGCAGGCCGCGCCCTCCACCTTGGTCTCGCCGTCCTCCTGCCACACGGTGAGCAAGCACCCGTTGGGGCAAACCACGCAGGTCAATTCCATCTTCTTCATGAGAGGCTCACCTCCACCTTTTGGCAATCGGGCACATTCTTCACCTTAAGCCGGATCATCTCTGAGGGCATGCATCGTTTCATCCTTTTGCTGACGAGGACACTGCCCCCCGCCGTGACGGTCAGCTTCTGATCCCGGCCGGGCAGGGTCACCCGCAGGGACAGATACCCTTCCTCGCCCACGGCCAGCCGCCGGGGCAGGACATAGCGAATGCCGCCGGAGACGGTCACGGGAACCATGGGCTTTTCGATGGCTCCCCGCAAATAGGCGGCCGCCTGTTCCGCGGCCCGCTCCCCCTCCTCGGACACCAGGTCCACCAGGTCGTGAACGTGGAGGCCGTTACCGCAGGAAAAAATGCCGGGCACGCCGGTCATAAGATGTCCGTCCACCAAAGCGCCGCCCGTGACGGGGTCCATCTCGATGCCGCAGGCCTTGGCCAGCTCATTCTCGGGGATCAGGCCCACGGACAGCACCAGCACATCGCAGGGGATCGTGCGTTCGCTGCCGGGAATGAACCGGCCTTTTTCGTCCACCTTGGCGGTGACTACGTGGGTGATATGGTCGTCCCCGTGGATCTCCTTCACCGTTTCAGCCAGGCACAGGGGGATGTCGAAGTCCTCCAAACACTGGCGCACGTTCCGGGGAAGCCCTGAGCAGAAGGGGAGCTTTTCCAGGACGCAGTGGACCTTGGCCCCCTCCAGCGTCATGCGCCGGGCCATGATGAGACCGATGTCCCCGGAGCCCATGATGACCACATTCCTGCCGAAGGACAGGTTCCGCATGTTCATAAGGTACTGAACCACCCCCGCCGTGTACACGCCCGCAGGCCGATTGCCGGGTACGCCCAAGGCGCCCCTGGTCCGCTCCCGACAGCCGGTGGACAGGATGACGGCCTTCGCCTGGACCTCAAAGAGGCCCTGAGGGGTGATATAGGTGACCGTTCTTTCGGGGGACAGCCCCACCACCATGGCGCCGGTGACGGCCTCCGCCCCCGCGTCTTTGGCCATATCGACGAACCGGGCCGCATATTCGGGACCGGACATGGCGCTGCCGAAGCGGATCACGCCGAAACCGTCGTGAATGCACTGGTTCAAAATGCCGCCCAGGATGGGGTTCCGCTCCAACAGCAGGACCCGTCCGACGCCTGCTTCCCGGGCCCGGACCGCTGCGGCGAGACCCGCCGGGCCGCCGCCGATGATGACAAGATCAGCTTTTTCCATACGATTCACCCACTCCCTTGACATAGCCCAGCAGAGGCCGATCCCCCCGCCGTTTGAAATCGATGTCGACCGGGGCCTTGCCTTCGCTCAACAGCATCTCCACGACCCGCTGGAAGCAGTAGCCCCCGTTGCAGCGGCCCATGGTCACCCGGGTCCGGTTTTTCACGGCGATGATGCCCGTGGCGCCGATGGGGTTGTGCAGGGCCTGCTTTACCTGGGCCCGGGTCACGGTTTCGCACCGGCAGACCACATCCCCAAAGTCCGGGTCCTGGGCGATAAGCAACCGCTGCTGGTCCCTTGTGAGCTCCGCGAACCGGGGGATGCCCCGATAGGTGGGGATGAAGTCAGGCTTTTCCGTCAGGTCCGTGTCCTCAAAAAGGATATCCCGCACCATTTCGGCAATGGGCAGGGAGGCGGTGATGCCCGGGGACTCGATGCCGATGAGGTTGATAAGGTGCTTCGCCCTTTGGCTTCGCTCGATGACGAAGTCTCCGAAGTTGGCCTCCCCCTTCTTTACCAGCTTGGGGCGGACCCCGGCGTAGGTGCCGATGACCGTTCGCATGTTCAACCTGGGCAAGAGCTTTTGAGCCTCTGCCCGCAGCTGATCGAGGACGGGCTCTGTGGTGCTGTAGTCCTCCGGGGCGTCGATATAGTCGGCGCTGGGGCCGATGAGTATGTTCCCGTCCACGGTGACGGTTAGATGGACCCCCAGGCCCCCCACGCCGGGTCGAGGCACGGGATAGACGGGAAGCTTCAAATCGCCCTTGTCCAAAAGGTAGTATTCGCCCCGGCAGGGATAGATGGTGAAGGCAGGATCTCCGGCCATGGCGGAGATTCTGTCGGCGAAGAGCCCCGCCGAATTGACAAGGGTCCGACAGGAAAGGGTGTGCGCCCCGGCCCGAACGATGTACCCGTTCTCGGCGGCATCGATGGCGGTGACGGGGCTGTCGAGATAGAAGCGGACCCCGTTCTGGGCGGCGGCCTCCGCCAGATGGATGGAATAGAGGAAGGGGTTGAACACGGCGGTGTTCCTGGAGTACATGGCCCAGGAAGCGGTGAGCCCCGGCTCCATGGCCCGGATGGCGTCCCCGTCGATGAGCTCCAGACCCTTGACCCCGTTCTTTTCGCCCTGGGCGATGAGCTTGAGGAGGGCCTGTTTGTCAGCTTCGTCATAGCCCACCACCAGTTTGCCGGTTTTGTTGTAGGGGATGTCCAGCAGCCGGCACAGGCTTTCAAAGCCTTCGCTGCCAGCCACGCAGAGCTTGGCCATCAGGCTGCCGGGCCGGTTGTTGAACCCGGCGTGGACCACGCCGCTGTTTCGGCCGGAGGTGCCCATGCCCACATCCAGCTCCTTCTCCGCCACGGCCACCTTCAGATCGTAGCGGCTCAGGGTATAGGCGATGGCGCAGCCTACGCTGCCCCCGCCCACGATCAATATGTCAAAATGTTCCATGGGTGTTTATTGCCTCCTTCCCGCCTGCGCCGGTTCCTTCACCAGGCAGGCGCCCAACAGGATCAAGAATACCATTGCGCTGCAAAGGATATACAGCCAACGGGGGGACAGAGGATAGAGGACGGCGCACAGAGCCGTCACCACGATGCCCAGTCCGGAGGAAACCAGATTCGCCAGGGCGTAGACCCCGCTCTGATACTCGCTGCCGGTGTAGACCGCCAGGCCCCCATCCACCTCGCTCTTGAGCATGCCGTAGCCGAGGGCCATGACGAGGGTGGCGGCGATGGCGAGGGCATAGGCCTTTTCCGGGATCACCACCAGGGCGACCAGGCCCAGCAGGGTCACCAGAGCGCTGATGCGGACCCCGAAGATGAGCCCCCGGCGGCCGAAGAGGGGGTTGATGAGGATCATGGCGAACAGCATCCCCCCATAGTAGACGCTGCCCAGAAGGGAGGACTGCATGGCGTCCATGCCGAGCCTGTCCGTGAAATAGGGCACGAAGTAAAGGCTGTAGTTGGAGCCCAGGTTCATGTAGATATAGAAGAGGATGTTGATGAGCACGAACAGCAGGGCCGTTCGGTTTCGCCGCAAAAAACCTAAGGCGTCCGCGTAGGGGCGATAGGCCTCCTTGAGAAGGGTCTTCATGTCCTTCTGGGCGGAGGCGGCGCGCAGCTTCTCCCCGATGGCAGTCTCCTTGAGGAGCACGTTCCGAAACAGGATCATGGCGGTCATCATAACGAAGGAGATGAGCAGGAAGGCCCGCTCCGTGGCCACCACCCCGTATTTGTCCACAAAGATGCCCGCAAAGGGGATCAGCAGCCCCGCGGCCACGGTGATGATGTTGAACAGGTTGAAGGCCACGATCCGGCTCTCCTCGTCGCTGTCCTCGATCATGACCAGATAGTAGGCGATGCTCATGATCTTGTTGGTGTTGAACAGGATCACGGCCAGAAGGGCGAAGAGGAAGTTTTCCGAAAACAGATAGACCAGCGGCGGCAAAGCCGAGGACAGCAGATCAAAGACAAAGGTGGCCTGCTTGCGGCCCATCCGGTCCACCAGGGGGGCAGAGACGAAGCTGAACAGGAAGGAGGCCACCGTGCCCGCCACCATAAGGCGGCCGATGACCGTGTCCCCGAGGCCGATCTCCTTCAAATACAGGCTGATATAATAGGTGTAGAAGGTATAGGGAATGCCCCACAGGGGATGAAAGGCTATGCAGACGCGGGCGTTGCCCTTGAGACAGCCGAAATAGGCGCCGATCCGCCGAAAAAAGCCCTGTTTCATAGGCCCAGCCTCCTGAGGATGTCCCCGTTGGCGGCCCGCACCGGGGCCCAGATATGCTCCGGAATGTCCGTGCCCCCCGCCTGGGCCGCGGTCAGAGCCCCGGCCAGGGCCGCGATGGTGTCCGTGTCTCCCCCCAGGGAGGCTCCCAAGGAGATGGCCCGATAGGCGCTGCCCTCCGCCGCCAGAAACAGGGCGAATGCCGCCCCGCATACATCCGCGGAGGGAAGGCCCGTGCCCCACAGGTCGTAGAGCCGGTGGGTAAGCTCTTCATCCGTCAGCTTTCCCCAGCTGGCGGCTTCCCGGATGCGGGCCGCGGAGGAGGCGGCACAGCCCCGCCAGGGGGCCAGCGCCTCCACCTGGGGGCCGAAGAAAAGGGCCGCGTCCAGGACCCGGTCCACGGCGCCTCCGTTCAGCGCCGTCAGCAGGGCCGCCCCATAGCAGCCCGCCGCCTCCAGGGCTTCGGAGGTGTTGTGGGTGGGCAGCAGGCAGGCGCAGATGTTCTCCTTCAGCTCGTCCAGGCTTTGATTCGGGTTGAAACACACCGCCGCCGGCGTCCGCATGATGCCTCCGCAGGTGGTGCCCGCCCCGGTGGTGGTGGGGTCCGCCCCGTTTTCGATGGCGGTCAGGGCCTTCAGGGAGCTGGGGCCGATGTAATGCTTCTCCACCGCCCCCGTCTCCCGAATCCAGGACAAAAGCCCGTTCACCGTGTCCTCCACGGTGACGGTGCCCCGCTTTCTATACAGGTCCAGAAGATAGGCCACCTGCTCCGTGTCGTCGGTGACCGAGCCGGGCAGCAGGTCCCCGTGGTTCCGGGAATCCGCCTGGGTGAGGAGGTGACTGACACCCTCCGGAAAGGCGCGGCGGATATCGTCCCGGGTCATGAACTCCGTGGCCATGCCCAAAGCGTCCCCGCAGGCGAAGGCCGTCAGGGACGCGCGTATGCGGTTTTGCTGCTCAGCTGAACTGCTCACAGAGGAATTCATACCCCTTTCTGATCTTCGCCTGCGTGTCGGAAAGATAGAACTTGTAGGCGGGCTCCAGGGTGTAGAAGCCCCTGTAGTCCCCCAAAGCATCCTTCACATCCGTCCAGTCCGTGTCCCCCTCCCCGGCGGGCAGGTGCTTGGTTTCGCCCAGATAGTCGCTCATGTGCAGATGGCAGGGGGGACATTCCCGAATGAAGGCGGCGGGATCCTCGTTCGCTTCCCGGGCCTCGGTGGTGTCCACCATGGGCCTGATGTTGGGATGGCCCAGCTCCCTCACATACCGATTCAGCTTCTCGGCGGTGGAGCAGGTGTAGGGGGAGTTTTCCATGGCCATGAGGATGTTTTTCTTCTGACATTCGTCAGCGAGCCACAACAAATTGTCGATGACGGGCTTTTCGAGAAGATCCTCGAAACCGGGGTAGGCGGGGTTGTGGGGATGGACCACCAACACCCGGCAGCCCATCCGCTCGCCCATGGTCAAAAGGTCCCGGGAGAACTTTCGCCCGTCCTCCCGCATGGTCTTGTGGGCGGTGTAGAGCACGCCGAACATGACCAGAGGATAGTGGATGGAGGCCAGGCGGATGCCGGTCTTCTCGAACTTCCTTGTGGCGGCCTCAGAGGCGTCGGAGATGGCCTGAGGCATGAGCTCGGCGTAGTCGAAGCCCGCATTTTTGATCATCTGCAGGGCGTCCTCAGACTCATAGGGGAACAGGGCCCCGGTGGAGAAAGAATACTGTGCTTGTTTCATGCGTTTCGTTCCTTTCCTTGCTATGGGCAAAGGCACGCTTTTTCGTTCGTGCCCTTGCCCATAGGGGCGGTGACCCGCCCCCGGGTTTCGACAGACGGAAATAAGATCAGCCTTCGTCGATCTCCTTCTGCAGATCCTTGACCGCTTTATTCAGGAGGTCCTGGCTGGTGCCCCGGTTCTTCTCCAGCTTGTTGAGCATGTTCCGGATCAGGGAATCCATGGTGCCCATCTGCTCGAAGTGGGTGTAGGCGAAGGTATACTCCAGCTGTTTGAAGGCGATGCCGTAGAGCTCGTTCTCGGAGAGGGCCGCCTGGATGGCGGGGTCGGAGAGCTCGGACTTGCGGATGGGCAGATACCCGGTGGCCAGGGCGAACTCCGCGTTCTTCTCAGCACTGGTGAGATAGGAGATATAGTCCCAGGCCGCTTCCACCTTTTGGGGATCGTCGGTGAGGATGACCATCACGTTGCCGCCCAGAGCCAGGGATTTCTCCTTGAAGCAGGGCATTTCGATGGCGCCCAGCTCAAACTCCGTGGCGCCCCGCCAGCGGGAGATGCGGTTGGAGGTGGCGGCGATAAAGGCACAGTTGCCGGACAGGAACCGGTTCTCCGCGTTGTCGTGCTCACCGGCGGCCATGATGCCGGAGGTGACCAGGGAATACCAGAAGTCGGTGACCTCCAGGGCAGCCTCGTCATTGTATACGGGGATGATCTTCCCGTCGTCGCCCTTACGAACGATCTCGCAGCCGTTCTGGCGCAGCATGGACTTAAAGAGCCAGGGAGCGTCGGACACATCGAAGGCGGTGAAGTCGGTGCCTTCGCCGCCAAGCTTGGCGAGCAGGTCCTGACAGAGGGCGAAGAAGTCCTGCCAGGTCTCGGGCGGATTGCTCATGTCCACACCGGCCTTATCCAGCAGGGTCTTGTTGTAGTACATGACCTGGGTGGAGATGCCGAAGGGAACGGCGCAAATGCCCTCGTTCATGTAGGTGCAGTAATCCAGCATACCGGGGAAGATATCGTCCATGTCGTAGCCCGTCCGCTTCATGAGCTGCTCCATGGCGTAATCGTTCCGGCCGCCGGTGTAGAGGGGACCGGCGTACATGAGGGCCACATCGGGCTGGGTGTTGGTGAGCAGGGCGGCGCTGACCTTGGTGGCCGTGTCGCCGGAGCCGCCGGAGTAGGAGAGCTCCAGATCGACGAGATCGCTCCCCTTATCGAATTCCTCGGACAGGGCGGTGAACTTTTCGCCGCTGGTGCCGCTGACGGCGTACCAGACCTGCAGCGTCTGCTTCTCCCGGGCCATGGGCGCTTCCGTGGGGGCCGGGGCCTCGGTGGCCTGGGGTTCCTCAGCTTTGGGTTCGTCCTTGGCCTCCGTCTGTTGGGTCGGGGCTTCCGTAGCGGCGGCAGGGGCCGCAGTGGGGTCGGCCTTGTCCACCTTGTTGGCGTACTGGCCGACGCACCCGGGCAGCAGGGCGAGCATCAAAAGGGCCAGGAGGAACGCCAGGGACTTGCGTGCGTGTTTCATAATGTCTCCTTTCTTGATTCCGTTTAGGATTTCATGCCGGTCAGGGTGATGGAACGAACGAGCTGCTTTTCGCAGAAGATGAAGATGATGAGCACGGGCAGAATGGCCATGAGGGAGGCGGCCATCATGACCTGATATTCGGAGGAGGACTCCTGCATCAGGTATTTCAAGCCGATGGGCAGCGTCCGGTATTCCGTCTTGGTGGTCACGATCAGGGGCCAGGTGTAGCTCTTCCAGTTCCCCAGGAAGGAGAAAAGGGTGGCGGTGGAGATGGCGCCCTTGGCGTTGGGCACGATGACCCGGGTCAGGACCCGGAAGTATCCGCAGCCGTCCAGCTTGGCGGAGTCCACCAGGTCCTTGGGGATGGAGTCGAAGTAACTCATGAGGAGCAGGGTCGTGAACGCCGTGGTCACCTGGGGAAAGATGATGCCCGCGTAGCTGTCGAGCCACCCCAGGGAAGCCACCAGCAGGTACATGGGGATCATGGTCACCACCGTGGGCACGAAGAGGCTGGAGCGCATGAAGGCCAAAAACAGCTTTTTGCCCGGGTAGTTGAGCTTGGTGATGGAGTAGGCCGCAAAGACGGAGATCACGATCTGCAGCACCGTTTCAATGACGGAGGTCAGGATGCTGTTGAAGTAGTACCGCCAGAAGGGGATCATATCGAAAACTTTGGCGAAGTTTTCCCACTTCCATTCGGAGGGGATCCACCGAGGCGGATAGGCGTACACATCCGCCTTGGTTTTGAAGGCGGAGAGGATCATCCACACGAAGGGGAACAGCATGAACAGGGCGCCGATGCTCAACATGACGAACACATACCACTGGTAGCCGTTCAGGTGCTTGCGGCGGATGCGCAGGGGCTCGGTATTCTTTTGCTTACTCATAGTCCACACTCTTTCTCGCGTCCATGGCGGAGCGTATCTGGGTCAGGATGAAGATGACGATGAACAACAGCAGCGCCGCGGCGGAGGCCCGGCCCATACGGCCGTTGGTGAAGGCCTGCTCATAGATATAGTTGACGATCAAAAGGGTGGACCCCAGGGGGCCGCCGTCCGGGGTCATGACATTGATCTCCGTGAACACCTTGAAGGAGTTGATGATGCACATGATGACCACGAAGTTGGTGATGGGCCGAAGCAGGGGGAACTTGATCTTCCAGAACAGCTTCCACTCGCTGGCCCCGTCCAGTCGGGCCGCCTCCAGATAGGAGTCGGAGATGTTTTGCAGGCCCGACAGGAACAGCACCACGTTGTAGCCCAGGCCCTTCCAGATGGAGAAGATCAAAATGGAGATCATGGCGGTGTTCTCGTGGTACAGCCACTTGAGCTGGGGCAGGCCCAGGAAGGAGAGGATCTGGTTGAAGGGACCCACCTGGGGATCGTAGAACCAGATCCAGATGAGGCTGGACGCCACCATGGGCACCACCACCGGCGCGAAGTAGGTGGAGCGCAGAAACTTTTTGAGGGGCACGTTTTTATCCAGCTGGACCGCGATGAACAGGGCCAGCGAGGTGTCGAAAATCAGCTTGGCGGCGGAATACTTGCAGGTGTTCCACATGGACAGCCAGAATCGGTCGTTTTCAAGCAGATACCGATAGTTGTTCAGGCCCACGAAGGACATCTCCCCCGTGGCCATGTTGAAGTTGGTCAGGCTCAGCTCGATCACCTGGACCACCGGGATCACGAACGTGAACACCAGGAACACGATGGAGGGGACCAGCAGCAGCACGCCCACCGCAATCTCCGGCACGGAATAGGTGTTTCGCCCGATCCGTACCTTGCGGATGGTGTGGGTGACTGGCTGGGCGGCCGAATCGCTCTTACTCATAGGCTCATCTCCTTTTGGCGATCAGGACATCTTGGGGAACGTAGCGCAAGGTGACGGAGCCGTCGGGCAGGGCCCAGGGGTTTCCGTCGCAAACGGCCAGGACCGAGGGATCGAGACCGGTGATGGTGATCTCGTCCGCCGCGGAAAAGAGCAGCCGCTCCTCGGGGGCGAAGGCGTCAATCCCCCGCCCGTCCGGCTCATAGCTCACAAGGGGCCGCCCGCTCAGGGTCAGGGCTCCCTGGGTGGGGGAGTCGGGGGCGAAGCAGTAGATGCCGTGGACCGCCCGGCCGTACAGCCGGTCCGAGGAGAGGTGGGAGGCGATGGCCTGCCCCACGGCAGGAAGGGAGACGGAAAGGGGCTGACCGTTCTTCGTCACCCTGGTTTGGGGGGTGAAGATGCTTTCAAGGGGCTTTGCGGGAACCACGCGGCCCTCCTGCAGCAGGGCCCGACCGTCGGCGGTGACGGTCTCCCCGTTCACGGTGGCAAGAAAGGTGTTGCCCAGGACCACATCGTTGTAGCCCGCGGCGATCCGGCGCCCCCGGTCGCAGACCGCCACGGCATCCTCCGGCACGAAAACGAGGGCATCCACGGGGGGGATTGGGTCCTCCGGCCCCAGGGTGACGATGGGGCCCACGTTGGCGGTGCCAAGGCCGATGCCGAAGAGGGGCAGGCGCAGCCCCCCCTGTTTCAACGCTTCGGCGGCGTAGGCGGCGGTGCCGTCCCCGCCCAGGGTAACGATCAGCTCCGCCCCGGCAGCGCAAAGGGCTGCGACGCTGGCAAAGAGCCGGTCCACATACCCCCCCTGCGGCTCCGGCAGCCGGGTCGCCCGTGGCAGGCAGCCCCCCGCCGGCCCCGCCATGGTCAGCAGCTCCTGGCCCGCCCAGGCCTCTGCCAGCCGGGAGAGGACATCTCCCATCCGGCGGCTGTTTCCCGCGGCCGGGTTGACGAGAATCCCGATCCTCATGGCTCCACAACGATCTTGAAGGCCCGACCGTCCTTCAGAAACCCGAAGGCCTCCTGCCCCTGCTCCAGGGGGAAGGTGTGGGTGATGAGGCGGCGATAGTGATCCGGGTTGCGGAGCACCGTCTCATAGGCGGTCCTGAACTGCTTCAGGGTGAAGCCACTGCTGCCCATGACGGACACCTTGCGATAGTGAAGGTCATAGGCGTCCACGTTCAACAGGGTGCCGGAGGGCAGCCCGGCGAACACATGGACCCGGCCTCCGTTGTGGACCCCGTGGATGGCGGCCTCCACCAGCTCCTTCTTGTTCACCGCCACGAAGATGCGGGAAAAATCATTCAGATGATAGCTTTCCAGGGGGGCCGCCGGGATGTCCCAGCTGTTGAGGCAGCTTCGCCTGAGCTCGTTGAGCTCCGCCACCTGCACATCCACCCCTCGGTCCTTCAGGGTGAAGGCGATGAGGGCGCCCATGGGCCCGCCGCCGATGACGAGGGCCTTATCCTTTTGGGTGACCTCCATCTGCTCCACGCCGTCCAGCACGCAGGCCAACGGCTCCACCAGCGCGAAGGCCTTGTCCGGGCCGGGAATGGGAAACACGCCCCGGGGCACGAAGGACAGCGGCACGCTCACCTTCTCACAGAAGGCCCCGTCCCCCACGTATTCCTTGTTCTTACAGCTTTCTCCGTTGCCGTTTCGACACTCGGCGCACACGCCGCATTCCCCGTAGGGGGCCGCCACCACATAGTCGCCCACGGCGTAGCCGCAGCCTGCGGGGGCCTTGTCCACCACGCCGAAGAACTCGTGGCCTAAGATCGTGGGGGGCTTGAAGTAGGGATGGCCGTGCAGATAGGTCTTCAAATCCGTGCCGCAGATGGCGCAGCCCAGCACGCGCACCAGAAATTCGCCCTCTGGCTCGGGCACGTTCTGAACCTCCAGCTGCTTTTCGCCGACATACACCAATGCTTTCATCTGCCTCAACTCCTTATCGCGTCATAGATGGCTTCCGCGGTGACGCTGTCCGTCACCAGCATGTTGTAGAATCCGGCCCGGGCGGCGGCGATGAGGGAAGGGACCTTGTCCCGACCGCCGGCCAGACAAATCACCTTGGGCACCTCCCGAAGCTTGTCCGCCTCGAAGGCGGTGAGCTCGTATCCCGGCACCTGGGGCACCAGGGAGCCGTCGGAACGATAGAACTGGCTCAGTATGTCTCCGATGGCCTTTTCCGCCCGGAAGCGGGCGGCGAACCGGGTCGGGACCTCGCTGACAAAGAAGCGCTTGGCCCCCGGAGCGGAGCCCAGGCCGATGATGGCCGCGTCCAGGCTGCCCCAGTGCCGACGGAGCTGCTGCAGTCGATTCTTCTCCAGCTCCGACAGCATGACCGTGTTCTCCCGAAAGGCGGGCACGTTGATGAAATAGGTGTGGGCCCTGAGCCGCTCCCCCATTCTGTCCAAAATGGCGTTCACCTGCAGGGCCGGGTTGTCCGTGCCGGAGACGCCAATGAGGGGCACGAACAGCTTCTCCGTCTCAGGCCCCCGATGGGACAGGACGCAGCTGGTCCGATACACCGTTCGGCCCCAGCCCACGCCCACGGTCCGGCAGCTCTTCAGCTCCCGGGGCAGGAATGCGGCGGCGGCGGTGGCGATGGCCTCGATGGCCTCCTCCGCCGTGGCCCCCTCGCCGAGGGGCGCGATGGTCACATCCTTCAGCCGCAGCTCCCGCACAAGGTCGCTCTTGAGCTCGTTCAAGCTGATCCGCTCCGGCATGCGCACGTTGATCTCCACGATGCCACGGCTGCGGGCCTGGTCCAGAAGCCGGGAGATTTGGGAGCGGGAGATGCTCTCCGCCGCCGCGATCTGCTCCTGGGTCATGCCGTCCATGTAGTACATCTTGGCGATGCGATACATCTGCATCATGTCCGCACTGTTTCGGGGCATAGCCTTCTCCTCCAAAATGTATCAGCCGTGAAGGATATCGTGCAGCTTTTCGATGCGCTCGGCGGCGTCCTCGCTCTGGAACAGGTTCCGCCCGAAGCAAAAGCCCTTTACGCCGCAGCGGACGGCGTCCGCCGCCGTGTCCAGGATATCCGTCCCCTTGGGGCCGCCGGCCAGGACGATGGGCACCGGACAGTTTTTGACCACGGTTTCAAAATTCTCCGTGTAGAAGGCCTTCACCACATCCGCCCCCAGCTCCGCCGCCACCCGGGCGCCGTTGGCCTGGACATCAAAGGTTTGGGTCTTGGTGAAGTCGTCGGCCAAAATCTCCACCACCACGGGGATCTGAAGCCGATGGTATCCGTCGATGGCCTCCGCCGCGTCCTGGATGCTCCTGAAGTCCGCGCCGCCCAGGACCATCATCATGACCACCGCGTCCGCACCCATGGCCAGGGCCGTCTTGGGACTGACAAAGTTTTTGTTCACGTTGGTGAACTCGGTGGAAAGAAAGGTGCCGCCGAAGGAGGTCCTGAGGATGATCTTCTTGTGCAGCAGCTCCTGCTGGGCCTGCTGGGCCACGCCGACATTCACCAAAAAGGCATCCAGCTTGGAATCCTTCCGGGCCCGGATCACCGAGATCGGGTCCTCCAGCCCCTCCACCAGCCCGCACTGAGGCAGGTCCATGGCCATGGCGAACAGCTTGCCCCCGTTGGAAAACAGCTTCGCGACATTGCGCTCCAACCCGTTCATATATGCATTCCCCCTAGTTTCTGATATTCTATATCATTTTACTGTATTTCCTTGAATAACTCAACCTTACCTCCTTTATATGCACATTTGTGTGTAACCAAATTGCATTATTTCCTGCATTTTGCAAATATGGTCGAAAAGCCATGGGTTTTTGACCCCGTTCCCGGTTTCCGTTGGGCATTTGTGTGTAATTATAAATTAAACTGGACAGATTCCCTTCTCAACGGTACAATAAGGGCGTATGAATCCGACTTGTACCCTTGCGGGTCCCGGGCAGGTTCAAAATCAAACCACAAAAGGAAACAGGAGGAACTATCATGAAAAAGACCTGGTTTGCATGGATGCTCGCCATCCTGATGGTAGCGCTCGTGCTCATCCCTGTCGCGGCCCCTCTGGCCGAAGGCGACGCCACCCCTGAAGCGGAACCCGCCGAAGTCAAGAAACTGGTCGTGCTCAATACCCTGGTGAAGGATATGGAGACCGTGAGTGGCGAGGAAACCCGCTTCAACGCCAACTGGCTGCCCTCCTACAAGATCGGTGAAGTCTTCGAGAAGAACTTCTGGTTCGTTCCCGAAGCCAACGAAGTGGTGGCCGTGGTGGCCTATAGCGACGGCTACACCGACGACGGTACCGACTCCTATGAGACCCTGTGCGCTAAAGGCTTGGCCTTCGGCTTTACCGACAACAAGGGCAATACCTACGATGTGTTCACCGGTCCCACCCAGAAGAGCAGCGCCATGGTTCAGTTCATGGGCTACATCCTCACCGGCCACGAGTGCGCCCTGTTCATGCCCGAGGATGGCTGGGAGAATCTGAAGGAGCTTTTCGAGGAGATCGAGATGGCTCCCGCCGAGTCCTACGACTTCATCTGCACCGACGGCTATGTCGAGGAGATCTTCGCGGATGATCTGGCGGACTGCAAAATCTACAAGAGCGACAACGACACCATCGACGCCACCTCCATCGCCTACCCCTCCTATGGCCTGACCAGCATCCGCTACATCGTGCCTCACGGCATGAGCAAGGATTCCGAGCCCGTGGACGGCATCAACCAGATCGTGGTCATGCCCAACGCCGAGGGCATCTTTGAGACCGAGCCCGCCGAAACCATGAACTACGGCGGCACCGTCTATGACGCCTATCCCGTGGCCGAGGTTCTGGCCAAGGCCGAGATCGAGTCCACCACCTGCAAGGCCATCTCCTACAAGGACGGCTCCGTCTTTGAGTACGATATGGAGAACCTGAAGAAGGTCTACATCTGCCTGAACAACAAGAACAAGAACGACGCCTTCACCTGCGGCAAGGAGCAGGCCTATAATGCCGTTTGCAAGGGCGCCGGTCAGTACATCTTCGATGACGCCGCCATCGTCTATGTGCCCGGTGTGGATGTGATGCCCGACGGGTATTCCGTGCCCGAGCTGTTCAAGGCCATCGGCATGAAGGAAGCCAAATCCTACAACTTCACCTGCGCGGACGGCTACACCGAGGAGATCTTTGCGGACGACCTGGCTGAAGTGCGCATCTTCATCAACGCCGCCGGTGACGGTGTGGACGCCACCTCCATCGCCTATCCCTCCTACACGCTGCAGAACATCCTTTCCATCACCCCCGTTGAGTAAGTGAACCCAAAAACCTCCCCATGCCGGGGAGGTTTTTTATTTACCGCCGGCGGCCGAAGGGGCGTGGTCCCTTCGACCGAAACTGCAAAAAACGCCACCATCAGGGAGGAATTCGTCGTGAGAAAAACTGTTGCCCTTTGCCTCGTCTTCTGGATGCTGCTGGGTCTCGCCGTCAGCTGCAAGAAGGCGCCCGCCCAAACCGCCGCGGCGCCCACCGAGGCCCCCGCCCCCACGGAGGCGCCCACCGCCGCCCCTACCGAGGTCCCCGCTCCCACGGAAGCCCCCTTCAAGGGCGCCTACCCGGGGGATGATTACTCCTCCGGCGCCGTGGGCGAGAACGGCGCAACCGCCTGCGCCAACCCCGTCGCCGCTCAGATCGGCGTGGATATTTTGAAGGCCGGCGGCAACGCCGTGGATGCGGCCGTGGCCATGATCTACGCTGTGGGCCTGCTGGAGCCCGCCGCCTCCGGCATGGGCGGCGCCGGTCAGATGGTCATCTATCTACAGGAGGAAAACCGCTATCTGGTCCTCGAGTACATGACCCAGGCCCCCGGAGCCGCCATCGCCGGCGAGATTTCCACCGACACCGCCTCTTATCCGCCCTCTGTGGAGGCCATCGCCATCCCCGGCGTGGTCCACGGCACCATGACGGCTCTGGAGAAGTATGGCACCATGACCCCGGCCCAGGTGCTCCAGCCGGTCATCGACCTGGCTCGCAACGGCTTCACCCTGCCCGAGCGCTGGAACCAGAACATCGAGGGCCGGTATGACAACCTGGCCTCCTATCCCTACACCCTGGGCCTCTACACCGATGACGGCTTCACCTATCCCGCGGGCAAGACCATCTATAATAAGGATTTGGCCGACACCCTGGAGGTCATCGCCAACGGCGGCAAGGAAGCCTTCTACAACAGCGACTTCACCCAGAAGATGGTGGACTACATCCAGTCCATCGGCGGCCTGCTGACCAGGGAGGACTTCGCCCAGTATGAGACCAGGGAGCGGGAAGCCATCTCCACCACCTACCGGGGCAAGACCGTCTACACCGTCAACGGCCCCAGCAACGGCGGCGCGGCCCTCCTCGAGATGCTGAACATCATGGAGACCTTTGACATGAAGGCCCTGGGCCGGGACAGCATGGAGGCCGTGAAGGTCACCGCCGACGCCTACGCCATGGCCTACATGGACGGCACGGCCTACCTGGCGGACCCCGAGTACTACGATCTGCCCGTGGCGGAGATGATCAGCAAGGAGTACGCCGCCCAGCGGGCCCAGAAGATCACGCTGGACACCTATCTCAAGAACGCCAAAAAGGGGAGTCTGACCGTGAAGCTGAGCGCCACCGGCGAAAAGGTGGAGGCGGACAACACCCCCGATCAGGGCGGCACCACCCATCTGGCCGTCATGGATAAGTTCGGCAACGTAGTCTCCACCACCAATACCAACGGCATCAACTTCGGTTCCGCCGTGGCGGTGCCCGGCACGGGCTTCGTGTTCAGCGCCCATCTGGGGAATCTGAACAACTCTCCCTCCGCCAAGGTCAACAAGGTCATGCCCTACATCCGGGTCAGGACCACCATCTGCCCCGCCATCGTGGCGGACGAGAACGGCGTGCCCTTCCTGGCCGTGGGTTCCCCGGGCAACTGGGCCCTGGTGCCTGCCGTGGCCATCACCATCTCCAACATGATCGACTATGATATGAACGTGGCCGAAGCCGTGAACGCGCCCCGGGCCTATCGGGACCAGAACAGCAAGGCCCTGACCATCGAGAACCGCTACAGCCAGGAGACACTGGACAAGCTCACCGAGCTGGGCTTCATACTCACCGATGAGGGCGAGCTGGCGGCCCACGTGGGCTGCGTGGCCGCCGTGTGCAAGGGCGAGGACGGCCGGTACTATGCCGCCGCCGACTACCGCCGGTTCTACGGTTCCGCGGCCTACTGATGTCAATGGACAGGGTCGGGGCGGCTTCGTCTGCCCCGGCTCAGGAGGTTTATGTCATGCGTGAAGAATACTTGTTGGCCCTCGTGATGCTGGGCGTGGCGGCGGTGTTCGAGATCGTCACCCGAAACAAGCCCAAGTGGTGGGCCCCGGCCCTGCTGCTGGCCGCCGTGGCGGGGAGCCTGGCGGCAGGCATGGGTCTGCGCTTTCGGGAGATCGTGGAGGGGCCCTTCGGGTTCCTGGATGCCCTGCTGCCCTGCGTGGTGGCCATGATCTTTTTGCGGACCCTGAAGGACAGCGGGGCCTGGGAGGAGCTTTTTGCCCGGCTCCAGGGAAAATCTCCCCTGCTGACCAGCTTCGGGATGCTCCTGTTTCTGGCCCTGCCCGGCATGCTCACCGGCTTTGCCACCGCCTCCGTTCTCATGAGCGCCCGGCCCGTCTATGACCTTCTGATGAAGAAGGGACAAAGCAAGGCGAAGGCCGTGGGGTTTATCGCGGTGGGCGCCTTTTTGGGCGTCATGCTGCCCCCCAACTGCGCCCCGGCCATCGTGGCCGCCAACGGCGCGGGCAGCGTGCTCCCCACCCCCTACGTGGGCTTCTTCCTGCCGCTGCTGGTGCTGGCTTTGCCCGCCTTTTTGCTCTTTGGCTGCATGAGTGCGCCTCTGTTCAAGGGGGAGGCCCCGGCGCCGGAAAAGAGGGGACTGCTGCCCCTCCTGCCGCTGCTGGCGACGCTGATATTGGTGCTGGTGGATGGCCTCCTGGGCTCCTATGTGTATGTGGGGGGCCAGGTGGTAATCTTCCTGGTGGGCCTCGTTCTGGCCCTTCTGTTGCCCGCCCGTAAGCGGGGAGCGAAGGATGTCCTCGACGCCCTCATAAACGGAGTCACCGACATCGCCGGGCCCGTGGCCGCGGTGTTCGCCTTGGGCTCCTTCATCGAAGTGAGCTCCATGAACGGCATCCGGGGCATCTTTTCCTACCGCATCCTGCCCTACGGTGTCAGCACCGTCATGCTGGTGCTCATGGCCCTGTCGGTGATCCTGGGCATCCTGCTGTCCGCGCCCCTGCCCGCCTTCTTCATCGCCTACGCCGTGTTCCCCATCGGGTGGCTGGCCAACACCGTTATCGTCACGGGCTGCGCCGCCGCCGTGGGCGTGGCGGGCCTCGTTGCCCTCCGTGGCGGCGCCTTCTCCCTGGTGAAGGAGGAGCTGGCCGTGGAGGATGTGTCCTATGGACAGGTGCTCAGGCAGCTGCTGCTTCCGGCGCTGCTGGTTCTCGCCATGGGGGTCGTCATGGTCCTCTTCGGGGACAAGATGACGGCGATCATACTGTAAGGAGGGAAAACCATGATATCCATCATCTATTACGCCGTGATCTCCCTGCTTGCCGTGGCGCTGCTGGTGAGCCTGCTGAAGAAGCGGTCCGTGCCGGAGCTCATTTCCCTGGCCGTGATCCTCGTGACCTTCGCCCTGCGGGCGCTGCACATCAAATGAGGAGGCGGCCATGAAGAAGCGCATGTATCTTTGGAAAAATCTTCTGGTGCTGGCCGTGGCCCTCGTCTTCGCCGTTTTTGCCGCAACAGACTTTCTTGCCATGCGGCAGCAGGAGCCGGTGGTGGCCAGCTCCGGCCTGACCCGCATCGCCAGGCTCTCCGAATATTGCGAAGCTTTGAGGGGCACCGTAGGCGACGAGGAAGTCTATATGTACGACTCCGGCGTGCCCGGGGGCACCTTCCTGGTGCTGGGCGGCACCCACCCCAACGAGAGCGCCGGCATGATGGCCGCCATCGCCATGGCGGAGAACATCCAGGTGACCCAGGGCCGGGTGTTCATCATGCCCTGGACCAACAAATCGGGCTTCACCCACACCTCCCCCCTGGACGGTATGCTGGATCGGTTCACCATCCCTCTGAAGGACGGCAGCACCCGAACCTTCCGGGTGGGGAACCGGCTCACCAACCCGGTGCACCAGTGGCCCGATCGGAACTTCTATGAGGGCACCTCCGGCCGGAAGCTGGTGGGCACCGAGACCGCGGAGATCCGCAACGTGAACCGGCTCTATCCCGGCAACGAAAACGGGGTGCTGACCGAGCAGGTCTGCGCCGGGATCAAGAACATGATCGTTCAGGAGAACATCTCCATCGTCATGGACATGCACGAGGGCTCTCCGGAGTTCTTCTATCTGGACACCACCATGGCTCATGAGCGGGCGCTGCCCGTGGCCTCCATGATGTCCATCGATATGAGCATGGACGGCCAGGACATGAAGGCGGAGCTTTCGGGCCAGACCTCCTACGGCCTGTCCCATCGAAGCCTGGGGGACAACACCGATGCCCTCATGACCTTGATGGAGACCTACAACCCCTCCATGGGGCCTCTCCACGGGAAGATGGACGACGACTTGATCGTCAACGGCAACGAGCCCAACTACTACCAGGCCCACCTGGACGGCTTCATCTACTATCGGGTGAAGCCCGACGGCATCCCCCTCATCGAGCGGATCGCCCGGCACATCCTGTGCATCACCCGCCTGAAGGACGCTTACAACATGTATTATCCCGACGCCCCCATCGAATTCACCTGCCTCGGCACCTATGAGGACATGGTGGCCCTGGGCTTGGAGGGAATATACAAGCCCGTGAAATAACGGACCGGATATCAGGAAAATAGAAACAGAAACAGGAGGAACGATTTATGAAAAAGACCTTGGCCATTTTGTTGGCTGCTCTGTTTGTGCTGTCCATGGCTGCCTGCGGCAGCAAAACCGCCGAGACCCCTGCCCCCACCGCGGCCCCCGCGGCGCCGGCAGCCACCGAAGCCCCTGCCGCCGCTCCCGCGGAGCAAAAGGCGGAGGGCTACACCTCCTCCCAGGGGACCGTGGACGGGTTCGACCCCAACTCCCAAACCGATTTTGAGCATAACACCAGCGAGGAGGTCCGTTCCTTCGACATCGGCACGGTGGACCCCGCCCTGTTCGAGACCCCCATCCTGGTCACCTCCTTCGGCCAGAGCGCCGATGCCTCCATGATGGAGGTCATGATGAAAAAGGCCGGCGTGAAGGAGTATGTCTTCAACGCCCAGGCTGACGGGGATATGGTGAAGAACTTCAAGACCGTCATCATCGTCTGCGGCGCCAGCTCCAAGGGACTGGGGGCTGCGGGCGTGTCCGAGAAGGACGAGACCGCCCGGGCGGAGAGGTTCATGGACGCCGTCAAGGCATCCAAGCCCGCCATCATCATGTGCCATCTGGGCGGCTCCATCCGCCGGGGCGTTCTGTCCGACACGTTCACCGACATGGTCATCGACATGGCCAACTACATGGTGGTGGTGGAGGACGCCAACTTCGACGGCAAGTTCTCCAACGCGGCCACCGAAAAGAACATTCCCCTCACCTTCCTCTATGCTATCGCGGACGGCGTGAAGGTGTTCTCCGCCCTCTTCGGCAAATAAATCCCTTCGGCCCGGAGCCGAAGCCCCTTCTTTGGACCCATGCCGTCGGGGTCGGGCTTGGCCCGGCCCCTGGCGGCGGAGGACACGGCATGAAACGAGTATCTATCTTGGGCCCGGCGCTGTTGCTGCTGCTGCTCGGCTGCGCCCAGCCTCCGGTCCCCCAGCAGGCGGCCGCCGCCGAAACATCCACGGTCGAGCCCACCGCCGCGCCCACGGCGGAACCCACCGCCGCGCCGGCGGAGGATGCCCCGGACACCGTCGTTATCGACGGGGAGGTCTTTGCCTACGACGGCTTTCGGATCGTGGAGCCGGAGGTCACCTTTGACATCTACGCCAAGACGGTGGGGGACTTCGTAGACGACTTTGACACGGTCTACGATGTGGATCGGGAAAGCTATCTGCTGACCCCCGGCACCGACACCGAGACCACGGTGGTGAAGATCACCGGCCGGGACCCGGGCCCCACAGTCTACGTGGCTGCGGGCATCCATGGGGACGAGCGGGCTGCCTGGTATGCCGGGCTCATGCTCCAAAACGCCACCATCAAGGCCGGGACCCTCTATGTGCTGGCCCCCGCCAACGCCCAGGGCGCTCGGCTCTATCGCCGGACCGTGGGCACCGAGGACGCCAACCGCTGCTTCCCCGGCAAAATCAACGGCACCGCCGCCCAGCAGATCTGCTACGCCATTTTCCACGATGTGGAGGATAAGCGGCCGGAGATCCTGCTGGATTTGCACGAGGCCATCGTGTACACCAGCGGCCGGGACTTTTTGGGCAGCTCCCTCATCTACTCCTCCCTGACGGGCATGGAGGACCTGTTCTTCGATCTGCTCTTTGCCACCCAGGAGGGGGAGGTGACCTCCCGGCCCTTCACCCACAACGGTCCCGGCCCCGCCGGCAGCATGAACCGGACGGTGACCGAGGAGCTGGGAGTGCCCACCATCACGGTGGAGACCTTCCGGGGCTTTCAGATGGAGCGGCGGGTGGCCGACCAGCTGAAGGTGGTGGCCTATGTCCTTCGTTACAAGGGCATGCTGTGAAAAAGACCTGCAAGGAGCCTCCTGTACGACCCGGTATGGGAGGTCTTTGCATCACGGGGAGCATCCGTGACGAAGGGCACCTCCTGTCTTTGATCCCCCCGCTCTTGAAAAGATCGGGGAAAGTGTTCTATACTGTAAAGCAGGTCCGCCCCCCAGCGGCCTTCGCCTTCGACGGGGTCGGGCGCTCAATGGCCCGGGGGAGGGGAAAGAGAAAGCCGAAAGGAAGTGAAGCAGCATGAACGAGAAGCGTATGCAGCAGTTTTTGAGCCGCTATGAGGAAGCGGGCACCCGGCGGGAGAAGACCATGGCCGTCTATAACGCCATGGCCGCAGCCATGCCCCAGGAACGGATGAAAGACTTTATCGGCGCCGGCGCGGACGCCTTTCTTTCCTTTGTGAAAACCATGCAGAACGAGGACAGCGATGCGGGCACCGCCGTGGCCCGTGAGAAGGACGCCCCCTGTCTCCGGTATCTGGCTGCCCTTGTGGAGAAGCTGAAAGCTCAAAGCTGATCCTTTGCGGATCGGGTCGCCAGCCCAGCGGAAAATGATTGACAAACAGGGTAACGATGCGCACAATCCGCCGCGAAGAACCTGGAGGGCTGAATTCAAAAACCCGGTCGGGAAGCCGACCGGGTTTCTCTTTTCAAAAAGGAGGGGCTTCCGTCCTTTTTTACCGATCCTTCAGGATGACAAAGGAGCAGGGACCCAGGGCGCCTTGGGCGAAGGCGCCGATCCGGAACAGGGGCTCCCCCGAGAGGGGCGTCTGCACCGGCTTGTCGGAGGGGTTCACCGCCAGGGTGAGGGCGCCCCGGCGATAGACGAGCAGGGGGTCGTTGGCCTGGGCGTGCACGAGGGCGAAGGGGGCGCTGGCCTGCAGGTCGGAAAACCGGTGCCGCAGGGACAGCACCGCTTTGCAGACGCTCAGCAGGGAGCCGGGGTCCTGCGCCTGGGCCTGCACGGTGGGGGCGTCGGCCGCCGGGTCCACGGGGAGATAGAGGTTTGCCGGGTCCGCGGCGGAGAAGCCCAGGTTCTTTCCGGGGGCCCACTGCATGGGCGTCCGGCTGCCGGTGCGGGTGTAGCCCCCCTCCTTGCTGGGCAGGTCAGCCAGATAGCGCATGCCGATCTCGTCCCCATAGTAGAGGAAGGGGACCCCGGGCAGGGTGAACAGAAGGGCGCAGGCCAGCTTTTGCCGGGCCTCGGTGAGATAGTGGCGGATGCGGGGGGTGTCGTGGTTGCCGGTGATGAAGCTGATGTGGCCAAAGCCCCGGCTGGCCTCATATCGGGCCAGATAGTCCGTCACGAAGGGCAGGGGGTCGTTCCCCCTGAGATAGGCGTCCGCCGACCGGAGCAGCCGGTTGTAGCCGTTGCCCTCGTGGTCCAGATAGAAATCCATGTCGAAATCCGCCAGGCACAGCGCCTGCTTTGGCCAGCCCCACTCCGCCACGAAGGCGGCCTGGGGGAATTCCTGCCGCAGCCGGTTCAGCAGCCCCTTCCACAGGGCGCAGGTGAAGCTCTTGCTGTCGTCGTCCCCCTTCACCAGGGAGTTGGCCATGTCCACCCGAAACCCGTCGCAGCCGTGGCCGAGCCAAAAGCGCATCACATCCGCCATGGCGTTGCGGGTGGCCCGGGCGGCGGGGCCGTCCACCGGGGTTTGCCAGCTCTCCGTCACCTTGGCCCAGCCATAGTTCAGGGCGGGCTGGCACTTGAAGAAGTTCAGCATATAGGTGCCGTTGCGCGGGGTCTCGCCGCCGATGTAGGGATGGCCCGGCGTGCCCTTGATCCAGAAGTCGGTCCAGATATACCGGTCGGAGAATTCGTTCCGTTCCGCCTGGCCGCTCTGCAAAAACCAGGGGTGCTCCTCGGAGGTGTGGCCGGGGACCAGGTCCAGCAGAACCCGGATGCCCAGGGCGTGGGCCTCCTGAAAGAGGGCGTACAGGTCCTCGTTGGTGCCATAGCGGGGCGCCACCAGCTCATAGTCCCGCACATCGTAGCCCCCGTCCCTGAAGGGGGAATCGAAGCAGGGGTTCAGCCACAGGGCGTTGCAGCCCAGCTCCTTCACATAGGGCAGCTTCTGGCGGATGCCGTCGATGTCGCCGATGCCGTCGCCGTTGCTGTCATAGAAGGAGGCGGGATAGATCTCATAGAAAACGGCGTCCTCCAGCCACTGGGGTCGGTTCATGGGGGTGCTCTCCTTTCAAAAAAGCCTTATTTGCCACGAAAAGCGGAACGGATGGCGTCCCGGGGACAGGCGTCCCGACAGCGGCCGCAGCGGATGCACTCGGGGCTGTTGGGGGTTTGGACCGGGTCCACCGCCATGGGGCAGACGTCCCGGCAGCGGCCGCAGCGGACGCACCTGTCCCGAGAGACCTGCATGCGGTAGAACCCCACCCCGTTGAACAGGCCATAGAAGGCGCCCAGGGGGCAGAGATAGCGGCAGAAGGGCCGCTCCACCAGCAGGGCCAGCAGCAGGATCAAAACCAGGATCCCCAGCTTCCCATAGAACAGGGGGCCCCGGAGGGAGGCATACTGGGGGTTCAGGCCGGTCAGGGGCAGCCCCGCCTCCAGCAGGCCCGCCGGGCAAAGGTATTTGCAAAAGACCGGCTCCGCCCGCAGCAGGGCCAAAACGATCAGCAGGGCCAGCAGGACAAATTTAAGACCGCGCAGCGGCCGGTCCAGCCGGCGGGGGACCTTCACCTTGGGCAGGGGGATTCGGGCGAGCAGATCCTGCAGCAGGCCGAAGGGGCACAAAAAGCCGCACACCAGCCGGCCCAGCAGGACGCCGAACAGCAGCATGGACCCCAGCACATAGGCGGGGAAGGAGCCCCGGCGGCCCAGGGCAGCCTGCAGCGACCCCAGGGGGCAGGCCCCCAGCGCCCCGGGGCAGGAATAGCAGTTGAGCCCCGGCACGCAGAGAAGCTTTGATTTTCCCTGAAAGATGACGCCGCTGAAGAACCCCGGGATATAGGCGTTTTGCCCGAGGGCGGCCAGGGCCTGGATGAGGGTGCGGCGGGTTTGTCGCCTCATGTGCCCAACCCCATGCATTCCAGGCAGATGTAAATGGCCTTGCGCAGGGTGGCCAGGGCCTGGCCCGTGGCCGCGCCGACGACGATCAGCCCTATGGCGAGCCCCAGCAGGGCCCATGCTGCCCGGCGACCCGGCTTCATTGTCCGTTGCTCAGCCGGTCCAGCCGGGCTTGGATCTGGCCCAGATAGGCGTCCGAAACGGAGCCGCCCCCCTGGGGCACGCCCAGCATCCAGTCGCCCACCTGGTTGCCCCGGCTGTCAAAGAAGACGGTGGTGGGGATGGCCGTGACCTTCCCGAGAAAGTTTTGGAACAGGCCGCTGGAGCTTTGGGCGTCCAGGCAGGGGAAGGTGCAGCCGTTCTCCGCCAGCAGGGCCTTGGCCTCCTTCAGATCCCGGGGATCGTCCATCGTGATGGACAAAAAGCCCACGGTCTCGGGGAGCCTGCCATAGAGCGATGCCAGCTCTCCCAGCTCGCTTTTGCAGGGGCCGCACCAGCTGGCCCACACGTTCACCATGGTCAGCTCAAATCGGCCGAAGTATTCCTCCGTCACCCTCTCCCCCTCCAAGGTCTCGGCGGAGAAGGTGAAGGCATAGGGGATCGGCTCCGCGGCAGCCTGAGGGGCAGTCTCCGCGAGGCCTGACGGCGGGGGCGTTTTTTCGGCTTCCCCGGAAACAGCCTGCGTGGGCGCCGGCGCATCGTCGGTGACGGTCTTTTGGCAGCCCGCCGCGCAGAGCAGCAGGGCCAGCAGGAGGGTGATGAGCTTTTTCATGTCGTTCCTTTCCGCGGGTCCGGGGCTGGTGCCCCGGAGGCTATCCCTATCATACCCGAAACCGGCCCGTCTATCAAGAGCGAATCGCGCGGGGTCCCGCCCGGATCGGCGGTTGACAAACGGAAAAAAGCGTGGTACTACATATAGATGTTCGGCAAATATCGTGGAATCATGCCGTCATTTCAGAAAAAAGGAAGAGTTGGGAATGAAGAGGCTCCTGAGCCTGACCATGGCGCTGTTGCTCCTGCTTACTTTGCATGTCTCCCCGGCGCGGGGAGAGGAGGGGGATCCGGCGTCGGACCCGCCCGCCGGGGAATCGGAGGGCCCATCGTCCGCCGAAACGGCGGAACCCGGATCCGAACCCGCCCTCCGGGATGCTCTCAGCTGGGAGAAATCCCTGGCCTATTGGGAACAGATCCGGGGGGATATCCCGCTGACGGGGGACATGGGGGCGGATGTTTTGACCATCGCCCGATCCCAGCTGGGCTATAGTGCCGACTGGCGGCGCTTTGAGGTGGACGCCTCCGGCAGGATACGCTATTCCACCCGCTACGGGGAATGGTTCGGCTGGACATTCAGCGAATGGTGCGACATGTTTGCCTCCTTCTGCGTCTATTACGCCGGAAAGACGGACTATCCCGCCGAGGTCAGCTGCATGCGCCATGTGTATGCGCTGAAGGAGGCCGGATACTGGCGGGAGTGGAACTGCTATATCCCCCAGGCGGGGGACCTGGTCTTTTTCTCGGAGAAGGAGGGCAGCCTGTTCCCCAACCATGTGGCCGTCATCGAGGAGGTCGTCCCCGGGGACGGCACCTCGCCCAGCCGGCTGATCACCATCGATGGGAACATGCCCAACTCCGACGGCCCCACCCGCTGCGTTTGCCGCATGACCCGTTCCGTGGAGGATGTGGTGGGATACGGCACCTATGCGCCGGGAAAGACCTATCCGGCGGGGGACACGGTCCGCTCCCAGGGCTGGCAGATCATCGGCCCGGATTCGGAGTATTTTGTGGACGCCCCCACGGAGGAGGCGCTCCGCTTCCTGGGGCTGATCGGGAGCCCCTATTATGCCTATTGGTTCCCCCAGGCGACGGAGGCAGCGGATGCCGCGGCGCAAGGGGCGGACGAATGAGGGCCGCTTTTCCCCGGGAGCAACCGGCGGTTGACAGATTGACGGGGAAAATTGGTGGCGGGCAACCGCTTCGTCCGGTAGGATAGACGCAAACAAAGGGGCCGCCCAAGGGGGGCTCCGGAAGGGGGAGCAACATGATTCTGGCAGACAAGATCATCGATTTGAGGAAGAAGGCGGGCTGGTCCCAGGAGGAGCTGGCGGAGAAGCTGGGCGTGAGCCGGCAGTCCGTGTCCAAGTGGGAGGGAGCCCAATCCATCCCCGACATGAACAGGATCCTGCAGCTTTCGGACCTCTTCGGCGTCAGCACGGACTATCTTTTGAAGGACAGCCTGGAGGCGCCGGAGCCCGGCCTCGCGGCGGAGGAGACGGAGGGAGAGGGGACCACCTTCGTGTCATGGGAGGAGGCCAACGCCTTTTTGGCCTATAAGGCCGAGAGCGCGCCCAGGATCGCCCTGGGGGTGCTGCTGTGCATCCTTTCGCCCGTGGTCCTGCTGCTTGTGAGCGGCGCCGCGTCCAGCGGACGGCTGGCCCTGACAGAGATGCAGGCGACCATGATCGGGCTCATGGTGCTGCTGCTCATGGTGGCGGGGGCGGTGCTGCTGTTTGTGCTGTCCGGCATGAGGGGGAGCAGGTTTGCATATCTGGAGAAGGACGCCCTGGACACGGCCTATGGCGTTTCCGGCATGGTCCGGGAGCGGATGCAGCGGGAAGAGGGGGACCACACCCGGCGGATCGCCATCGGCGTGGTTCTGTGCGTGCTGGCGGCGGTGCCCCTGTTCGCGCTGCTCCTGTGGCGGGGCGAGGATGAGCTCTATGGCGTTCTGGGCGTCAGCGCCGTCCTGGTTCTGGCGGCCGTCGGCATCCACGGCATCGTCCTGGCCAGCGTGCCCTGGGAGGGATATCAGATGCTCCTGGAGCAGGGGGACTATACCCGCGCCGCCAAGCGGAGCAACCGCAGGTACGGCGGCGTCTATTGGGGCATCGTCACCGCTGGATATCTGGCCGTCAGCTTCCTCACCCGCCGTTGGGACATGACCTGGGTCGTTTGGCCCGTGGCGGGCGTGCTCTATGGCGCGCTGATGGAGATCGTCAGGCTCCGGGAGAGATAAGCGGGATTTTATGGAAAGCCTGCGTTCTTTTTCCGGAAAGAAAAACCGAAAAGAACCATATGAAGGGGTTGTGGTTTGTCCGCGATCCCTTTTATCATGTGCCCTTTTCTTTTTGGGCGACTTTTTCTTTTGGCAGAAAAGAAAAAGGCGCAAAGAGCAAGCTCAATACGCCTCCTCCAGCGTGAAGCTGATGGGGCCCAGCCTGTCCATGTCCGGGGCAGGGGACCCGTCCAGCAGCAGGGTCCTCACCTCGATGGCGTGGCTGACGGGATCGAAGGTCAAAAGCCGAAAGGCATAGCTCTCCGCCCGCTGCATGTTCAGCATGAGGGCGTTCACGGTCCGCTCCGGCTGCCCGTCGCCGTCGTCGTCATAGGCAAAGACGCGGGTGTAGTAGTCGTCCATGTGCCCGCAGAGGACCAGCCGAATGGCGGGCCGGTCGGCGATCATCCGCTCCACGGACTGATAATAGCCGGTTTCGCTGAGCAAAAACCCGTGGATCACCAGGATGCAGGGCAGGCCGGGATGGGCCGCCAAAACGCCGTCCACCCATTTGAGGGCGTCCCGATCCTTCCAGGTGTCCCAGCCCATGCCCAGCAGCAGGATATCCTGCCCTCCGGCGGACAGGATCCGATAGAGCATCCTGCCCCCCCGGTAGCGCTGCCCGTCGGGATAGGCGTCCAAAAAGGGCTGCTTGAGATAGGCCGAAAAATCCTGGACCACGGTGCCGATGTCGTGGTTCCCCGCCACGGGGAAGAAGAACAGCGCCTCGTCCAGGGCCTCCAGGAAGGGGTTGAAATTCTCCCATTGCCAGGCCTTGAAGCCGTTGTCCACCAGATCCCCGGTGTGGATGACGCCCAGGATGTTTTCGCTCCCCCGATGAGCGTTGATCCAGTCCGCCAGGGGCGCAAAGAGCTCCGGGTGGGAATAGGCAAAGGTCTGGGTGTCGGGGACCCAAACCAGGGAAAAGGGCGTGGGCACCGGGGTGGGCGTGGGCGTGGGGGTGGGGGTCGGCGTG
>Ga0079305_1001099_pt1 | contig 41086 bp, 36 predicted proteins | sample LMS_cellobiose_e_FD_79183 | JGI IMG/M metagenome (GOLD analysis project Ga0079305, IMG submission 79183) | Rumen-fistulated moose microbial communities from Alaska, USA - LMS_cellobiose_enrichment | ecosystem: Host-associated > Mammals > Digestive system > Stomach > Rumen fluid ... | reverse complement strand
GCATCCTGATGACCAATGCCCCCTCCCCGTAACGCGGCGAATCCTACGCCCCGCGGGGCGTAGGATTCGGTTGGATTCTGATTCTGTTCTGCAAGCTCAACCCCAACTATTGACATTGAGCCGTTTTTTATGTCGATATGCTCGCCAATGCTTTCAATATGTCAAATCCAGCGACATGTGCGGTGGATTTGACACCCTGCAGGTCCTGCCGCCCGGAAAACCGCAGGTTTTTAGGCAGGGCCTGGAAGCGAAGCGAAGGCGGAGCCCAGTCTGTTAAAACCGAAGGTTTTAACAGACTGAATTCTCAGTAGATCAGATTCTTCTCCGTCTCGGGATCGAAGAAGTGCATGACCTTGCCCTCGAAGGTGATGTACACCTGGGCGCCGTTGACCAGGGACCTGCGCTGCTCCTGGGTCAGGTCGATGGTGGGCACGCGGACGATCCAGCGGGCCCCGTCCTTGGTGTACACATGCAGATGCAGCTCGCTGCCCATCATCTCGTTGACCTCCAGCCGGGCAGACATGGTGTTTTCGCCCCGCTCGAAGGCCAGCTTCATGTGCTCGGGCCGGACGCCCAGCAGCACCGGGCCGCCCTTGACATTCTTCTCGTTCAGCAGGCCCCCCTTCTCGCCGGTGACCTCGATCTTCGCGCCGCAGGGGGTGACGAAATAGCGGTTGCCCTCCCTGACCAGGTCGGTCTTGACGATGTTCATCTTGGGGGCGCCGATGAACTCCGCCACGAACAGGTTCGTGGGCATCTCGAACACCTCGGCGGGGGTGCCCACCTGCTGGATGAAGCCGTCCTTCATGATGACGATCCGATCGCCCAAGGTCATGGCCTCGGTCTGGTCGTGGGTCACGTAGATGAAGGTGGTGTTCAGCTTCTGCCGGAGCAGGATGATCTCGGCCCGCATCTGGTTGCGAAGCTTGGCGTCCAGGTTGGAAAGGGGCTCGTCCATGAGGAACACCTTGGAATCCCGGACCATGGCCCGGCCGATGGCCACACGCTGCCGCTGGCCGCCGGACAGGGCCCGGGGCTTGCGCATGAGATACTCGGTGATGCCCAGGATCTCCGCCGCGTTGGTGACCTTGGAATAGATCACATCCTCGGGCATCTTCTGGAGCCGGAGGGAGAAGGCGATGTTGTCATAGACGCTCATGTGGGGGTAGAGGGCGTAGTTCTGGAAGACCATGGCGATGTTCCGATCCTTGGGCTGCAGATCGTTGACCACCTCGCCGTCGATCTCCACGGTGCCGCCGCTGATCTCCTCCAGGCCCGCCACCATGCGCAGCGTGGTGGATTTGCCGCAGCCGGAGGGGCCGACGAACACCACGAACTCCTTGTCCTTGATGTCCAGATTGAAGTCGTGCACGGCGACCACGTTGTTATCATAGACCTTCTTTACGTTGGTCAGTTTTACACTTGCCATACTTTTTCTCCTTTTCTTCTCGCTTCTCGCTGTGGGGATCAACCCTTGACCGCGCCGCCGGTGACGCCTTCCACATAGTACTTCTGCAGGCACATGAACAGGATGACCACCGGGATGGCCACCACTACGCCGCCCGCGCAGAACATGGTGTAGTTTTCGGAGATGTTCGTGGTGGTGGACAGCCACTGCTGCAGACCCACGGCCACGTTCCATGCCTCCGGCGTGACGCCGGTCACGTACTTGGCGAAGACGAAATCGCCCCAGGGGCCCATGAACGCGGTGAGCACCGTGTAGATGACGATGGGCTTGGCCAGCGGCAATATGATCTTGTAGAGCACCTGGGCGCGGGTGGCGCCGTCGATGCGGGCCGCCTCATCCAGGGATTTGGGGATGGTGTCAAAGAAGCCCTTGGACACATAATACCCCATGCCGGAGGAGGCCACATAGACCAGGATCAGGCCGGGCATGGCGTTGGCGCCGGCCAGCCCCACATCCTTGAGCACCTGATAGAGGATGATCATGGTCAGCATGCCCGGGAACATGCCCAGGATCAGCATGAACTGCATCAAGGGCTTGCGCAGCTTGAAGCGGAACCGGGAAAGGGTGTAGGACATGCACAGCACGATGATGGTCTGGACCGCCGCCACCACCACGGCGATGATGAAGGTGTTGAGATACCACCGGGGGAAGTCGCCGGCGAAGAGCCGCCGATAGTTGTCCAGGCCGAACCGGATGGTCAACCCCTCCTTCAGCGCCGCGTCGGGGTTCTGGAACAGATACCTCGTCATGCCCGTGGGGTTGACGCGGAAGGACTGGACCACGATGCAGAAGAAGGGCGCCAGCCAGATGACGCTGATGATGACCAGCAGGACATAGATGACCGTGTTGCTGATCCGCGCCGTGGCCTTCAGGCCCATGTGCTGCTTGAGGGTGTCGGATGGGACCTCCTGGCCCTGCTTGCGCAGGCTCCGGGCCAGCAGCAGGGCGACGATGCCCAAAAACAGGCCCAGGATGCCCAGCATGGCGAAGATGGCGTTGTCCGTCATGTACTTGTGGGAGAAGCTCCACATCGGCACGAACCGATTGATAAACAGGAAGAGGCCGCCGGCCGTGACGACCAGGCCGATCACCAGCAGGATGAGCGCCGGAAGTTGATTCTTGTTTTTCATTGGAAGTCCTCCTCATTCTTCACCGAGGGCAGCAGGTTGTAGACGATCAGGGAGATGAAGGCCACCACGATGAACACCAATATGCCGATGACGGACGCCAGATAATACTGGGCGCCGTCCTCGCCGAAGCCCTTCTGGGTGATGTTGAACAGCCACGTGATGAGCAAGTCCGTGTCACCGGGGTTGCCCGCGCCGTTGGAGAGGTTCACATGGGGGCCGCCGCCGGTGAGCAGGTAGATCACATTGAAGTTGTTCATGTTGCCCGTGAAGCTGGTCAGCAGGTAGGGCCCGGTGATGAACAGCATATAGGGCAGGGTGATCTTGGAGAACTGCTTCCAGCCGCTGGCGCCGTCGATCTTGGCGGATTCATAGAGGTCCGCCGGGATGTTCATCAAGATGCCGGTGGCGATGAGCATCAGGTAGGGGATGCCGATCCAGATGTTGATGATGATGACCATGATCCGAGCCAGCGTGGGGTCGCCCCAAAAGTCGATGGCCGTGTGGGTGATCCCCAGGTCCATCAAAAAGCCGTTGAACAGGCCGTTCAGGGTGAACATCTTGCTCACATACAGCAGGGAGATGAACTGGGGGATGGCGATGGTCATGATGAGGACGGTCCGCCAGACCTTTTTGAAGCGGATGCCCTTTTTGTTGATGATCATAGCCACGCCGATGCCCAGGAAATAGTTGGTGAAGGTGGCGAAAAAGGCCCAGATCAGCGTCCAGAGCAGGATCTCCCCGAAGGTGGCCGAATAGTTGACGCCGCCCACATCCCAGGAGAACAGGGTCCGGAAGTTGTCCATGCCCACCCAGTGGAACAGGCCCGTTTCCCCGCCGTTGTGGCCGGAGCTGTAGTTGGTGAAGGCCACCAGGATCATGAAGACCAGGGGCAGCACCGTGAAGATCAAAATGCCCGTCAGGGGCAGGGCCAGCAGGGTTTTGTGGAACTGATCGTCCACCAGGGACCTGAGATCGTCCTTGCCGCTCTTGAGGGGCTTGCCGGACTTGAGGATGCCCTCGGCGATCTTGTTCTGCTTCACGTTCATGCGCCAGGTGTAGAGGAAGGCCACGATGAAGAAGATGGTCAGCACGCCGTAGAGCAGGATCTTGAAGGAGTTGTGGATCGTGGGATCGTCCGCATAGGTGACGGTTTTCACCACCTCGCGGAACCGGCCCGGCATAAACTCGATCCGCTCCGTCATCTGATAGGGGCCCTTGGTGCCCAGGGTGGGCAGCAGGGCCAGATATCCGCCGCCCATGAGGATCATATAGGCGATGAACACCCCTTCAAACAGCAAAAACAGCAGGCCGCGCAAAACCTGGCCCCGGGCGATGTTGCCAAAACCCATGAAAAGATAGGAAAGCTTGGTTTTCCAGTCGCCGTTGACGAAGGTCATGGCGATGTCCTTCGCCTCCCCCGCGACGGCCAGGCCCGCCTTTTTGAGGGCCTTGCCGATGCCCAAAAACAGGTTGCCGATGGCCACGGGGATGGCGGCGAAGAAGCTGAGGAAGCGATATTTGAACCGCTCCCATTTGGACAGCTTCAAATACTCCAGATCAGAATATTTCTTCATAAGTCCCCCTATAACGAAAAACTCGGTTGGAGCCCTTTTCCGGCTCCAACCGAGATCCGATGAAATCAGGTCCGATCAAAGCGGTTGCGCTTTTCTCTTGATCTGAGCTTCACTCGTCGGTCTTATTCAGCCGCCCCGTAGACCAGGGTGGCTTCGTTCAGGTTGAGGGTGATGACATAGGTGCCGTCGGCTTCGACTTTCACGTTGCCGCCGTCCTGAACGGCCGCACCGTCGGTCACGCCCATGTTGACCGCCCAGTCGGCGTTGGCCCGGCACTTGAACTCCTCGCCGGCCTTCAGCTCCAGGGCTGCGGACTGCCAGACGCCGGGCTCGACTTCGGTCATGGCGAAGTCCTCATCCCAGCTGCTGCCGCAGATGCCGCCGATCACGGTCCACACATCGGGCTCCTTCTCGGCGAAGGAGAGGACGGGGGCTTCGGGGTCGGTCAGATCCAGGGTGACGATATAGGTGCCGTCGGCCTCCACCTTCAGGTTGTCGCCGCCGGCCACGGTGGCGCCGTCGGTCACGCCGTAGTTCACATCCCAGGCGCCGTTGGCCCGGACCTTGAACTCGTCGCCGGCCTTCAGCTCCAGGGCCTCGGACTTCCAGACGCCGTCCTTCTCGGTCATGGGCAGATCGGTGTCCCAGTTGGTGCCGCAGAGGGCGCCGATGACGGCCCAGGTGTCGGCCGCGGCCTCACCCTCGGCGGGCTCCGCAGCGGGAGCGGCTTCGGGCAGGATGCCGTCCTGGTTGACGAACCGGAGCTCGGGGACATTGGTGTCGATGGTGATGGTGTAGATATCGTCCGCGGGGACCTTGGCGTTGTCCATGCCGCCGGCCACGGTGACGCCGTCCTTCATGCCATAGTTCTCATCCCAGCTGGCGCCCTTGCGGACCTTGAACTCCTCGCCGGCCTTCAGCTCCATGGGCTCGGACTGCCAGACGCCCGGCTCGATCTCGGTCATGGGGAAGTCCTTGTCCCAGTTGCTGCCCAGGATGTTGCCGATGACGGACCAGGCGGACTTCTCCTCCTCGGTCATGGTGAACAGGGCGGAGATCTTGTCGTAGTAGTTCTGCAGGGCCTGCTTGAGGCCGGCTTCGTCGGTGGCAGCCTTCACGTCATCGCCGATGACCTTGGCGATATCCCACCAGGCGCCGTGGATCTGGCCCTGGGGAATGGCATACTCGTTCTGCTTGATCAAAGCGGCCAGGCCCGGGTTGTTCTGGACCGCCTCGGACTTCTGGGCGTTCAGGTTGGAGGGGCCCCAGGACAGAGCGTCAAACCGCTCCATCTGGCGGGCTTCGTCGGTCAGATACTCGGCCAGCAGCTGGAGGGCCAGCAGCCGGAGGGAGTCGGACTGGGGCTTGACGCCCATGAGCTTGCAGCCGTTGAAGGAGCCCAGGTGATACTCCTTGCCGTCCACCTCGAAGGAGGGCAGGTCGGTGACGCCCATATGGTCGCCCAGGAGCTTCTGGATGGCTTCAAAGTTCCAGGTGCCGGTGACCACGATGGCCGCGTCGCTGGCAAACTCGTCGCCGGAGGAGGAGGACACGTGGAACTTGGAATCCACCAGCTTCTTCATGCCCTTGACGGCGATGAGACCCTTGTCGGAGTTGAAGTCGTCCGCCACGGAAATGAAGGCGCCGTCGTCATCGGTGGTCCAAACGGACTTGCAGCCGGTGGCGAAGAACCAGGAGGCGATGTACCAGGCGGAGGTGTTGGTCTCGAAGGCGAAATACTTCTGAGCCTTCTCGCAGTCCTCGATCAGCTTCTCCAGGGAGTCCACATCCTCATCGGGGATGACGGTCTTGTCATAGTACATGAAATAGCCGTTGTCGGAGGTCAGGGGGTAGGCATACATCTTGTCGCCGGCGGTGGCAGCGCCCACCACGACGGGATCGTTGGCTGCCTTGACCGCGGCGGCCGCCTCAGCGTCCAGCTCGGCCAGCGCGCCGCCCTGCACCAGGCGGGCGAACTGATCCTGGGCGAAGCAGTAGATGTCGGCGCCCACGGACACATCCACCAGCATCTGGTCGGCGGAGGTCGCCTCGGAGACGCCGTTGACGGTGGCGTTGAACTTGATGCCCAGCTCGTTGCTGTTGTTGAAGGCTTCGATCTGCTTCTTGGTCAGATCGACGGCGGCCTCGCCCACCCAGACGGTGATGTCATAGGTGCCGGCCAGAGGGCTGTCGGCGGTGGTGGAGCCGCCGGTGGACGGCTGCTCGGTGACAGTCGGCTCCGCCGTGGTGGTCGTGGTGGGCTTCGCCGTGCAGGCGGCCAGACCCAGGACCATGGCGAGAGCGAGAACGATAGCTAAGGTCTTTTTCATGCTCATTCCTCCTGTGATTGTGCATTTTTCATGCCGTACGTTTTTCATCCGGGAAAAACGGCGCCGTCAGAAACGCGCAGCTCCCCCCACGATGTAATTAAAACTTACACCTGTTTTATACAAAAGTCAATGTGCTTTTGACAAAATTGAAAATTTTTGAAGCAAAAAACGGCGGCGCAGGAGCGCCTCACGGCAGGGACAGAAGGGTTTGGGCCACCCGCACCGCGGCCCGGTCCGCCGAGCCGTTCCAGGCCCCCAGGTGCCGGGAGTCGGCGTTGAAAAAGAGAAAATAGGTCTCCCCGGGGACATAGGCCACGAAGGGGGTCGCCGTTTGGATCCCCGCCGCCTCGTCAAAGACGCAGACGCCGTAGACCTTCCCCTCCGAGGCATAGAGGGGCCGGTCGGAAAAGCCCGGATCCAGGGGCAAAAAGCCGGGCAGGAAGCCCTCCGCCTGTTTGGCGGAGACGATGAACAGGTCCCCCTTGAGGATGTCGGCGGGGGAAAAGAGATCGTCGGTGAACAGGCGGGTCTCCACAAAGCGGATGCCCTCGGGCAGCTCCGCCTCCAGGGCGGCGGACAGGCCCTCCCGGTCCATGGCCGGCACATCGGCGAAGAGGACGACCTTTTTCCCCGCGGGGGCGTCGGTGATCAGGGTGATGATCCAGGCCCAAAGGAAGAAGCTGACCGTGAGCCAGAGCAGATAGCGGTGCCAGTTTTTCAGGATGCCCCTCATGCCCCCTCCTCCTCAAAGGCCACGATGCAGTCGTACACCGTCTCCACCGTGCCCGTGAAGGCGTCCGGCAGCCGGGGGGCCTTTTGGGCGGACACGGTGAGCATGGTTTCGTGGAAATCCTCCCGCTGGCGGACCTTGCGGATGCCGACGCCCTTCTTCACCCGCCAGGTGCCCTCCAGCTTCTCGAACCGGCCGGCATACCGCTCCCGGGGGCCGGTGAGCATCAGCTCCACATGGCGGGCCTGGGCCTGGGCGGCCTCATAGGGGCCGTGGGAGAGGAAGATGACCACCCAGCCGGAGAGCGTCGAGGCGGCCACGGTCAGGGGGAAGGTGAGGCTTTTGTTCCGGCGGGTGGTGAAGCAGCAGAGCAGCACGCAGCAGAGCAGCCCCGCCCCGGCCACGGCCAGCATGGCGCGGCGGACCCGCCGCTGGGCGGCCAGGGCCTCCGTCAGCTCCTCCGGACGATAGAATGATTGCAGTTCCATACCGATATATATATCACAAAACCCGCCGGGTGAAAAGGCTCTGTCTTGACAAAAGCGGCCTGAGCAGGTAATTATATATACATCCCAGCACGAAAGGGGAACCACCATGGCAAAACGCATCTTCCTCCTTCTCTTGGCCGCGTCGCTGCTGCTCGTCGGCTGCGTTCGCGTGAAGCCCGCCGCCCAGGCCCCCGCCGCCACCGAGGCGCCCACGCCGGAGCCCACCCCGGAGCCCACGGAGGCGCCCGCCCGGGAGTTCGTCCTGGCCGATCCGCTGCTGGCCACGGACTATGCTGTGGAGGACAATGCCCGGGTGTTCTATGAGATCTTCGTGGGCGCCTTTTCCGATTCCAACGGGGACGGCGTCGGGGATCTGCGGGGCATCATCGACCGGTTCGACTATCTCAACGACGGGGACCCCAACTCCGGCAAGTCCCTGGGCGTGGAGGGCATCTGGCTCACCCCCGTCTTCTCCTCCCCCTCCTATCACAAATACGATGTGAGCGACTACTATACCATCGACCCCGCCTTCGGCACCCAGGCGGATCTGGACGAGCTCATCGCCCTCTGCCACAGCCGGGGCGTGAAGCTGATTTTGGACCTGGTCATCAACCACACCGCCCGCAGCTGCGCCTGGTTCGGCGAGTTCACCAAGGCCCATCGGCAGAACGACACCTCGAACCCCTATTACGACTTCTATACCTATTATACCAAGGGGGAGAAGGCGCCGGCGGGCCGGGCCTTTGCGCCCCTCAGCGGCACGGACATCTATTATGAGTGCAACTTCTACGACGGCATGCCGGAGCTGAACTTCGACAACCCCGCCGTGCGGGAGGAGGTGCTGAAGATCTCCCGGTACTATCTGGACCGGGGCGTCGACGGCTTCCGCTTCGACGCCGCCAAGTATGTCTATTTCGGCGACCACCCCCGGAGCGTGGCCTTTTGGAAAGAGTATCTGACCGCCCTGCGCAGCGAGTATCCGGGCCTGTACACCGTGGCGGAGGTGTGGGACGGGGACGGGATCACCGACCTTTACTATCCCGCCACCAACTGCTTCAACTTCACCGTGGCCCAGGTCAGCGGCCTCATGGCCGAGACCGCCAAGCAGGGCAACGCCGGGAAGATGGCCCAATATGTGGAGAAATACCTGGCCTCCATCCGCAGCGCCAACCCGGACGCCATGTTCGTCCCCTTCCTCTCCAACCACGACATGGACCGGATCGTGGGCTCGCTGACCGCGGAGTCCGGCAACATGCAGATGGCCGCCAACCTCTATATCCTGGGCCCCGGCTCCCCCTTCATCTACTATGGGGAGGAGCTGGGCATGCGGGGCTCCCGGGGCAGCGCCAACACCGACGCCAACAGGCGGCTGGCCATGGTCTGGGGGGACGGCGACACCGTCAAGGACCCGGAGGGCACCACCTACAGCCGAGACAACCAGATCAAGAGCGGGGCCGTGGCCCAGCTGCAGGACGAGGGCAGCCTCTACAATTATTATAAGAAGCTGATCATGATCCGCAAGGCGAACCCGGCCATCGCCCGGGGCGAGTACAGGAGCGTGGCCTTCACCGGCTCCAAGGTGGGCGGGTTCACCGCCACGCTGGACGGGACAACGGTGCTGGTGCTCCACAACCCCAGCCGAAACACCCAGACCATCGACCTTGCCCCCATCGGCGACTTCTCCACCCTGCGGGCCGTCATCGGCATGCACGGCGCCACCCTCACCGGGACCAGCCTTCAGATCGAGGGCCAGACCAGCGTTGTTTTGGGAAAATAGGAACAGATTGGAAGCATCCGCCCTTTTCTTGAAAGAAAAGGGCGGCCCAAAAGAACTTTAAGGATACTCTATTGCTTGGGCAGCATACCATATTCCCCCTTAAGCTTTTCTTTTTCCGCCGATTTTTCTTTTCACCGAAAAGAAAAAGCGGCAAAATCAATGATTCCCTTGAGAGGTACTTCCATGGAAAAAAGATACGATGTGATCATTGTGGGCGGCGGCCCGGGCGGCATCTATTCCGCCTATGAGCTCAAGAAGCTGGCCCCCGAAAAGCGGGTGGCCGTGTTCGAGGCGGGGCACCCCCTGGAGAAGCGGCGCTGCCCCATCGACGGGGAAAAGATCAAGAGCTGCGTCAAGTGCAAAACCTGCTCCATCATGAGCGGCTTCGGCGGCGCGGGCGCCTTCTCCGACGGCAAATACAACATCACCAACGACTTTGGCGGCACCCTTTTCGAGCACATCGGCAAGCGGCAGGCCCTGGAGCTCATGAAGTATGTGGACGAGGTGAACATGGCCTTCGGCGGCGCGGGCACCAAGCTCTATTCCACCGCCGGCACCCGCTTCAAGAAGCTGTGCATCGAAAACAAGCTGAATCTGCTGGACGCCTCGGTCCGGCACCTGGGCACGGACATCAACTATGTGGTGCTGGAAAACCTGTTCGCCCACCTGAAGGACACGGTGGACTTCTTCTTCGACACGCCGGTTTTGGATGTGGCCGTGGAGGAGGCGGGCTACGCCGTCCGCACGGACCGGGGCGACTTTGCCTGCGACCGGCTCATCGTCTCCGTGGGCCGCAGCGGCAGCAAGTGGATGGAGGGCATCTGCAAGCGCCTCTGCATCCCCACCCGCAGCAACCGGGTGGATTTGGGCGTCCGGGTGGAGCTGCCGGCGGTGGTCTTTTCCCATCTCACCGACGAGCTCTATGAGAGCAAGATCGTCTACCGGACGGAGAAGTTCGAGGACAACGTGCGCACCTTCTGCATGAACCCCAACGGCATCGTGGTCACGGAGAACACCAACGGCATCGTCACCGTCAACGGCCACAGCTACGAGCGGGAGGACATGCACACGGAGAACACCAACTTCGCCCTGCTGGTGTCGAAGCACTTCACCGAGCCCTTCAACGACAGCAACCTCTATGGCGAGAGCATCGCCCGCCTCTCCAACATGCTGGCCGGCGGCGTCATGGTCCAGCGGTTCGGCGACCTGGTCCGGGGCCGCCGAAGCACCGTGAAGCGGATCGAAAAGGGGCTGGTCACCCCCACGCTGGCCGCCACGCCGGGGGACCTTTCCCTGGTGCTGCCCAAGCGGATTTTGGACGGGATCATCGAGATGATCTACGCCCTGGACAAGATCGCCCCGGGCACCGCCAACGACGACACCCTCCTTTACGGCGTGGAGGTGAAGTTCTACAACATGGAGGTCTCCCTGGACGAGAACCTGATGACCCGCTACCCGGGCCTGTATATCATCGGCGACGGCAGCGGCATCACCCACTCCCTCTCCCACGCCTCCGCCTCCGGCGTCTTTGTGGCCCGCAGGATCGCGGAGGGGGCGTAAGGGGACGATTTTTGCCGCTTTTTCTTTTCAGTGAAAAGGAAAAAGCGGCGCAAAAAGAAAAGCACAAGGGGTTTTAAGGGGAATCTCTCCTGCGGTCGTCATCCTAAGCGAAGCGACTACGACTGCTCCCCCTCGTGTCATCCTGACCGAAGCGACTGTGACTGCTCCCCCTCGTGTCATCCTGACCGAGGAAGCGATAGCGACCGAGTGGAAGGATCTCTGAACGCAAAAGCTTATACGAGAAGAAAGCAACTCGCTTCAACCTGCACCGTTCAGAGATCCCTCCGCTCGGTCGCTCAACTGCCTGAGTTTGCATGTTTTTTTTGTTTTCGCTTCCTCGGTCGGGATGACAATGTTATTTCCTATAAAAATTTCGATAGCCGCCCCACGTGCGGAAGCGGCTATCATTTTTGCTTATCGTTGGGCGTTTCTTAGTGAGACGGCCCCTTAGTTTCGTTTTGGATCGTCCGTCTGGCAAAGAAGATAGTCTATGCTGACATGATAAAAATTCGCAAGGGCGACCAATATTTCGTCTGTGAGGGGCTGGGTGCCGGTCTCGATGTAGCTGTATTTGCGCTGGGTGATGCCGATGCAGTCGGCCAACCGCTGCTGCGTCAGGTCATGATCTTCTCTTAGGTCCTTGATCCGGTTTTTCATCCATGGTCTCCCCTGTTGCCTATAATAGGTTAGACGGATATTATCTATTGACTTTTAGATAAATATTATCTAAACTTAAAGGGAAATGACTGCTTTTGCCGATCACGGCAAATTCAAAAAACGCAGCCAAAGAGAAGGGGACGAATGTATGGAAGAGAAAGTCATCATCAAGAGTCAGCCGGCGGGTACTGTAGTAAAGGCGATCACCCTGTTTTTGGTCGCGCTTACGATCTTATCCTTTGTCCTTGCGTTTATCGCAGCGCCCTCCCTCCGTGACAAAGCGGAAGCGTTTTACGATCAGCATTATACTCCGGGAAAGCTCTACTGGGACCCGAACCGGAGAATGTGGGATAACGCAGAAAATGAGAAGAAATACGACGCTATGTGGGATCGAATATACGCTTGTTATCGCTTTGAGTTTGTCCTCTATGGTAGCGCACCCCTGATGGTCATTTTTTTGATCCTGTATCTATATGCTTCCAAAATGGAAGTCACCGTGACCGACAAGCGGGTGTTCGGAAAGAGCGGCTTTGGCAAGCGGGTCGATCTGCCTTTGGACAGCATTTCCGCCGTAGGCACCGGCGCCTTCAACGGGCTTGCGGTCGCCACCTCCTCCGGAAAGATAAAATTCATGGGGATCAAAAACCGGGACGAGATCCACGAGGTCATCGGTGATCTGCTGCTGGAGCGCCAGAATAAGCCCTCAGCAGCGCCCACCACCATCAAACAGGAGGTGCAGCAGAGCAGCGCCGATGAGTTGAAGAAATTCAGGGAGCTCCTGGACAGCGGCATCATCACGCAGGAGGAATTTGACGCCAAGAAAAAGCAGCTCCTTGGCCTATAGCGATGACCGGATAACAGGATGATATCATGAATGGACTGCGATCCCGTTATCCTTCCTGTGCTTCTCTTTTTCGGTCCCTTTTTCCTCTTCACCGAAGAGAAAAAGGGACAAAAACAAAGCGAAAAAGTATATTCTTCCCCTCGCGTTGACAGGCACGCGGGGGGATTGTTACTATAGGGATGGTCCGATGCTGTCCGCCAGCCGGGGCCCTCCCGGTGACCGGGGTATCTCTAAATCAAATCGAATTGGAGGCACAACAGTATGGAATATCCCCTGAACGTACCCGCCCCCCGCTCCTTTGCCTATGTGAAGCGGAACATCCCCCAGGTCACCGTGGAACAGCGGGAACGGGCCCTGAAAAGCACCCACTACAACGAGTTCGCCTTCCCGGCGGGCATGCTCACCGTGGACATGCTCTCCGACTCCGGCACCACCGCCATGACCGACCTGCAGTGGAGCGCCCTCATGCTGGGCGACGAGAGCTACGGCCGGAACAAGGGCTACTATGTTTTGCTGGACGCCATGCGGGATGTGTTCGAGCGGGGCGACGATCAGAAGCGCACCCTGGATCTGGTCCGCACGGGCTGCGAGGACATCGAAAAGCTCATGGACGAGCTGTATCTGTGCGAATATGAGGGCGGCCTCTTCAACGGCGGCGCGGCCCAGATGGAGCGGCCCAACACCTTTTTGGTGCCCCAGGGCCGGTGCGCGGAGAGTTTGCTCTTCTCCATCGTCTCCAAGATCCTGAACGACCGGCACCCGGGCAAGAGCTTCACCATCCCCAGCAACGGCCACTTCGACACCACCGAGGGCAACATCAAGCAGATGGGCTCCATCCCCCGGAACCTGTACGACAAGGACCTGCTGTGGGAGGTGCCCGAGGGCGGCACCTATGAAAAGAACCCCTTCAAGGGGAACATGGACCTTGAAAAGCTCCGGCAGATGATCGACGAGCTGGGGCCGGAGAACATCCCCATGGTCTACACCACCATCACCAACAACACCGTCTGCGGCCAGCCCGTGTCCATGGCCAACATCCGCGCCGTGGCCGAGATCGCTCACAAATACGAGATCCCCTATATGCTGGACGCGGCCCGCTGGGCGGAGAACTGCTACTTTATCAAGATGAACGAGCCCGGCTATGCCGACAAATCCATCTTCGAGATCGCCAAGGAGCTCTTCTCCTACTGCGACGGGTTCACCGCGTCGCTGAAGAAGGACGGCCACGCCAACATGGGCGGCGTCTGCGCCTTCCGGGATCGGGGCTATTTCTGGAAGAGGTTCTCCGACTTCAACGCCGACGGCTCCGTGAAGACGGATGTGGGCATCCTGCTGAAGGTGAAGCAGATCTCCTCCTATGGCAACGACTCCTACGGCGGCATGTCCGGCCGGGACATCATGGCCCTGGCGGCGGGACTCTACGAATGCGGGCGCTTCGAGTATCTGGACGAGCGGGTGAAGCAGTGCGAATATCTGGCCCAGGGCTTCTACAGGGCGGGGCTGCCCGTGGTGCTGCCCGCCGGCGGCCACGGGGTCTATCTCAACATGGACAAATTCTTCGACGGCAAGCGGGGCCACGACAGCTTCGCCGGGGAGGGCTTCTCCCTGGAGCTCATCCGCCGCTACGGCATCCGGGTCTCGGAGCTGGGGGACTATTCCATGGAGTATGACCTCAAGACCCCCGAGCAGCAGGCGGAGGTGTGCAACGTGGTCCGCTTCGCCGTGAACCGGAGCCAGCTCTCCCGGGAGCATCTGGACTATGTGATCGCCGCCGTGACGGCCCTCTATCAGGACCGGGATTCCATCCCCAACATGCGCATCACCATGGGCCACAACCTGCCCATGCGCCACTTCCACGCCTTCCTGGAGCCGTATTACGTGTAAGGGACGGGTTTGGTGCCGCCGGAAAAAGCGGCGAAAAAGAGAACCCTGAGGAGGCTAAAGGGGTCACGATCCTTGCGGACAGTGACCCCTTGCGCTATATGGTATGCTTTAGCCCGAAACCTCCGGCGCGTCGAACGCCACGGCGCGGAACCCGGAGTTTTTTTGACAAACCGGCTTCATCGGGGGGACATACGCCCACCCCCCGCATCATAATTATTTCAAGAATCTGAATTTTTATGTTGCAATTTGGCACGGGGGGTGCTACAATAAAGTATACGAAAATTGAATGATTTATTTGTGAGGAAAGATGATCTGTAAGGGTTTCTGGCATTTCACATGGAACGGATAACGGAACCATATGTTCTGGAAGGAGCGTATGGCTTTTTTATTTCTCGGGCTGTTATTTGCTCCCCCTTGGAGTGAGTAATATAGAAAAAAAAGGAGGTCAAAAGGTAAATGGCAAAGTACATCATGGCTCTGGACGCAGGTACCACCAGCAACCGTTGTATCCTGTTCAACGAGAAGGGTGAGATCTGCAGCGTTGCGCAGAAGGAATTCACGCAGATCTATCCCCAACCCGGCTGGGTCGAGCACAACGCCAACGAGATCTGGGACACCCAGCTGCATGTCTGCCGGCAGGCGATGGAGAACATCGGCGCAAAGGCCACGGATATCGCCGCCATCGGCATCACCAACCAGCGTGAAACCACCATCATCTGGGACAAGAAGACCGGCGAACCCGTCTACAACGCCATCGTTTGGCAGTGCCGCAGGACCGCTCCCATGAAGGAGGAGCTGCTTGCGATCTATCCCGAGCTGGAGAAGGAAGCCTACGAGAAGACCGGTCTGGTGTTCGACCCCTACTTCTCCTGCACAAAGGCCCGCTGGATCCTGAACAACGTGCCCGGCGTCCGCGCCCGCGCAGAGGCCGGCAACCTGGCCTTCGGCACCGTCGACAGCTGGCTGATCTTCAAGCTGACGAAGGGCCGCGTCCATGCGACGGACTATTCCAACGCCTCCAGAACGCAGCTGTTCAACATCAACACCTGCAAGTGGGACGAGGATCTCTGCCGCAAGTTCAGCATTCCCATGAGCATGCTCCCCGAAGCGAAGCCCTCCAGCGGCCTCTTCGGCGAGACCGACCCCGAGTGGTTCGGCGGCTCCATCAAGATCACCGGCGACGCCGGCGACCAGCAGGCGGCCCTCTTCGGCCAGACCTGCTTCGAGCCCGGCATGGCCAAGAACACCTATGGCACCGGCTGCTTCATGCTGATGAACATCGGCGAGAAGCCCATCTATCCCAACAACGGTCTGCTGACCACCATCGCCTGGGGTCTGGACGGCAAGGTGGAGTATGCCCTTGAGGGCTCCGTCTTCGTGGCCGGCGCCGCCATCCAGTGGCTCCGCGACGAGATCAAGCTGGTGGACGCCTCCCCCGATTCCGAATACTATGCCACCAAGGTCAAGGACACCAACGGCTGCTATGTAGTCCCCGCCTTCACGGGTCTGGGCGCTCCCTATTGGGATCCCTATGCCCGCGGCGCCATCACCGGCCTCACCCGCGGCGTCAACAAGGCCCATATCATCCGCGCCACCCTGGAGTCCCTGGCCTTCCAGACCAACGATGTGTTGGCGGCCATGGAAGAAGGCTCCGGCGTGAAGCTGAACGCCCTGAAGGTGGACGGCGGCGCCTGCAAGAACAACTTCCTCATGCAGTTCCAGTCTGACATCATCAACGCGCCGGTCCATCGCCCGGTTTGCGTCGAGACCACCGCCATGGGCGCCAGCTATCTGGCCGGCCTCGCCGTTGGCTACTGGACCAGCAAGGACGATGTCATCAAGAACTGGGCCATCGACCGCGAGTTCGTTCCCGAGATGGACGATGCGACCCGCGCTAAGGAGGTCAAGGGCTGGAAGAAGGCCGTGGAGAGCACCTTCGGCTGGGCCAAGGAATAAGGGCCCTCGGCCTGTGATCGGGCTCAGGGTTTGAGCCCCCGCCCCGGCCGGTTGCCGGGCCCCATCCCCTGGATCATCGCCTGTCCCGCCGCGGGGGAAAGCGCGGCGGGGCGGGATGATAAAAAATAAATAAAGAAAGAGGTATTGTCATGTTTCCGAAAATTCTGGCTGAGTTCCTCGGCACCGCGATGCTGATCCTCCTGGGCGACGGCGTTGTTGCCAACGTTTCTCTGAACAAGTCCGGCATGAAGGGCGGCGGTCCCGTCCAGATCACCCTGGCCTGGGGCCTTGCGGTTTTGATGCCCGTCATCTGCTACGGCGCCATCTCCGGTGCCCACTTCAACCCCGCTGTGTCCATCGGCCTTGCCATCGCCGGCAAGTTTGAGTGGGCTCTGGTGGTGCCCTACATCATCGCTCAGGTCCTGGGCGGCTGCTTCGGCGGCATCATCGTCTACTTCTTCTTCAAGCAGCAGTTTGACGCCACCCAGGATCCGGCCACCAAGCTGGGCGTGTTCTCCACCGCTCCCTCCGTCCGCAACACCATGAACAACCTGTTCTGCGAGTGCGTCGGCACCTTCGTGCTGGTGTTCGTCATCCTCATGAACCGTGACAGCGGCGCCGCCACCTCCGGTGTGGCCAGCCTCTTCACCTTCGGTCTGATCGTCTCCATCGGCATGTCCCTGGGCGGCACCACCGGCTACGCCATCAACCCCGCCCGTGACGCCGGTCCCCGTATCGCCCACATGATCGTCCTGCCCAAGGACGACCACAACTGGGGCTATGGCTGGATCCCCGTGATCGGCCCCCTCTGCGGCGGCGTTCTGGCTGCGATCCTCTACCTGATCCTGAAGACCCCCCTTTCTCTGTAAGGACAGCGTAGACTGCTAACAATCCAGAATGGGGCCGTCTTATGGCAGGGCTTGCGTCCCCATAAGGCGGCCCCTTTCCCTGCAAGATCGAACGAGAGGTGAACGCGATGTATGATGTGATCATCATCGGCGGCGGCGTGGTGGGCTGTGCCATCGCCCGGGAGCTGTCCCGGTTCAGGGCCAAAACGCTGCTGCTGGAAAAGACCAACGATATCTGCAACGGCCAGAGCAAGGCCAACACCGCCATCATCCACGGCGGATATGACTGCAAGCCCAACACCCTGAAGGCCAAGTTCAACGTGCTGGGCAACGCCATGTTTGACAGGATCCACGAGGAGCTGGAGGTTCCCGTGCAGTGGAACACCTCGCTGGTGGTCTCCTTCAGCAAGGAGGATCATCCGGCGCTCGAAAAGCTTCTGAACCAGGGCATCCAAAACGGCTGCCGGGGGGAGCTGAGGATCATCGGCGAGGAGGAGCTTCGCCGTCGGGAGCCCAACGTGGGCAGCACGGCCTGCGAAGCCCTTTTGGTGGGGTCCGGCGGCATCGTCTGCCCCTATGAATTGACCCAGGCCTTCGCGGAGAACGCCGCCATGAACGGCGCCGAGTTTTTGCGCAACGCCAAGGTCACCAACCTCAAAAAGCTCCCCAACGGCCACTGGCAGGTGGTCTCCACCGTGGGGACCTTCGAGACCCGGGCCGTTGTGAACGCCGCCGGCGTCTATTCCGATGTGTTCAACAACATGGTCTCCGAGGACAAGGTGCACATCCGGCCCCGCCGCGGCGAATATTATATCGTAGACAAAAAGTATCGCAACGTGTTCCATGCGGCCATGTTCCAGCTGCCCACCAAGATGGGCAAGGGCATTCTGGTGGCCCCCACGGTGGACGGCACCGTGCTCATCGGGCCCACCGCAGAGGACATCGACGATAAGGAAGATAAGCGGACCACGGCCTTCGGCCTGGCCAAAACACTGCGGGAAGCCGCCCGCACCTGGGAGCAGATCCCCACCCGTGCCTTCATCACCACCTTCTCCGGCCTGCGCGCCACCGGCGACAAGGGCGACTTCGTCCTGGGCGAGCCTGCGGACGCGCCCCTGTTCTTCAACTGCTGCGCCGTGGAGTCTCCGGGCCTGACCTCCTCCCCCGCCATCGCCAAGTGGATGTCCGAGGAGATCGCCGGCAAGCTGGATCTGAAGGAGAACCCCGATTTCAACCCCATCCGCAAGGCCATTCCCAAGTTCCGGGAGATGACCGCCCAGGAGCGGGCGGCCGCCATCGCGGCCAACCCCGATTACGGCAAGGTGGTCTGCCGCTGCGAGACCGTCACCGAGGCGGAGATCCGGGAAGCCATCCGCCGCCCCGTGGGCGCGCTGGACATCGACGGCATCAAGCGCCGCACCCGGGCCGGCATGGGCCGGTGCCAGGCGGGCTTCTGCACGCCCAGGACCGTGGAGATCCTGGCCGAGGAGCTGGGCATCTCGCCCCTCGAAGTGACCAAGTTCGGCGGCAACTCCAGACTCCTGGAGGGATATCTCTTTGAGGAGGGCAAGAACCATGCGTAAAACGGATATCCTCATCATCGGCGGTGGCCCGGCGGGCCTGGCCGCGGCGGTGGGCGCCTACGAAGCCGGCGCCCGCGACATCCTGATCCTGGACCGCGAGGAGCGGCTGGGCGGCATCCTGAAGCAGTGCATCCACAACGGCTTCGGCCTGCACACCTTCAAGGAGGAGCTGACGGGCCCCGAATATGCCCAGCGGTTCATCGAGAAGGTTTTGGAATACAAGATCCCCTATCAGACCGAGACCATGGTCATCGATGTGTCCCCCGAAAAGGTGGTCACCTGCGTGTCAAGGAAAAACGGTCTGGAGCGGATCGAGGCCAAGTCCGTGATCCTGTGCATGGGCTGCCGGGAGCGGCCCCGGGGCTCCCTGGGGACCCCCGGCGAGCGGTGCCCCGGCATCTTCACCGCCGGCACGGCCCAGAAGTTCACCAACCTGGAGGGCCTCATGCCCGGCAAAGAGGTGGTCATCCTGGGCTCCGGCGACATCGGCCTCATCATGGCCCGCCGCATGACCTTCCTGGGAGCCAAGGTCCACGCCTGCGTGGAGCTGATGCCCTATTCAAGCGGCCTCAAGCGGAACATCGTTCAGTGCCTGGACGACTTCGGCATCCCCCTGCTGCTCAGCCACACCGTGGTGGACATCCACGGCAAGGAGCACCTCACCGGCGTCACCGTGGCGGAGGTGGGCGCCGATCTCAAGCCCATTCCCGGCACGGAGAAATACTTCCCCTGCGACACGCTGCTGCTGTCCGTGGGCCTGATCCCGGAGAACGAGCTTTCCGAGATGGCCGGCGTGAAGATCGCCCCCACCACCTCCGGCGCGGAGGTGGACGAGCAGCTGCAGACCTCCGTCCCCGGCATCTTCTCCGCGGGCAACGTGCTCCATGTCCACGATCTGGTGGACTTCGTCTCCGAGGAGGCCACGAAGGCCGGCGCCAACGCCTTCCGCTATGTGCAGAACGCCCTGCCCCAGAGCGGCCGGAAGGTGCCCGTGAAGATGGGCTTCGGCGTGGGCGGCATCGTGCCCCAGTTCGTGTCCGAGAATCCGGAGGACAAGGTCAGCTTCATGTTCCGGCCCCGGAACGTATATCGGAACGCCAAGGTGATCGTGGAGCTGGGCGGCGAGCAGATCTACGCCAAGAAATCCATGATCCTGGCGCCCGGCGAGATGGTCAACCTGAGCATCCCCGCCGACAAGCTCAAGGGGTTGGCGACAGCCGATTCCATTTTGGTAAGAATCGAGGTGCCTGAAGCATGAAGTACGAACTGACCTGCATCAACTGCCCCATGGGCTGCCGCATCACGGCGGACTATGACGGCAAGGAAGTCACCAACATCCAGGGCTACACCTGCGCCCGGGGCAAGGCCTATGCCCAGACGGAGATCACCGATCCCACCCGCATGGTCACCGCCCTGGTGGGCGTGGCAGGTTCCCATGTGCCCCTGTCCGTCAAGACCCAGACCCCCATCCGCAAGCCCCTGATCTTCGACGCCCTTGAGGAGATCCGCCAGACCGTGGTGAATCCCCCCGTGCGCATCGGGGATGTGGTGATCGCCAACGTGTGCGGCTCCGGCGTGAACGTTATCGCAACGGAAAACATCGACTAAAGACCCGGCCTCCCCAAATGTCCGGGGCAGCCGTTTCGGACATTTGGGCGGGCTTCACAGGAAAGGAAGTAAACATTCAATGTCCAGCAGAGTATATGACTGTCTCACGAAGATCGGCGAAATCATCGCCGAAAACAAGGATTTTCTGACGGACCTGGATCGGGAGATCGGCGACGCGGACCACGGCGTGAACATGGCCCGCGGCTTTCACGCCGTGGCGGAAAAGGTGCCCGCGGACACGGAGGACATCGGCGCCGCGCTGAAGAAGGCGGGCATGACCCTTCTGTCCACCGTGGGCGGCGCCTCCGGCCCCCTCTACGGCACGGCCTATATGGAGGCCGGCAAGGCGGTCGCCGGAAAGACGACCCTGGCCCCGGAGGATATGAGAACCATGCTGGAGGTGGCCATCGCGGGCATCCAGAAGCGGGGCCACGCCGTGAAGGGCGAAAAGACCATGCTGGACGCCCTGATCCCCGCCCACGACGCCTATTGCGCGGCCGTCGAGGCCGGCGCGGACACCGTCGCGGCCCTGGACAAGGCCTGCGCCGCCGCCCGGGAGGGCGTGGAGTACACCAAGACCATCCGGGCCACCAAGGGCCGGGCCAGCTATCTGGGCGACCGGAGCATCGGCCATCAGGACCCCGGCGCCACCTCCGCCACGCTGACGCTGGAGGCCATCCGGGACTTTTTGAAAGCATAGGAAGGGGAGGAAAGAGCCATGGTAGGATTGGTGATCGTGTCCCACAGCGCCAAGATCGCGGAAGGCGTGGTGGATTTGGCCTCGCAGATGGCCCCCGGGTTTGAGGGGATCATCGCTGCCGGCGGTTTGGAAACGGGGGAGATCGGCACCGACGCCACCCGGATCATGGCTGCCGTGGAAGCGGCCGACGCCGGAGACGGCGTAGCCATCCTCTGCGATTTGGGCAGCGCCATCATGAGCGCGGAAACGGCCATCGAGCTTTTGGAGGACTCCGGCATCGCGGTGAAGATCGCCGACGCGCCCCTCATCGAGGGGGCCATCGTGGCGGCGGTGGAGGCCTCTGCCGGAGAGGATCTGCCTGCGGTGATCCAGGCCGCCGAGGACGCCTGGCAAACCCGGAAACTGAGCTGAAAACAAAGAGCTGCCGGACTCTATCCGGCAAAATACAAAAAACAGGAGGTTCTGTCATGAAGAAGCTGATCAACGAGGTCGACAACATTGTCAATGAGATGCTGGACGGTATGGTTGCGGCCTATCCCCAGTATGTGCGGCGTCTTGAGGGCCTGGAGGTGCTGGTCCGGGCGGGCGGCTCCCAGGGCAAGGTGGCTCTGATCTCCGGCGGCGGCAGCGGCCACGAGCCCGCCCATGGCGGCTATGTGGGCAAGGGCATGCTGGACGGCGCGGTGGCCGGCGCGGTGTTCACCTCCCCCACCCCCGATCAGGTCTATGAGGCCATCAAGGCGGCCAACGGCGGCAAGGGCGTGCTGTTGGTCATCAAGAACTACACCGGCGACGTGATGAACTTTGAGATGGCGGCCGACATGGCGGCCGACGAGGGCATCGAAGTGGAGAAGGTGGTCGTGGCCGACGATGTGGCCGTGGAGAACAGCACCTGGACCACGGGCCGTCGCGGCATCGCGGGCACCATCTTTGTGCACAAGCTGGCCGGCGCCTGCGCCGAGGCCGGCGGCAGCCTCCAGGAGGTGAAGCGGGTGGCCGAGAAGGTCATCGCCAACGTGCGCTCCATGGGCATGGCGGTGGACGCCTGCACCGTGCCCGCCGTGGGCAAGCCCAGCTTCGAGCTCCAGGAGGATGAGATCGAGATCGGCATCGGCATCCACGGCGAGCCCGGCGTGAACCGGGAGAAGATCAGCCCCGTGAACGCCATCGCGGATAAGCTCTTGGACAAGATCCTGGCCGAGGGCATCTACAACGCCGGCGACGAGGTGGCTGTCATGGTCAACGGCATGGGCGGCACCCCCCTCATGGAGCTGTTCGTGGCCAACAAGCACGTGGCCGAGGTCCTGGCTGAGAAGAACATCAGGATCGCCAAGACCCTGGTGGGCAACTACATGACCTCCCTGGACATGGAGGGCTTCTCCATCACCCTGCTGAAGGTGGACGAGGAGCTCAAGGCCCTGCTGAACGCCCCCGCAGACACCCCCGCCTTCGTGCAGGCATAAGGGAAGGAACCCAAAAGAAGCGATGCCCCCGGGATGATCCGGGGGCATTTTCATATGGGCTTTTTTATGATGCGAGGTTATTCTTCATATCTTTCGATGGCTTTCAGCGCCACATCCAGGGCCCGGCCCTTGTGCTGGGCGGAGATGTTCAGCAGGTCCTCGTCGGTCACATCCTTATCCATGCCCGTGGCATAGCGGGCGATGATCCCGATGGAAGCATATTTGATACACACCTCCCGGCACAGCGGCGCTTCGGGCACCAGGGTGATCCCCAGGACCTGGGCGTCCAGGGCCCGGATCATGCGGGCCTCGGCGGCGGTCTCATAGCGGGGGCCGTCCAGGGCGGCATAGACGGTGCGGCCCTCATAGGGGATCTTCTCCTCCTCGATGACCCGCTCCAGCACATCGGTCATGCGGGCGTCGAACACATCGTCCATGCCCGCGTGGCGCACCAGTCGATGCTCCATGCGGAAGGAGCTCTCCCGCAGCTTGGTGAAGTCGATGAAGTCGGAGATCAGGCAGAAGCTTCCCACCCGGAAGGAATAATCGCAGGTGCCCATGACGGAGATGCTGATGATGTGGGTCACGCCGCACAGATACAGGGCGAAGATGTTGGCCCTGAAGTTGGTTTCATAGGCGTCCTCCTGCATGCAGATGCTGTGGCGGGTGAGAAAATCGATCTCCTTGCCGCTGGGCAGCGTGGCGTGGATGACCCGGGCGTTGCCATAGGGGGTGGTGACCACCTCCGTGTGGTGGGGAAAGGTGATGGCGTCCTCAGAGTTGCAGCCGATGATGGCAAACTTCATGTGTTGACCTCCTGTTTTTGTTCAAAGGTGTTCAAAACGGCCAGCAGCAGGGCATCCCGGTCCCGATACAGGCCCTGCTTGATGTTGCCGTCCACAGCGGCGAAGGCGGCCACCGCCTGACGCAGGGCGGCCCCGGTCCGCTTTTGGGCGTTTTTCACGGCGATCTGGGCGGCATAGGGGCTGCCGGGCAGCTGCCGGGCGGCGGCGCGGGGGTCCAGCCCCCGGTCCAGATGCTCCCGGGCGGTGAGGATGAGCTTGAGGCGCCCCTCCAAAAAGCCGGCCAGGCCCAGGGGGCTCTCCCCCCGATCCAGGGCGTTGAGGAGCATGGCATAGCCCTTCTTTCGCTTTCCGTCCAGCAGGGCGTCCAGCATCTGGAAGGCGTCATATTCCGAGGAGGGGGTGACGGTGTCCTTCAGCACGGCCAGGGTGACCTCGCCGCCGGGGCCCACGAAATCCGCCGCCTTGGAAAACTCGTTCCGCAGCCGATAGGCGTCGAAGCCCACCCGGTCCACCAGGGCCTGGGCCACCGCCTTGCTGAGGGTGACGCCCTTCAGCGCCGATTCCCGCAGCAGCATGTTGGTCGCCCGCTCCCCCGTCAGCTTCTCGAAGGCCACCACCCGGTTTTCCGGGGCCAGGGCCTTGAACAGCCGGTTGGTTTTGCGGCACTCCCCCCGCTGCACAAACAGGGCGATGGCCGTGTCCGGCAGGTGCAGCAGCCGGTTTTTTTTCTCCAGGGCCTCGATGAGCCCGTCGTCCCAGGCCTCCACCAGCAGAAGCCGCCAAGCGTCGAAGAAGGGCAGCTGATCGGCGGCGGAAAGGAAGGTCTCGATGTCGGGGCTCCGCAGGCTCTGACAGTTCAGCTCCAGCGTGCCCGGATCCAGGAGCTTCTTCACCCGGGCCACGGCCTCGGCCTTGGTCAGCTCCTCCTCCCCATGCAGCAGATATGGCCCCCGAAGGGCGCGGCCCTGGGTCGCCTTGTAGAATTCGGATTCGTTCACTTCCCTATGATACCATGGCCGAAAAAGGAAACAGGCAGAGGCTGCCCCCGGGCGCTCACTGCTCCCAGGCGGGATATCGATCCAGGCGGTTGTTGGCGCCGAAGGGATCCCCCTGGCCGGCCTCCTCCTGGTTCGTCAGCTGCACGGTGAGCCGGGTGCCATAGACGACCGCATCATAGCGATATCCCTCGCACACAAAGCTGAGAGCGCCGGTGTCCGCGTCGTAGACGGACTCCATCTGCCGCCAGTTCTTGGGCAGCTCATCGGTCTGATCCTCGCAGATGTACACCTGGCCGTCCTGGATCTTCACGTTGATGCCCCGGTAGCTCCGCTCCCGCCAGACGCCGTTGTAGACGGCCATCTCCGCGGCGATCCGGCTTTGGCAGTCCGCCAGCAGGGCGTCCGCCTCCTTATAGTCCATCCCCTCGATCACCTGCAGCTGCTCCCGGGCCGTGCCATAGTCGGTCCGCTCGAACGCCGCCTGGGCGGCCTGATAGCAGCCGTCGGCCAGCTGGTCCAAAAGGGCCCGGGCCGGGTCATACCGGCGCTCGCTGCGGGTGAGCCAGGGCCGGATGTCCTTCAGACTGTCCCCCAGGGCCACGGCATACAGGGCCTCTGCCTGTGCCCGGGGCGTCTCATAGTCGGTGCGCAGCCAGGCCTGCAGGGTGGTCTGCTTGTACAGTTCCAGGCTGTCCTCATAGCGGATGCAGCTCTTGAAGCAGGCGGCGGCGGCGGCATAATCCCCCAGCTGCAGGGCGTGCCGCCCCAAATCGTGGAGCTGCTCCGGGGAGAAGTCCGCCAGATATTCCATGGTTCGGGATTCAAAATGCTCATAGGTCAGCTGGGCCTTGCAGACGCTGTCCACGATGTACCGATGGGCCTCCTCCTCCGCCGCATAGGGGGCAAGCATCCGGATGGCGTCCTCATAGGCCCCCTGCTCGAAGAGGAGCTTCCCCTCCTCCAGAGCGCAGCGGCGCAGCATGTCCGCCGTGTCCACATCGTCGCCCAGAGTCCTGAAGGCCAGCCTGGCCTCCTCATAGTGCCCGGTCTCCAGCAGGGCCACTGCCTTTTGATACCGGGCCGCCCCGGCTAAGCTGGCGCTGTCCTGAAAGTCCCCCAGGGCGTCGAAGGCTAGGGCCGCTCCGTCGAATTCCCCCTTCTGCAGCAGGGCGTTGGCTCGGGCATATTCCGCATCCAAAGCCCGCCGGGCGCTGTCCTCATATCCGTCCAGGGCCCAAAAGCCACGGATGGCATCGTCATATTTTCCGGCCTCCAGGTTTGCCAGGGCCCGCTCATACTGCCGCTTGGGCACCATGGCGCTTTGATAATAGGCATAGCCGGCCGCGGCCACCGCCAGCAGCAGGGCCAAAACGGCCAGCACGATGGAGAAAACGCCCCGGCCCGACGGGCGCTTCCGCCCCTCAGACTCGGGATCCTCCTGCGTCAGGCCGGCCTCCTGCAGCTCCTCCTCCGTCGGAAGCTCGCCCAAAACCTGCTTCAACTCCTCCGGGGTGTACTCCGCGCCGCACTGCTTGCAGACGAACACGCCGTCCCGTTCCACCAGTTCCTTGCAGCCGCAGACCTCGCAGAACAGCTCCTTCATGGGCACTCCCTCCTCAGCATAGATTCCTGTCTATCAGTATACACAATTTTTCGCTCTTTGTATAGCCATTCTTCGGCATATATCTTTTCCAAAAACAGAGAAAACAGCGCCGTCCTTTCGGGCGGCGCCGGTGCTAAACGGTCGTGGGTCGATGAATGTGTGTGGATCCTTTTTTTAGAATCTTTCCCCGGCAAAGGGCAGCAGAGCCATCACGCGGGCGCGCTTGATGGCGACGGCCAGATCGCGCTGATGCTTTGCGCAGACACCGGACATCCGGCGGGGCATGATCTTGCCCGTTTCGGAGATGAAGCCGGTCAGCTTCTTCGTGTCCTTATAGTCGATACCGGTTGCCTTTTCAACGCAGAACTTGCAAACCTTGCGTCTGCTTCTTCTGGGACGGGGACGCATTTTGCGTTCTTCCATGGTGCAAGCCTCCTATAAATATTTATGAGTTAAAACGGAATGTCGTCCGAGGAGATATCGGTGAACCCGGCCACATCCTGGCTCCGGTTCTGCTGGGGACGGGGGGCGGTGGGGGCGCTGTAGCTGCTGCCCTGATCGTCACCCTTGGGGGTGAGGAACTCCACCTCGTCCGCCGATACATCCAGGGACATACGGGTCGTGCCATCCTTCGCTTCGTAGGTCCGGGCCTGAAGCTCGCCGATCACCGCCACCTTGCGCCCCTTGGCCAAATACCGGGCGCACACATCCCCCAGCTGCCGCCAGGCGTTGACGCGGAAGAAATCGGTTTGCCTTTCGCCGCCCTGAGACGCAAACCTGCGGTTAACGGCGATGGTAAAGGAGCACACCGTTACACCGCTGGCGGTGGAACGGGTTTCGGGATCGTGGGTCAGATTCCCGATCAAAACGATCTTATTCATGCTAAACCTCTCTTGATGCTCTCGTGCTGTTGTTCTGTTCGGGTCTTGACGCGCGCCTTATGCTTCCTTGCGGGTAACCATGTAGCGCAGGATGCGCTCATCGTTTCTGAAGTTACGCTCCAATTCGCGGGGGAGCTCGCCGGGCGCGTTAAAGGTAACGAGCACGTAGAATCCCTCGGTCTTGTAGTCGATGGCGTAGGCCAGCTTCCGCTTGCCCCACTCGTCCTGCTTCACGATCTCACCGCCGTTGCCGGTGATGATGCCCGCGAACTTGTCCATGACGGCGCGATTGGCCTCCTCGTCAAGCTCGGGTGTGATCAGGTACAAAACTTCATACTGATTCATTCTTTCACCTCCTTGTGGTCTGTTGGCTTTCTTCTCCAAGAAAGCAAGAAGGACCGTTAGCCGTAATACTATAGCACATCATTTTCCCGTTTGCAAGGCTTTTTTCATCATTTTTGGAGCAAAGAAAAAGACTTTTTTGAACGCCCCCCAATAAAGGCTGCAATACCCCGATCCCGCTCTTGACATACAGAAACGCCATGGTATAATGAATCCAATTTCAGGCATGACCCGGGAAGCAGTAGTCTCACATGGCTGTTCCTTCTTCAAGAGAGCGCGCCCGTCGGCTGCAAGGCGCGCGAAGGACAGGAGGCGAAGACCGCCCGGCGACCTGAGGGGGCCCGGCCCCGTATCGCCGGAAAACGAGTGATAAAACCGGGTGGAACCGCGCAACCAAAGCGCCCCAGTGCTGCCAAAGCAGCATTGGGGCTTTTATATTCACAGAAAGAGAGGAAACAACCATGATCATCACCTTCCCCGACGGCTCACAGCGGGAATACCAAAACGGCAGCACAGCCCTGGACATCGCCGCATCCATCTCCCCGCGGCTTGCCAAGGCCACCCTGGGCTGCGCCATCGACGGCAAGCGGGCGGACGCCTTCCGCCCCATCGAGGGCGACTGCGCCCTGAAGCTCCTCACCTTTGAGGACGCGGACGGCCGCTGGACGCTGCGGCACACCGGCTCCCACATCCTGGCCCAGGCCGTGAAGCGCCTGTTTCCCGAGACCAAGCTGGCCATCGGTCCCGCCATCGACAACGGCTTCTATTATGACTTCGACCGGGAGGAATCCTTCACCCCGGAGGACCTGGACAGGATCGAAAAGGAGATGAACAGGATCATCGCCGAAAACCTGGAGGAGGAGCGGTTTGAGCTGCCCCGGGCGGAGGCCATCGCCTTCATGCGCGAGCGGCAGGAGCCCTACAAGGTGGAGCTCATCGAGGACCTGCCCGAGGGCGAGATTATCAGCTTCTACAGGCAGGGCGAGTTCGTGGACCTGTGCGCGGGCCCTCATGTCATCTCCACGGGCAAGGTGAAGAACGTGAAGATCATGTCCGTCGCCGGCGCCTATTGGCGGGGCTCGGAGAAAAACAAGATGCTCCAGCGGATCTACGCCACGGCCTTCGAGAAGAAGGCGGACCTGGACGCCTACATCGAGAAGCTGGAGGAGGCCAAGAAGCGGGACCACCGGAAGCTGGGCCGGGAGCTGGGCCTCTTTATGTCCGACGAGCTGGTGGGCAAGGGCCTGCCCATGTTCCTGCCCCGGGGCTACACCCTGTGGCGCATTTTGGAAAACTACATCCGGGACAAGGAGATCAAATCCGGCTATCAGCACGTGCTGACCCCCTGCGTGGGCACGGTGGACCTGTATAAGATCTCCGGCCACTGGGACCACTATCAGCAGAACATGTTCCCCGCCATGCAGGTGGAGGACGAGACCTATGTGCTCCGGCCCATGAACTGCCCCCACCACATGCGCATCTACGCCAACACCTCCCACTCCTATCGGAATTTGCCGGTGCGCATCGGCGAGATCGCCCATGACTTCCGCTACGAGGCCTCCGGCACCCTGAAGGGCATCGAGCGGGGCCGCCATTTCTGCCAGAACGACGCCCACCTGTTCGTCACCCCCGAGCAGATCAAGGAGGAGTTCGCCAAGGTGGTGGACCTGATCTTCACCACCTACAAGGACTTCGGCATCAAGGACTATCGCTGCGTCCTCTCCCTGCGGGATCCCAAGGACAAGGTGAAGTATCACGATGACGACGAGATGTGGAACACCGCCGAAAGCGCCCTGCGGGATGTGCTGAATTCCCTCCATCTAAACTACACGGAGGAGATCGGCGAGGCCGCCTTCTATGGGCCCAAGCTGGATGTGAACGTGGTCCCCGCCGTGGGCGCCGAATACACCCTGTCCACCTGCCAGCTGGACTTCTGCCTCCCCGCCCGGTTCAACCTGACCTACATCGACAAGGACGGCAAGGAGCGGACCCCCGTGGTGCTGCACAGGGCCATCCTGGGCTCCCTGGATCGGTTCATGGCCTTTCTCATCGAGGAGACCGCCGGCAACTTCCCCACCTGGCTGGCGCCGGAGCAGGTGCGCATCCTGCCCATCACCGACAGGACATTGGAAGCCTCCCGCCAGATCGCGGAGAAGCTCCTGGAAAGGGACATCCGGGTGGAGGTGGACGATCGGAACGAAAAGCTGGGCTACAAGATCCGGGAGGCCCAGATGATGAAGATCCCCTACATGCTCATCATCGGCGACAGGGATGTGGAGAACAACGTGGTCTCCGTCCGTTCCCGGAACAAGGGCGACCTGGGCGCCATGAGCCTCGCCGACTTTGAGGCCCTGGTGCTGGAGGAGATCAAAACCAAGGCCCTTTGATCCCCCTGAACAAACCGGGAGCCGGCACCCTCTGTGCCGGCTCCTTTTTGTGTGTTTCTTTTTCCCTGTCCTTTTCTTCTCCCTGAAAAGAAACTGCGGCAAAACAAGACTACACCAACGACAGCAGCACAAACAGCCAATGGGCCGCCACGCCGGCGCAGAGGCCCCCCAGGGTGTGGGACAGGATGGATTTGCCCACCAGCTCGTTGCAGTGGAGCATGTCCATCATGGACACGTGGGTGGAAAGATATCCGCTCCAGCACATGCACATGCCGGTGAACACGGCGATCTCGTTGGCCCCCGCCGCGCCGGACCGAAGCAGCTCCGGCACCATGCCCAGCGAGGCGCCGGCGGACCCCAGGGCCGTGATGGGCACGGACACGCATTCCGGGGTCAAAAACCCAAAGAGGGGCCTGAAGAGAAACTGCAGCTTTTCCCCCAGCAGGGGCAGCACCCGGATGCCCTCATAGGCCGCGCCGGTATAGCCCCCCTGGGCGGAGGGGCCATAGGTCAGCATCATGACCACGGTGCAGATGACCAGCACGCCGGGGATGATGCCCAGGCCCAGCTCCACGCCGTTCTTGCCCCCCTCCATGAGGGCGTTGAGCAGCCGCAGCATGAACCCTTTCCGGGGCCCGTTCTCCTCGTCCGTCATCTGGCCCATCTCCCGGGGGGAAAGGGCCAACGTCTCCGTGCCATAGAGCCTTTTGCTGAAGAACAGCAGCATCCTTGTGCTGACGACACTGCCCACCACCGCGCCCAAATTCCCGCAGAGGACCGCCCGGCCCAGCTTCATTCCCGTGACGGCGGAAAGCCCCGCCATATAGCTGGTGACGATGAGCCCCATGCCGAAGGCCGTGCCCAGGTTCGTCAGCGCCGGGATCTGATATGCCTTGAAATACCGGCGATACTGCTGCTCCTTGGCCAGGGCCAATATGGATGGGTTGTCGGAAAAATAGGTGGACACCACCCCCAGGGCCGCCGCTCCGGGCATGCCGTAGAGAGGCTTCATCAGGGGCGAAAGCAAAAAGTTGAACAGCTCCAGCACCCCGAACTCCGTCAGCATCTCCGCCATGGCTCCCGCCAGCACGGCGATGGCCATGATATAGAACACGGTGTCCAGCAGGATGCGATAGGCGGTGTTCATCATGGTGTTGATGGCGTTGGTCATGCCCATGGGCACCATGAACAGCCCCATGAACACCAGGAACCCCAGGAGGAACAGGGCGCTCTTGAACAGCTTCTTCCCCGTCATCATCTTCTGCTGCCGCAGGGCCTCCCTTTTTTCGTCGAAAGATGGCATGCTCTCTCCTTTGTCTTGCTTCAGAATAACCGAATGTCCATGGCCTTGGCCAGATATTCCAGCATGGCGATGCCCGCCAGACTGTTGCCCCGCCCATCCAGAGCCGGGCCGAACACGCCGATGCCCATCCGATCCACCAGGGCCGAGGCGATGCCGCCGCCCACGCCGCTCTTGGAGGGGAACCCCACCTTCACGGCAAACTCCCCGGACCCGTCATACATGCCGCAGGTGACCATGAGGGCCCGGATGATCCGGGCATGGTCCACCGCCATGAGCCTCTCCCCGGTGGCCGGGTCAACGCCCCGGTTCGCCAGCACCAAGGCCAGGTGGGCGATGTCCTCCGCCGTCACATAGAGGGAGCACATGCGGAAATACACATCCAGATCCTCCCCCACATCCCCCTCCAGCATCTTGATGGCCTTCAGGTGATAGGCGAGGGCCCGGTTTTTGTCCCCGGTCTCCCGCTCGGAAAGATAGGCCTCCCCGCAGAGGGAGATGCTTTTCGAGCCGCACAGCTTTTCAAAGTAGCGGAGCAGCCGCTCGAACTTCTCCGTGCCGGTGCGCCCCTTGATGGCCCCCACCACGGCGATGGCTCCGGCGTTGATGAAGGGATTGTAGGGCTTTTTGTCCGTTTCCAGGCGGATGATGGAGTTGAAGGGGTCCCCCGTGGGCTCCAGCCCCACCCGGCCGGAAAAGAGATGCCTTTCCCCCCGATCCTGCAGCGCCAGGGCCAGGGCAACCACCTTGGCGATGCTCTGAACGGTGAAGGGGGTTTGGGCGTCCCCGGCCGAAAGGCGCTGTCCCTCCACCGTCTGAACCGAGATCCCCACAAGGTCCCGGTCCACATGGCGAAGGTAGGGAATGTATTGAGCGGTTTTTCCCTGGCTGGTGAAGGTGCGCCCGTAGGCAAGGGCCTCCTCCAGCATGGCTTGGGTGATGGTTGGCATGGATCAGGCGTTGTAATATTTGTCGAACTCGGCGGGGTGGGGGATCTTTGCCAGCTCCACGCACTCCTTCCGCTTCTCGGCGATGAAGTTCTTCAAAAGATGCTCCGGGAACACGCCGCCCCGGGTCAGATACTCGTGGTCCGCCTCCAGGGCGTCCAGCGCCTGGTCCAGGGAGGTGGGCAGATGGTGGAGCTTCGCCTTCTCCTCGTCGGAGAGGCTGTAAAGGTTCATATCGTAGGGACCCCAGCCGTTCTCATGGGGGTCGATCCTGTTCTGGATGCCGTCCAGGCCCGCCATGAGCAGCGCCGCATAGCAGAAATAGGGGTTGCAGGTGGCGTCCGGGTTCCGGATCTCAAAGCGGCGGAGCTTGGGGGACTTGGCATAGGCGGGGATGCGGATGACTGCGCTGCGGTTGGAGGTGGCATAGCCCACGGTCACCGGCGCCTCGAAGCCGGGCACCAGGCGCTTGAAGGAGTTGGTGCTGGGATTGGTGATGGCGCAGAGGGAAGCGATGTGCTTCAAAAGGCCCCCCATGAACCAATGGGCCTCCCGGGAGAGGTGGGCATAGCCGGCGTCGTCGGAGAACACCGGCTCCCCGTCCTTCAAAAGGAGCATGTGCACGTGCATGCCGCTGCCGGCCTCGCCATAGACGGGCTTGGGCATGAAGGTGGCGGTCTTGCCATACTTCATGGCGGTGTTGCGAACGATATACTTCACCAGCATGGTGGCGTCGGCCATCTTGGACATCCGGCCCAGCTTGGGCTCGATCTCAAACTGGCCCGAGGCGCCCACCTCGGGATGGTGATACTTCACGGGGATCCCCGCCTCCTGCATCCGCAGGCACGTCTCGCTCCGGCACTCATAGGTCCGATCCAGGGGCTTGGCCACATGGTAGGCCCTCTGATAGGGGACCACATAGCCCTTGCCGTTGGAGGCGCTGTTCCAGTAGCTCTGCTCGGCGTCCAGGCTCATGGCGATGGACCCGGGCTTCACCTCCCAGTTGATCTGATCGAAGAGATAGAACTCAAACTCCGGCAGCACCAGCATGGTGTCCGCGATGCCCGTTTGCTTCATATAGGCCTCGGCGGCCAAAACGATGTTCCGGGGATATTGATCCAGGGGCCGGTTCGCCGGATAGTCGATGATCATGGCGTTGCCGGTCATGGACAGGGTCTTGATGTCGCAGAAAGGGTCCACATAGGCCGTGTCCAGGTCCGGGATAAAGACCATGTCGCTCTTCTCCACAACGGCATAGCCATAGTTGGAAGCATCGAAGCCCACGCCGTCCGTCATCATGTCCTCACTGAAATTTTCCGCGGGGATGGTCACGTGGCGGAACTGCCCGTGGATGTCCACCATCTTGAAGTCCACCATCTGGATGCCCTCATCCCGGATGAGCCGCAGGATGTCCTGCACCGAATTTGCCATGATCAACCTCCTGAAATAGTTTGTTTCTATGGGATCACAAGCCCGTATACGCGGGCGCAGCTTGTCAAAAAAAGGCTTTGCGCGCGTCCCCTCTTTTGCCCCAAGGCAGCCTCTGTTCCCGCTTCCTTTCGCCTTCATTGTAACACGGCTCCCACAAAGCGCAAGAGCTTTTGGGAATATATAAAACAAGCACCCCCCTGAAAAGGAGAGGTGCTTGCAGGCCAGGGTTTTATCCCCCGGCGCTTTTCTTTTTGGATCACCTGCCCGCCTCACCAGAGCCACAGAATATACCGCAGCAGCCAGCGCCTATACCAGGGCAGCCGCTCCTCCAGCTCCCGGCGGGCGGCCTTCACAAAGCCTGCCATGGCCCGCTTCTGCTTCTCCCCCATGGGGTGGTCGGAGAAGGCGGCCTCCTCCGCCAGGGCCCGGGCCCCCTCCTTGGGGGCGGCGCCCCAGCGCACCAGCTTGCCCAGCTCCCCATAGCCATAGAGCACGGCCTGCCGGCCCTCCCCCTGGAGGATCCGGTTCATGCGGCTTTGGCAAACCTTCCGGCGCAGCAAAATCCACAGCCCCGCCAGCAGCGGCACCAGCAGCAGCCACAGCCACCACAGCCTGGGGCCGCCCTGGTCATCGTCGCCGCCGCTCCCGTCCTGGTTCGGATCGGGGGTGGGGGTGGCCCCGCTGTCCCCCGGGTCCGGGGTGGGGGTGTCGGTGGGCTCGGGCGCGCTCGAATCCTCCGGCGCCTCCGGGGTGGGTTCCGCGGTGGGTTCGGGGGTAGGCTCCGGCGTGGGCTCCGGCGTGGGCTCGGGGGTCGGTTCCGGCGTCTCGTCAGGATCCGCGGTGGGCGCAGGCTCGTCCCAGCCCGGGTCGTCCCCGCCGGTGGCCTCAATGGGCACCCAGCCCCAGCCCTTCACATAGACCTCCGTCCAGGCATGGGCGGCTCGGTCCGTCACCTCCGCCCAGGTGTCCGCTGCCTCCACGGAGATAGCATAGCCGATGACGAACCGGGCGGGCACCCCCTTTGCCTGCAGCAGGGCGGTGACGGCGCTGGCATAGTGGACGCAGTATCCCCGCTTGCGCACGGTGAGGAAATATAAGGCGAAGTCCTCCCCCGAGGGCGTGTTCCCCGGGACCAGGTCATATTCCGCCGTGCCCTGCACGATGGCGGCCACCGCCCGGCCCAGGGCATAGGGATCATCGGTCCCCGGCAGCTCATAGGGGTTCAAAAAGTTCAGCAGCGCCTGCCGCTGGGCGCCGGTCAGCTTCGTGTAGGTCCGCTCCGCCCAGGCGGCATAGATCTGCTCCGCCTCGTTCCCCGCCCGGGGCGTCAGCGCCGTGGGGACGGTCCGATAGGCCCAGCTGTAGCCGGCGGGCTTTTCGTTGTGGGAGACATAGTTTTCCCGGACCTCCCCAAAATCGCCCTCCTTCACCAGGGCATAGGGGGTGTAGAGCAGGGTGGAATCCGCGCCCCGGACCTCCACCCGCCCCGCCTCTCCGGACAGGGAGCCGCCCAGGGTGAACAGGGATTCCCCCGCCGGATACTCCCCGGTCATGGTCCAGAAGCGGCCGTCATAATGGCCATAGGAGGTGCCCCGCAGGTACAGCCGGCCCGCCCGATCGGCCTTCACATCCAGGATATGGGCGCCGGTGGACTTCTGCTCCCCCTCCCGGGACAGGTCCTCCTGCTCGTGGATGTCCTTGTCGAACAGCCGATCCAGCTTTTCCCAGGCGCTGGCCGCCCGCTCCAGCAGCTCCTCCACCCGTTCCTGGGTGGACTTGGGCTCATATTCCTCCGGCGGAAAGATCCTGACCAAAAGCAGCAGCGCCAGCAGCAGCACCGCCAGGGACAGCAGCGTCACCCGGCCGATGCCGCCGCCCCGATGGAGCCGCAGCCCGCTGGTGAAGAGGGTCCCGCCGTAATACAGGGCCACCAGCATCCCGGCCCAGCCCGCGGGGGGCATGTCCGTGTAGATGAGGGCCAGGGCCACCAGGGGCAATGGCACCAGCAACGGCAAAAACATGGACTCCCCGGACACCAGCCCCCAGCTGATGAGCAGGGCCACGGTCACCATGACCGCGCCCACGAAAAAGCCGATAAAATAGGCATAGTTCTCCACCTCCGCCGGCATGGTGCCCGGGGCGGGGATGAAGGCGATGGAGCGGGAAAGCACGGCCTGGATGGTGCGGATGGCCACCGCCGCCCCGCTGTAGAGCTTTTTCCAGCGGAAGATGCTGATGAACAGCACCGTGACCCCGAAGGGCACCAGCATATAGGCCCCCAGCTCGGGCACGGTGAACAGCAGCGTCATAAAGCCGCTGATGAGCAGGGCGCACAGGATCATGGTCCCTAGGTGGAAGGGCAGATCATAGGCCGTGACCACGCACATGGGCGTGCCCAGGGTGCCGCAGAACACCAGCATCCAGGTGGCAAAAAATCGCAGATAGGGGAAGCGGATCTTCATGCCTTGGCCGCCTCCTCTCCCCCCTTGGGCCGGATGCTGTACACCAGCTCGTCGGGCTTGTTGCGGTCCACGGGCCCCCGGGAGCCGTCCGGGGGGCAGGACAGGATCTGAAGCAAAAACTCGTCCAGGCTGTTTTGATCCTTGATGAAGGCCTCCGCATGGGCCCCGAAGCAGATCCTGTGGGGGATGCCCCGCTCCGCCAGCGCCCGGCTCAGATACAGCAGCTGATCCAGCTGGCTTTCCAGCTGCTTTTGGGTGCCCCGGGGGGTGACGGACAGGGTCACCCGCTTGCGCTTCATGAGCTGAGGCTCCCGAACGATGGTCTCGTCCAGCTTGGAGGAGAGCTTCCAGTGGATCACGTTCAGCGGGTCCCCCTGCCGATAGGGCCGCAGCTCATGCTCCTCCGAATAGCCGCCGCCAGGCTTTGGCTTGAGGCACAGGGCGGAATCCTGGTCCAGCTCCGGCAGGGGCTGGGGCTGATCGGCCACGGGCAAAACGGAATAGACGGCCGGGTCGCCGCCCTTGACGGGGAAGGCGAAGATGCCCATATAGTCCCAAGCCCACACCCGGCACAGCCGACACAGGATGACCCCGCAGCGGTCGCTGGGCAGCGCCAGGGATTCCTCCGCCCGGGTGACGCCCCAATAGCGAAACTTCCGCCGCTCCAGCTTGTTGCCGGTGAACCGGTTCTCCCCGGTGAAGGTCAGCGAAAGGCAGCCCAGGGGCAGGAAGCATCGGCTGTCCACGGAGAGCCGGGCCGCCGCCGGTTCCCCCCGGGGGGAGGCCGCGGAGGCGGACAGGCGGACCCGGACCCGCAGCATGGCGGGCAGGCTGGCCAGGAGCGACAAAAAGGGCAGCAGGATCCAAAAGAGCAGCAGAATATAGGACAGATACTGTCCATACAGGCTATGGAACACCGCCGCCATGGCCAGGCCGGTGAGATAGACGAGCCGACGGCTGACCATTATTTTGCCACGGGGGCGGGCACGGCCTTCAGGATGTCCTCAACCAGCCCCTCCGCCTTCCGGCCGGCGGCCTCGGCGTCCGGGGTCAGGATGATCCTGTGGGCCACGGTGGCGGAGTAGATGAGCTTCACATCGGCGGGGAGCACATAGTCCCGGCCCTGAACCCAGGCCGCGGCCTTGGCCATGGAGGTGACCGCCAGCGACGCCCGGGGACTGGCCCCCTGGAGGATGGCCGGGTCGTTCCGGGTGGCGTTGTTCAGGCGGATGATGTATTCCAGAATCTTTTCGCTCACATAGGTGTGCTCCGCCTCCTGGCGCATGGCGGCCAGCCCCCCCTTGTCCGCCATGCAGCGGACGCTGTCCAGAGGGTTCCCCTGCTGCTTCCGGGAGAGCATCTCCTTTTCGTCGGAGGGCTTGGGATAGCCCAGGGACAGCCGGACCATGAACCGGTCCATCTGGGAATCGGGCAGCAGCTGGGTGCCGGAGGCGCCCACCGGGTTTTGGGTGGCGATGACCACGAAGGGATCGGGCACTGGGTGGGTGACCCCATCCACGGTGACGGTCCGCTCCTCCATGGCCTCCAGCAGGGCAGACTGGGTCCGGCTGGTGGCCCGGTTCAGCTCGTCCGCCAAAAAGAGGTTGCAGAGGATGGCGCCGTCCTTATATTCCATGGCGCCGGTGGCCTTGTTGTACACGGAAAAGCCCACGATGTCCGAGGGCAGCACATCCGGGGTGAACTGGACCCGGTTGTATTTCAGGCTCAGGGCCTTGGAGAAGGCCAGGGCCATGGTGGTTTTGCCCACGCCGGGGATGTCCTCCAGGAGGATGTGTCCCCCCGCCAGGATGGCCAGCAGCGCCATGACCAGCACGCCGTCCTTGCCCACCACCGCCTTCTTCACTTCGTCCAGGATGCCTTTGGGATCGTTCATATGTGCCTCCACTATAAAACTACAGCTTATATTATAACGCAATATGTCACAGAATTGCGACATGGAGGTTAATAACGCGTAAATCTTTTTCCGACAAAATCCGGCGCCGCAACGGAGCAGGATCCCTCCGTATCGAAGGAGGGCAAGGACAAGGAGCGTGTGCCCATATGCCGGCGGCGCACTGCCGGTCGCGCGCACATTGGCCCCCATTTTTCCTTGAAGAAACGGCTGGGATGTGGTATGGTAGGGTCAATCGAACGAAGGAGCGTATGTGAGCATGCTTTCTGTTGTCTATCGCGGCAAGGGGGATTTTGCCCTGCTGGAGAAGCCCGTGCCCCGGCTGCTGGAGCCGCGGGACGCCATCGTGCGGGTGACCCTGTCCTCCATCTGCAGCAGCGACCTGCACATCAAGCACGGCAGCGTGCCCCGGGCCGTCCCCGGAATCACCGTGGGCCACGAGTTCGTGGGCGTGGTGGAGGCGGTGGGCCCCGGCGTAAAGAAGCTGAGCCCCGGCATGCGGGTGGCCGCCAACGTGGAGACCTTCTGCGGGGAGTGCTTCTTCTGCAAGCGGGGGTTTGTGAACAACTGCACCGACAAAAACGGCGGCTGGGCCCTGGGCTGCCGGATCGACGGCGGTCAGGCCCCCTATGTGCGGGTGCCCTTCGCCGACAACGGGCTCACGCCCATCCCCGAGGGGATCAGCGATGAAAAGGCCCTCTTCACCGGCGACATCCTGGCCACGGGCTATTGGGCCGCAGGCCTGGGGGAAATCCGGCCGGCGGACACGGCGGCCGTCATCGGCGCCGGCCCCACGGGCATGTGCACCCTCATGAGCTGCCGGCTCTACAGCCCGGCCACCCTCATCGCCATCGACACCGACGAGCGGCGCCTCCGGCTGGCCAGGGAAAAGGGGCTGGCGGATGTGACGCTGAACCCGCTGACCTGCGACATCGAGGCACAGGTGAAGGCGCTGACGGAGGGCCGGGGCGCGGACACGGTCCTGGAGGTGGCCGGGGCAAAGAACACCTTTGAGCTCGCCTGGCGGATCGCCCGGCCCAACGCGGTGGTGTGCGTGGTGGCCCTCTATGACGAGCCCCAGATCCTGCCCCTGCCGGACATGTACGGCAAAAACCTGATCTTCAAGACCGGCGGCGTGGACGGGAACAGGTGCGAACAGATCCTGAAGCTCATCCAGGCCGGCCGGCTGGACCCCAGCTTCCTCATCACCCATCGTTTCCCCCTTCAGGACGCCATGGCGGCCTACGAGCTGTTTGAAGAGAAGCGGGACGGGGTGATCAAGGTGGCGTTGGTGCCGTAAGGGTTTCTTTTGCCGCTTTTTCTCTTTGGACAAAGGAGAAAAAGCGGCGCAAAAAGAGAAACTTAAGAGGAAAAGCTGTCATTGAACGAAACAGAATCCCCCTCTTAAAGTTCTTTTTGGTCCTTTTTCTTACAAGAAAAAGGACCTGGCTTCCAATAAAAAACCAATCAAAAGAGGTCAATATGAAAACGCTGCTGTACATCGATTGCTGCATCCGCCGGGAGAATTCCCGAACCAGGCTTCTGGCGGAGGCGTTTCTGGACAGCCTGCCGGAGGGCTGGCGGGTGGAGACCCTTACGCTGATGGACGAGCCGCTGCAGCCCCTGATGGAGGGGGGCTTTGCCCAGCGGGACCAGCTCCTCACAAGGGGAGACCTTCACCACCGCCGGTTCGACTATGCCTGGCAGTTTCAGCGGGCGGACGCCCTCCTCATCGCCGCGCCCTTCTATGACCTGTCCATCCCGGCCCTGCTCAAGGTCTACATCGAGAACGTGTCCGTGGACGGGATCACCTTCCTCTGCGACGAAACCGGCCTCCGGGGCAACTGCCGGGCCCAAAGCATGACCTTCCTCACCAGCCGCGGCGGTTTCTATGACAACAGCCCCGAGGAGATGGGCTCCCGGTACATGGAAGCTATGTGCGCCTTTTTCGGCGCCGGCGTCTATCGCTGCGTCGCCGCCGACGGGGTGGACATGAACCCCGCCAAGACCCCGCAGATCCTCAAGGAGGCCTGCGAACGGGCCGCCCAGGCAGCGAAGGCATTGTAAAGCTTTTATCTGCGCCTTTTTCTCTTCAGGAGAGCTATGCTGTGAAGGGTGGTTTCAAACCACTACTACAGAATAGCTGCGGCGGGACATAGATGGTAAAGTGTAACATTGCGGCTATCGGAAAGGAGTTATATCCGGCTGGTAGCCGCAATTCATTTTATCACGGGAGGCATCGAAAATGAAGTCCTATTTCGAAGAGAACGGTGGAACGTTTACGCAGGTTGGCGATTACCTGATTCCGGATTTGGTCATGGACCCGCAGCCGGAGGGTGAGATCGGCATATGGGGCTGGAGAAGAAAACGGTATCTGAAGGAGCACTTGAAGGGTACATATAACGCCATGCTGCTGCAAGGCACCCTGACCCGGCACCTGATCGACACCAATGCAGCGGCGATGGATATGCTGGAATCCCTGGTCAGGCAGATGGCGAAGGCTGAGGGTGTTACGGAGGAAATAAAGCGCCGAGATCAGCTCGGCTGGGTCCGGCGCATGAACAACATCCGCAACCGGGCCGAGGAGATCGTCAGAAACGAACTGATCTATGTTTGACCGGGGGTATCAGTATGCGAATGGCGATAAAGGTATTATTGGCTCCGATATGGCTCATCTTATTCCTGCTGAAATGGACAAGCTTGATCGCTACGGGTATCGCGTCTGTTTTGCTTCGGCTGGGCGGGATGCTGTTGCTCCTGATCAGCGTTGCCTACCTGGTGTTGGGGTTTGAATCCTTTCTGACGATCCGGGTGTTTGCGGTGGGAATCGGGGCGTGTATAGCTCCTTATATCGCAACTGTCATGACGGGCGTACTGGAAGCAGGCCAGACGCTGATCGGGGAGTTTATTACGGAGTGAAGACGGAAAACAAGGATCGGAGCGCGTACCAGGTTGGTGCACGCTCCTGTTTTATTCGTCTCCCTCTGTCGGATGCTTCCTCCGGTAATAGTGGCGGCAGTGATCGCTGCAATACAGCTGGTTAGGCCGAGAGGCAAAGAACGCCTTCCCGCAGTTCTTGCACACAGATGGATGGGAGATTTAGGGTCGGTGATCGTGAAGAATACCGCCATCTGCAATCCCAGCAGCAGCGAGTGATAGTCCCACATCACCACCGGCCTGTCCTATAGCTCCAAATGACAGGTGGGAGCAGCGCCTTCGAAGATCTGCAAAGAGTAGCGAAAGGAAGTCCGTTCCTCATCGGTCAGGGGGATGCTGTAATAGTACATGGTAGTGAGAAAGTTGTAGGCAAAGGCGCGAAATACGCTCCTTATCCATATGCGGTGCGACTTTTCATACCAACTTCCCTCAGAAGTCGATGGATGGTGCGACTATTCGCACCATCCATTGGCTGCTCTT
>Ga0079305_1001095_pt1 | contig 41295 bp, 38 predicted proteins | sample LMS_cellobiose_e_FD_79183 | JGI IMG/M metagenome (GOLD analysis project Ga0079305, IMG submission 79183) | Rumen-fistulated moose microbial communities from Alaska, USA - LMS_cellobiose_enrichment | ecosystem: Host-associated > Mammals > Digestive system > Stomach > Rumen fluid ... | reverse complement strand
TGTATCATCCACGGCCCGCCTTGTCAACTCTCTTTTCCCTTTCCTTTAGTCGACCCCTCGTCCGCGACCCCCTTAATATATCAAACCAATTTCCCTATGTCAAGGCCTTTTTTTCGAGTTTTTATTAATTTGACGCTTTTTATTTATATTGTTATAATTCTCTTATAAATAAGTTTTTTGAATTCATTGCTTATAAAAATTCCGGAGGTGTTTTTAATGGATGAAAAGATTCTATGGCAAAAGGTCATAGACCAGGAAAAACTGCTGCATTTTTCATCTTTTGATGCAAACGATGCCTGCGCGCTTGGTCTGTTTATGGCAGATGAAGCAAAAAAGGCCGGCATCAATATGCTCATTGACATACGTTTAAACGGATTTCAGCGTTTTCGCTATGCCCCGTCTGGGATAACCCCCGAAAATGAACGCTGGGCCAACAGAAAGATCAATCTTGTCAATCTCACTCAAAAAAGTTCTCTATTTACATTTTGCAAACTCAAAGTGGAAAACCTGGATCTAAAGCGCGACCGCATGCTTGATCCGATGGATTTTGCAGCCGTCGGCGGCGCCTTCCCGATCTACGTCGAAGGCGCAGGTATGATCGGGGTTGTCGCGGTATCGGGTCTTCCCCACATACAGGATCATGAGTTCCTTGTTTCATGCCTCGCTAAATATCTGGGTGTGACCCTCTAACAAAAGAAAGTTGGCTGAACTATAATGACATTAAAACAAATACAATACGTTGTGACTGCTGCGAAATACGGATCCATAAGCGAGGCCGCCAAAAGATTATACGTTGCGCAGCCCAGCATATCAAGCGCGATAATGGAACTTGAAAATGAACTTGGTTTCAAAATTTTCGAGCGCAGCCGCAGTGGTATAGCAGTTTCTCCTAAGGGTCAGGAGTTTGTTCGCTATATACAAACCATTGCCGAGCAAGTCTCGATTATAGAAGAGAAATATGTGAACCGTTCTGACAGCAGGGTGCATTTTTCAGTCAGTACACAGCACTACCTTTTTTCTGTCTCTGCATTTGTCCGTCTGCTGCGCGAAGAGCATGGCAATTATCAGATGAACTGCCTTGAAACCCGCACTATGGACGTTATAAACAACGTTGCAAATGATATAAGCGAGATAGGCATTTTATACTTTGCAAAAATAAATGAAAATGTAATCACGAGGGAATTGAAAAACCGCAATCTTGCTTTTCATCTCCTGTTCAGTACCACGCCGCACGTATTTTTCCGTAAAGGACATCCGCTTTTAGAAAAAGACTGCGCGACGATCGACGACCTCAAAGATTATCCCTTTATCTCTTTCAGTCAGGGGCCTGATACGTCATACAGCTTTTCCGAAGAGGTCGTTCCCATGCCGTTTCAAAAGCAAAATATACATATCCAGGACAGGGGGTCCTTGATGCACATTCTTATCAATACTGACGCTTATTCGATAGGCTCCGGGATCTTTCCCCCTGAAACGAGCAACGCTCAAAGCCGTATTGCATCTATCCCTCTTTTGGGCGTCGACAAGATGAGTATAGGGTGGATCCAGAAAAACGGATGCAAGCTCTCTCCGCTTGCACAAAAATATCTGCGTTTAATAAAGAAGGACGTCCCCTCGGAATTAAGGAAAACTCAAAAGGCATAACATCTCTTCTGCAAATTTTAATATGCGGTCCATATGCATAGGCATAGGCAAAGCCTATGCATATGGACTGTTTTTTTGTATTGGACTTGTTGATGCTCTAAGCTTATAATAAAATCGTAAATGAGGTTTGCTTCTCATCGGCTGCTCCTCCACAGCAGCTTTTTCACATACTGAATGTGCCCGTCTTAATGACGGGCACAACGCATTTTCAGCCTTGTTATAGCAAAATAGGCTGAATTTGTTTCCTTTCAAGCGCCGCCTTTATCGTATCTTCGATCTTGGTCATATCTGCAGCCATTGAACGCGGTTTTTTGACCGGATCATCCTGACCGAACGGTACAAAATATATATTTTTTCTATTTAAAAGCGTGCCTATATTAGATGCGTTGCCGGACAATGCGTCGTTTGTGGACAATGCTATTATGACCGGTTTTTCTCCTCTTATGTGGGCTTTTGCCGCCATAGTAACCGGTGTATCCGTTATCCCGAAACATATCTTTGCTATCGTGTTGCCGGTTGCCGGGGCTATTACGAGAGCATCGAACATTTTTTTAGGGCCGATCGGTTCTGCATCTTCTATAGAGCATATAATCGGTTTGCCGCATATCCCCTCGACGCGCTCTATGAAACTTTGCGCCGTGCCGAAACGGGTGTCTGTATTGTGCGCATTGAATGACATCACAGGTGTGATATTATATCCTTTTAAAGTCAGATCTTCCATTTGCGATATAGCTTTTTCCAATGTGCAAAATGACCCGCACATGGCAAATCCGACGCTTATGTTTTTGCTCATATGACTCCCTCTTCGCTTAAAATATTATATATGGTCTCCTTTATCGCTTCAGCTGAAGTTATAGGAGCGACCTTCCCCGGGAGAGACAGCGCCCATATAACTTTCACGCCTATCTCCTGTGCGGCTTTGAAATCCACGCCTCCGGGTTTGGATGCGAGGTCGATTATCAGGCAGTCTTTCTTTGCCTGACGAAGGATCGGTTCTGTCAATATCTTCGATGGTACTGTATTGAATATAACATCGAATCCGCCGATCCATCCATCAAGTGCGCTTGTATTTATCGAATTAAGCCCGGCAGAATAAATCTTTGCGAAATCCAAATGCTTTCTTGCGGAAACGGTAACGTCGCTTCCAAGTCCGTTTAAATCCATCGCCAGTTTTTGTCCGATGCGCCCGTTTCCTATAACCAGCGTTTTGCTTCCATGCAGTGTGATCGGCGTTTCCTCCATTGCGACCTGTATTGCGCCTTCCGCGGTCGCAACGGCGTTTAGTACGGCAAGCTCTTCCCTTTTGAAATAATCTCTGACCCTTATCCCGCGGTTTGCCGCATCGTTCGTGGTCTCGCTTCTCATATTGCCGCCGGCTGTTATCATGCCGGCCGGGATTGACTCAAAAATCTCTTCGATCTTATGTGTCGTCTCAGACAAGGGTGCATTCAAAACACCGTCTTCTTTTTCAACCGGCAGAGGCAGAATCACACAATGTGCTTTTTCTATTGTCTCTCTTATATCTTTACACGGCGTTATGCCGTTCTTGGAATTCTCTCTATCCAAAGCAAAGCTTTTCACCATGTGCCCGTCTGAATGTAAAAGTTCGCAAAGTTTTACCTGCCGCAGATCCCCGCCTATGACTGCTATATTAAGTGAACGCATATTCCGCGTCTCTCCTTCCTTACTACAGTCTATTCACGTTGCCCTGCGCGCGTCAAAAAAAGGATGGCAAATTGATTTGCCATCCTTTTCTGTTAGTACAGGTCTATTGCATATTGTTTATCTCTATAATAAAATTCGCGATGTCGCTGGTCGCATTCGGTTTGCTTACCTGGCGTATACTTTCTTTCATCTGCTGCAGACGTCCCTTGTTGTTGAAAATATAGTATATCGCCTCGTCCAGGGGAAACGTCTTCGTGACATTGAGCGCCATGCCGTTATTGAGAAGAAATTCAGCATTTCTCTCTTCCTGACCCGGTATCGGATTTACGAGTATCATTGGAAGTTCCTTTGCAAGCGCCTCACTCAGCGTCAGTCCCCCGGGTTTTGTCACAATACAGTCTGACGCGTCCATCATAACTTCAACATTATCGACGAACCCGAACGGATGCAGATTTCTCTTCGGTTCTGCGGCAAGCTCATCGTACTGCTTATGATTATTCCCGCACACCGCCAGTATCTGTATTTTATCGTCTATCTTTTCTATCTGTTTGACGATTTCTTTTATGTTCCCGTATCCCATACTTCCGCACATCAAAAGTATCGTCGGAAGATTTTTTTCTATCCCCAAGATCTCGCGCGCCTTGTCCTTTGCCATCCTGTCCGCGAATTTTGGGTGTATGGGAATGCCGAATGCGCGTATTTTTTCCGCCGCTATCCCGCGCTTTACCGCCCTGTAAACGAGAAGTTCGTTTGGAAGGATCAGATACTCGACCTCCGGCACTTCGTTCCAGTAAGGATGGATAGTATAATCCGTAAGTATGCCTATCGTCGGAGCGATATTCTTCTTTTTCTTTATCTCGTTTACTATAAGCGCCGCAAAAATGTGCGTGCACACAATAATATCCGGGTTAAGGGCCTCAAGATATTTCTCAAGCTTGTTCGAACAAAATTTGTTTATAATCTTTACGATATCGCTTGAATCCGTTTCTCTGTTCTCTGCATGCGTGTACATCGCCCTGTACACTTCGGGTGTATATTTGGTCGATATCAGGTATCCTTTATCAACGGTACCGTAAAGCGGCTTATTTATGTATTTGTATACATCAATGGCCTCTACCTCTATCCCTTTTTTAAGCATCATGTCCTTGATTGCTCTCGCCGTCGCGTGATGCCCAAATCCCGCAGTCACGGACAAGATCAAAACTTTCATGTTACTCTCCCCCGTTGTCATACTGTATTAACTATACATCTATCTTTTCCCTTTTGCAACTTTCTACTGCTGTGACAATGCGTCGTTATATTTTTCCATTACCGCCTTTTCAAGCTTTTCCCTCGTCTCGGCGTTTATCGGATGGACGATATCTCTGTAACTTCCGTCGTGAAGCTTTTTAGACGGCATCGCCAGAAACAGTTTCTCGTCTCCCTCAATTATCTTTATATCATGCACCGCTATCTCATTATCGAAGGTTATGCTTGCAACGGCCTTGAGACGTCCGCCTTCATTTATCATCCTGATCTTTACATCACTTATATTCATGTAATGCACTCCTTAAAATAGATTTTGATGTTTTTTTCTTTATCTTGTTTATATTTTGTTTGAAATAGCATATAATAATACGTAATCTAACTGTTTCTGCGGGAGGAAAAAATATGACTTTCTCCATTGAAAAATATAGAGGTCCTGATCATCGGGTACATATGGTCGGGATCGGCGGCATCTCGATGAGTGCGCTTGCGAAAATGCTGTCCTCACTCGGGATTTGTGTTACCGGTTCTGACAGAGACGACAGCGAAACCTTGTCGCAGCTCTCCTCCCTCGGTATCAAAACCTTCGTCGGGCATGATGAGAAGAATGTGAAAAGCGCATGCGCCGTTATTCGCACCGCGGCCGTTTCAGATGAAAATCCGGAGATTCGGTATGCGCGAGACCACGGTATTCCCGTTTTTGAAAGAGCAGAGGTCTGGGGCCATATAATGAGAACTTATCCACGTTCTCTGTGCATTTCCGGCACGCACGGCAAAACCACCTCGACGTCCATGTCGGCCCATATCGCGATGTGTGCCGGTCTCGATCCCACCGTTATGGTCGGCGCGAAGCTTCCCTTTATAGGCGGATCTCTCAAGATTGGCGACGGATCCCTTTTTATAGCTGAATCATGCGAATATCACAACTCTTTCCTGTTCTTTTCTCCTACGATAGCGGTGATTTTGAATATTGACCTCGATCATCTTGATTTTTTCCACGGCATAGACGAGATAATCGCCTCTTTCCGAAGTTTTGCCTCTCTCACGCCTGAGGACGGTGTCGTGATCGCGAATTACGACGACGCGAATGTCCGCAGGGCCGTCGACGGGATCGACCGTAAAATCATATTTTTCGGTCTCGATAAAAACGCCGACATATACGCTAAAAATATAACCGACCGCTGCGGGTTCTTTTCGTTTGACGTCATGTATAACGGCGCTTTTTTGACAAGGGTATCTCTGTCCGTCCCTGGAAGGCATAACATATATAACGCGCTCTCTTGTATCGCCTCGGCGATGCAGCTTGGCATACCGAAAGAGGCTGTTTCAAACGCCGTCTCCTCTTTTTCCGGGGCATCACGCAGATTTGAGAAAAAGGGAACTTTCAACGGCGCTGTCATCGTCGACGACTATGCCCATCATCCAAGTGAGATACGGGCAACATTGACATCCGCATGCGATATGGGCTTTTCTCGGGTGATCTGTGTTTTCCAGCCGCATACATATACCCGCACCGCTGCGCTGATGGATGAGTTCGCATCCGCGCTTTCTCTCTCTGATATAACGATAGTCACCGATATATACGCCGCCAGGGAGAAAAACACCGTCGGCGTCTCATCCCGCGACCTCACCGCTAAAATAAACGGCGGCATATACATTTCTGAAATAGACGGCGTGTGCGAATACCTTAGGGAAAACGCGCGCTCAGGCGATATTGTCATAACAATGGGCGCCGGAAATATATATCAGGCCGCCGACAAGCTTATTCGCGAGAACTGACGTAATGATCTCAAAACATTTTTATAAAAACAGGGGCAATATCTTTGATATTGTCTCTTTTTATTTTGTTCCGGCCATATCAAAGGTCTTCGTTCATATATTCATCTTTGATGTATTTTACAAGGTTTCTTAAACTCTCATTCTTTTCATATGCCATTTTATTGTACGCCGCATACAGCTTCATATCGGCGTTGACCCTGATGGGGCACATTATATCGCTGTCTTTATAGCTGCCGTATTTCAATATGCTTTTCATCGCAAAGGCAAGTCCCATACCCTGAAACACCATCCTTATAGATGACTGGACAGATGGAAGCATGATGACATTTTCCGTCTGCACCCCTTCGCGTATCAGCAGATCATCTACAAGTTTTGAAAGAATGAAGTTGGGATCGTATTTTATGAACCTCTCGTTTTTTAGCTGTCTCAGCTCAATATCAAGCGGATTTTCAATATCGCATTTCGACGTGTCGTAATTTTTTAGAATTGGGTGGTCCTTTTTTGCTATAAGAACGATCGGATCTTTCGTGATATATTCTATGGCTATCCCTTTATGCTGAAATGTCTCCGCGCAAATTATAAGATCAAGTCTTTTACTTCGCAGCATTTCTATAAGCTCGGGTGTCCCGCACATCGAGTTTTTGATGTTCGCCGCGGGGTTGTCGCGCAAAAATTTCGGCAGGATGCGCGGCAAGATATAATCGCCTATAACATTCGGTACACCGAACCTGACTTTTTCATAAGACGTGTTTTTTAATTTATTGATCTGCGCCATCATCTCTTCTTCCACGTCTTTCAGCTTGTTTCCATAAGACAGAAAGCATTTGCCCGCGGCCGTTATTTCAATCGGCATTTTGCCCCTGTCGAATATTGTCACGCCCAGTTTTTGTTCAAGCGTTTTTATATAACGGCTCAAAGACGGCTGCGCTATATAAAGCGCCTCTGCCGCTTTGCTGAAATTCTTGTATTTTTCAAGCGTCCTGACATACTCAAAGTCCTTATCGCTGAACATAAATTGCACCTTCCCAATACGCAAAAATAGTTTCCCATATTATAACACAAAAGCTATAATTGGTAAAGCTGAATAAGTATTGGACGAGGGTAAATATACTATGCTATTTTGAAGGTGGTAAGATTCTTTCGGCATAATCTTTTATGCCATAAATTCTAAAGGAAAGAGGCGAACAATATGTCTAATATTAAATTGGATGTAATCGTTAAGCAAAGCGCCAACCGTACTGATGGATACATAAGATTCGGCCAGAAGCCGGACGGATCGTTCTATCAGATCCCGGTCATCATCATTGACGGCGGAAAACCGGGCGCGACCCTTCTTGTTGATGCGTGCACGCACGGTGACGAGTTTGAAGGTGCGAAGGCGATAATGAACATCGCCAAAGAGTTTGAAGGGAAATCCTTCAACGGTCAGATTATCGCCGTTCCTGTTATAAACGTCGAGGCTTATTTCTGGAATAGGCGTTCATCCCTCGTTGACGAGACCAACCTCAACCGCATCTCTCCAGGTAATGACTGCACATACCTTACCCCAAGACTTGCCCATGTGCATCTCGAGCGCATCGTAAAATGCAGCAACGCGGATGCGGCCATCACCTTCCATGGTGGAGGAAACGTCCTTCATCTCGAGCCTCTTGCCGGGTATTTCCCGCCGGAAAATGAGAAGGATGAAAAAGCCCATAAGCTTGCTCAGGCGTTCAACTTCCCGTATACATGGAGGATGCAGAATGTGGCTTTCTCCGGTATGATCTCTTCCGATTACAGAAACGCCGGCATCCCGACAATCCTTCCTGAGATCGGTTCTCACTGCGGAAGACTTCATGACTTTAATAAGAACGTCAAAATGTGCGAAGACGGCATAAAGAACGTCATGGCAGAACTGAAGATGATCGATCCGATCGCGAAAACTCCCATTAAATCAATGGATATAGAGCTTCATTATCTGCACTGCTATAACGGCGGCCTTCAGACGATAGTCAAAAGAGAAAACGAAATCGTCGAAGAGGGCGAGACCCTTGCCTATATGACCGATCTGTTCGGCAACGTGATCGAAGAACTCAAAGCTCCTTATCGCGGCGTTGTAATCGGATTCTGGAGCGTTCCGGTCATTAAGCCCGGCGATTGGTGGTCGCTGTACGCAAAAATCCTTTAATGTTTTTCTAATTTTCCTTTCATTATCAATAATCGCAAAAACTCCCAAAACCATCCTGAAGAGCCGGCCTTTACTGGGCCGGTTTTTCAGTTGTCTTATTATTTTATCGCGCTGAAACACATGCGCAACAAACAAGCGGGCAAATGAAAAATATCATTTGCCCGCTTATTTTATCGATTTTTGCCTTTTACATCATTTGCCTCGCGCGCGACAGATTCATTGTCCCATCCTGCATTACGGCAAGATTCTCAAGCGATTTCCCCGTCCCGTATACGACGCAGGATATGGCGTCGTCCGCCACGTGTGTCGGTATGCCTGTCTTTTGTTCTATAAGTTTATCCAGTCCCCAGACAAGACTGCCCCCTCCTGTTAAAACGATACCGTTTGTCGATACGTCTCCCACAAGTTCGGGCGGCGTGCGCTCAAGCACTGAATGTATCGCTTCTATTATCCTTGTCGTGACCTCTTCAAACGCCTCAAGCATTTCCGACGATGTGACCGTGAACATCTTCGGAAGGCCCGTCATAAGGCAGCGCCCCTTTATATCCATGGTTTTTTCTTCGGGAGGCGGGAAAACGCAGCCTATGCTTATCTTAAGCTCTTCTGCCGTTCTCTCTCCTATCAGGACGTTGTGCTTACGCCTTACATATTTGACTATCGATTCGTCGAACTTGTCTCCCGCGATCTTTATCGATGTCGATTCGACTATCCCCCCAAGAGAGATCACCGCGACATCCGTCGTTCCGCCGCCTATATCCACGATCATATTTCCGCACGGTTTAGTGATATCTATACCGGCGCCCATCGCCGCGGCGACCGGCTCTTCTATCAAGAACACCCTGCGCGCTCCGGCTTGTTTGCCGGCGTCGATAACGGCCCTTTCTTCGACCTCTGTTATTATACTCGGAACGCAAATAACGACGTTCGGCTTTACTATGCGAAAAACGCCGAGAACCTTTCTTATGAATTCCTTTATCATTTTCTCGGTCATTTCATAATCGGATATAACGCCTTCTCTCAAAGGCCTTATAGCCACAATATTACCGGGCGTTCTTCCCAGCATTTTCTGCGCTTCCGCCCCGACGGCTTTTATCCTGCCCGTGTTTTTATCCACGGCAACGACCGACGGCTCGCAAAGTGCAACGCCTTTACCCTTTACATATACCAATATAGACGCTGTTCCCAGGTCTATTCCGATATCGCTTGAAAATATCGCCATTTTTCTCTCTCCAACCTTGTTATTATTTTTCGCATTGCAGCGGTTTTTAAAGCCTCTGCATGATGTACCATAAAACATGTACAATTATTATATCAAAGCCCTTTATTTTTTCAAGGGCTTTTTGGCGCCCTTTTCTGTCTTTGCGGCAGTCACGCAATACACTTTGCCGGACCCCGCCGTTTTAAGCGCTCTCGCGCATTCGGAAAGTGTTGATCCCGTCGTTATTATATCGTCGACAACCAAAATGTTCTTTCCTTTGATCTCCGCGCCTTTCTTTGCTCTGATTGCCCCGAGCAGGTTTGCTTTTCTCTTTTCCGCGCTCAGCCGCGCCTGCTTTTCCGTCTTCCTCGCTTCGTACATAAGCGCCTTGGGAGGCGGCAGCTTCAGCTCCTTCGCAAATTCTTTCGCCAAAAGCTCTGCCTGGTTATATCCTCTGCGAAATTTTGTCTTCCCATCCGTCGGCACAAAAGTTATCATATCGATTTTATCTATATCTCCAAAATCTCTCTTGAACACAAACGCCGTCATTTTTGCAAGCGGCGCTGCGTAATGTGAACACCTTTTGTTCTTGAACCTGAGTATGGCTGCTCTCACCTTTTCTTTATACGGAAACGCGCTTATGCAGCCGTCAAAGAATTCTCCTTTTGACGCGGCCTCTCCCTCACTTAAAAACATTACTTCTTCGGAACAATCTTCGCAGACGTCCTCTCCATCTTTGTTTAAAATCTTTCCGCAAAACACGCATTTCGGCGGATACAAAATGTTTAGAAAAAACCTCATATTCAACCAAGCCTTTTTATTCCCTTTTCCGTTATCCTTGCGCGCAGAGCGCTGTATCGCGACGTGCGCGTATTGTTCGACACCATTTCCGAAATAACCTCATCGTTTCCAATCGCTACGAGAAGCTTTTTCGCGCGCGTTACCGCTGTATAAAGTACGCTTCTATTAAGTAATCTCATTGATCCCGACTGCGCCATAAAAACCACCGCGTCAAATTCACTGCCCTGCGCTTTGTGCACGGTAAGCGCATATGAAAGCTCGATCTCATTTAACATTGGAAGAGTGTATTCATAAAACCTGTCGTCAAAGCGCACAACCATCCTCTCAAGCCTCGGGTCGACCGCCTCCACTATTCCCATGTCGCCGTTAAATATGCCCATACCGTCGTTTCCGCCGCCATTTGTCCAATAAGTCAGTTCATAATTATTTCTCACCTGTATCACGCGATCGCCCTCGCGGAAAATCGAGTTCCCGAAACGTATTTCATTTTTCCCTTCTTCAGGAGGGTTCATAACGCTTTGAAGTATCTTATTCAGGTTATCTGTGCCGGATGCCCCTTTTCTCATAGGCGCCAGTATTTGAATATTCTCAAACGGTATCCCGAACTTAAGCGGGATTCTGTTTCCGCACATCTCAATGACCGCGTCGAAAGCGGTCTGAGCGGAAAGCCTTTTTATGAAAAAAAAGTCGCTGCCGCTGCGGTTGTCAAGCTGCGGCATCTTCCCCGCCTTGATCTTATGCGCATTTACAATGATATCGCTTTTTTGCGCCTGCCTGAATATCTCTGAAAGTTCAACCACCGGACACGTTTTGCTTTTTATTATATCCCTGAGAAAATTTCCCGGTCCGATCGGAGGAAGCTGATCCGGGTCACCCACAAGTACGACCCTTGCCCCCGGCTGCAAAGCTGAGAACAGCTGATTTGCAAGGGCTATGTCCAGCATGGATGCCTCGTCTATGACAACGACGTCTGCAATTATCGGATTTTCCTCGTTCCTTCCGAATCTGACCCCCTGCCCGTTGTCTGCAACCGTTGCCTCCAAAAGCCGATGTATCGTCTTGGTGTCCTCCCCGCTGAGTTCACCGAGGCGTTTCGCCGCCTTTCCAGTCGGCGCTGCCAGCACGGTCTTCAGACGCAAACGTTTGAAAAGCGACAGCATCCCGCGCACCGTCGTCGTCTTCCCCGTGCCGGGACCGCCGGTCAGTATCATTATGCCGCGCTTCGCCGCCGTCTTTATCGCCTCTTTCTGCAAAGGCGTAAATTCTATATCCGTCTCCTGTTCTGCCTCTTTTATCGCTTTCAAATTCTCTTCTCTCATAGGAAATTCAACTTTTGAAAGCCTTAGTATGCTTTTCGCTATCTGCCTTTCGGCGTATATCATCTCAGGCGGGTATACCGCGATCTCACCGCATATCTCCTCAAGTTCCACCTTGTTTTTATCACCCATTTGACCTATAACTTCATCCACCGTATCTTCGTCGATCCCGAGAAGCTTCGATGTCGCGCTGCACAATTTTCCACGGGGTATAAAAACATGCCCGTTCTGTTGATTGAAATAAAGTTCATACAGGACCGCCGCCTCGATCCTTATAACGCTCTTTTCATCTATCCCAGTCGACAGCGCGAACGCGTCCACCCGCCCGAAGTCCGGCTCAAATTCATAGGAACACATTATATATGGGTTGCTCTTCAATATATTCACGGCGCCTGTTCCGTATCTGTTATAAAGCGAGAGTGCATATGACGAAGGAAATCCATGATCGCTGAGAAAATCCGTAAGCCTCCGGATAGCCGTCTGTCTGCCTGCGGCGGCGCAAATCTCTCTTGCTCTCTGGATAGTGATCCCCCGTATCGTCGCAAGCGCATCCGGATCTTCGGAAATGATGTCAAGCGTCTCCGTCCCGAATTTTGACACGATCCGTTCCGCCGTCCTCGGCCCGATCCCCCTTATAGCGCCTGTCGACAAATACAATATTATTTCTTCCTCCGTTTCCGGAAGATAGCGTTTGAATGATTTTACGGAAAACTGCTGGCCGTACACGGGATGATCCACCCATACCCCTTCGGCTTCCACCCTTTCTCCCGCTGCTATGTAAGGCATGTTCCCGACAAGCGTTATCTCTTCCCCTTTGTCGTGCATAAAAAGGCGCAGCACCGCCCATCCGCTCTCCTCACTGTGGAATACGAGCGTCGAAACGGTGCCCTCAACAAATGTCGTATTATCGTTATCCGTATACATTATAATCTCCGATCATATCTCGGTTTCATCTTTTTCCGCATAGCGCGCACCTATCCTATTTGCCAAAAGCAATGACATCCTTTTTGTATCATCCGGCGCATCTTTAGGGCATTTTATCAAAATGTCCGCCCGCGGGAAATACGTTTCTTTCGCTTTTTCTGCCATCCTTGCGGCATATTCCGCGCTGTTCTCATCCGTTACTTCCACTATTATGCTAATTTTCGCATCTAACATAACGGGGCTTTTCAGGAGCAGCTGATACAACGCTCGTGCAAAAGCCGCCGCCCCGATAAGTGCCAGGATAATCTCTATATGCGCCCAGACCGAACAAGCCGCCATTTTCATCACCCCACATTATAAGGGTATGAAAATATATGCCATATCGTTACTTCAAAAAGTCAAGAAAAGATATAAATCCGTATGAAATGCCGCTCATTACAAGACCGGCGATCAAAACCCCCGCCAAAGTCACAAGAAATGATTTTAAGTTGTCCATATGCAGAAACGCCGCGATCGCAGATCCCGTCCACGCGCCTGTCCCAGGAAGCGGGATCGCAACGAAAAGCATCAGCCCCAAAAGCTCATATTTTTCTATCTGCCCCTTTTTTGACATTATCCGCTTTTCCAGTTTCTCGATCATTGGCCGTATTTTATTTATTTTTTTCAGCCATTGAAAAACCGCTTTTACAAAAAGCAGGATAAACGGCACCGGAAGCATATTGCCCAGCACGCATATTATGTAATTTGAGACCCACGGCAACCCAAGCGTCGCCCCGAGAGGGATCCCCCCGCGAAGCTCAACTATCGGAAGCATGGACATCCCAAACACGTAAAGCGCGCTGTTTACATCAATTGTTTCAAGCAATTCAAACAAGCGATACACACCCTGCCTATGCCGAAGCGATTATTGTCTTTTATTTTACACTAAAAAACGCTTTTCGTATACATCCATTTTAAAACCCGGATATATTTTCCGCGTTATATGACGCCTTTTAATATCAATGCGAAAACGACGCTTGTCGCCAGAAGAAACGTCGATATGAGCACGATCCCCGTCCTGTTGACCTTTGTTCTGCCGTCTTCCTGTATCTCAACAAGCTGTGCTTTCCTCAGTGCGGTCACGATCGGCTTGTAAAGAAGCAGCGTTATCGCGGTATTAAGCCCGCTTTTTACAAGGTTGAACGGCAGAAACACCGGAAGCAGCATATCCGCAACGGCCTGCCTCGGATATCCCAAATATATCGGCGTCAAGAAATAATTCCACAAAAGCATGATCACCGTCATCGCCGCACATCCCGATGCAAGCCCTATCACAGCGCCCGAGATCGTGTGATTTTTTTTGTATATTGCCGCGGCCGTGCACGCAAAAGCACAGCTCGATATTATATTCATGACGCATCCGATTATCCCCGTATCGCTTGCGGTCAGCATCTCAACAAACGACACGATCAGCGAAATGATAAACGACGCGAGAGGCCCCAGTATAAACCCGCCTATCGTTATAATAACGTCTTTAGGGTCGTATTTTAAAAACATGACGATCGGAACCCGCCCGATAAGCATGACAACATATGCTATCGCACACATCATTGCGATAAGTATTATCTTTTTGGTCTTTGATGTTGAATTCATAAAAGTCACCCCTAAAAAAATTAACACCTGAAGAATCAATCATTCTTCAGGTGTTTGATTAAATAAAAAAGCGCACCAAAAACTTTTTCGCGGCACGTCTTCTCCCATCCGGACTTTACCGTCGGCACCGGATTTCAACCGGTTCAGCATATCGCTCGCGGGCTTGTCGGGCTTTCGCCCGCTTCACCGCCGGTGAGGAATCACACCTCGCCCTGAAGACTTTTTACTTCTTTGCCATTATACTCTGCACATACATCTGTGTCAACAGCGTCGACAAATAAATTTTTAAACCCTCGTCACGCCGCTGTATACAAGCCCGCGGACCGTGTCCATCGTAACGGTTGTCCCGGATTTCAAGATGTTTGTCGCGTCTTGAGCGCCGCATATCACCGGTATGTCAAGCGTATGCCCGACTATCGCCGCGTGCGACGCCTTTCCGCCGGTTTCTGTTATTATCCCAGATGCATTTTCAAGTATCGAAAGAAGACCGCTGCTCGTCTTTGGGATGACCAGTATATCCCCTGGCGTGAACTTTTCCATCGCTTCCGCCTCGTCCTTTACTACGCACAAAGTCCCGCTTTTCGCAAATTTGCCTACCCCGATCCCAGATACAAGCACGTTTCCGACGATATGCACCTTCAAAATATTCGTCGTCCCTTTTATCCCGAGCGGCACACCCGCCGTCATCACCACAAGGTCTCCGTGTTTTACGATCCCCGTCTCTTCAGCCTTTTTGACCGCATGCTCAAACAGGTCGTCGGTACTTTCCTGATCTTCTGCCATCACCGGGATAACGCCCCAAGCCATCGAAAGCTGGTTATAAACCTTTTCGCTGGTCGCGCATGCGATTATCGGGCATAAAGGCATACAGCTTGACACCGTCTGCGCCGTGTGCCCGGACGTCGTAAATGTGATGATAGCCGACGCATTAAGGTCGTGCGCCGTAGAACATGTCGCATGCGCTATCGCGCTTGTGACCGTGCAGTTATCTGCCGAGTGCTGCGCCCCCTGTGTGCGGCTTATATAATTTATATCCGCCTCCGCTTTAAGCGCGATCTTTGCCATTGTCTCGATGCTTTCAACGGGATATTTCCCTATAGAAGTCTCTCCTGACAGCATGACGGCGCTCGTCCCGTCGTATACGGCGTTCGCGACATCCGAAATTTCCGCCCTTGTCGGGCGCGGATTTTTTATCATAGATTCAAGCATCTGCGTCGCGGTTATCACTTTTTTCCCCTGAGCGATGCATTTTTTAATTATCATTTTCTGCAATCTCGGGATCTCTTCAAAATCGATTTCTACGCCAAGATCCCCTCTTGCGACCATGACTCCGTCGCAGGCCTTTAATATCTCGTCGACATTTTTTATGCCTTCCATATTTTCAAGCTTTGCGATTATTTGTATCGACGCGCCGCCGTTTTCTTCAAGCACCTTTTTTATGTCGAATATATCGTATGCGCTTCTGCAGAAAGACGCGGCCACGAAATCGACGCCCTGTTCAATCCCGAATATAAGGTCTTCTCTGTCTTTGTCGCTGACATACGGAAGGTTCAGCGATATCCCGGGGATATTTATCGATTTTCTGTCTGAAAGCTCGCCCTCATTTTTTGCGACGCACGTGATATCCGTGCCGCTTTTTCCTGTCACCTCGAACGCGATAAGCCCATCGTCCGCAAGTATCCTGTCTCCGATCTTTATATCATCCGGAAGCCCGCTGTATGTTATCGAAACTGCCGTCTGATCTCCCTCTATATTCCTTGTCGTGAACGTGAATTCCTGCCCCGATGAAATCTTTATCTTCCCGTCTTTAAAGGTCTTTATCCGTATCTCCGGCCCCTTCGTATCGAGAAGTATCCCGATCGGCACGCGCATTTTCTCACGTATGCGCTTGATCGCCGCGATTCGCAGACCATGTTCCTCTTTCGTTCCATGGCTGAAATTAAGCCGCGCGACATTCATACCGCGTGAAATCATGTCTTTTAGTATTTTTTCGTCGTCCGTCGCCGGACCCAGTGTGCAAATTATTTTTGTTTTTCTCATATTTTCCTCTTTTTATAAATATTTCTTTTTTCAACATGTAAAACATATCACACAGTTTCATTTTTTTCAACGCTGTCTCTTACTTTTATGTCGGTATTGTAATGTACGCCTATAAAGTGTTAAAATAAAAACTGGATTTTAATTTAATTGAATGGAATGATGACTTTGCCAACTCTCAAGTTGTATGACAGCGATCCGTATTTAAAATCGTGTGACGGCGTTGTCGGATCATGCGAAAAATATAAGGACGGTCTGTTCAAGATCGAACTCGATCAGACGGTTTTTTTCCCCGAATCCGGCGGCCAGCCGTGCGATCTCGGCAAAATTGCGGACACCAGGGTGACAGATGTCATTATCGAGGGCGACGTCATATACCACATATGTGAAAAAGCCGTTGAGGTCGGTAAAACCGTCAAGGCCGAAATAGACTTTTCGCGCAGGTTCGATCTAATGCAGCAGCACACCGGCGAACATCTTTTGTCCGCCGTGTTTCTTAAACTTTTCGGTGCAAACAACGTCGGATTTCATCTAAATATGACAGGCGGCACTATCGATTTTGACAAGGTTTTGGACCCCGACGATATATTTAGAGCCGAAAATGAGGCGAACAGGCTAATATATGAAGATCCTTCTGTTCGGACATTTTATCCGACTGCAAAAGAGCTTAAAAGTATAACGCCGAGAAAAAAGGTGTCAAATATAGACGGCGATATAAGGATCGTCGAGATAGACGGCGTCGACGTCTCCGCCTGCTGTGGGACGCACTGCTCGTCTCTTTCGCAGGTCGGTATCGCGAAAATAACACATTCTCAGAAATACAAGGGCGGCATGCGCCTGTCGTTTCTTTGCGGGATGCGCGCTTTTCGCGATTACTCTGAAAAAGACCGGGCGATGTCGTCGCTTTGCGTTTTGTTCTCAGCAAAATCCGCCGAAGACGCGGTCATCGCCGTGCGCAAAACCTGCTCTGATAATGAGGCGCTCCATCATAAAATAGCGTCTATCGGTCTTACATTGTCTGAGATGACGGCCCGGTCCCTCTTGTCCGGCGCCGAGCATTTATCCGGTATGAACGTCGTGTTCGGCATAGTTCCGGACCTTTCTCACGACAGCGGCAAGGCCCTCATGCGTATTTTATCGGAATCTAAAAACACTATATCCTGCATTTTGTTCGAATCGGGAGATAAGGTTTTTTATTACTCTGCATGCGACAAATCCTCACCTATTCCCGCGAAAAACATATGCCTTGCGGCAAACGATTTTCTCGGCGGTAAAGGCGGCGGGAACGCATCTTTCGCCCAGGGAAGCGCCCCTGTAAGACCGGGCTGGAGGGACGCAGCCGCCGCGATAAAAGATTTTATTATCAGATCGATTTCATAAAGGCAATCAATTTACGGGAGAAAAATAACATGATAAAAGACTTGTCTTTCATTAGGAATCGCATTTACACGATCATAGAGGTCGCAGACGGCGACCGTGCCAGCGCCGTTTACGACATTACAATGATAATCGTAATTGTCGCAAGTATTATCCCCCTCGCTTTCAAGGAATCAAACGATGTCTTTTATGTAATAGAAATAATCGCGTCTATCGTTTTTATCGTCGACTACATTTTGCGATTGTTCACAGCGGATCTTAAGCTAAAGCGCGGCGTTTCGTCTTTCTTTATATATCCTTTCACGCCGATGGCGATAATCGATCTGTTGTGTATCCTGCCGTCTTTCACAGCGATCGCGGGCGGCCTGCGCATTCTCAAAGTGTGGCGGCTTTTGCGCGCGTTCCGCGTGTTTCGTGCGTTCAAGGCTTTTCGTTATTCAAAAAGCATGGCTATCATCATCGGCGTCATCCGCGAGCAGCGGGCGCCGCTTCTTGCTGTATGCATGCTCTCATTCGGTTATGTGCTGATCTCCGCCCTCGTTATTTTCAACGTCGAGCCGAACAGTTTCAGCGGGTTCTTTGACGCGGTTTACTGGGCAACGATCAGTTTGACGACCGTCGGATACGGAGATATTTATCCCGTTTCAAATGCGGGACGTATTGTCGCTATGCTGTCTTCGATCCTTGGCATCGCTGTTGTGGCTCTGCCCGCCGGCATTATCACCGGCGGATATATGAGCAAACTGCGTGAAAAGGATAAGGAGAATTCCAAAGGAAAAGACAACGTCAACGGCAAAGACAAAAACTGAATTTTTGTCGTACGCAAATAAAAAAGGCAGACAACACATTCATTGTCTGCCTTTTTTATTTTTAAATGCTTCTTATTTTACTGTTATGGTAATGATCTTCTGACCGTCAAGCACCCCGTCAGGTACCGGTATCGGAGTTGCCGCCTGGCTTATCGTAAACGCGTCTTTTTCGACGCTGGATTCATTAAGCCCCGTGTCGGCGTTTATCGTCATTTTGCTCACTTCGTTCATCATCATTACCGCATCCAGATCCTCAAGACCCGGGTCTATCATGCAGCAAAGCGTGCGTGCTGCGAATTCCGTGCGGTTTTTAAGAGCGGTCACTATACCTTCGTCGGTATCGTACAACTCTGTCTTGTAAAATCCACCGACTTTTGCGGATATCAGCTTGCCGTCGCTACCATATACAAGCGTCAACCCTTCTTTTTCGACTTCTGCCACTGTCTCCTTCTGTGCGAAGAAGTACGCCTTGCCTTCCTCGGTATCTTCTGTTTCTGCTGTCGTCTCAAACTCTACCTTCGGGTTCTTCCCCGACACCTGGGCATTGAACGCCGCGACCGCTTCCTCAGCCGTCATATCGGCAAAAGATGCCTCTTCCTCTCCCTGGTTATCGCCTTGATTCTCGCTCTGAGCCTCCGTCGCCTGAGCCTCGCTCTGCTGCTGCGACCCTCCAGACTGCGGCGCCGGCGCGTTCGAGCACCCGGATATCAGCATCACCATGGCCAAAAGCACTGCAAGAGATAAAATAAGCATTTTTTTCATTGTGCAAATTCATCCTTTCGGTTTTTAGTCATTTTTATTTTAACATTTCTTTTTGCGGTTTAAAAGCGCTTATTTTTATTTGCTGTTTAATTTTAAGTAACTATTTCTATAAGCTCGTATAACCCTTCGTCAAGGTCCTTTTTCATCGCAAGTCCCTCGTCTATGCCGCAATCGCAAACCTTGCTGTCATTCCAGCAGACGATCCGGCCTGTATGCCCCATTCTGATAAGGTCTACCGCATGCGCGCCCATGCGCGTCGCGACGACGCGGTCGTGCCCGGTGGGCGTTCCGCCTCTCTGGACATGCCCCAGGATCGTGACCCTTGTATCGACACCCGTTTTGGTCTTTATCTCACTCGCAAGTTCTGTCGTATGGCCTGCGCCCTCGGCGACGATTATTATAAAATGCGTCCTTCCATTTTTTCGGCTTGCGTTTATCCTGTCGCACAATTTCTCCACATCCGTCTTTCTCTCCGGGACACACACTGCAAACGCACCTGCCGCGACCGCCACCTGCAGCGCAAGATGCCCCGCGTGTCTTCCCATTACCTCAATCAGAGAACACCTTTCATGCGACTGCATCGTATCGGTCAATTTGTCCGCGGCGTCGATCGCCGTGGTACACGCCGTATCGAACCCGATAGAATACTGTGTGCATGCGATATCGTTGTCTATCGTTCCGGGAATGCCGATCGTCGCTATCCCCTTATGCGACAGCTCGAGCGCCCCACGAAACGTCCCGTCTCCGCCGATCGCGATAAGTCCGTCTATTCCTAAATTGCGGCACGTATCGACGGCTTTCTGCTGCCCTTCCTCTGGCCTGAATTCTTCGCATCTTGCGGTGTAAAGCATCGTGCCCCCGCGGCGTATGATGCCGTTTACGCTATCCGGGGTAAGCTCTGTCACATCGTTTTTTATAAGACCGTTATATCCGCGTTTTATCCCGATGCATCTTATTCCGTAATGCGCGCACGCGCGCGCGACCGCGCGCACTGCCGCGTTCATTCCAGGAGAGTCTCCCCCGCTTGTCAAAACCCCTATGCTTCTAACATCTCTTTTTTCTTTCATATGCACATTCTCCCATAAGATGACTTTCGGCGACGGTTTTCTATTTCAAAACGACCCCATCGTCGCCCGCTATTTCACGAAGTTTCTGAATAAGCTTATCGTCGGGTTCTATCCAAAGATCCTCTTTCGCGATAAGCTGCCTCTTGGTTTTTGAAAAATAAAGAATTACCGGGGTTTTGCCTTTGAAAATCCTGAGAAGACTCTTTATTTTTTCAAGCATTTCTTCCTTTTCATCGTCTATTTTTATGTAAAGCTTTTGACCATTACTGTTGTTTTTGCCTCGCTGTTCTTCTTTTCTGCGAAAGGCATTTTTCGGCGTTTGCACGCTTTGCCCGGAAAATCTTGCTGAAAAATCCTCTGCATCGCTTTTTGTAAGCGGGCGTATTTCATCACAGACGATCTTGGGCTCTTCATCCTCTCTCGCAGAGATGCGTCCGCGTAATATCACAGGGACATCCTCTTTTATATACTCTCCGGATTCCGTTATCGTTTTCGAAAAGGTGAGGACCTCGATCGACGCAGTAAGGTCTTCGATCGTGACATACGCCATCATGCTGTTCGACTTGGTCGTTTTGAGCTTCACCGCCGTTATCACTCCCGCAAAGGTCGCGAAAGTTCCGTCTTTGTATACCACCGTTTCTCCGCCCTCTTTGCAGTCCTCCAGTACCCTTGCGATCGGCACCGCGCCGCTGACTTTTACTATATCGCGATAATCGTCCATTGGATGCCCCGACAAATAAAGCCCGGTCGTCTGTTTTTCCATCGTCAAAAGCTCTTTTTTCGAATATTCGGGGATGTTCGGAAGTTTTATTTCATCCTTGTAGTCGTCCTGCATTGAAAACAGATCGACCTGTCCCTCAAGGTTTTTCTTTCTGTTCTGAGATATACCGGTCAAAATGCTGTCAACGCTTGCTATAAGCTGCGATCTTCTGTTATTAAAACTGTCAAACGCGCCGCACCGTATAAGGCTTTCCACTGCGCGCCTGTTCAGATCGTTGCCTGTCATCCTCTCGCAAAAGTTTTGAAAAGACGTGAATTTCCCGTTTTTGTCGCGTTCTTCGGTAAGTCTTTCTATAAGCGATCTTCCCACGTTTTTAACCGCCACAAGTCCGAACCTTATATGTCCGCCTACAACTGTGAAATCCGCTTCCGATTCGTTTATATCCGGCGGCAGGACCGTTATCCCCATCGCGGCGCATTCTGCTATATATTCCGCGACTTTTGAAGATGAATCGAGCACCGAGGTCAAAAGCGCCGCCATAAATTCCTTTGGATGATGGCATTTCATATACGCCGTCCTGTATGAAACCATGGCATATGACACCGCGTGCGCCTTATTAAACGCATAATTCGCGAAATCCATTATTTCGTCGAATATCTGTGCCGCGATTTTTTCATCTACACCGTTTTTGATGCAGCCGGCTATCCCCTCTTTTTCATTGCCGTATATGAAGTTTTCGCGTTCCCGCATCAGCGCGTCATATTTCTTCTTTGACATCGCCCTGCGCACCATATCAGCCTTGCCGAGTGAAAATCCCGCAAGTTTTCTGAAAACTTCCATGACCTGTTCCTGGTATATCATACATCCGTAAGTTACGGAAAGGATGTCTTTCAAAAGTGGGTGCTTGTATTTTACTTTCTCGGGGTTGTGCCGGCACTCTATATACATCGGTATCGACGCCATCGGCCCCGGCCTGTAAAGCGCCACGACTGCCGTGATATCCTCTATAGACTGCGGCTGAAGTCCCGTTACGACCGCGGTTATCCCCGCGCTTTCAAGCTGGAATATGCCGAGGGTTTTCCCCTGGGACAGCATCTCAAACGTTTCTTTATCGTCATAAGGTATTTCGCTTATGTCAAAATCCCCGGGGACCATGCGCGCCGCATCGGCGATTACCGTCAATGTGCGCAGTCCCAGAAAGTCCATTTTCAAAAGTCCAAGCTCTTCCAATGTCGTCATCGTAAACTGTGTCACTACGGATTCGTCGTTTTTCGCAAGCGGCACATAGTATGACACCGGATCCTTCGTTATAACGACGCCCGCCGCATGGGTCGATGCATGGCGTGGCATCCCCTCAAGCGCCTTGGCCGTGTCTATAAGGCGTTTTACACGGTCGTCGTTATTGTACATCTCCCTTAGCGGGGCAGACACGTCAAGCGCCCTGTCCAACGTCATGTGTATCTCAAACGGAACCGCTTTCGCGACGACGTCCACATCGCCATACGGCATGTTGAGCGCGCGCCCGACGTCGCGTATAGCGCCCCTTGCCGCCATCGTTCCGAATGTCACTATCTGGGCGACATGGTCTTCTCCATATTTTTTTATTACGTAATCTATAACTTCCTGCCGTCTCATATAGCAAAAATCTATATCTATATCCGGCATGCTTATTCTCTCCGGATTCAAAAACCTCTCAAAATAGAGGGAATGCGCGATCGGGTCTATATCCGTTATTTCAAGGCAATATGCCACCATGCTTCCCGCTGCCGATCCACGTCCCGGGCCGACCTCTATCCCCTGCCTTTTGGCGAACGCGATAAAATCGCTGACTATAAGGAAATAATCGACGAACCCCATTCGCGCGATCATCGATATTTCAAAATCAAGCCTCTCACGATACGCGCTGTCGCCATTTTTATAGCGCTTTTTAAAGCCTTTTTCACACAGCTCTCTAAGATACTGCTCCGCGTCTTTCCCGTCAGGCACGTCAAATTTGGGAAGATGATGCTCTCCGAACACAAATTCCACGTTGCACCTGTCCGCGATCTTGACGGTATTTTCGATCGCCTCAGGAACATTCTTAAAAAGCTCTTCCATCTCATCCGCGGATTTTATGTAAAATTCATCCGTCTCGAATCTCATCCTGTCCGGATCTTCGACAGTTTTGTTCATCTGGATGCACATCAAAACATCCTGTATGTACGCGTCGTCGCGTGATATGTAGTGGGCGTCGTTTGTCGCGACAAGCGGTATGCCGGTCTCTTTCGACAGTTTGATGATATCCTGATTTATTCTTTTTTGCTCCGGGATATTGTGATCCATTATCTCAAGATAAAAGTTCCCCTCGCCGAAAATGTCGAGATAGGATAACGCCGCTTCTTTTGCCGCGCCGTAATTCCCTTTTTCAAGATGCGAATCTATCTCGCCCGCAAGGCACGCCGACGTCGCGATCAGCCCGTTTGAGTATTTGCGCAAAAGTTCTTTATCGACCCTCGGCTTTGAGTAGAACCCCTCCGTGAATCCCAAGCTTGAAAGGTGCATAAGGTTTTTATACCCTTCAATATCCTTGCATAAAAGCACAAGATGATACGCCGAAGAGTCCACCTCAAAGACCTTGTCAAACCTCGTTCTCGGCGCGACGTATACTTCGCACCCTATTATCGGTTTGATCCCGGCGGCTTTGGCGGCTTTGTAAAAATCGATCACCCCGTACATCGTGCCGTGATCTGTTATGGCAAGCGCTTTCTGTCCAAGAGACGCGGCATAAGAAGCCATCTCTTTTATTCGGCACGCGCCATCGAGAAGGCTGTATTCGCTATGCACATGAAGGTGGACAAAATCGCTCATTTCTCTGCTCCGTTCGTTTCATTCGCAATTTCGATAAGCTTTTTAAGCCGGTGGTTCAACCCCGGTTTGCTGATAGGCGGATCGAACTTTCCCGCAAGCTCGGACAGGGGGATGTCAGGATATTTCATGCGAAGGCGCGCAGTCTCTTTAAGGCTTTCAGTAAGGCTGTCGATCCTTTTGCTTTTTTTCAGGTTTTGTATCGCGCGCACCTGCTCTGCCGCGGCGGACGCCATCTTATCTATATTCGCCGTTTCACAGTTTACCTTGCGGTTTATCGCGCTTCTCATGCCCTTTTCAACTTTTGCCTGCATAAGGGCCATTGCTGCGACCGGTGCCCCTATCCCGGTCAAAAAATCTTCTATCGCGCTGCTGTCTTTAAAATATATGAGATAGTTGCCTTTCCTCATCGTTGTCCCGGGTGAAAAATCCATATCCAAAAGAAGCGCCATAACCTCTCTGCTGAGGCTTTGATGCGACGTTATAAGCTCTAAATGATATTTCTTCTCGGGGTCAGTAACTGCTCCTCCGGACAGAAAAGCACCACGCAAAAACGCCGCTCTGCAGCATGTTTCGTCGATCGCGCCCATATTGAGATGAAGGACGATATCGCGCTTTTCATATCCGAAAAAGGACAATACCTTTCGGCATACCTCTGCGTCTAAAACAGAAATTATCGTCCTCTCGCTTTTTTTGGTCACCTTGCCGTCTCTCGTTATATCTATATCCATAACCCGCTTAAACAGAGCCGAAATGCGTTTCGCGACGTCTCTGCTTTCTGTGTTTATCTTTATTTCCTTATCTGAAAACGTATTGGCAAATAAAAGTATTCCGTAAAGCTCGGCGGAAAGGCAGCACTTTTTCGCTGGAAACGATCTGCACATTTCCGACTTGGCCCGCTTTGAAAAAGACACCTTCTCGCCCCCAGTTTACCTTTTATCTTTTGTAATCCCTGTGCGTTACTATGATCGGATAGCCCTTGTTTTTCAGCATCGACCGCATCTCCTCCGCGATCGCGACCGATCTGTGTCTTCCGCCGGTGCACCCTATAGATATAACAAGCGAGGTCTTACCCTCTTTTAAATAATTCGGTATCAGGAAATCGAGAAGGCTTCCCACATGATCCATAAACTTGTCCGCGACATCGGTTGAAAACACATAATCTCTGACAGCCTTATCAATGCCCGTAAACGGCCTCAGCGCCGGATCGTAGTGCGGGTTCGGCATAAACCTTACATCAAACAAGAGATCCGACTCGGTCGGTATGCCGTACTTAAATCCAAAGCTTATTATGCTTATTATCATGCGCGATTCGGCACTTCCTTCGCCGAAAAGATTCAAGAGATGCTCATTCAGCTTTACCGTAGACAGCGCCGTCGTATCCACTATAAAATCCGCGCGGCTTCGTATCGGTTCGAGAAGTTCCCTCTCTCTTGCGACCGCCTCTTTTACTCCCGCGCCGTCAGTGTCCAGAGGATGCTTCCTTCGCGTTTCTTTATACCTGTTTACAAGGACCTCTGTCGACGCGTCAAGGAAAAGAACCTGATACTCTCTTCCATCCGGCATGACATTGTCAAGAGAATCAAAAAGTTCCTCAAAATCGTGCCCGCTCCGAACATCTGTCACTATAGCGACATTTTCATATTTTCCTTTCGCTTCCATGCTTATCTCGGCAAACTTTGGGATAAGAGATATCGGCATATTGTCAACGCAATAAAATCCAAGATCCTCAAGTGCATCAAGCGCACGGCTCTTTCCCGCTCCGGACATGCCGGAAACTATCAGAAACCTCATGCCGCCCATTCCTTTCTATTTCACGTATTTTATCTCGCAAGAAAGTTTTATACCGGATTTTCTCTCCACTTCGTTCTGGATAAATTCTATAAGTTCCAAAACATCGCGGCAGGTTGCGTCGCCTCTGTTCACGATAAATCCGGCATGCTTTTCAGAAACGGCCGCTCCGCCTATGGTCTTGCCTTTAAGTCCCGCTTCCTCTATCAGTCTGCCTGCAAAATACCCCTCCGGTCTCTTGAAAACGCTGCCGGCGCTCGGCATGTCAAGCGGCTGCTTGTCGCGTCTTCTCGCATTGAGATCATCGATTTTTCTTATGATTTCTTTCTTATCCCCCCGGCAGAGGCGCATTTTCGTCTCAATGATCGTACACAAAGAATTTTTTGTGAAAAAGCTTTCCCTATATCCAAATCCATGCTCAGATCCTTTCAAAAGGCATAACTTGCCGGACGGATCAAGATATAACGTCTCCTCGACTATGCTCGACATATCGCCCCCGTACGCGCCCGCGTTCATATATACCGCGCCGCCGACCGTCCCCGGTATGCCGTGCGCAAATTCCATCCCGGAAAGCCCTTTCTCCGCCGCAAAAGACGATGCTTTTGAAAGGGATATCCCCGCTCCCGCGCGGATAACATTTTCTTCGTCTTCAAAGACATATGACAGTGCGCTCATCGAGGATACCACGGCGTTGTCTATTCCCGCGTCATCCACAAGGATATTGGAACCACGCCCCAATATAAGCGGCGAAATGCCGCATTCCATCAAAGCGCGTATCACACTGCACATCTCATCCCTATCTGCAGGCTCGATAAAAAGCGCCGCTTTGCCGCCGATCTTGAACGTTGTGTGATTTTTCATCGGTTCTCCAATTGTCGTTTTGGGCTCAAGTCCCTTTTCTTTTAATTTCGACAATATTTTCCCCGTGTCAAGCATCGTTATCCCACCTGCCGCATTCGCGTAAACTTTATTGTATATCCTCAGAGATATCAAGGCCCTTCTTATCTATAAAATACTGCCTTAGTGCCTTGAAATCCGCGTTTATTATCATATCCTGAGAGATTCCCGCTTTTCCCGCAAGCTCTAGCGCCAGGCCGACGTTGCCAACGTCAAAGCATATATGCGCGTCAGAATTTATAAATACTGGAACGTTATGTTTTTTGCAGATCTTTGCGATCTCGAAACAGCACTCCTCGCTTCCGCGGCGCGCGCGCGACGAATGCCCATTAAGCTCCACTGTCTTACCATATTCATTGCACTTTGAAATTATATACTCATAATCAAATTTAAAATTCGGATTTCCCGGATGCCCTATCGTATTTACATAAGGATTTTTTAAAACCCCTTCCAGCGCTTTCGTATGGGTCTTCTCGTCCGCCGGTTGGAACACCGGTTCATGGAACGACGCGATCACATAGTCAAGTCTCTTAAGATAATGCTCCGGCATGTCAAGTTCTCCGTTTTCATTAAGGATGTTCGCCTCAACCGCACGGATTATATATACACCGTTTATGCGCCTCGGAATGACCCGCATGTTCCCAAAATGCCACAAGCATGCAGAATCCGGAAGCGCCGGCGCGTGATCCGCTATCGCGATCGCCCGAAGGCCGATCTTCGCCGCATATTCCGCAAGCTCTGAAAGCGTGCTGTATGCGTGCTGCGACGCAAGCGTATGTGTATGTAGATCTGCAACGATGTTCATATAAAAAATCTCCCACTGTTATTTGTTGTGACTATCCGCCTCAGTTGTCGCTGTCGCCGTTGTCTTCTATCATCGAATTGTAAATCTTATCCGAAAATTCCTGAGCCGCGTTAAATCCAAACGTTTTTTGCCTGTTGTCCATCGCCGCGACCTCGATTATCACCGCAAGATTTCTTCCTGTGTGTACCGGAACTGTAAGGGATCTGACCTTTACATCCATTATTTTTTCGTACTGGCTTTCTATCCCCAGCCGGTCATAATCCTTATTTTCGTCCCAGCGCTCCAAATGTATTATCAGATTTATTTTTTCGGTCGGCTTTACTGCGCCCATACCGAATATCCTGCGCACATCTATTATTCCTATCCCGCGCACTTCGATATAATGCCTTATAAGCTCCGGCGCTGTGCCGACAAGCGTTATCTCTGAAACTTTTTTTATCTCCACAGCGTCATCGGCAATAAGCCTATGCCCGCGTTTTAAAAGTTCAAGCGCCGTCTCGCTCTTTCCGACCCCGCTGTCCCCGAGGATGAGCACACCTTCCCCGTATACCTCGACCAGCACGCCGTGACATGTTATACGCGGAGCAAGCGATAGCCTTAATGACGCAGACAGCATATTGATAAACGTCGACGTGAAGTCGCTTGTGCGCAGAATGGTAACATTGTGTTTTTTTGCCATTTCCAGACATTCCGGCGGCGCAGACATGCTTCTTGTTATAATAAGCGCCGGTATATTCTGCCTGAAAAGCTTCTCAAAACTGGCGGCGCGGCGCTCGCTCGTAAAGCGTTCGACAAAGCTTATTTCCGACTTTCCCATTATTTGAATGCGATCCGCCTCAAAATAATCGAAAAAGCCCGCAAGCTGCAGCCCCGGACGGTTTATATCGTCGTTCACAATGCGAACCTTTTCAAATCCTTCCGGTGCATAAAGTATTTCCAAATTGAATTCTTTTATTATGCTTTCAAGTCTTACGCTGAATTTTTCATCCGCCATGGGTATTTCCACCTGCCTTCAAGACCATCTGCACGATTCATCTGTTGATTATATATTTTTCATTTTATTATATCTGATTTTGATATTATTGGCAATCTTTTTGATCTCATCGATCTGTTGTATATATTCCTAAATACAAGGCAAAAATATCTCTTGAGAAAGATATACCACGATCCCACTTTCTTAATCATCGGCGATATGTGCGCAGTCGATGGATAGTTATCAGCGCACGCTTTTGAAAGGTGGAAATGTATGACTAAATTAAACTGTGACGTGACTTCATGTGCAAACAACGAAGAAAACTGCTGCTGCCGTCCCGATATCAAAGTGGCAGGCAAAAAGGCGGTTGATTGCCAAGGCACATGCTGCTCTTCTTTTTACAAAAGCGACGGTTCCCCAAACAACAGCGTATCGTTCAATTCCCCGAACTCTGTTCTCAGCGTTCTTTGCGATGCAAAAAACTGCATCCATTACGACGACCATATTTGCTCTGCCGATAATATATGTATAGGCGGCGCGAATTCCGCCGAAGACAGAAGTCAGACCGAATGTACCTCGTTTCGATCTTGCAAATAAGAACAAAAGGGCGCGATAAAGCGCTCTTTCGTTCTTTTCGCCGGCAGATCGTAATTTTAAAATCTGTCTTGTATCTGTAAAGTTGATATGCTTTCTTGTCTTTGAAAATAAATAAAAAGCCGCGCGGGATTATCCGCGCGGCTTTGATCTTTTGTGCCCTGCCTTATTATTTCTTATATATATCTCTCTTTACATAAGATGTGTGCAGGATCTTGTGCGCTTTGTGGCTTCCCGGCTCTCCGAGATATGTGTCATATATCTCTTTTACTTCCGGATTCTCGTGGCTCTTGCGCAGGGTCATCTTCGCATCTTCGGAATAAAGCGCTTTCGCACGCTCAGCACGCAGATCCGTAAAGTTGCGGACCGATCCCGGCTGATGCGGCTGTCCTCCGCCGTTTACGCATCCGCCCGGGCAAGCCATGACTTCTACAAAGTGATAATTCGCTTCTCCCGATTTTATCTTGTCAAGCAATTTTGCGGCGTTTGCAAGTCCAGAAGTTACCGCGACGCGAACTTTCGTCCCGGCCAGATCATACTCTGCTTCCTTGACCCCTTCTACGCCGCGCACTTCTTTAAAATCAACGCTTTGAAGCGGCTTGCCTGTAACGATCTCGGCGACTGTCCTGAGCGCCGCTTCCATAACGCCGCCCGTCGCGCCGAATATATGCCCTGCACCGGACGCTATGCCGAGTATCGGATCGCATTTTTCATCCGGAAGATCATTGAACATGATGCCGGCGCGTTTGATCATAGATGCAAGCTCTCTTGTCGTCAGGGAAACGTCGAGATCCGGATACCCGGATGCGGACTGGTCTTCCCTTCCTATTTCAAACTTTTTCGCCGTACACGGCATTATGCTTACAACAAATATGTCTTTCGGATCGATGCCCATCTTTTCCGCGTAGAACGTCTTCGCGAGCGCGCCGAACATCTGCTGCGGAGATTTGCAGGTGGACAGATTCTCTATCATATCCGGATAATAATGCTCGCAGAATTTTATCCATCCGGGCGAGCAGGACGTGATAAGCGGAAGCTTGCCGCCCTCTTTAAGGCGATGCAGGAATTCCGTTCCTTCTTCCATTATAGTAACGTCGGCAGCATTGTCGACATCAAATACCTTGTCAAACCCGAGGCGGCGCAGCGCCGCAATCATTTTCCCCTCAACGTTTGTTCCGACAGGCAGCCCAAAGCACTCGCCAAGCTGCGCCCTGACAGACGGCGCCGCCGCGACAATGACATGCTTGTTCGGATCGGCGATAGCATCCCACACCTTATCCGTATCGTCTCTCTCTGTAAGCGCGCCCGTCGGGCAGACCGCTATACACTGTCCGCAGCATACGCACGAAGTATTTGCAAGAGGCATGTCGAAAGCAGATGCGATATGCGTATCATATCCGCGCTCATTTACGCCTATTACCGACGTATACTGGTTGTGCTTGCAAACAGCGACGCAGCGGCGACAAAGTATGCACTTGGAATTGTCGCGTACAAGATGGGGCGCCGACGCTTCATAGTCCGGCTTCTTTGTATTGTTCCCAAATTTGTACTGATCCACGCCGTATTCCTGGCAAAGTGCCTGAAGTTCGCATGACTGGCTTCTCGGACAGGACAGACAGTCCATCCTGTGGTTCGACAGTATCAGTTCCAGCGTCGTTTTTCTCGCCTTGCGCAGTGCCGGAGTGTTCGTGAAAACCTCCATACCTTCCGAAACCGGATGCGTACAGGCCGCCAGCAGAGAACGTGCGCCTTTTACTTCGACAACGCATATACGGCATGCGCCGATGGCATTGATATCTTTAAGATAGCACAATGTGGGGATCTGTATTCCTGCGGCATGTGCCGCTTCCAGAACTGTAGAATCTTTCGGAGCTTCTACTTCTATTCCGTTTATTTTCAGTTTAACGGTATCCATTAATCGATCCTCCCCTTCCCTTATTTCTTTATGATAGCGCCGAATTTACATGTGGCCATGCAGGCGCCGCATTTGATACATTTAGATTTGTCGATCTTGTGAGGAGACTTGACCTCTCCGGATATCGCGCCGACCGGGCAAGCCCTCGCGCAGGCCGTGCACCCTTTACATTTGTCTGCCTGTATTTCATACGAAAGCAGGTTTTTGCACACGCCCGCCGGGCAGCGTTTCTCAACAACATGCGCTTCATATTCATCTCTGAAATATTTGAGCGTCGAAAGCACCGGGTTCGGAGCCGTCTGTCCAAGTGCGCAGAGAGAGTTGGATTTGATATGATAGCAAAGCTCTTCCATCTTGTCGATATCTTCAAGCGTTGCCTCACCTGCCGTTATCTTCTCAAGCATCTCGAGCAGTCTGCGTGTTCCGATTCGGCACGGCGTGCATTTGCCGCAGCTCTCATCGACTGTGAATTCAAGGAAGAATCTCGCGACGTCGACCATGCAGTTATCTTCATCCATTACTATAAGTCCGCCGGAACCCATCATCGAACCAATCGCCGTAAGATTGTCGTAATCTATCGGGGTGTCGAGATGCTGTGCCGGTATACATCCGCCTGACGGGCCGCCGGTCTGGGCCGCCTTAAATTTCTTGCCGCCCGGTATCCCGCCGCCGATGTTGTATATTATATCGCGCAAAGTCGTGCCGAGCGGGATCTCGACAAGACCCGTATTCGTTATCTTTCCGCCGAGTGCGAACACCTTTGTGCCCTTGGATTTTTCGGTTCCCATCGATGCAAACCAATCCGCGCCTTTGAGGATGATCTGCGGGATGTTTGCAAGCGTTTCAACATTGTTTATGATCGTGGGATATCCAAACAGGCCCTTATTCGCCGGGAACGGCGGCTTCGGACGCGGCTCGCCGCGGTTGCCCTCGATAGATGTGAGAAGCGCCATTTCCTCGCCGCATACGAATGCGCCTGCGCCGAGCCTTATATCAATATCGAACTCAAAGCCTGTCCCGAAAATATCTTTGCCGAGAAGTCCGTATTTGCGCGCCTGGCCTATCGCTATCTCAAGCCTTTTGACCGCAACCGGATATTCCGCTCTGACGTAGATGTATCCGTGATTTGCGCCGATAGCGTACCCTGCGATCGCCATCGCTTCCAAAACCGCATGCGGATCTCCTTCAAGGACCGAACGGTCCATAAATGCTCCCGGGTCTCCTTCGTCGGCGTTGCAGACGATATACTTCTGCTCGCTTACGTTCTTCGCAGCGAATTCCCACTTCATACCCGTCGGGAATCCTCCGCCGCCGCGGCCGCGAAGTCCGGATTTTTTCATGACGTCTATGACTTCCTGGGGCTTCATCTCCGTCAGGACTTTACCAAGCGCCTGATAACCGTCTACCGCTATATATTCATCTATGTTTTCCGGATTTATAATACCGCAATTCCGAAGCGCAACGCGCAGCTGTGATTTGTAAAAAGCTGTATCATTAAGAGATGTCGGCGCCGCTGTCTTCCCATTTGCCGCTTCATTTACATTTGGATTCATGGTTTTCCCTCCCCGTTAATTATCACCTATAGTGTATTCTATAACAGGCTTGCCGCCCTTAATGTGCTCTTCCACTATGCGTTTTGCCTTGTCCGGAGTCATCTTTATGTAAGTGATCTTTGCTTTGCCGCTTTCATGGACCTCGACCAGCGGCTCCAGTCTGCATATGCCGATGCATCCCGTCTGGGTGACCGTTACTTTGTCAGACAGGCCCGCTTTTTTCACCTCTTCGACGATAGCATCCAAAACCGGACGTGCCCCGGCGGCTATGCCGCAGGTCGCCATGCCCACGACTATGCGAATATCATTTGTGCCTTCATGCAAAATAACTTTGCCGTCCATCTTTTCTCGAATTTTTGTAAGTTCCGCTAATGATTTCATTATTAGCCTCATCCTTTCATAAATGCCGTTTTGCCATCATTTTATCCGTATCATCCGGCCGCTGCGGGTCTTTATCCGATTTAAAATATATGCCCGCTCTATAACTTTTGATCGTTAACGCATGTCCGTCCGTTTTCCCGTTTTATGTGTCATGCTGATATGTCTATGCGCGCCGGATATGCGGCGACGATATTTTTATCTCTGGCTCATCATTTCGACCGTGCTTTTTTATAAAGCGCCATGATCACATTATCTTCTTCGAAAAGTTACACCCCGCACACTTCAAAGCGTACACCCCTATCGCTTTTCGACCTTTAGAGTGCGGCATTTCTTCTCATATGTGATACGGCTTAGTTTTTCTCACGGCGCGAAACTGTTTCCCTCCGGCAATTTGGCAAGCCCCCGGGCCTGTGTTTTCATTCCGGACCTGGAACGTCCTTTGCCGTATATACGTATATATTATTTATACTTCGCGATGATCCCCGCAATGTCGCCCGGAACCAAGCGCCCGTATACATCATCGTTGACGGTAAGAACCGGCGCCAATCCGCAGCACCCGAGGCACCTTGTCGCTTCGAGAGTAAACATCCCGTCAGGAGTCGTCTCTCCCGGTTTGATTTTAAGCTGCTTAGACACCTCATCGATAATATTCTGCGCACCTTTGACATAGCACGCCGTTCCAAGGCAAACCGCAATACGATATTTTCCGACAGGATTCAGCGTGAATTGAGAGTAAAATGTTACCACGCCGTATATCTCTTCCAGCGGGACATTCATTTCTTCTGCGATGATTGTCTGCACTTCTATCGGAAGATAACCATACAGCTCCTGCGCCTGCTGCAGTACCGGCATCAAAGCGCCTTTCTCATTCTTGTGAGATGCAACGATAGCCTTGAGTTGCTTTTCTTGTTCTGCCGTGCCTTTGAACGGCACTGCAGTTTTGCTTTTTGCCATTAAAAACCCTCCTCAATTGATATCCTTTTAAATAAAAAAGCATTACCACTTGTTAAACTTCAAACAAGCCGCGTTTATTATAACACATTCTTTTCCCCTCTGCTATAGTTAATATGTATTTTTTGTGAGAAATTTATCATGTTTTTCGTTTATTTACAGTTGGTTTATGAATTTTATCCCTATATCTGCACATTAATGCTGAACATGCTCAATCTGCTGTACTTATCCCGATCCGCCGTCTCATCCCTCGATCATGCGGTGCTTTTACAATAAACGTTTCGTCTGATATATCGAAACTTCCGTGTTAAAGTCACGCGTATTTATCGTATTTCCTTGATTTTTCATCTGATTTGGACTATTATATTAAGAGTTTTATATATCATTTTGAGGAGAATTGTATGACAGGAGACCGCAATAATGCAGAATCACTCGATCGCTGCGCTGTTGTCGTCCCGGCTCTCAATCCTTCGGACAAACTTACATCATTTATTTGTGAACTTTCAGAGCTGGGCTTTAAAAATATTATAGTTATAAACGACGGAAGCGACTTCAAATTCTCGCATGTTTTCAGGGATTTGGAGCAATCCGGGCATTGCATCGTGCTGACGCATGACCGCAACATGGGGAAAGGCGCCGCGCTCAAAACCGCCTTTGAGTATTTTTTGCGTAATTTCGGCGGTAAAGATATGTGCGGTGTCATAACTGCGGATGCCGACGGGCAGCATCTGCCTGATGACGTATTGTCTGTCGCGAACGCGCTGTGTTCCTCCACTAATTCGATTATCATGGGAAGCAGAAATTTCAGGCAGGATAACGTGCCTCAGCGAAGCCGTCTTGGAAATACTTTTATCAGCAAAGCTTTCCGCTGGCTTTACGGTGTTTCTTTAAGCGACACTCAGACCGGTCTCAGGGGGATCCCTTTACCCCTTATCGAGAAGGCTGAAAGCATTTACGGCAGTCGCTATGAATACGAGATAAATGTTTTGATACTTGCCAAAAAACAAGGGATCAAATTTGTCGAAGTGCCGATATCCACCATATACTTTGACAACAACGAATCGTCTCATTACCATCCGTTTTCAGACAGTATGCGCATACTTTGGGTGCTTTTTGCAGGGCTTTTAAGATATTTTTACGCGTCTATCATATCAAGCATCGTTGACGTCGGTTTGTTTATCGTCTTGAACTATTGGGTCTTTGCCCTTCTAAGCACCGAGGTGCGCCTTTTCTGGGCGACCGCTATTGCAAGGGTCGCATCTTCGGCCGTGAATTTCGTCCTTAACAAGAAGACGTTCGCCGGTACCCAGCCCCATCCGAGGACGCAGCTTATACGATACTATATCCTGTGGATTATACAGCTTCTCGCAGCCTATCTGATGGTATACGGACTGTCGTTTATAATCCCGTCGGATGCGGTATCAAAACTGGTGACGGACAATCTGCTTGCTCTTTTCAGTTACCAGATACAGCTTCGCTGGGTTTACTATGCGGAACCCGCAGAATAATAGGAGGATTTTTTATGCCGCACGGATTCCAGGGCATATATTTTAAATTCGCCCGCGCGGTAGTAAAACTGTTTTTTCCCGGAAGAGCGGTAAACGCCGACAAAACGTTGTCTCCCGCCTGTTATCTTGCACATTATCAAAGTTTTATCGGTCCTGTCTTCTCAATGGTCCATATGCCGATACCTGTAAGGCCGTGGGTCCTGAGCGTCTTTTGCGACAGGAAAGAATGTTACAGGCAATACATGGATTATACGTTTACTGTGCGTTTTGCATGGCCGCGCGTTATTGCGGCGCCTGTATGCTTTATCCTGTCCTGTATAATCGCGCCGCTTTACAGATCTATGGGGTCGATCCCGGTATTCCGCGGCTCTTCTCGGATCCGTGAAACGCTTTCGAAAAGCATCGATGCGCTTTGCCGCGGCGAAAGCATAATAATATTCCCTGACATAGATTACGCCGACAAAAGCGACGAGGTCGGTGAAATATACTCTGGTTTTTTAAACCTTGAAAAATTTTATTTCAAGGCAACCGGGAAACATCTTCCGTTTATCCCCGTGTACTGCATGAAAGACAAACGTATTTTTGAGATCGGAGATCCCCTTTATTTTTCAGGCGATCTGCCTTTTAAAGACGAAAAAGAGATCATCGTGCAAAAATTATCTGACGCTATGAACAAATACAATATGGTATAAAATCGCGGAAGTTAGATCTTCCGCGATTTTTTATGCAAATATTTTTTTGTTTGCATACTTTGGTCTTATCGTATAAGATATATAAAAGCTTTTGAAGAGGTATAAACATGTGCAATGACCATAACAATGGCCGCTCTGATTTCGACCTTGTTCTTAAAAACGCACGCATCGTAGACGTAATAACCGGAAATATAATATCCGGCGATATCGCCATTTCAAACGGCCGAATCGCGGATCTCGGCGGAGAATACAAGTCTTCTTGTTCTTTTGTCGACGTCGGCGGGAGTTTCGTCGCGCCCGGTTTTATAGATGCTCATTGCCATGTCGAATCTTCAATGGCGGCCCCGCCGGAATACTGCCGCGCGGTCCTTCGTAACGGCGTTACGACAGTTATAACCGACCCGCACGAGATCGCGAACATCGCATCTTCACACGGTATAGATTTCATGATAAATGCGTCTCAAGATCTTCCGATAAACTACTTTTTCCAGCTTCCTTCCTGTGTGCCTGCGACTAAATTTGAACATTCGGGCGACGCATTCGGAATAGATCAGATGCGACCTTTTTTATCTCATCCGCGTGTTCTGGGGCTGGGCGAAGTGATGGATATAAGCGCCGTCTTAGATAGAGACCCTGTGATTATGGAAAAGATCGCTCTCTTCAAAGGCAGGATGATCGACGGGCACGCGCCTGCGCTGTCGGGAGACGCTCTCTTGAAATATTGCAGTGCCGGGATCATGACGGATCATGAGGTGACATCTTTTGAAGAAGCCGAAGAAAAGATCCGCGCGGGGTTGTCGATACTTATTAGAGAGGGTTCCGCATGCAAGAATCTTGATAAAATAGTCTCTGGTGTCGTTTCAAGCGGCTGCGATATAAGCAGTTTTGCATTCTGTACTGACGACAAGCACCTGTCTGACATCGTCAGGGAAGGTTCTATATTGTACAATGTCAAGCGATCGATCGCCCTCGGGATGGATCCGATCAAGGCGATGAGGATCGCAACTTTAAACGCGGCGAAAATATACGGTCTTCCCGATATAGGAGCGGTATCTAAGGGGTGTTTGGCCGACCTGATCGTCTTCGACGACCTTGAAAACATAGATATCGTTTCTGTATATAAAAGCGGTGTCGACGTGACGTCCTGGTCGCCTTCTGAACAAAATTTCATTGCAAAATCCGATCCGCTTTATAACAGCGTGCACCTTCCTAAAATCTCCTGCGGAAGTTTCGAGCTTGCGGATACATATGAAAGATACCCTGTTATCAATATCACAAACGGAAATATTTTGACCTCAAAATCTTTTGTGTTAAAAGACGCTGTATCGGGATTGATTGAAAGCGGACAACTGAGAAAGATCGCTGTCATTGAAAGGCATCATGCTTTGCCTTATATCGGCGTCGGACTTGTTTCGGGTTACGGGCTTTCCCACGGCGCCGTCGCAACGACCGTTGCCCACGATTCGCACAACCTCATCGTCGTCGGCGACAACAGCGAAGATATGCTGAAAGCTGCGCTTACATTATCTGAAATGAACGGCGGATACTGCATCGTGCAAGGCGGGGATGTCCTCGGTGCGCTGCCCCTCCCTATAGGCGGCCTTATGAGCGATCTTCCCGCGGAAAAATTCATATCGTCGCTCGACAGAATGCTTAAGATAGCAGAAACTGTCGGCATAAACAGCGGCATAGACCCTTTTACAACATTAAGTTTTATGGCTCTTCCCGTGATCCCGGAGATACGGATAACCGACATGGGCATGTTTGACGTTATATCAAGTTCTTTTATATAATAAAAACGCAAAAAAGACCCCGTATGAATTTTCATACGGGGCCTTTTCTCTTAAAGTCCGCATTCTATTAGAAGTCTTTCATTCTCAAGTATTTCTCCGGCACTGCCGCAGGCGCACAATTTCCCATCCTTCAGCAAAACGACCGTATCGCACAGCTTTCTTGCAAGGTCCAGATCGTGCGTCGCGATCACCTGAGTCTTGCAAAGATTTGACAGTGTTTTTATCAGCGTCCTCTTCGACCTTGGGTCGAGAAATGACGACGGCTCATCCAGAAGCAGAACCTGAGGGTCCATGGATAACACCGACGCTACCGCAACGGCGCGCTTTTCTCCTCCGGAAAGGTGCATCGGTATCCTGTCTTTAAGATGAGATATCCCCATCGCGCCAAGCGCGCCCATCACCGCATCTTCAAGTTTTTTTCCTTTCAGCCCGTGATTTTTGGGGCCAAATGCCACATCATCATAAACCTTTGTCGTGAAAAGCTGTTCATCGGGATTTTGAAACACTATTCCGCATTTTTTGCGGATCTCCGCCGCCGATTTTTTTGTGACGGCCAAATCATCCACATATATCGTTCCTTCTTCTATCGGCAGTATCCCCATTATCGACAGCAAAAGCGTCGACTTTCCCGCTCCGTTTGCGCCGATGACCGCCGTCCTGCTTCCTTTTTTTATATCCAAAGTGAGTCCGGATATTGCGACGCTTTCAGACCCGTATATGATTTTAAGGTTTTCTATCCTTATCAAAAGATCAGCCCCGACATTAGAAAATTAATGAAAACATATCATATATATTAAACATTCTGAAAGCCGTTGACAATATTAATATCATAAGAATATATACGATATCGCATCTGCGCATCTTATCCGATGCCGGGTCATACCGCCCGTCGAACCCCTTGCACCTCATTGCGATATGCACCCTGTCCGCCCTGTCCATGCTTCGCATCAAAAACTGGCCTATAAAAGCGCCTATATCGCTTATTTTGATGCCATGCCCCGCGCGAAGCACATAAGAATTATGCATCGTTCTCGCTTCATCGAGCATGAACGATATATATCTATACGTCATGACCAGCTGCAATATCAATATATCCGGGATGTGCGCTCTTTTAAGGCTTCCCGCCATATCGGATATTTCCGTCGTCGCGACAAGGATAAGCACCGCCGACACCGTCAGCAGCGTCTTTATAAATATCGATACGAATGACACGACCCCGTATGAGACCGCCACTGCGCCGATATGGAACATTATCCCCCTGTCGAAGATTATATTTGCTATCCCCCCGAAAAGGGCAAACGGCAGAGATATGGCAAGTCTTTTCAATACCATATTGTACGGCGTCTCCGACAAAGCCATCAGTATCGCCGGATAAAAGAAAAATGGGATCAGCCCCTCTATCTCATATCTGCCGAACGATATCACAGCGACGACGTATGCCGCCGTCGCGATCATTTTTGCCGCCGGATGCAGCCTGTGTACCGCGCTGTCTTTAAGCGCGAGCATCTCCATTTTATACATCCCGGATACTGCCGTAGAAAAGCTACCCATCTTCACACCTGTTTTCAAACGATAAAATAGAATGATCCAGGCGAGGGACCGTGGTCCCCCGCCCGATTTTTATATTAGCCCTCTTGTTTTTTGCGTTTTTTGATTCGCGTTATAACGAACCCTGTCGCCCCGGCAAGGACAAGCGTCATCGCAGCGCCCACGACCCCGGCGGTGCTCGTTCCTATAGGTCCGTCGTTGTATTTAAACGCATAGTCCGGCATTATCGCCGTTTTTTCCTGGGCGAGCGCCGCCCCTTCATGGATCGAGCCGTCACTTTCAAGCTCGGTGCTGCCCGTCACCCCTTCGATAGACCATTCAAGCCCGTCGGGATATGCCGACGCAAGCAGCGATACTCCGCCTCCGATTATGACCGTCACTATTAAAAGAACGGCTATTGTCTTTTTAAGAGAAAACTTGCCTTCTTTTTTCTCCGATCCGTCGATAAGGCCCGGACGCATCGCCCTGACAAAGCACAGTACGGACGCTGTAACGATGCCCTCTACTATTCCGATCGCCAAATGGATCGGCTGCATAAGTACGACAAATGCAGAGAACGGAAGTTCTGTAATCCCGGACAAAAGCGTCTCGATCACGACGCCGAATGAGCCGAGCTGCAGCGCCACCACCACAGAAACGATCGATGCGATAAATATCTTTGCTGTGCTCATATCTTTTTTCACGATCTTTTTGAATATCAGCGGATATGCCAAAAGGCACGAGAAAAATCCCATATTTATAATATTGCATCCCAGCGCCATAAGCCCGCCGTCTGCAAAAAACAGGCATTGTATGATAAGCACCGCCGTTATTGCAAGAAACGCCGGCCACGGCCCGAGTATGGCCGCCAAAAGTATCCCCCCGCCGATATGGCCGCTTGATCCCGTACCCGGTATCGTAAAGTTGATCATCTGCGCTGCGAAAACGAACGCGCCCATGACCCCCATAACAGGCACCTTTTCTTCTTCCATACCGTCCTTCTTGATCTTAGATGCGCAATACGCGATCGACCCGACCGCCGCAGCCGCCATAACGCCCGCAACCGGCGGCGACAAAAGGCTGTCCGCCATATGCATAAAAACGACCTCCTAATAAAAAAAGTATTGCAGCAAAGAATCTTCTCCGCCTCAATACTTTCATAGTATTGCTTATTTAAAATTTGAAGTCGCGCCCAACTTAAATCACAGCTTTAACACACCTTTTATTCAAGGCATTGCGACAGCTGCAAAGGTCTTCATGACCTTTTTCACAAGAAACATTTTACTTTACAAATGGAGCTGTTGTCAACAAAATTAATTATTTCCCGCATCGTCGCGGCATTTCTCCGAAAAATCCGTCTGCCTTATATCCTCCAGCTCTCGGAACTCCTTTAACATAATGAAAAGAAACGGCAGTGAGACCAAAGTTGTTAAAAAATCCGATATGGGCTGGGTCATCTGCACCCCCAAAAGCCCGTACATCTTAGGAAGTATCACGATAAGAGGCATAAAAAATATCCCCTGCCTGCAGCATGCGGTAAACGTCGCGCTTTTTGATTTTCCAAGCGACTGCAGCAGCATATTCGTCGTTATCATCACAGCATGAAGCGGCGTCGCGACGCACATTATGCGCATCGCGGTCGTGCCGATCTCGATCACCTGCAGATCGTTTCTTCTGAAAAGTGCGATTATATCGGGTGCGAAACAAAATCCGATCACGGCGAACGTAAGCATCAGGGCAAGCCCCACCTGTACTGTAAAAGTAAAGCACTTGCGTACCCTGCGGTATTTTTGGGCGCCGTAATTATACCCCACCGCAGGCTGGAATCCTTGTCCGAGGCCGATCATGATGAACATCGCAAAGGAAAATATCCTTCCGACGATGGACATCGCCGCGACCGCAGGGTCTCCATAATAAGAGGCGTTTA
>Ga0079305_1001092_pt1 | contig 41451 bp, 31 predicted proteins | sample LMS_cellobiose_e_FD_79183 | JGI IMG/M metagenome (GOLD analysis project Ga0079305, IMG submission 79183) | Rumen-fistulated moose microbial communities from Alaska, USA - LMS_cellobiose_enrichment | ecosystem: Host-associated > Mammals > Digestive system > Stomach > Rumen fluid ... | reverse complement strand
TCGTTTTCAGCGGAAATTGCCGTCCAGCTTGAAGCCGGTCTGTTTGGTGGTCTGGATGCTGCCTTCGCCCGCCATGACGTTGGCGAAGCCGTTGTGGCGGTATGATACCACGTAATTGCCCGAAACGGTCGGGTATTTGTTCGAGGTGATGACATGGTAATTGGCGTCCGCGAGCACCATGCGGCCGGAGGGATTCTTGATGGTGCTTATGCGGTGGAATCCGTTGGCGCCGCTCGTAAGGGAGTAATTGAATCCGTAATCGCCGCTGGCATAGGAGGCCGAGCCGAGACTCCAGCCGGTTTTCAGCGGTTCGCCCCAGACCGCGAACGGACACGCCAGCACCGAGGTGAATTTGTCGTCGACCTTGGTTCCGGTCATCGCGTTGTAACGTCTTAAATCGCGGTTTTTTGCCGGGATATAATTGCTGACATACAGCTGATTGACCCAGATGTAAGGATAAATTTTTGAGCTGCTGGAGTTTTTGTTGATCGGACCGAACCAGCCGTTGTTTTCATCGGAATAGGCCAGAATGCCGGTGGAGAGTGTTTTGAGGTTGCCTGTGCAGGTGACCCCGTGCGCCTTGTCGCGTGCGCTTTTCAGCGCGGGCAGCAGCATGCCGGCCAGAATGGCAATGATCGCAATCACCACGAGGAGTTCGATCAGCGTAAAATTTTTACGCTTCAGGTATGAGGTAGGAGAGATGAGAGATGAGGTGTTAAAACGGTTTCTGCTTTTCAACATGATTCCATCCTTTCCGTTATTTTACAATGAATTTATATGGTTGCGCGCGCAACTGATTTTAATTTACATGCCGCGAAACGATTTTCAAGAGCTTTTGCCGTTTTTTTTCGAAAAAATTTCCGCTGCAGCCGTTTACAGCTCGATTTTCATGCCGTCGAACGCGGCGTCCACGGGAAACGGCGTGATTTCGCGGCAGGCTGCGACGACGCCTTCAGGGTCGGCCAGCATAGTTCGGCCGTGATGGAGAAAGACCAGACGTCCCGCTTTCGCACCGCGTTCGGTCAGGTAACGGCAGACTTCGCACGGCTGATGGTGTCCGCTTTCCATCAGCAGCAGGTCGCATCGGTCGGTCCAGCCGTCCAGTTCCTGAATGGACCGGACATCGCCCGAATAGACGATGGTCTTCCCGTCCGCGGTGATGCGGAACGAGTAAGACCGCGGTTCGCCCGCGGGGGTCGGGGGAAGATGGGTGTTGCCCCTCGCTTCCACCTCGATCGGAGCAGACAGAATCACACCTTCGCGGAGGGGAACGATCGGGGACGTGCAGGGGAATTCCGTTTCGGCCAGCAGGCGGAAGACCGCCTCGGTCTGCGCCGGAGCGGCGGTATGAACCGGCAGCTCGAACTCCCGGGGGTCTTTGTTCAGTCTGCGCACCTTGGCAATGGTCCAGAACAGATTGGCCAGACCGCCGACGTGGTCCAGGTGCGAATGGGACAGGAACACCGCGCGGGAAGTCCGCAGGTCCAGTCCGGCCAGATGGGCGGTGTAAGAACAATTTTCCCCGGCGTCGAACCAGAAGAGTTCGTTGTTGAAGTGCAGCACCCACGAAGTGTGGTGTCTTCCGGGCTGCGGTTCCGTGCCGGAACAACTTCCTAAAAGAAATATCTCGATCATTTCAACACCTCCGAGTTATGTCCGGCGTATTGCCGCCGGAGAAAATCCGCAAAAAAGACAAACCGTTCATGCAGGATTTCCCCGGCGTGCTTCACCAGCCGGCGGGTCGAATCTTCCTGCGTAAACATTTTCATCACCACTTCGGGAAAACGCTGACGGTCGTCGGCGAGATCGAAGTCGAACAGCCATTCGCCGAGCCCGAGATCGTCCCACATCCGGCTCTTGGTGCCGAATTCCTTTGTGCGGCAGACCATTGCCGGGATGCCGCTGCCGACTGCCATCACCTGCGAGTGCATTTCCGTGCCGAAGAGTCCGCGGCTCCGCCGGTAGACACCGAGCGCGAGGTCGGCCTCCCAGAAATTTTCCGGAACGACGATCTGCGGTTTGACGTCCGCGGGAAACATCGCGTAAAGTTCATTCCGGCAAAGCCGGACGGCCGGTTCGGTTTCGGGCGCAAGCAGGACCTTCCAGCGTTTTTTCCGCACCACGCGGCAGGCCGCCTCGACCAGCGGCGTCATATCCTGACGGACCATGCTGCGGTTGTAATCGATCCACTCCTGCCGGGCAATTTTTCCGGGACAGAATTCCCACGACGGCGTACGGCGGTAGCGCGGCAAACAGCAGACGAAGCGGTCTTGTTCCAGACCATGCCGCGCCATGAACTGTTCCGCGCCGGTCTCGTCCGCAGCATCGAATGCGAAAGCGCCGTCCGGCACGAATCCGGTCGGGACGGAAAGACCGTCGCGTTCGGCGGCCGCGACCGCGTCCGTGTCGCGGAAGAAGAGGAACGCCGCGGGCGGGATTTTCGCCAGGTCCGCGGGCGGATATCCGATCCCAGCCGCGCCGTAAGGTTTGGCGGAAAGCCGGGTGAAAGCGTTTACGTCGGCGGTTACCGGAATGCCGGTGCCGGGTCCGGTCAGCAGCAGGTCGCACCAGTTCACCGCCTCGGCGACTTCGGGGGAATTTTCCAGTGAACCGGAGACGATGCGGACGCCGGGGAAACGCCGGTCCATCATGCGCCGGAGCGGGGCGGAAAGCGGGGCGGACGCCCAGGCGCGGATTTCGCATTCGGGCAGATACTTTTCCAGCATTGCGACCTCGCCGGGTCCGTGGGCGGTCGTGCCGATGTTGAAGTTGACCACTTCGCCGTTTTTGACCACACTGCGGAAATCCCGCAGCAGCACCTTGATCTTTTTCATTCCGATTTCCTTTTCGTGCGTACTTTTCCCAATCTACACGGCCCCGGCCGGATTTCAAGCGGAAATCGAAAATTATGCCGAAAAATCCGCATTCGGTATTTTTTGCCCGAAAACAGCGCATCATGCGCTTGCATGTCGGCATTTCTGTGCTATCTTACTCCAACACGGCCGGCATTGCCGGTCAAAAACAGGAGAGGACTTTATTATGCAGCCGGAAAAGAATTTTGATTTTCTTAAACGCATGCGTCAGATTCATCAGCCGGACCGCCGTGATCCGAAGGCGGTTTTGAATCAGAACGAGACCGCGATCGACAATTCGTGGAAAATCGTCATTCCCGCCGGAGCCGGACCGCTGGTCCGTCGCGCCGCGTCCGATTTTCAGGATTATCTGCTGGTCAGTATGAACGTCTCCGTGCCGGTGACGGTGATTTCCGGACCGGGCCGCCATCCGAAATCCCTGCTGCTGATTCCCAAATCCTTCTGCACCTGCGACAATCCCAAACCGGAAAAGAAAGGCTCGTTCATCCTCGACGTTTCCGCCGATCAGGGCATCGTCCTCTGCGGCTTCGACGACCGTTCCATCTTTTACGGCACCATTCATCTCGAAGACGTGATGAACTTCCGCGAGGCGCCGTTCCTCGAAATCGGCAAGCGGCTGCGCGAACCGCTGGCCCGGATGCGGAGCGTCCATTCCGGCTGCGGAATCGACGATTTTCCCGACTGGCAGCTCAACGCGATCGTCCACGCCGGTTTCAACGCGATCGACATCTTCATCAAGGACCCCGACACCACCACGCGCGGCCATTGCAACGTCAACGACGTCATCGATCGCGCCGCCTCTTACGGACTGGACACGGTCCTCTACAGCTATCTCAAGAGTTACAAACATCCGGACGACCCCGACGCCGAGGCGGTTTTCGACAGCGTCTACGGCAACATCTTCCGCTGTCATCCCGGCGCGGCGGCGATCCATCTGGTCGGCGAATCGCTGAGTTTCCCCAGCAAGGACCCGCATACCACCGGCAAGCCGTACAAGGACAGCGTGAAGGACGGCATTCCGGACACCCGGCCGAGTCCGGGCTGGTATCCCTGCTATGATTATCCCGCCTACGTCGCCTGCGTGGAGAAGGCGGTCCACAAGGTCAAGCCGGAGGCGGAAGTCATCCTCAACACCTACAACTGGGGCTATACTCCGGTCGAAGTGCGCCGGAAATTCCTCGAAGCCGTGCCGAAGAACATCACCATTCACGTCACCTACGACATTTTCAAGATCAATCACCGAGACGGTCTGAGCTGTCCGACGATGGATTACAGCATTTCCGCGGCCGACCCGGGCTATTACTTCACCAGCGAGGCGGAAACCGCCGCCGAACTCGGGTTCAAACATGTCCGCGTCACCAGCAACACCGCCGGCGCTTCGTGGGACTTCGGTTCCGTTCCCTATGTTCCCGTGCCGTTCCGCTGGGCGCACCGGATGCAGGTGCTCAAGGAATATCTCTTCAAATGTCATGTGGACAGTTTCTATGAAACGCATCACTACGGCTGGTGGCCGAATCCCTGCAACGATCTGGCCAAGGAGATTTTCGCCTCGGACGGCGAGACCGATGTGGAAAAAATACTGCTGAAATCGGCCGCGCGCGACTACGGGAAAAAGATCGCTCCGGAAATCGTCGGCGTCTGGAAGATATGGAGTGATTCGATGGACCATTACATCGGCACCAACGAGGATCAGTACGGACCGTGGCGGACCGGTCCCTCGTATCCGTTCATTTTCCAGCCGAACATTTCGCGCGTCATGGCCCGCAAGGAGATCACGTTCCCGACCGCGCCGCACGCTCATTTCGGCTATAAGATCATCCGGACCCTCTACATGCCGTATGAAAATGCCAATCAGTCGCCCGGACCGCTCCGCTATCCGGTCGAGATCAAAGAGCTGGAAAAGATGCTGGAAATGTGGAATTCCGGGTTGGAAAAACTCGCCGCGGCGAAAGCGCTGGCCGACGAACGCAGACTCGACAATTACGAACGGCTTTTTGCGCTCGGCAAGTTTATCCGCAACTCCATCCGCACCACGCTCAACATGAAGAACTGGTGGATTCTTAATATGAAGCTCCAGATTCCGTCCGACCGCAAGACCATGCTGGAGCTGCTCGACCGGATCGAAGCGCTGGCCCGGACCGAAATCGAAAACGTCAAGGACACCTTCGATGCGGTCCGCACCGATTCGCGGATCGGCTGGGAACCCTCCATGGAATACGTCTGCGACGAATGGCATCTGGACTGGAAACTGCGGCAGATGGACAGCATGCTGCGGGAGATCGCCGCCTACCGGGACATCATCCGGCTGTGAGACGGTCCCCTTTTCCGGGAAATCCTGCGAATCGCGCTTGCAATTTCCGGAAATGGCACTATAATGGATTGACAACCCAATGAAAGGAAATATGAAATGCTCAGCAAGACAGCTTTGAGAAAAAGTCTGGAGATGACCCGCAAATGGTTTCGCGAATCCGGGGTGATGATCCCGGAAAACGGCCTCTGGGGCGTCGCGGAACGGGTGCTGCTGACCCGGAACAACAAAACCGCGCGGAAGACGCTGGATGCGTTTCCCGCCTGGACCGCCCATGAGAAAGAGGGATACTGCATCATCGAACAGCGCCGTGCCGACTGCTGCATGCAGACCGCGTTCCTGTGTCTGCGTCTGCACGAAATTTTCGGCATCCAGCACATTCATTCCGTCGCCCGGAATCTGCTTTCCTTCCTGTTCAACCGCAGCGGTCTCCTGCAGCGCACCGGCGGCGAACATATCGAAGGCGCCTGGAACTGGAGTCACATCCGGTCCGATCTTTCCATCTGGTTCGACGACAATGCCTGGATGGCCGTGCTCATGCTCAAAATGTCCGCGCATTATCCCGAACTGAACCGCGAATTCGGTCTGAAGGAATGGGGACTGAAACTCGCCGATCTGCTCGCCCAGGCATTCCCGCGGTATTTCGCCGATGAAAAAGCCTCCGACGGTACCTTCAGCTGGCATGGCAATCTCCGGCTGCCTCACTGGGGCTCGCTGGTCTGTCAGGCGCTGGCCGAAGCCATGAAATTCCATCCGAAAAAGGAATACCGTGCGGTGATCGACGAATATCACCATTATCTGCTGGAACATATCGACTCCTTCTCTTCGAGCGAATACGGTTATGCTCTGCTCGGCGCCACCGCCGCCTATGCGGTCATGAAGGATAATTTGAGTCTGAAGACTGCCCGCGCGTTCGCCGACCGCATCGTCGGAGTGATGGACCCCGCCACCGGCAATCTGCCGTCGCGTCATTACGAGGCTCCGAACGGCGACCATCTGGCCGATACCGTTTACACGCTCAATTGGGCTGCGCTCGGCATGCAGAACATGGCTCAGTTCGACGACAAATACACGGCCGCCGGCGAAAAAATTCTGGAACTGCTGCTCCGCATTCAGGACACCTCGTCCGAACCGTGGCTTTACGGCTGCTGGCGCGGCATGTACGACCTGAAGGCCGATGCCTGGGGCGGCGGCGATTCCTACGAGGGCGGCGCCTCCAGCATCTATACCGGCTGGACCAACGCCCCCATCGCCTGGGCGGTGGCGTTCGCCATGCAGCACAAGTGCTTCGCGGTCCATTGACCGGCGGACGGGTCCCCCGATGAACTGGCAGGAGCTGCTGGCGGCATTCCGGCGCGAACCGTCTGTCGGGAACGCGGCCGCGCTGGATGCGGCGGGTTTTCTCGCCGCGCCCGGCGAGGAGGAAGGGGCTTATCTCGCGCGGCTGAATGCCGAGGAACATCGGATCGTCCGCTTCCGGGAACAGCTCAAACGCGAAAAAGTCCTCGAACCCTATCAGGGCTTGATCGTCGATTCCGGTTCGGAGATACCCCCGGAGATACTGGCCGAATCCGCCCCGACCACCCGCGATGCCTACGGCTTCGAGATCGACTGGGTACCGGGCTTTTTTCCGGTCAAGGGACTCGGACTGCTCTGGGGCGGCTGTTCGATCGGTTCGTATGAAGACCTCCCGGCGCTGTTCATCATCCGGCGCGCTTTTGAAAAGAAGCGCCGCTTCTTCATCTATTCCCGGGAGGAATTGACCTCGCATGAGCTTTGTCATGTGGCGCGTTCGCCGCTGGAGGACATTGCTTACGAGGAACATTTCGCCTATGCGGTTTCGCACAGCGCCCTGCGGCGGTACAGCGGCAACTGCTTCAAATCGGAAAAGGACGCTCTCTTTTTCCTGCTGCCGGTGTTCCTGCTGCTTGCCGTGCAGATTCTGCGGACCTTCTACCGGCCCGATATTCCCGCGTGGCCCTTCTGGATTCTGGCGTTCGTCTGGCCGGCGTGGCTGCTGGTCGCCAATGCCAGGTCGCGCAAACGTTATTTCCGCGCGGAACAGGCGATTCGGTCTTATACGGACCGGCCCGGGGCGGTCCTGTTCCGGTGCGTTGCCGCCGAGATCGATGCGTTCGCCGCTGCCGCCGATGACCCGGAAGCCGTCCGGAAACTGCTGACCGAAAAACGAAACAGCGATCTGCGCTGGAAAATCATTTATCACCGCTTCATGAACAGGGAGAACAACGAAAATGGCTGAACTCAAAGAGATCGTGCAGTATCTGGATGAACTGCTGCAAGTGAAAAATTTCCCGTTTGACGCATCCAACAACGGCTTGCAGTTCGAGGGCGGCCGCACCGTGAACAAGGCGGTTTTCGGGGTGGACGGTTCCAACGCGCTGTTCAGCATCGCCGCCGATCTGGACGCCGATTTCGTTTTCGTGCATCACGGCATCAGCTGGGGAAGTTCCCTGAAACGGATCACTTCGCTCGATGCCCGGCGGATTACCATGCTGGCGGCCAATTCCGTCTCGCTTTATGCGGCGCATCTGCCGCTGGACGCTCATCCCGTGATCGGACACAATGCCAAACTCGCGGCCATGCTCAATCTCAAAAATCAGCAGCCGTTCGGCGAATACGCCGGCAAATCCATCGGTTTTTCCGGCACGCTGGCGCGTCCGGTCTCCATTGAGAAAATCTACGATTCGCTGGATAAAAAACTCGCGTCCGAGAGCGATTTCTTCTGCTTCGGCGAACTGGAAACGAAGGTGACGAAAGTCGCGGTGATTTCCGGCGGCGGCGCGTTTCCCGAAGCGTTCAGCGAGGCTTACGAGCAGGGAGTCGAACTGCTGGTGACCGGCGAAATGGGACACAGCGCCTGTCATTACGCCCGCGAAGCCGGTGTTTCGGTGCTGGCGATGGGACATTACCGCACGGAGACTCCCGGCGTGCTGGCCGTTATGGACTGCGTGAAAAAACAGTTCGGGATCGAGGTCGAATTCGTCGATCTTCCTACCGGCATGTAATGAGCGGTCCGCTCATTTCCTGCGGGCGTAAAGACATTTGAGGTAATGTGATTCCCTGAAGTCCGCCGGATGGTCCGGCGCTTCCGCCCGGCGTTCCAGTTCCAGCAGCGGAACGCCCGCGTTCGAGGCCGCGCGATGCACCGCTTCGAAGAGTTCGTCTGCACGCACCCGGCTCGAACAGGACGCAAAGACCAGCAGCGCGTTTTTTTTTCAGCAGCTGCACCGCCTGTCCGGCGAGCCGTGAATAGGAATTGAGCGCCTGTTCCCGTTCGTTCGAGGCTTTCGCGAACGAGGGCGGATCGACGATCACCACGTCGAATCTTTCGCCGCGCCGTTCGAGCTCGCGCAACGCATGAAACGCATCGTCGGGAACGGTCCGGTGGCGACATGCCGCGACGCCCGGAAAGTGCCGGTTCAGGGCGAAATTCCGTTCGGAGGCTTCCAGTGCGGGCTTGCTGAAATCGACGTCGGTCACTTCCTTTGCGCCGTTTCGTGCGGCGTAGAGCGAAAAACCGCCGGAATAGGAAAAGACGTTCAGCACCTTGGCGGCATTTCGCGCCAGTTCGCCGACTTTTGCGCGGTTCTCCCGCTGGTCGAGGAAGAATCCGGTTTTCTGTCCGAACCGGACATTGGTTTCGAACGTGAGGCCGTTTTCCAGAAACCGCACCGTTCCGTCCCAGCCGGGTTCGCCCCGGAGCATGCCGTCCTCGTAATTCAAGCGCCGTTCCGCGGGCATTGCGGCGACTTCCCGCGAAAGCCGGACGGCAGTGCGGGTCAGTTCCGGATGGACCGATCGGAACGCCGCCAGCACCGCTTCGAGGTGCGGCAGCCATGCCGCGGAATAAAGTTTGACCGAAAGCACGTTGTCGTAGCGGTCGGCGGCGAGACCGGGGAACCCGTCCGATTCGCCGTTGGCGAGCCGCCAGGCGTTGGTGGAGGCATCGAACAAGCCACGGCGCCGGAGCGCGGCTTTTTCCGCGAGGCTCCGGAACAGTTCGGGACCGATGTCCGGCGCGGTCGCACCGAAGGCCAGCACGCGCAGACGGATGTCCGAATCCGGATCGACCAGCGCGGCTCCGAGCTTGCGGCGGTGATCGAACAGCACCGCAATGTCCCCCGGCAGCAGCCCGTCGGGCATTTTTTCGATGGAATCTTCAAATATCCACGGGTGACGCGACCGCACCGCCTGAAGACCTTTGGTCCGCAGATGCACGGCCGCGATCCGCGGATTTCTCCTGAGGATTTGTGTCATCTCAGAGTTTGCCGAGTTCGGCGGAACGTTCGGCTGCGGCGACGACCGCTTTGACGACCGTGCTGCGGAACGCGCCTTCATCGAGCGCCGCCACGCCGCGCGCCGTGGTGCCCGCAGGCGAAATCACCGCATCGCGCAGCACCGCGGGCGGTTCGGAACTTTCCAGCACCATTTTCGCGCTTCCGAACACGGTCTGCGCGGCAAGTTCGAGCGCCAGGTCGCGCGGCAGACCCTCATATACGCCGCCGTCGGCCAGCGCCATGATGAATTCGAAGACATACGCCGGACCGCTGCCGCTCAGACCGGTGACGGCGTCCAGCAGTTTTTCCGGCACCTGCCGGCAGCGGCCGACGGCCGAAAGAATGGACTGGGCCCAGACAATGTCCTGCTCGGAAACTTTCCCCGGTGCGAAGCAGCTCATTCCGGCTCCGGCGAGCGCGGGAGTGTTGGGCATGACCCGGATGATCCTCGTGGTCTGCGCCATGATGGAAAGTTTGTTGATGGAAAGTCCTGCGGCGATGGAGATCAGCAGTGCGCCGTTCAGCAGCGGCACGGCCTCTTTCAGCGCCTCGGCGGCATACTGGGGTTTGACCGCCAGCAGAACCGCGTCCGCACCGGACAATGCCTCGGCCATTGAAGCGGAACACGGGATTGAGGTGTTTTTCGTGAATGTTTCCCGTGCTTTTTCCGAGGGATCGCAGGCCGCGGCCTCCCAGCGGGTTCCGGGTGCGTTCATCAATCCGCGGCCGATTGCGGTCGCCATTTTGCCTGCTCCGATAAATGCCAGTTTCATCATCGTCTCCTGTCATGAGTTGATTGTCGGTCCTTTCGGATAATATATCATGTTTTTCCGTTTTTTCATGGAAAAAAAGATGATTTTTCCGGAAAAAGGAGTATATTGCCCGGAAAGTCTGCACGGAAAGGTCTTACGATGAAAAACAGCAGGATATCGGAAAAAATTTTGTGGAACGCCTACAACCTTCTGCTCGACTGGGAACGGACCCGGGGCAATCTGGACGAGGCGGTCGACCGGATGCGCGCCGAGGGAGTCGAGGGTCGTGCCGCGGTCGCTTCGCTGCTGTTCGAATATTTCCGGCACAAGGACTGGATCGACCGTCTGGTGGCCGGCCGTGCCCGCAAGGGCGCCGTCAAGCCCGAACTGCGCGCTCTGCTGGTCTGCGCGCTGACCCAGTGTCTTTTTCAGACCGGGATCGTGCCGGAATCGGCGGCGAACGTCGCGGTCGACTGCGCCCGGCGCAAGTTCGGGTCCGGACCGGCGTCTTTTTCCAATGCCGTGCTGCGTTCCGTGCTCCGTTCGCCCGAGGCGGCCGACCCGCCGGAACGCTCCTTCCCGGAACCGCTCCGGCAGCATTGGGAGAAAATTTTCGGTGCGCAGACCGCGGCGGAACTGATTTCGACGTATGCCTCCAATCCGCCGCCGGTGTTCCGGGCGAGGGGACCGCTGCCCGAGGGGGGTCAGCCCGGACTTTTCCGCGAACTGTCCGGACTGGATTTCACTGCGCCGTTCCGGTTTTACGAGATTCTTCAGCCGGAACGCTTTTTCCGTCTCGGCTGGCTGGAAAAGGGGCTGGTCTATGTGCAGGACCCCGCCACCGCGCTGGCGCTTTCCCTGCTCGAAAGCGCACCGGAAGGCAGAGTGCTGGACATCTGCGCCGCGCCGGGCGGCAAGAGCATTCTGATGCACGACCGGGCCGCGGCGGCCGGAACCCGGTTCGAACTGACCGCGGCGGACCGTTCCCTCCAGCGGCTCCAGACCCTGAAAATCAATCTGAACCGGGCGGGAGTCCGTGCCCGGACCGTCCATGCTTCCGCGCAGGAAAATCCGTTTCCCGACGGCGCGTTCGATCTGATTCTGGCGGATGTTCCCTGCGGCAACAGCGGAGTGATCCGCCGCCGCTGCGATGCGCCGTGGCATTACAGCGAACGGCGGCTGCTGGACATTTCCACGCTGCAATGGGATATTCTCGACTCGCTGGCCCGTCTGGCCGCTCCGGGCGGAAAACTGCTCTATTCCACCTGCAGCATTGAGCCGGAGGAAGATGAAAATCAGGTTTCGCGTTTTCTGGCGAATCATCCGGAGTTCCGCCTGATCCGTCAGCGCAAACTCCTGCCGGGGAAAGATCACGACGGCGCGTTCGGCGCGTTGTTTCAGCGCATCCCCTCATTTCCCGATGCAGAAACGCGAAAAAATCTCGTCGAGGATGTCCGGTGAAACGGTTTCTCCGGTGATGGTCCCGAGCGCGGCGATCGCTTCCCGCAGGCTGAACGCGGCCAGTTCCCACGACTGCTGTTCGACCTCGTGCAAACTGCGTTCCAGCACGGTTTCCGCCTCGGTCAGCAGTTCGGCGTGCCGCGCGGAAACTTCGCATTCCGAACTTTCCCTGCCGGGAGCATTCCGCCAGACCCGTTCCGCAAAGAGGTCCAGCAAGGCGTCCAGACCGGTTCCGTTCAAGGCGGAAATTCTTACGGAAGGCAGGTCCGGCAAGTCCGGGAGGATTTCCGGCGAATCCGGCAGATCGGTTTTGTTCCATACGGCGATCACGGTCCGGTTTTGCGGACGGTTCCGGAGCAGGGAAGCGGCGGCGCTTTTGGCATTTTCGAGCGTGGAGGCATCCAGCACCCAGAAGACGCATTCGGCGCCCCGGAGCGATTCCCGGCTGCGGCGGATGCCCAGTTTTTCCACCGGATCAACGGCGGTGTCCCGCAATCCGGCGGTATCGGTCAGCCGCACGGGAATATCTCGGAGCGAGACCGTTTCTTCGAGCGTGTCGCGGGTGGTGCCGGGGATTTCCGTCACGATGGCGCGGTCGAAACCGAGCAATGCGTTGAGCAGACTCGATTTTCCGGCGTTGGGCTGTCCGGCGATTACCACGCGGACCCCCTCGCGCAAAATAATGCCGCGCGCGGCGGAACGGATCATTTCCCGGATGGCTTCAAGTACGGTCTTGAGTTCGGCGAGGCATTGTTCCGGTTTTTCCCAGTCGAGGTCCTCCTCGGAGAAATCCAGCCTGGATTCGAATTCGGCCAGCAGGTGCGTGAGGGTGGCGCGGAAGGCTCGGATATCGTTGCCGATCCGGCCGGAAAGCTGACGTTCGGCCAGGCGGGCCGCGCTTTCGGTTTTGGCGGCGATGAGGTCGGCGACCGCCTCGGCCTGAGCCAGGTCCATTTTGCCGTTGAGAAAGGCGCGTTTGGTGAATTCTCCGGGTCCGGCGGAACGTGCTCCGGCCTGAAAAACGGCCTGCAGCAGTCTCCGCGGAGCGAAAGCGCCGCCGTGACAATGCAGTTCCACGGTGTCCTCGCCGGTATAGCTGGCGGGTCCGGGCATGTAAACGGCGAGACAAGGTTCGCCGGAATCGGGATCATCGGGTTTTCGGCAGACTTTTCCCAGCAGCATTTTCCGGGCGGACGCTGCATCGAGCGTATGTCGTCCCTGCCAGACGGTCCGTCCCACGGTCAGGGCATCGGGGCCGGATATCCGCAGAATGTTCAAGGCGCCGCCGGGCGCGGTGCAGAGTGCGGCGATGGTATCACGGTCGGAACTTTTCTTCATATTTTCCCGTTTCTGAGTTTAATAGACTTGACAATTTCGGTATTGAAGGTATATATTACACGAAATTATCTGAATTGCAAATAAAAAAAGAAAGGAAAACGGATCATGGCGATTGAAAAAATCCATCTGAACAAACTGTCGCCCGGACTGAAAAACATCTACAACAAAGCCGAAGACCTGGTCACGAAAAATAAGAATTACGATTACGGCATCACGCTGCTGAACGATCATCTGGTCAAGGTCGTGCCGGGCTTTCAGGAAGCGCGCGACCTGTTGCGTCTGGCGGAAAAGGAACGGGCGAAGACCGTGGTCGGATTCGCCAAGATTTCCGGCATGATAAAAGCCTCGCTGGCGGTGTTCAAGGGCAAGATGCAGCTCAAGAAGAACCCGATGGAGGCGTTGTCGCTGGCCGAGGATGCCCTTGCGTTCTGTTATTACGAAGGCAGTCTGAGATTCTATTGTCAGGTCGCGTTGGAACTGGATGAGATCGAACTGGCCATCGACGCGATGGAACGTGTTCTCGAACTGAATCCGGATAATGAATCGATCATGTATGAATTGATCGACCTGATGGATGGGGTGCCGGGCCATGCCGTGCGGATTCTGCAGCTCCGGCAGAAGATCGCCACGAAACATCCCCGCGACCTGAAGGTGCAGACCGCGCTCCGGGCCGCCGCCGCGGCTGCGACCATGGAACAGAACGCTCAGAAAGCCGAGGAAAAGGAGAAAGAAAAGGAAAATGTGGCCACCCGCGACAACGGCACCGGTGCGCCGGACCTTTCCGACCTCGAACGCGGCGACCGCATCATCCGGTCCGAAGAAGATATCAAGGAGATGATCCGGCGGTACGAACAAGTGGTCGAATCCGGCAAGGCCACGCTGGATATTCTGCGCAAACTGGCGGAATATTACCAGAAGGTCAACATGCACGAAAAGGCAATCGAGACCTACCAGAAACTTTCCGAAAAACAGGGCGTCGCCGATATTACCGTAGACAAGGCGATCGAAAAATCCAATGTGGCGCTGGCCAACGAGCAGATTCAGCAGATGATCGATTCCGGTGCGGCCGAAGCGGATATCGCGGAAGCCCGCAGGTCCCTCCTGCAATATCAGATCGACTGCGGCAGCAAGCGGATCGCGGATCATCCGAACGATCTGCAGTACCGTTACGAGCAGGGAATGCTCTATTTCGAATCCGGCATGTTTGCCGAAGCGGCTCCGGAATTCGAGGAGGCTTCCAAGATTCCTCAGCGCAAGGAACTTTCGCTTACCTATGCCGCCCGCTGTTACGCTTCTCTGGGTGAGTTTGACAAGTCGGTCGGCATTCTCAAGCCGATGCTCGAAGGCATGACTTACATGGACAACCAGAAAATGCGCGTGCTTTATTATCTCGGCACGACTTACGAACTGATGCAGGACAATACAGCCGCCTACGACTGCTTCAAGCAGGTCTTCGATTCCAATGCCAAATACATGGATGTGGCGGACAAGGTGAAAAAGCTCGCGCCCCCCGCACCTGCGGGCGCTGAAGCTGAATCCGCCTCCTGAACCGGGCGGTCCAGATCATGGCCGATTCTTTGCTTCATGACCGTGCCGAGGCCGCTCAGCGGCAGGTTTCCACCGTGATCCGCGGCAAGTCCGCCGCGGTCCGGCTGCTGTTCACCGCCCTGTTCGCCGAAGGCCACGTGCTGATGGAAGACATCCCCGGCGTCGGCAAGACCACGCTGGCCAAGGCTCTGGCCCGGACCGTCGGCATGGAATTCAACCGGATTCAGTTTACGCCCGATCTGATGCCCGCGGACATTCTCGGCGCTTCGGTCTATTCGCCGAAGGACGGCACGTTCACGTTCCGGAAAGGGCCGGTTTTCACTCATCTGCTGCTGGCCGATGAGATCAACCGGGCGTCGCCGCGCACGCAGTCGGCTTTGCTCGAAGCGATGAACGAGCGGCAAGTCTCGATCGACGGAAAAATGGAAAAACTGGTCGAGCCGTTTCTGGTGATCGCCACGGAAAATCCGGTGGAATATTACGGTACCTTCCCGCTGCCGGAAGCGCAGCTCGACCGGTTCGCGATTCAGCTGTCGCTGGGCTATCCGGATGCGGAATCCGAACGCGGACTGCTGAACGACCGCCGCCGGAGCGATCCGCTGGACGGTCTGTCGCCGGTTTTGAGTCTGGACGAGCTGCTTCAGATTTCCCGCGAGGTCAAAGCGGTCGCACTGGAAGATTCGGTGCAGGACTACATGCTGCAGATCATTCAGGCCACCCGCGAAGCGCCGGAACTGCGTCTGGGCGCCAGTCCGCGCGCCTTGCTGATCCTGGCCCGCTGCGCGCAGGCATCCGCCTGGCTCGACGGACGGAATTTCACGACTCCGGAGGATGTCCGGCTGCTGGTCCGTCCGGTGCTCGCTCACCGGATGATCCTTACGCTGGAAAGCAAACACGCCGGAGTGGTCCCCGGAGAGATACTCGACTCCATCCTGAAAAAGATCAAAGTGCCGGTATGAAATTCTTTCCGGACAGCAGAAAAGCTCCGGACCGGCCTCGGAAAAAGAACCGCTGGCGGTCCGTCCGCCGGAACCGGATCGAACAGGAATACGTTTCGCCGACGCTGCTTTTCGCCCGCTGGCTGGATGACGTCGCAGCGATTTTTTTTACTCCGCAGGGGCGGATTCTGCTGATCGCGCTGCTGCCTGCGGCATTTTTCGCCCTGCTGCTGACCCGCAGTCCGGCGTTTCTGCTGTTTCTGCTGCTTCTGCTGCTGTTCGTGTTGGACGGTTTCTGCAAATTATTCTTTCCCCGCCGGCTGCGGCTCGAACGCAGGCCGCCGCCGCGTGTGGCGGCCGGGACTCCGTTCGAGATTCGGACCCGGATTCGGAACGATTCGTTTCTGCCCGCCTATGATTTCGAGGTCAACCGCAATCTCGGGCCTTGTCTGATACGCAATGAAAAGCGAACCCGGCTGTATTGCCTGCCGCCCCGATCGGAAATGCTCGTCCGGAATTCCTACCGGATTCGCCGGCGCGGGGTTTACGAACTGCCGCCCGCTTCGGCGGAAGGTATTTTCCCGTTCCGGCTGACCAAGGCAGTCCGGCGCGACCGCGTCTGGCAGGAGATCATCTGTCACCCCGTTTATACGCAGTTCCGCTCGCTGCGTCTGCCCGGCGGACGAGCCATATCGGAACGGAATGAGCTCAATATGAGCAACCGGACCGGTGAAAGTCTGGACCTGCTCGGCTGTCGCGATTACCGCGAGGGGGACGATCCCCGGAAAATCCACTGGACGGCCAGTGCGCGTCTCCACCGGCTGATCGTCAAGGAATTCGAGGAGGAACAGCTTTCCAGCGCGGCGGTCATTCTGGACAATTACTGTCCTTCCCGGATGCGGCAGGGCCGTGAACTGCTCCGGCAGATGTTCACCCTGAAATCGCTGACGGCTGCGACCGATCAGCCGTTCGAGGCCGCGGTATCGCTGACCGCGTCGATCGCGGCTTCGCTGGCGGCCCGGAATTTCGTGATCGACGTATTCGCTTCGGGTTCGGAGATTCATCACTTCCGCACGGGCCGCAACACCATGAGCTTCGAGTCGTTTCTCGATCTGCTTTCCTCGCTGGAATGTTCGCGTTCGGAACACCGGTTCGAACAGCTGCCCCGATCGGAACTGAACCGGGCCGCTCAGGCCGGAGCGGTGTTCCTGATTCTCCTGCGGATCGATTCCGAGGCGGAAAAACTCTATCACGAACTGCTGCGGCGCGGAGCGAATCTGCGGGTCTTCACGTTCGATTCCCGCGAGACCGCGCCCGCCTGGGCCGAGCCGCTGACCTGTGCGGAAATTCTGGAAAACCGGAGGGCCGATCTGTGAATACAGCCTCAAACGAACCGCATCCTTTCCGGATTTCCGCCCTGCTGCTCAATGCGGCGCTGGTGCTGCCGCCGGCATTTCTCTATACGGTCAAGACCGATTCGCCGGTTTATTTCCTGCTCGCGTCGGCCATCCTGTTGTTCGCTTTTTTCCGGAAGGACTACCTGCCGCTGCGCGACCGTCCGGTCATTTACAGCGTGACCGCGGCGCTGGTGCTGACGATTCTGCCGGACATGCTGATCGTGATTGACGATTCCCGTTACGGGATTTTCGATCTGCTGATACGGTCCAATCTGATCGTGCCGCTGATGATCTATCTGGCGGCCTTCAGCTGCGCTTTTTATCCGTATCCGCAGCGCCGGGGCATTACGGCGGCCTGTGTGGTGCTGGCGCTGGTGATCTGCGGCGACCGGTTCAACACGCGCAATCTTTCCAACACCCTGCTGTTTTTCCTCGATCCGGTTCTGCTGCATTATCCGACCGCTTTTGCTTTGGCGGCGGGGTGGACCGCGCTGGTCCTGCCGATTTATTTTCTGCTGCCCGGTCGTCCGGAGAAAACGGCCGCGGAAGCGTGGTCGGCGCGTCTGCGTCCCGTGATTCTGATCGCGTTGCTGCTGGTGCTGCCGCTGGGCGCGCTGGCGGTTCAGCGCTATTATTACAGCAACGACCGGCTCATGCGCGCAGTGGAATATTATGTCCTCCGGATCAGTGTGCGGCGGTTCGCCGCGCATTATCAGCAGAACCGGCGCCGGATTTTGTCCGCTTCGACGGACCTGAACCGTCCGCTGCCGCCGGAATGGCTGGAACACGCGGATGCCGTGCTGCTGCGGGTTCGGGCGCCGTTCCCGCCCGGCTATCTGCGGTCCGGCGTCTATGAACTTTACCATTCCGGGCAATGGCGCAGCCGCAGGGATTCTCCGGCTCCGCAGAACCTGCCGGCCGACCGCCGTGCGGGTCTGATTTCGTATTCGACTTTCACGCTTCCCGGCCGTGCAAAGACGGTTTCCGGCGCGTCCATGGAGATTTATTTCGCCGGATTGCAGAGCGAGGGCCGCATTCCCGTGCCGGGCGATCTGCTGGAAATCGACGCCGTGGCCGATTCGGGCACGATTTCCGAACACGGGCTGCTTACGCTCAAACACTGGAAAGCGGACGGCGGCTGCACGGTGCGCATGGTCCGGTCCGAGTCGGAATCCGCGTGGCAGGGACCCGCCGAGCCGGAGAAGAATCCGGCCTGTCTCGCGGTCCCCGCCGAACTGCAGCGGGAGCTGGCCGCTTATCTGCAAGGTGTGCTTCCTCCGGAGTTGCGGCACGGCGACGCCGAAGTGATCCTCCGGCTGAAAAATCATTTCGCGGACTTCCGGTATTCTCTGGAAAATGTCAATTCGGGCAGGACGGAAGATCCTCTGGTGTATTTTCTGCGGCACAGCCGGGCCGGGCACTGCGAATTTTTCGCCACGGCGGGGGTTCTGCTGCTGCGGTCCGCCGGGATTCCCGCCCGGTATGTGACCGGATTCGTCTGCGCGGAAAAAAGTCCCGTGGCGGATTACTATCTGGCGCGTTCCTCGCACGCACATGCCTGGTGCGAAGCATACTTACGCGACCGTCGGCAATGGGTGCTGGTCGATTTTACGCCCGGAGCGGTGCAGGCGGCGTTCCGCCGTCCGGTTGATCGGAATCGTGCGTTCCGCGCGTGGTTCGATGCCGTCCGGCAGCTTTTTCAGCAGGGGTTTGCCGACATCCGACGCGGTCATTTCGCGCAGGCGGTTGCCGATTTGTTTACGGGCCTCTGGAATCTGCTGTGGCGTCTGCCTCCGGTCGGGATCGGAATCCTGATCTTGGTCTTGGGGGCGGTGTGCTATTATTTCCGGCGCAGGAAAAAAATCCGTTCGCGGACCGGGATTCCCGTGCTTTCTCCCGTCCGGCGCAGATTCGCGGCGGAATTTCAATTATTCGAGCGCAGATATGCGGCGCTCTCCGGGGAACGGCGTCCGGATGAGACCGCTTTGCTGGAATTTTACCGCGAGCCGGGCTCGAGGGAACTCTGCCGGTTCTACGAAACAATCCGTTACGGCGGAACCGAACCCTCGGAAGAAGATTTCACGCGTTTCCGGAATCAGGCGGCGGAAATCCTTGCCGCGGCGCGCAGTCGGGACAAAAAGTGAAAAGTCCGCGCTCGCGGATCACTTCGTTTCGGACTGATTTTTCGCCGCGCGGTTGAGCCGGTTCTGGTAGTAGAGGCAGAGCACAAGGTCGGTCGCCACCAGCAGGGTGTTCAGCAAATAGAAGTAGAACACGAAGTCCCAGTCATAGAATATCTTGTGACAGCATCCGGCGAGATAGCCGACGATGACCAGACTCATGAACAGATAACTTTTGCCGGCAGGGTTTTTCACCCGGATGGTTTTCAGGATGGCGAACGGCCAGCTGAATCCGAAGCAGAGCATCATGATAGCTTCAAAAATTTCAGAACCCATGATCATATTGCCTTATTTTGTGGTTTTTTTCTGTTTTTCAGCCAGCTGGTATTTCAGCCAGGCGTAATAGACGTCGCCCATCTGGTTGTAGCCGGAGACGGCGGGATGCACGCCGTTGCTCTGACGGACGACCACGGCCGGATTCTGCGCGTTGACGGCTTCCTTCGCGGCCGGGAAATTGTTTTCGGTGTCCAGATTGACGTTGCCCGGGATCATTACGAGCTTGTCGCGTCCGGCGAAACGTTTGGCCATGGCCTGATTGAGCCGGAAATGATTGACGTAATAGCCCCACGCGGTCTGACCGCATTTGTAATTTTTGCCGAAGGCATCCTGATTGGCGCCGGGAGTGACAAACCCGACCCCGATCAGCACGTTCGGAGCTTCCTTGCGGAAATTGGCGATCAGCTTTTCGGCGTTGTCCAGGATCTGGGCGATCATCCTGTCGCGGTTCGCATCGGTCGCGCCGAAGACATCGTTGACCCCGAGCTGGAAGGTGACTACGTCCGGCGTCTTGAAGTTGTTTTTCTTCAGGTATTCGGCCAGACTGAATACCGGCTTGCCGTCTTTCAGGGTCAGGAACTTGCTTTTGGAATAGAACACCTGCCGGGCGTTCGGCTTGGTCGCCGGGTCGAGGTCTTTCCAGCGGGTGAGGAAGGATTCCCATTTCCAGCCGCCGTATCCTTCGTGGGCCACGCCGCCGGGGAGGGGCGGACGGGCGCTGCCGCGATGGGTGCCGAGCATGACCAGCTTCGGATTGTTCGCTCCCTGACAGAGCGTATGGAGCCGGGTGGGATAAACGGTCGCGTTGGTCAGACTGTCGCCGACGATCAGGATGGTGACTTCCTGTCCTTTACCTGCATCGGCGGGGGCCACATGGACTGTGGTCCGGCCGGAGGCGACGATTCGTTTGCCGTCGGAAACTTCAATGGTCAGCGGGAAGCTCTTGCCGGCGTCTTCTGCTTTCGGGGTGTAGCGCCAGCGTTTGAGGTCGTGACGGCCGAACTTGCAGGTCACGTCGAAGCTGTAATTGGCGTGGTTGACGGCCAGGAAGATGTTGCGGAAATAGATGTTGCATTCGATTCCCGGCACGGCGTAAATCTGTTCCGGAAGGAGGAAATTATGCTGCAGACACGGCGTTTTGGATTGAGCGGTCTGCCCTGCGGCGCATTCGGATTTGGCGCAGCAGCACCCGCCGGACAGCAGGAGGAATCCGGCAGTCAAGGCGGTGACGAACAGACGGAACGTTACTGTTTTTTTCATTTTAATGAAATCCTTTCTGGTTTTCAAAATGCAAACGGGGATAATATATCACATATTTCCGGTATTTCAACCGGAAAATTCACCGGACGATCCGGAAACGGGAAATCAGCATGGACGGCTCGGCGGAAAGCAGTTCGACACTCATTTCTTCATCCATCGCGGCTTTCGGACAGCCGCGCGACTTGAATTCGTAAGCCAGTTCCGGGATCAGCAGCGTGGTGGAATCGTTCATGCGATTGACTGCGGTCGCACGGCCGGTCCAGCCGGGCTGACGTGCCAGATATACCAGCGTGAAAAATTCATTGCTCTGCCGTTCGGCCTTGCGCCGGATCGCGGCGGCTTTTTCGGCCGGAACAAAACGGTTTTCCAGTTCTTCGTCCGTCATCAGTTCCTGCCCGTCGAGCCAGCGCCGGAGCTGCTGATGGGCGAGCAGATCGGCGTAGCGGCGCAGGGGACTGGTCACGCGGACATAGGCATCCAGACCCAGCCCGGCGTGCGGTTCGGGGACGGTGCTCAGGTATCCGGGCGGACAAAGTTTCCGCTGCTGATACATGACGCTGAGCGTGTCGCCGGAAAGTATTTCCTCCGGAGCGGTCTGCGCGGCGAAGGGCAGGGGAATCTCGTTTTTGACCGCGAACTCCGCCGCAGCGGCGCCGGCGGCGAGCATGGCGTTGGCGACCAGTTCCCGTTCCGGGGTGATTTCCAGCGGTTCGACGGTGATCTGATCTCCGTTCAGCGCGATATGCACTTCCGGCAGACGGATCAGCAGTGCGCCGTGGTCCAGCCGCCATTGCCGGAAACGTTCCAGTCCGGTGCGGATCGAGCGCAGCGGTTCGGAATCCATCCGGGGTGCGGCGCTTTCGTAGGTCAGCCGTTCGACGCGGACCGTGCTTTTGCATATTTTTTCCAGGTGAGGCTGTCCGTTTTCGCCGATGCGGATTCCGAAACTCAGCGCGGGCGAAGTGTCATGCAGACCCAGCCCGAACTGCGCGGTGGCGCTTTCGGGCAGCATCGAGACGACGCGGTCGGGCAGATAGAGATTTTCTCCGGCGGCGGCTGCGGCGCGGTCGGCCTCGGAATCGGGCGTGACCACGGCGGCCGGATCGGCCACGTGGACCCACAGCAGTCCGTCGGCAAACCCGATCGCATCGTCCGGATCGCTGCTGGAGGCGTTGTCGATCGCCAGCGCGGTCTGTCCGGTCAGATCGGCGCGTTCTTCCGCGGGCGTCGGCGGCAGTTCGAAAACGGGCGTTTCCATGTCCACTCCGAGCCGGAGCGGAATCGGATTTTCCGTATCGCGCCAGATTCCCAGCTGAACGAGGAGTTCCTGCGCTTTTTCCTCCAGAAGTTCGATTTCGAGGTCTTTGAGGATGCGGCAGCTTTGGCTTTGTCCGCGGGCGAAGGCTTCGATTTCGCACATGGCCTGTCGGTCTTCCGGAAGGACGGCACGGTTCCGGATTCGTTCCAGCAAAGCCTGATATTCTTCCCGGACGCGTTGCTTTTCGCGGGCGGCATTGAGCGCGGCGTCGATTTCCGCGCGCGGCCGGGCCCGGACGCCGTCTTCGGGACTGCCGGTGAAGTAAACGCCGTCTTTCAGCAGCCGGTAACAGTTCCATGCGGTTTGCGCGGAATATTCGGAATAGAGCAGTTCGCAGAAATCGCGGAAGGCAAGTTTTTCGTCGCCTGCGAGTTCCAGCAGCTCGTCCAGCGCCGGTTCGGAGTCCGGGTCGGCCGGCAGCTGGGCGCAGGGGCCGGGATGGATGTATTCGAGGTCTTTGGGCCGGACGGACCGGGTCTGTCCGCCGGCGGTCCGGATTTCGATCTTGTCCTTGTTTACGTCCAGGACGACGGCGGCCCGGCCGTGGTAGGCGGCCAGAGAACCGGGATGGAACAGGATCATGACCGCACCGGTTCTTGCGGCAGGAATTCCCGGCTGATCTGATCGATCGGCAGACTGGCCGGAGCCTCGTTCAGCAGAGCCTGAATCTTCTCATAGGTCTGCCGGCAGCGGATCGCCTGTTCGTTCATGTATCTGCTTCCGCCCAAGTCGTTCAGAGAGCGGATCAGATGTCCGGCGGTGATCTGTTCCGGCGGCATGGCGATCACATAATGATTTCCGCCGCGGCCGCCGGCGGGGACGGTCATGGTGAGGATACCGCAGCGGACCAGGTCGAACAGCAGGGCGCGGACCATCCGGATCGGGAGTTCCAGCACTGCTGAGATATCGTCGTCGGTCATGGCGCCTTTCCGGAGGTTGAACTGCCGGATCAGGACGGCGACGATCTCGATGGAATAAACGTAACGTTGCAACTGGCTCGGTTCACTGTCCACGGGCAGCATTTCATATTCGGAGACGTTCTGGATCGCAAAAGTCAGCTGGGACCCGGCGAGGATCAGAATCCAGCTCAGGTTCAGCCAGGTGAGGAATAACGGCAGGGCGGCGAAGCTGCCGTAGATGGCATTGAGTTTGCTGGTGGTGAACTGTGCGAATACGTAGAAAGTCTGAAGCATGGTATAAATGCTCGCGGTCAGCAGTCCGGCAATCAGCGCCGGTTTGAATTTGACTTTCGTATTCGGGATTGCGACGTAAATGAACGTGAAGACCATCCAGGTGATCACCAGCGGGGCCAGCCCGTGACTGGTCTGGATTATGGTGCTGAGATATACTCCGCCGGGCAGACTGCCGGCGAACTGATCCATCCGCGCGGCGGCGAACACCACGCTGCTGCCTGCGGCCAGCAGGAGCAGGGGACAGATGATCATGATGGCGATGTAGTCGGTAATCTTCCTGACCAGACTGCGACCGCGCGGAACGCCCCAGATTTCGTTCATATTGCTTTCGATGCTGCCGAGCAGCTTGATCACGCTCCAAAGCAGCAGCAGGATACCGATCCCGGCCACGAGTCCGCCCCGGGCGTTCTGCAGCATGGTATCGGAAATGGTTATGAGCTTGTCCGCGAACACCGGATAATCGGCGGAGAGCGAACGGATTTTTTCATCCAGAATCTGCGACAGTCCGAGGCCCTTGGCGATTCCGAAAATCAGCGCCAGCACCGGGACGATGGAAAACAGCGTGTAGAAAGTCAGCGCCGACGCTTTGAGGGAGCATTGGTTCTGGATGAACCTCCGGACGGTCAGAATGGTCACCCGGGCGGCGGTCAGCGGCAACCTGCGGTAAAACGGCAGAGCACAGCTTTTGACCAGCCATAATTTTTCGTTGCAGAAATCCATGATATTGTTTTTCATCGTGATGTTCCTCCGGTATATTTTTCCGCCTACTTTACACTGTTTTTTTCCCCTTGTCAAGCGGAAAGCGGGATTTTCCGTTTGCTTTTTGATTTTCCGGCAGTATAGTAAGCTCCGAAAACCGGGAGGACCCATGCACAGCAGAAAAACGGAACGCGGCCAGGCCATAGGCGAGCTGATGATCGGCTTGATCGGCTTGTGCATTGTCATGATCGGTCTGTTCATGATTTCCGGACTGGGAATGGTCGGCGTGCGCAATACGATCGCCGTCCGGGAAGAGGTGGACAAATACAGCTTGCAGGGTGAAAATCACGGGCAGGGTTACGTCCGGGCGATCGATACCTGGCGCACGGGCGGCGACGGCTTGCGCTTCACCAACGACGATACTTCCTCCGCCGCTCAGACGGTCGAGGTCGGAGCATACCTTCGCGAACTTCAGTCTAATTCCGGGGAGTTTTCCACCAGTCTGCTGGCGAAGACTCCTTATTCCGATCACGCGCCGGACACCCGGTTCAAAGAATCCGAACTCTTCCTGTCTGCGGCAGACCTGACGGCCTCCCGGAAAGTGGTCACCGATCCGCTTTCGGTGTTCGAGCATTTCGATGCCATGAGAGTCCTGCGCGCGTTCGGGATCGCTTCCACCCTTTCCGTCGTGGACCAGCTGGCCATGCCGGTGAATTCGTCCGAGTGAGTGCCATGAATACCGAGATCATCGTCCCCGAAAACCGGATTTTCAAATCGCTCTCCGCCGCCGTCCAGTGGCGCGCTTCCCTGCGCGGACGCGGATTGCGTCTTGCGGTCACCAACGGCTGTTTCGATGTGCTTCACCGCGGCCATGCCGAATACCTGCTGGCCGCGCGGAAAACCGCCGACGCCCTGCTGGTGCTCATCAATTCCGATGCTTCGGTCCGGTCGCTGAAAGGACCGTCCCGTCCGGTGAATTCCGAATCCGACCGGGCCTACCTGCTGGCGTCGCTGAGTTTTGTGGACGCGGTGCTGGTGTTCGACGCGGTCCGCTGCAATCGCGAACTGGATGCGCTGGCTCCGGACGACTATGCCAAGGGCGGCGATTACACGCTTGACACGCTGGACCCGACCGAACGTGCGGCTTTGCTCCGGCACGGAACGCAGGTGCATTTCATTCCGTTCGTGCCGGGTCATTCCACCACGCTGACCCTGCAGAAGCTCCGCGGCGAGTGAGATTCGGGCAGTCCGTCGGACTGCAGCCGGTCCGGTCGGCGGCGACAATGCGGATTTTTCCGGATTTATTGCCGCTCGCGACTTGAAAAATCAGGAAACTGTGCTACAATAAAAGACAGGAAGCAGGCAGAACTGGCTCCGAATAAAAATGATTATGAAGGCCGCGAAGCCTTAATGGTTACTATTGTATGCTGGAGCGCGCTGTTCCCCCTGCTTCTGTTTTTTTGTACTTTTCATCGGTTTTTTCAGTGCGGAAAAGTTTTTTTGCAGAAAAAAACGTCCTTTTCGCCGGATTGATTTGCATTGCGGAAAAACCGTGCTATATTACTCAATTCCGAAAGGTGTGTTTTGCAGTTTGAAATTTACTATGAACCATAATAACGAGGTTTTCAAATGAAAAAAGATGTGCATCCGAATTACGGTCCGGCAACAGTAACCTGCGCTTGCGGCAAAGTGTGGAACATCATGTCCACCCGCAAAGAATACAAAGTGGGCATCTGCGCCGACTGCCATCCGTTCTTTACCGGCAAACAGAAACTGGTCGACACCGCCGGACGGGTGGAGAAATTCAACCGCCGTTACCAGAAAGTCGCCAAATAAGTTTTTTGCGACCTGGCAGAAACCCGTTCACCCCGAAATCCGTTTTTTCGAATACGGATGGTTCCGGCGGCAGAACGGGTTTTTTCATGGCTGAAAGGTGGACACGATGCCGATGACCCCGCAGGACCTCGCCGGTGTGCTGGCGGAAATGAAAAAACGTCATGCCGAGCTGGAATCCGCTCTGGCCGATCCGAACGTCTATTCGGACCGTTTCCGTTTCCGCACGCTCAACCGCGAGCGCGGGCAGCTCGAATCGTTCTTCCGTCTTTACGAGACCTGGACGCGGTCTCTGAACGAACTCGAGGCCAACAGCCGGATGCTTCAGACCGAACGGGACGAGGCGCTGCGTCAGCTGATCGAAGCGGATATGGCCGAGCTGAATGCGGCCGTGACGACGGCGGAAAAACAGCTGGGCACGATGTTGCTGCCGCCCGACCCGAACGATGCGCGCAACACCATTGTGGAGATTCGTCCCGCGGCCGGCGGCGAGGAAGCCGCTCTATTCGCCGGCTCCATGTTCCGGCTTTATTCCAAATATGCCGAACGCCGCGGCTGGAAATTCGAACTGCTCGACCTTTCCGAAACCGGTCTCGGCGGGGTGAAGGAAGCGGTGTTTTCCCTGGCCGGCGACGGGGTCTTTTCCCGGATGAAATTCGAAAGCGGAGTCCATCGGGTGCAGCGGGTGCCGGTCACCGAGGCTTCTGGACGGATTCACACTTCCACCATCACGGTTTCGGTTCTGCCCGAGGCAGAGGAGATGGACGAGATCGTGCTGAATCCGGAGGACCTGGAGATTTCCACGTTCCGGTCTTCGGGTCCCGGCGGGCAGAACGTGAACCGGACCGATTCCGCGGTCCGGATCGTGCACAAGCCCAGCGGGATCACCGTGGCGAGTCAGCAGGAACGTTCCCAGATACGCAACCGGGAGATCGCGCTGCGGATTCTGAAATCCAAACTGCTGGAAATCCGCCAGCGGGAGGAGGCGCGCAAACACGCCGATTCCAAACGCCGTCAGATCGGCACCGGCGACCGCAGCGAACGAATCCGCACCTACAATTTCCCCCAGAGCCGGGTGACCGATCATCGGTACGGGATTTCGATTTACGATCTCTCCGGTCTGATGGAAGGCGATCTGGACCTGATCCTCGATCCCGTGCTCGAGGAGGAAGGCCGGAATCATCTGGAATCCGTTTTGAAAGGAGAGTGAGTCATGCCGCCCATTCATTTCAGCGACGATGTGGAAAAGAAACCCCTGACGCCGGCGTATATCCGCAGCGTGCTGGGCAATTTCGTGCACTATTACCGTCCGCATGTCCGGCTGTTCTATCTGTCCGTGGCCTGCGCGCTGGCGAATGCCGGACTCACGGTACTGGTGCCGCTGCTGGTCTACCGCGCGTTTCAGATTTATCTGCCGGCGCAGGATTATCCGATGATCTGGACGGTGCTCGGCTCTCTGCTGGCGCTGATGATCCTGATCGCCGCGACTTCCTATATCAACGTCCGCTACGGCCATGTGCTGGGAATCCGGATGGAGGCGGACATGCGGAACGATTTGTTTTCGCATCTGCAGAAACTTTCGTTCAGCTATTTCGACCGGGAAAAGACCGGGCACATCATGTCGCGGATCACCAACGACCTGACCACGATCGCGGAGCTGGCGCATCACGGGCCGGAGGACCTGCTTTCCTCGCTGCTGATGTTCGTCGGCGGCTGCGCGGTGATGATTTATCTGAATCCGCTGCTGACCCTGATCACCTGGCTGCCGTTTCCGCTGATCCTGTTCTGGGGTTATCTGTTTCAGGGAAAAATGCGGCAGGGATTCCGGGCCGCGCGGCGGAAAGTCGCCGAGATCAACAGCCGGGTGGAAAATTCCATTCAGGGCGTGCGCGAGGTCAAGTCGTTCAACAACGAACGGCGGGAGATCAGCCGGTTCCGGCAGGTCAATTCCCGTTACCGGCATGTGCGCGAGGACGTTTTTTCGGTGATGGCCATGTTCCATTCCGGCATCGGCTTCTTCATTCAGGGATATTCCCTGCTGTTCGTCGGGGTCGGACTGATTCTGGCGGCCAACGGCCGGGCGACCGTGGTCGAGGTCATGACCTTTTTCATGTATTCGAAATACATCACCATGCCGATGTTCCGGCTGGTGGAGTTCGCCGAGCAGTTCCATCTGGCGCTGGCCGCGTATGAACGGTTTTACGAGGTGCTTCAGCTCAACCCCGAAATCAAGGACAAGCCCGGCGCGATCAAAGCCGATTCCTTCCGGGGCGACCTGACTTTCGAACATGTTTCGTTCGCATACAAAGGGTCCGCCGAAGTCCTGCATGACATTTCGCTGCATGCCGAGCCGGGCCGGACCATTGCGCTGGTCGGCGAATCCGGAGCGGGCAAGACCACGATCGCCGCGCTCATCCCGCGCTTCTACGAGATTCTGTCCGGCTCGATCCGCATCGACGGCATCGACCTGCGCGATTACGAACTGCGCTCGCTCCGGAAAAACATCGGCATCGTCCGGCAGACTCCGTTCCTGTTCGACACGACCATTGGCGAGAATATCCGGTTCGGCCGTCCCGACGCCGATGAAGCCGCGCTCGCCGAAGCGGCGAAGGAGGCCAACATCTATGATTTCATCCAATCGCTGCCGGATGGATTCGATACCGAGGTCGGCGAGCACGGAGTCCGGCTTTCCGGCGGCCAGCAGCAGCGGATCGCGATCGCCCGCGTGTTTCTGAAAAATCCCTCGGTGCTGATCTTCGACGAGGCGACCAGCGCGCTGGACAATCAATCCGAGGCGCTGGTGCAGGAGGCGATGGAAAAACTCTGCAAGGGCCGCACCACGCTGCTCATTGCGCATCGGCTCTCTACGGTCAAACATGCCGATGAGATCTATTGTCTGCGCGACGGCCGCATCGTCGAACACGGTTCCCACGCCGAACTGCTCGCTCTCAACGGCTACTATAAAATGCTCTATGAAATGCACTCGTTTTGATTTGAAACCGGAATATCGGAAAGGAATGACACCATGAAAGACTCCATGAAGCGTTTTCTCACGTTCGCACTGCTGTTCTTTATCCTGATCCTCGCCGCGGGCGACAAGGTCCTGATCTGGGAGGCTTCCGCGCCGGGACTGCCGGGGAAAGCCTACCTCGCCGGGTCCATCCATTCCGGCAAGGCCGAATGGTATCCGCTGGACGCCGCCTACGACCGCGCATTCGATGCCGCCTCGGTGATTTATTTCGAAATCTACAAGCCGGACATGCAGGAGGCGACGCAGAAAAATCTGATGCATGGGATATTCCGCGACGGCCGCACTCTTTCGCAGGTGCTGGGAATGGCCGATTTCCAGCAGCTCTGCAAGTTTTACGCTCAATTCGTGCCGAACGTGAATCCGCTGAGGCTGGAACGGTTCCGCCCCTGGCTGCTCAGCGTCCAGATTTCCCAGTTCTACCTGCTGCGGCATCCCGAGATACGCCGCGTGTACGGGCTGGAAAGCGTGTTCACCAAACATATCGGCGACAAGACTCCGCGGAGCCTCGAAAGCATCGACAGTCAGCTGCTGTCCATCAGCCGGATATCCGATGCCGCCGCCGGACGGCTCCTCATAAAAGGCGTGCGCGAGTTCGCCGATGCGGGCAAGGACATGCAGCGGATTTTCCGCGCGCTCGAGACCGGCGAACCGGCCGCGCTCACGCTCATCACCGATGAAATGGCTTTCAAGCATCCGGAATTTCACCGCGCGCTGTTCATCGACCGCAACCGGAACATCGCGGAAAAGGTCTATTCGATGCTGAAGCAGAAACAGACCGTGTTCGTTCTGGTCGGCGCGGGCCATCTCGCCGGCAAGGAGAATATTCTGGAACTGCTCCGCGACCGCGGCTGCACTACGGTCCAGCTCAAACGCGCCGGCAAACCCGGACGGCTCAAACCCTGATTTCCGGCATGTGCACCTCATCCGTATGGGAAGGCAAGGTCTGATGGCCGCTCTCGCCATTTCTACAAGCCGGGATGTTGATTTTGAGGATTTTGGGGTTATATTAAAATGCCGATAAAATTCAAGAACTTAAGAAAATAAACAAAAAAGAGGAAAGCAAATGAAGAAATTGTTTGCGCTGATGATCGCGCTGACCGCATTGGCGGCCGGTGCCGCCGGCAAAGCCGACTGGGACAAATCCTGGAAACTGAATCCGTGGCCGGGTTACAAGCCGTTCCCGAAGATCGAAAAATCTTCGGACGGACTGCATATCCTGCCGCCGTCGTCGAAACACGGCGTGGGATTAAAAAGCAATATCTATCTGCCGGCGACCGCAGGCGACCAGGCGGTGTTCCGTGCGAAGGTCCGCGGGAAAGGCGAAATCTACTTCCAGCTCCAGAATTATGCCGGCAAAAACTGGCTCGGCGTTGCCCGCGGCAGCGCGAAAACCAAACTGTCGGAAGATTGGAAGGAGATCCGGCTGGTGCTGACGGTCACGAACCAGAAGAAAGGGAACACGACGGCGGTCGGCGGCTCGTTCGGGGTCACCAAGGGCAGCGAACTGTGGATTAAGGACGCCGGCATTACGATCGAAAAAAGCGAATTCGGCGGCGATTTGCGTTTCCCGCGCGCATGGAAAGTTTTTGCCCCGGTACCGGCCGACGAGGAAGCGCCGCTGGACCGCATTCCGGAAAAACTGGGCGGAGCCGGACCGCATGCGGTCGCGCTCAATGCGAACACGATCGAGTTCAAAAAATATTTCCCGGAACGGAAAATGCGGAACACTGCCTGGCTGTATGCGACGATCTATGCGGCGCAGAACTGCGAATACACGATCGGCGCGGGTGCGGACTATTTCATGACTTATTACGTCAACGGCAAACCGGTGATCGACACGCTCAAAAGCGGCAATGCTGCCGAAGGGATTCACTACAGCGAACATGTTGCGAAGGTCAAACTTAAAGCGGGGCAGAACCTGCTGGCGATCAAGTTCCAGTCGGGGAAGGGCGCCAATCCCCGGATCTCGCTGGGCGGCGCGGAAGATCTCCGGAACATGTCGTCGGTCATCAGCGTGGTGTCCGAATTCCAGCGTGACGATTATGAAAAAGATGGCGACCGTCCGGGCAATCCGAAACGGGTGAAAGGCATCCTGACCGACGGTATCGAACAGTATTCGATGCAGGCGATCTACGGCAAAGGAGCGGAGATCACGTTCCCGGGGCGGAAATATACGCTGCCGAGCAAAGCAGGCGATTCTCTGTTCGTGTCCGGAATCCGCGTGCACAAAATCGAAGGTGCCGGCGAGCTTGAGATCACCGGAGCTGCCGGCATGTCGCTGGTCATCTCCCGCAACGACGGGCATTCGGACTTCAACATGAGCGTGAAGCGGAACGGAAAAGTGATCAAATCGGCAGGGCTGCCGGCGGCCTCTTTCCCGAACGACCTGATCTTCGCACAGAGCGCGACCGCGTTTTACGCGAATGCGCTGAGCATCCAGGACAGCAAACTGCGCTCGATCAGCGCGTCCGCCGCGCTGGAAAACGCCGGCGAGTTCACCGCTTCGGTCAAAACATCGTTTACGAGCGTGACTGTGGATGAATATTTCACCGGTCTGGGCAAACGGGAAGTCAAGGGGAAAACGATTCCGTTCAAAGTGGATTTGGCGCCTGAATTCGACCCGGTGAAAGCGGGCTGGAAACTGGCGTGGCAGGACGAGTTCAACGGACCGGAAGTGGATTGGAAAAACAACTGGATGAATTCTCCGTGGGCGTCCGTTCCGGGCAGTATGGAGGGGAAAGGCCGTCATCTGGCAACCATTCGGGACGGGATTCTGCATATCAAGTGCGAATTCAAGAAACGTGCCGAGGAAGCTTCGAAAACCCAAGAGACGGCAAAAAAGAAAAAGAGCAAGAAGTCAACGAAGAAAAATTATGAATATTTCGGCCGGACGGTGGGTCTGTATTCGCAGAAACGGTTCGGCTATGGATACTTCGAAGCGAGGGTGAGATTCACGCACAAGCCCGGCTGGTGGGCGGCGTTCTGGCTGTATGACGAAGGGCGCAACTCGATCACGGGCGGCGGCTATGAAATCGACATTTTCGAAGACTACTCCACGCGCGGCGGCAAGAAAATGGTCGCCAACAACCTGCATTACAACGCGGGCACCAACCACCGGAGCTACGGTTATCATTTCCAGCTGCCGGGCTCGATCGACGATTTCTATGTGATCGGCTGCAAGTGGACTCCGTTCGAACTGTCGTTCTACCTGAACGGGAAACTGGTCCGCTCCTCGGCTCGGCACAGCCCGTATCAGTCGATGACCTACGATGCGATCAACCATGCTCTTGCGCAGACCGAACTCTGCATGAGCGTGAGCGGCCAGGCGGGGATCTCCGGCGGCTCGGCCAAGGAAGAATACTCGGAAGAGTATCTGGTCGATTATGTCCGCTATTATGAAATGCCGAAAGGCGACCTGCCGAAGGCGGCCTGGAAGACGCTGCCGCCCAAGTCCGAGATCAAAACGGGCGAAAAGTTCGTCATCGAAGTCGACGGCCAGCCCGGTCCGACGGGTGCGAAGGTCACAGGCGTCTATCTGTTCGACAGCGGCAGCCTGATCGACTATAAGACCAAACCGCCGTATCGTTTCGAGGTGGTGATCGACCAGCAGCATTACGCCGGAACCGCGTGGTCTTCGGTCGGACGCGCCGGCAGGAGAGCGGTTCTGGACTGCAGTCCGCACTTCTTCACGGCCGCGGTGCAGGACGAAAACGGCAAAGTGGGTCAGACCCGGCCGTTCCCGGTGATCACGGACCGCAAGGCAAGCAAACCGTATAAAGGCAAGATTCAGACGATCCCGGGCACACTCAACCCGAACCTGTATGATGAGGGCGGGCAGAACTCCGCATACTGGAAATGCTCCCGGAAAGAGTTTTTCAAATCCGGCTTGGAAGACCTGTTCCGCCGGAAGGGGACGCTGAACCTGCGCGAAGGCGGCGAATGGGTGAACTGGACGGTTGAAGCGACGCAGGGCGGCAATTACGACATCACGCTGAAACGGAGCGATTACCGCATGTATTGGCCGATCCGCGCCATGCTGCTGATTGACGGGGCCTATGTCGGCGATTTCGTCGCGCCGGTCAGACAGAAGGAGGCCGTGCTGAAAAACATTCCGATCAGTGCGGGGAAACATACCGTGCTCCTTATCAATACCTGCACCTACGGCAACTGGCCGTCGTCGCTGGTCTTCAAGAAACGGTGATTTCTCTATTTTCCCGGAATCACCGTTTCCGCCGCGCCGGGTCTTCCGGCATACCGTTGAGTTTCCGCCACGCGAGCGGCGACATCCCGGTATGCTTCTTGAAGAAATGACTGAACGCATAGACCGACTGAAAGCCGCAGAGCTGCGTCACTTCGTCCACCCGTTTCGAGGTCATCGCCAGATTGTACTGCGCGACTTTCAGCCGGTGCATCGCGACGAACTGACCGGGCGCACGCCCGAGTTCCTTTTTGAACAGCAGACGCAGATTGCTGACGCTCGTTTTCGCCTCCGCCGCCATCGCCGTCAGACTGGTATTGCGTCCTGAATGGTGGTTGATGTGTTTCAATGCCGCCAGGACGGCGGGAGAATAGCGGACCGGCTGGACCTCGGCGCGGTGCTGCGAAAGTTCCCGCAGCAGGAAGAACAGCTGGATCGTCAGATCGACGCTCCGTTCTTCCCGGTAGGCGGCCAGCAGCGCGGAGAGGATTTCTTCGGCTTTCGGGGAGATGTCCAGCAGCAGACTGTCCGGCAGATAATAGGCGTCGTGCGAAAGGGTGAAGGTGATCATCAGCCTCGGATAACCGTGCTGCATGTCGCTGCTGGTCACCTGGAGTTCGCGGTTCTGACAAGGTTGGGAATACATCGCCTGACCCGGTTCGATCCGGTACTGCACGTCGTTGTCGATCCGGTATTCGATCGGCACGGCGGGGAGGATGAGCATGTAGCGGCTGTGCTGGAAGGTCTTGGGCGGGAACCAGTCGTGCATGAACACGAGGATATCGTCCGGCAGTTCGAAGCGTTCCGGCAGCCGGTAACCCGCCAAAAAATTGCCGTTCGGCGGCATTCCCGGCGCGGACAGGATTAATTCTTTCAGCATGAAAAATTCCTTTTTTGATTATAAAATACCGCCTGTTTTCGCCGTTTTCAAGCGATTTTTATCATTTTGAGCAAATAAATTGTCGTTCTTATCATTGCGGAATTATTATTCCCAGGTATAATATATAACAGACGCAAGATGCAAGTTTCAAGACACAAGAACAAAGATGTAAGTTGCAAAATCAAAGATACAAGAAGCAAGTTTAAAGTCACAAGATAACAGAAAACAAAGGAAAGGAAACGGAACATGAACCTGACAAGTGATCAGTCTTCAGTGGTCAGCAATCAGTATCGGCTTTGCCGCAAGGATACCTCCTCTCTCCTACCTCCTCTCTCCTACCTGAAGCGTAAAACGGTCTGTTTTACGCTCATCGAGCTCCTCGTGGTGATCGCGATCATCGCCATTCTCGCCGGAATGCTGCTGCCCGCGCTGAACAGCGCACGGTCAAAGGCGAAACAGACCCAGTGCACCGGGAATGTCCGCCAGATCGGACAATGCACGCTGAATTACACCGGCGATTTCGATTATTATCCGCCGAAATACTTTGTCGGTGACGATGGGAAAAATCTCAAAGGGATCACTTTCATGGGTACGACCTACGGTTCGACCAATATCGAGCCGAATTGGGCGGATATCCTGATGCAGATGGGATATTTCCCCCGGAGCTGTGCCCGCAAAGTCAGCACCCGCTATCTGGCGCTCGACGGTTTCCTGCGCTGTCCCGAATCAAAGCAGGAAGACAGCTACGGAAAATATTTTCCGTCGGATCGGGCGGGGTATCTTGCCTCGTATTCGAAGAATTACCCGGCATACGTTTACAATGCCTGCGTCGTTTCCTCGGACAAAACGAATGACAAATACTGGGGACCGGGCGTGGGCAGCAATACCGGTTTGAAAACCGCCCGGTTGAAATTTCCCTTCGCCACCATGCTTTACGCGGATGGAGCCTATGTCTCGATCGATTCCGCCACGACCTCGGATTATGGGGTGCGGGTTTCCAAACGGCACAACCGGGCAGTGAATGTGGTCCACTGCGACGGTTCCGTCGGCAGTTACAAAACGATTTTCAACTATTGGCTCCTGTACGGCGGAGTCAACCGGCAATAAAATACCAAACGGAAAGGTTTTTCGGCATGAATTTGAAAACAGTATTGACGGGCGTCCTGACCCTCGCGACGGGCGTGATGATGCTCTGCGGCGGAGAAAACCTGCTGCGCAATCCGGATTTTGCCAGCAAAGACGGACATCTGCCGGACCAGTGGACCGGCGTGACCGCCAAAGAGTCCGTCGAGGCTTACACCACGGGAAACGGGGTGGTGCGGATCAGCGGCAAGACTCCGACTTATGCCTGCTGGCTGAACCAGTCCATCGAGGTCAAACCGGGGAAAAATTATTACTTTTCCGTGGATATGAAGTCGGACAAATTGAACCATTATGCCGCCATTTTCTATTCGGTCCAGGGAGAAAACCGGAAGACGCTGGCAAGCGCCCGTCCATTGCTGAGCCGCTATCCCGGACCGCAGAAGGAGTGGGTGCGGATCGGTTATGTGATCCCGACGGAATCGCTGGAAGGCGCCAAAAAGCTCAGTATTAGCATGAGTGTCTATAATCCGGACAAGAAACCGGCCGAGGACCGGGCGATCTTTTTCCGGAATCCGGAACTGACGGAACACGCGGGACAGAAAAACGTTCCGCCGCCGAAGCCGCACCGGGTGGTCGCCGAGGGTGAAAACCTGCTGCTCAATCCCGGTTTTGCCAGCAAAGACGGACATCTGCCGAACCAGTGGAGCGGTGCCAACCAGGAAGCCTACACCACGGAAAACGGCGTGGTGCGGATCAGCGGCAAGACTCCGGTCTATGCAGCATATCTGGGGCAGACGGTGGAGATCGAACCCGGTAAGGGCTATTATTTTTCCGTGGACATGAAATCGGACCGGCTGACGCATCATGCCGCGATTTGTTACTCGATCACCGGACTCAACCGGGAACGTCTGGTTGTCAGCCGCCCGCTGGTGAACCACTATACCGGACCGCAGAAAGAATGGGTGCGGATCGGTTTCGTGATCCCGTCCGGGTCGCTGCCGACCGCCCGGAAACTGTCCATCAGCATGGTAGTTTACAATCCGGGCAAGAAACCGGGTGAAGACAAGGCGATTTATTTCCGGAATCCGGAATTGACCGTTTACACCGGACAGAAAACCGTTCTGCCGCCGAAGCCGGCGACCGTCGCCGCCTCGGAAGGTCTGCCGGACCAGCCGTTCCGCGAACATTTCACCGGCTTCCCGCTGGGGACTCCGTATCTGCTGGAAAAGGGCGGGGTGGGTTTTTTCCGGCTCAACTCGTGGACCATGCCGCGGCGGGATGTGGTGCTGACCGTTACCCGGCCCGCGGGCGTGGAAGCGGAATTATACATGTGGAAACGCAGCCGTAACTCTTGCGTCAAGGTCCCCTGCCAGGGAAACCGGTATGTCATCGGTCCGGAATACGACTGGCTCACCTGGAGCAACAGCCTGATTTTCGCCGCGGATGAATCGGTGCCGGAACAGTTCTGCATCGGGATGGATTTCGAATGCGGCGGCAAGAAGGTCAGCTTCACGGTCCCCGTGCAGCAGATCCCCGGTTATACGGGCGGGAAACTGCCGGAAAAACGGCGCTATTTTTCCTCACAGGCGTTTCCCGTGACCCGGATCGACACCGCGAATCCGGAAAACAAACTGGGTATCCGGCTGAAAAAATACTGGGAAAAAGCCGGCTGGACCGACCTGCCGTTCGTGGAGATTGTCCGGACCATTCCTTACGACTGGAATCCGAAGCTGGTGAAACTCCGCCAGGCGGTCGACCCGGCAGGGACGCCGGTGCCGCTCTACTGCGACAGCGCAATGATCGCCGCCGGTCCGGACTTCTTCGAAAAAGTGCTTTCGGAGAAGGACTTTTTTTTGAAACGGCTGAAGGAAACCAGACATATACGCTGGGATTACGAACCGTATGTCAAGGGGCCGGTGACGGCGAGCTGCTTCTGTCCCGACTGCATCCGCGCCTTTGCGAAGGCGAACGGTCTGCCGGGAAATCTGACCGGGATGGAGATCCTGGCGAAGCACAGACGGGCGTGGGTCGATTTCCGCTGCCGTCAGCGTGCCGAGGCGGTCCGGGCCGTGGTCACCGCGTTGAAAAAGATCAACCCTTCCGCCGCTTTCGGTTTCTGTTCGATGCCGTTTGCCCCGACGAAGGAAGAAGAATACGAAGAGACTTATGGAATCCGCTCCAGTCTGTATGATGATTTCGTGGACGAATTCCGGACCATGAACTATTGGAGCAATCTGGATTATTTCCGCAGTCTGGAACGGGAAGCGCTGGAATTGAAAAAGCCGAAATACACGCTGATCTCCAACGGCTGGGGACACCCCAACAACGCGCGACGGCTGGCGATGCAATATCTGGCGGCGGCTTTCTGTGCGACCGACAAAGATTTTCCCGGCATCGCGCAGGGTCTTTACGTTTCCAACGGCGAACAGGTCCGCGAACTGCGCAAGGTGATGAACTCCATCGCAGTCGGCGAGAAGCGCTGGAAACAGGGCAAGCTGACCCGGAACACGCGCACGATCGGCGAAGGCTTCAAAGCCGCGGGCAATTATTATGCGCTGGAACGCAAGGCCGATAACGGCAAAAGCTGGTCGCTGCTGTTCAACAACGACGAGCGGGAGACCTTGTTCCTGCATCTCGACTGCGGCGGTGCCAACAGCGTCTCTGACCTGGTTTCCGGAATGGTGTACGCCGGGAAGAACGGCAAAGTGACGGTGAAACTGCCGCCGCTGACATATCAACTGCTGGAATTTTCGCCGGAAAGGAAAGCCGCTTCGGCAGGAATTCCGGATTATGACCGGGAGGAACAGCTGGCACTCGATGCCTACCGGAAAAAGACCTCGTCCGCCGGCAAATACGGCATGAAGTATGCGTCGACGCCGGAAAAATGCGTGATCTCCACCCCGGTCCATTCGCTGGAACTGAACCTGAAAAATTCCGGCGAAGGGGTCTGGAAATCGGGTAAAACGGAAATCGCCGGCCTCGTCGGACGGGATATTTTCATGGACAAGGGCGTTTTCCCGCTGTCGAACCGGACGATCGACATCGAAGACGTCTCATTCACTCGTGAAAACGTCAAGGTGCGGTTCTCTTACAAAGTGAAAGAAGCTCCCTATGACGGACTGGTCATCCGCCGGGAATATACGCTGGCGAGGAATGCGCCGGAAATCAAGGCGTATATCGAGATCGTCCCGGCAGGCGGCTACCGTCCGTTCCGTCTGCGGACGGTCAACAATTTCACTATGCCGCGTCAGTCCAACCCGAATGCGCCGGTTTCGGTGGTCGCGGTCGGGAACGTGACGGACAGAAACACGCACCACATTTCCTTCGTACGGCAGGGCGCGAAGTTCCCGAACGGGAAACCCTACTTCGACCAGCCCAAACTCTGCCCGAAATTCTATCCGCTGCAGGGAAATCTTTTCACGGTCCGTCCGGTCGAAGGGAAAAGCCTGATCCGGCTTTCCGCGGAAAAGGTGGACCAGCTTTTCGTCTGGCGCGAAAAGGGTTCCGCTACGCTGGAAACGATCTGGCCGGACGCCTATCCGGACAACGACCCGCACAAGGTCGCCACCTGGAAGACCGCGTATGAACTGAAATTCATGGAAAGCAGATAAGAGCCGGAAATGTCGGATTCGTTTTTTGATCTTCCGCGTCAGGTCTTTGCGGACCTGTCGCATCGCATCGGCGCCCCGGTCCCCGAGACGGAATTCAGTTTCGACGACCCGGAAGTCCGGGCGGGGACCGATGATTTCAGCATTACCGCCGGACAGGGAAAAATCCGGTTTGCCGCGGGGAATGTGCGCGGACTGTTCTATGCCGTCTACGAGTATTTCGAACGGTATTGCGACTGCCGCTGGTTCTGGGACGGAGACGTGATCCCGAAACGGAAAACGCTGCCGGCGGAAAATATCCGGTATGTCAAACATTTCCGGCTGAAATACCGCGGACTGCGCTATTTCGCACACCGTTCGCTCCATCGTTTTCAGGCGGAACACTGGGATTTCGCGGACTGGAAACGCGAGATCGATTTTCTGCTGAAAAAACATTTTTCGTTTTTCATGCTCCGAACGGGTCAGGACGATCTGTTCCAGAAAGCGTTTCCGGATGTGGTGCCTTATCCGCCCTCGGACGGGCCGGCGCCGGAAGCGGAGGAGCGTTCCTACAACGACCGCACCGAACTCATTTCCCTGCAATACCGCGGGGAACTGCGGAAAAAAGTGCTGGACTATGCGTTCGAACGCGGGCTGATGCACCCCGAGGACATGGGGCCGATGACGCACTGGTACAGTCCGACGCCGCGCGCTTTCCTCGAACATTTCAAGCCGGGATTCATGGTGCAGAGCTCAAACAACTACGCGCATCCGGAACAGCAGGTGTGGGACTGTTCCGACGAGGCGAATGTCGAACGCTACATGGAACTGACCCGCGCCCATATCCGGCACTACGGTAAGGGCGAACTGTTCCATATCATCGGTCTGGCGGAACGGGTTTTCGGGTCGCCGGAGGAAAATCTGAAGATCAAGATCGGTGTGATGAAGGCTTTTATCCGGAAACTGCGCGCGGAATATCCGAATGCGCCGCTGCTGATCGCCAGCTGGGATTTCATGTTCCGCTGGAAGGCGCCCGAGGTGCGGCGTCTGCTTGCCGAACTTGATCCGTCCAATACGGTCATTCTTGATTACACCATCGACAGTGATTCGAGGTCCAACAATTTCATCAGCTGGAATCTGCCGCACCATTTCCCGTGGATATTCGGCATTTTTCAGGCGTATGAGCCGCAGAACGACCTGTTTTTCGACTTCGACCGCGTGGAGGAAATGTATATTCCGGTGCAGGACGACCCGATGTGCCGGGGCATGGTGATCTGGAGCGAAAACAGCCACGCGAATCCGCTGCTGCTGGAGTATCTGGCGAAGAGATCGGCGGACGAACCGTTTTCGCTCGAGCAGTTCTGCCGCGACCGTTACGGCGCTCTGGCGGAACCGATGTGGGAATTATGGAATTTGACCAAGGCTGCGTTCGCCTGCAATTCGTGGGTCTTCGGCACGGAGCGGCCGTATCAGGGTATCTGTTGCAATCACTTCACCCTGCTGGGATATTTCGCTGCCATGCGGGACCGCAAGCCCGCCGAACTTTACAGTGAATGCGCCCGGAAATACGAACAGCTGGAAGTGCCGGATTCATTTTTCGGGAAAGCGGCAAGGCTGGCCGTACGGCGGAAAATCCCGGCAATGGCGCAGCGCGATCTGATCGATCTGGTGCGGTCGGCACTGATGTGCCGGATCACCCGCGAAATCTGCCTGCAGACCATGAAAATCACCGGACGATACCCGGAAAAACCGTCCGGAGTCCTGCTGCATTATCTGATCGGGCTGATGCGCGACCTGCTTTCGGGCGCGCCGGAGTTTTCCCTTCTTGCCACGCTGGAACGGACGCGCCGCACGGCGAAACTCAATCCTCATGCGGAAATGACGCTCAAGGGAAATGCGGAAAACGGTTACTGCCGTTCGTACGTCGGCGAACTTTATCAGGCCGTCTACGAACCGGAAGCGCGGGTCCTGAAAGAACACCTGGCCGGACTTGCCGCGGGCGATTATCCCGACGGGGAATATCTGAAAACGGAAATCAAGCGGATTCGCGACCGGTTTTACGAATCGCCGCTTGCCGATTTCCAGTCCGTCCAAACCGTTTCCCCGCTGGAAATTATCCGGGGGCTGCCGGAACGACTGGCCTCAGCCGGAGAGTAAAACCGCAATCGGGCAGGGACAGAAAAAACCGGAGACGGCATTGAAACCGCCTCCGGTTCTGCTTGTACGGGGAAGGAAGGTTATTTCAGCAGCTTGACGGCGATGAATTCGTCGCGGCGGTTGAGCCGGTGCGCATCCTCGTTTTCGCCCTGTGCGGCGAGCTTGGATTTGCCGTTGCTGACGGTCTTGATGCGGTTGGCGGCAATCCCGGCGGCCAGCAGCTGTTCCTGTGCGGCGAGAGCGCGGCGTTCGCCCAGAGCGCGGTTGTATTCCTCGGTGCCGCGGGCGTCGCAGTTGCCTTCGATCACCACGCCGGTGCCGGGATTGTTGTTGAGGTAAGTGACCACGTCGTTGATTTTCGAATTTTCCACTGCGGAAATGGCGAACTGGTCGAAGCCGAAATAGATCGGATTGAAGGTCACGCCGGGGATGGGAGTGCCGAAACCGTCGTACGTGTTGCTCAGACCGCTGCCGTCGCCGAGTTCGCCGGGCTGATTGCTGCCGATCGGTTCGCCGTTGTTATGAAGATTGGCTTCACCGGCGGGATTCTGTGCACCGGTTTTGCTGTTTTCCTGGGCAGGGTCCTTGTAAAAAGGAGCGGCGGAGCCTCGGTCGGGACCGTCGGTTTCAAAGATGCCGCAGCCGGTAGTGGAAACAACGAGTGCGAGCGTCAGGACGCCGGACAAAACGATGCTTTTTTTCATGGGAAACAATCCTTTCTCTATTATGTAAAAGTCAAGGGGCTGAACCCTCGGTTTTACGTTTTTTTTCGTTTTTTTATGCTTTTCACTCTTTTTTTGCCTGAGGCAAAAAAACCTTCTCTGCAATTTCTTGCAGTTCTTA
>Ga0079305_1001090_pt1 | contig 41531 bp, 40 predicted proteins | sample LMS_cellobiose_e_FD_79183 | JGI IMG/M metagenome (GOLD analysis project Ga0079305, IMG submission 79183) | Rumen-fistulated moose microbial communities from Alaska, USA - LMS_cellobiose_enrichment | ecosystem: Host-associated > Mammals > Digestive system > Stomach > Rumen fluid ... | reverse complement strand
CTTTTCTCCGAGGGGAAAAGTGAATAAGAAGTCGGTGTTTATTACGATGAGGGTCCACCCGTTCCCATTCCGAACACGGTAGTTAAGCTCATCAGTGCCTACGATACTTGGCTGGCGACGGCCCGGGAAAATTGGTCAATGCCGACACGGAAAAAGAGCGGATTTCCGCTCTTTTTCTTTTTTGCTGCAAAACCTATAGGAAAAGAGGACCTGATCGCCCAAAGACCGGGACTGTTTCGGTTGACAGAAAAAAAGAGTAAGGGTATCATGTTCATAATCAAAAGCGGAGGAGTGATCTCATTGCGTAATTATGAAGAAGAGACAGCCAAAAGAATAGAATTCATACGTAATATGCTTGCCCAAAGCGGCACAAAGGGCATTGTTTTCGGCAACAGCGGCGGGAAGGACAGCGCCCTGGTGGGGATACTGTGCAAGCTCGCGTGCGAGGACACAGTTGGAATAATAATGCCGTGCCAGTCCAAGCGCAACTTCGGCGAGGATATGGACGACGGCAACGACGTGGCAAGGCTGTTCAACATTGAAACGAGGACGGTGGATCTTTCCGACGTGAAAACCGCGCTTACAGCCGAGCTTGAAAAGATTGCGGAGCTGAATTCAGCAGCGCTGACGAACATCGCGCCGCGCCTGAGAATGACTACTCTCTATGCCGTGGCGGCTGCGGAGAACAGACTTGTTGCCGGAACGGGCAACAGAAGCGAGCGCTATATGGGCTATTTCACAAAATGGGGCGACGGAGCCTGCGACTTTAATCCCATAGGCGATCTCACGGTAGGAGAGGTATATGATTTCCTGCGCTATCTTAATGCGCCGGAAAACATTATAAAAAAAGCCCCGTCTGCCGGGCTTTTTGAAGGCCAGACAGACGAGGACGAAATGGGCGTGAGTTACGCGGCGATAGACAGATTTGTCCTGACCGGCGAGGCGACGGACAAAGACCGCGCCATAATTGAACGCTATCACGCTCGCAGCGGGCATAAAATGCGCATGCCGCCGATATACGGGGAATAAGTTATTTCCTCATCCTTTCGAAGAAATGCTCGCCGTAGCGGTTCATCTCATCGATGACGATATCATTTATGCCGGGGGTCAGCGGAGCACCGTTCGGAATGGCGGGGACGAACCAGCCGGCGGGAACGTATTCGTCAAATGCGCGGCGAACTTCGGCGCGTATGGCCTGTTCGTCGTAATCTGCGAAATCGAAGGATGCGCCGTCTATGCCTCCCTGCAGCGCCATGCGGCCGTTAAGACGGCGCTGGACGTCGGGGATATCGTTCTGCGGGATGATGCCCTGCCAGATGTCGATGCCGATCTCGGCCATGTCTTCCACTATCGGCGCGCAGACACAATCGGCATGATGCTGCACGATCACCTCGCGGGAATGTATGTAATCATAGATCTTTTTCCAGCGCGGCTTGAGAAGCTCGCGCCAGGTTTCGGGAGCCATGAAGAGGCTGCGCTTGTTGCCCCAGTCGTCATGTATATGGACCATATCGGGATGGACGTGGTCGAAGAGGGTCTTGAGGTAGTCGAGCTTGAACTCCATAAGGACGTCAAGAAGCTCGCCCATGGCTTCCGGCTCAAGCAGATAGTTCATAAGAGCGTCTTCAAAGCCCATGAGGCAGTGTGAAAGCTCAAAAAGGCCGGTGGGGACGAAAGCCATAAGCAGATATTTATCGTGGTCGAAGGAAGCGAGCTTGTTGTTCGCGGCGCTCCAGTCAATATCCATTTTGGAGACCCAGGGCACGTTAAGATACTTGTCCCACTCGGTTATATCTTTTATGACCTTGTTCTCTTCTGTTACATGAGGATTCGCTGCAGCTGCGCCGGGGAGCCAGCTCCAGGTAACGCCCCAGGCGTCCTTTGTTTCATGGCCGGGCTTTCGGCGGCTTATCGCGCCGAGGAGAGGATCCATAAAAATGCCGTCAGTGAAGACCTCGTTATGACAGAGATACTGAGGATTATCGTTTTTTATAAGACGCAAATAGTTTTCGCGGGGGGTTATTTTTCCGCTGAGATCGAACATATACATTTACATTCCTCCTATGGTAAAAAGTGTAATTAAAAATACTCTACCGCAGGTATTTTAACATAATTACGAAAATAGAACAATACAGGGGAACTTATTTTTATTATTTGCGTCAAACAAAATGCAGAAAGAAAAATCCGACCGATTAGGAGGAAGCTTTATGAAAAAAGGCGGGCTTTTCAAACTTATAGCCATAATTCTTATAATATGCTTCGCAGCGGCAATGTTTGGCGGCTGCAGAAGGATAGAAAAAACCGAACAAGGGATGCCGCAGACCGAACAGAATGATCAGGGACAGAAGGCGGACTCCGGGAAAAAGGATACGGCGGAGCCTTCAGAAGGCGGCAAACAGAGCGGCGGAACGGGCGCCTCGACCGCGCCGAATGAGACCGCGGCCGGTACTAAGACTGGCGAGAGCGAGCCGAAGGCCGAGATAAAAGAACTCAAGGTAACGTATCCGGCCTCGTATAAGGAGCTTTATAAGGAGCTCACAACCGAGAGCAGCAGCGGCGGCAGAGGCGGCATGATGAACGGCGGCAGCAAGGCCGTAGACGAAGAGGCGGAAAACGGGATGCCTGAGGCCGCCGCCGAAGCTGGTCAGGCTGACGCGCCTGAAGCTACAGGTATGGGCGAAGGTGGAGACGAAAGCGATTACTCGGACACTAATGTCCAGGTAGAAGGCGTGGACGAAGCAGATATCGTAAAGACCGACGGCAAGTATATCTACGTGCTCACGTACCAACAGGATCTCGTGATACTCGAGGCGAACGGTGCGGAGACGAGGCAGCTTTCCTCGCTGAGGGTCGCCGACGGCTATAATGCCGAGGATGATTACAGCAAAGGCTCAAACAATTACGCCCAGGAGATGTACGTCAGCGACGGCCGGGTTATCATAATCAGAAGCGGCTACGAATGGGGCTATGAGGATGATCGTTATTTCAGCAATGAAACGACGATGGTCCATGTATACGACGTAAGCGACCCTGAAAATCCCGTGTTTGTCGGCAGAGCAGGACAGGACGGATACTATAATGATTCCAGAATGTACGGCGGGAAGGTATATCTGATAAGCAACCATTATGTCTACCGCTATTACGACATTGAGGAATCCGAGCCGGAGACCTATGTGCCTTATCTATATCGCAACGGCGAGAAGACGATAATGCCTATCGACAACATCGGTATAATCGGAGAGGACTCCTCGAGCTATGCCATCATTTCCGTGATAGATCCGCAGACCGCTGACATAGAAGATTCTGAGACTCTTCTTTGCAACGTGGGCAGCATCTACATGAACGGGGCTTCGATCTACCTCACCAGCAGCAAATACGATGAAGAGGCGAGCGCCGAATACACGGCTGACCAGTATACCGTAACGGATTACACCGAGCGGCGTATGACCGACATAGTCCGCATAGATACGGAAAACGGCCTCGATATAGGCGGAACGGGCACCGTGCCGGGATATCTCTTCAACCAGTTCGCCATGGACGAATACAACGGCTACTTCCGCCTTGTTACGACGGTGGACGATTATTCCTACTCCGTTTATGAAGACAAAAAATACGATTTTACCAACTGGATATACAGCGACAGCAATACATATAACTGTCTCTACGTTCTCGACGCGGAGCTCAACATGGTCGGCAGCGTGACCGATCTTGCCAAGGACGAATACATCCGCTCTGCCCGCTTCAGCGGAGACATAGCGTATTTCGTGACGTTCCGCCAGGTAGATCCGCTCTTCGCGGTAGACCTCTCCGAGCCTTCAAATCCGAAGGTGCTCAGCGCGCTTAAGATCCCCGGCTTCTCAGAATATCTCCACATTTATTCCGACGGTCGGCTTTTCGGCCTCGGACAGGACGCCGACGAGGAGACCGGCTGGGTGGAGTGCATGAAGATGACGATGTTCGACGTGAGCGATCCCGCGAACGTTACGGAGCTCACCACAAAGCTCCTCGAGGACGATTACTGGTCGGTAGCTCTCTACAACCACAAGGCGGTGCTCATATCCGCGGCGAGGGATATAATAGCCTTCCCGGGAGACAGCTGCTACTATGTTTTCGGCTACAGCGATGAAAGCGGCTTCTATGAAAAGGGCGAGTTCCAAGTGGACCTTGATCTCTACAATGCAAGAGGGCTCTATATAGGCGATTATATGTACATCTGCGGCCAGCAGAGCACAGAGATCATAAGCATGGACAGCTTTGAAAATATCGCGACGGTAGAGTACGTTTACGGCTGATTAAACAAAAACAAAGGAAGCGCCGGGTCATACGACCCGGCGCTTCTTCCGCTTTGTAGAAGGCTGCAGCGCGGCAAGCATGAGCGCGGCATATATGAGCGCCGTAAGGCCGGTGCCGAGCGCAAGGGAAAAACCGGGAGAGAAAAAGGAAAAGCGGGCGTTTCTCAAAAGGAGGGCGGCCGTGCTCACCGCTCCTGCCATACAAAGCGGCGGCAGCGGGAGAAAGGCCGCGCGCAGCCGCAGGCCGGAAACCTTCAAAAGCCGGCGGAGACTGAAGGCGAGATTGAAGCACTCGCTGAAATACAAAACAGCCACGTATCCGGCGGCGGCAAAGCGAGGCAACAGAAGGATTATCAGCACAAGGCTGAGCGCGGAATCGGCAATATTCAGGCGCATGGAGGCCACGTGCTCGCCGAGCCCGCGGAGCATGCCGTCGGTTATGGAGTCCATATACATTGCGACCATGAGCGGAGAGAGCAGACGTATGTATCTGCCGGCCTCGGCGGAGGAGTATACCGCCTTGCCCCAGCCGTCGGCGAAGGCAAAAAGTATGCCCGCGGCGCCGACGGAAAAAACAAAGCAGAGCCGCAGCGTGCGGGAGAGGAGCGAGGTCACGGTGCGGCTGTTGCCGAGCACCTGCGCGCGCGTGAGCTCAGGGCCTATAAGCTCGCCGAGAACGATGAAAAAGGCCTGAGGAAAAGTTATTAAAGGAAAAACGATGCCGGTAATAAGCCCGTAATCCGCCAGAGCCTTCTCGGGAGAGGAGCCGGATCTTTTCAGTCCGCGGGGAATGAGAAGCTGCCGGACGGTAGAGAGCGCGGAGCGCACCCAGGCGGCCGCGGAAAGAGGCAGAATTATAGAGAGAAGCTGTTTGAACAGCTCCCGCGAGCGGCGAAAAGGTTGCTTTTCGCGGCGCTTGTATATGAGGAAAAAGGGCAGCTCGGCAAGGAGCGAAGCAAGCTCTCCTGCCACGGCGCCTGCGGAGACGGCGGCACAGGCGAAGGAAAGGCCGGAAGAGCGGGCTCTTGAGAAAATGAAGACCGTCACTCCTATACGCACGAGCTGCTCAATGCACTGGGAAAACGAGGTGAGCGCGCCGCGTCCGAGAGCTACGAAGCCTCCCGCAAGCGCTGAGGATACAGCTATCGGCGGGAGAGTAAGGGCAAGGAGGCGAAGGGCCGGCAGCGCGCGTATATCGCCGATAAAGCGAACGGCGATGACACGCGATAACAGCAGAAGAAGAACAAGAGCCGCGGCGCTCAGCGAGAGAGAGTAAAGAGCGCAGTGCATAACGGCGTTCACGCCGCTTTGCCCCTTCGCCTCACATTCGGAAACGAGGCGCGCGCAGGCAAAACGTATCCCGGAGGCGGCAACTGTGACCGCAAGCATGTGCACCGAAACGACAAGCTGATAAAGGCCGAGGCCTTCCGCGCCCATATGCTTTGAAAGGTACACCTGAAATGACAGAGCGGCGGAGCGCAGCAGCACGGCGGAGCAGGTCATTATAAAAGTGTTTATAATAAGACGCCTGGTTTTAAACAAAGACATCCCCCCGCATGATTATATGCGGGGGGATGGGCTTTAATTGAAGGAATCGGCGTTTTCGGAAAAGGTCTTGTTTATCCTCTCGCGAAGCAGACGGTTTTCCGGCGCTTCAAGGTGCGGATCACAGGCGAGAAGCTCGAGAGCCGCGCTCTGAGCCTCGCGCAGAAGGCCCATGTCGCAGGAAAGATCGGCGATCTTCATATCCGGCAGGCCGTGCTGACGGTTGCCGAAGAAATCGCCGGGGCCGCGCAGACGAAGGTCCTCTTCCGCTATTTTGAAGCCGCTCTGGATGCGGCACATGGCGTTCAGCCGCGCCCGCGCGCCCTCGTCCTCGGCGGAGGAGACCAAAACGCAGAAGGATTCATGCTGCCCGCGGCCAACGCGCCCCCTGAGCTGGTGCAGCTGGCTCAGGCCGAAGCGCTCGGCGTTTTCCACTATTATGAGCGAAGCGTTCGGGACGTCTATGCCTACTTCTATTATAGTAGTTGCAACGAGTATATCTGCTTCACCCGCGGCAAACGCGGCCATGACCTTTTCCTTTTGGGCGGGCTTCATCTTGCCGTGTATGAGAGCGATGCGAAGATCGGGAAAAACGTTTTTCTGCAGGTGCTCGGCGTATTCTCCCGCCGCCTTAAGGCCCGGGGGCGACTCCTCGCCCTCCTCTACGAGAGGGCAGACAATGAACACCTGGCGCCCTTCCGCGACCTGCTTTCTTACAAAGCCCATAAGCCTTTCGCGCTTGTCTTCTCCCACGCTTACCGTGCGCACCTCTTTGCGCCCGGGAGGGAGCTCGTCTATAAGCGAAACGTCAAGATCGCCGTATATTATAAGCGCGAGAGTGCGCGGGATGGGCGTGGCGGACATAACGAGAACATGGGGAGTTTCACCCTTCTGGCTGAGAGCCGCGCGCTGCGCTACGCCGAAACGGTGCTGCTCGTCAGTTATGACCAGCGCGAGAGAATTGAACGAAACGGCGTCGGAAAGCAGCGCGTGCGTGCCGACGACGATATCTGTTTCTCCGCTTTTCAGGCGCGAGAGGACCTCTCGCCGCTGCTTCGCGCCGCTGTGCCCTGTGAGGATATCGACCTTCATACCGAGAGGAGCGAGCATTTTTGACAGCGTTGAAAAATGCTGCTCGGCCAGTATTTCGGTAGGTGCCATAAAAGCCGTCTGCAGGCCGGAGCGGAAAACATGCCACGCGCAGGCCGCGGCCACGGCCGTTTTACCGGAGCCGACGTCGCCCTGAAGCAGGCGGTTCATCACCCGGCCGGAGGTCATATCGGAAACAGCCTCGTTTATCGAGCGAAGCTGCGCGGAGGTGAGCGCATAGGGGAGCGAAGAAGAGAAGGGGGCAAGATCGGTCTCCTTGGTTTTTATGCCGCCGGTCTTTACCCTGCGCTCGCGGAACATGCCGAGCGCGCAGGTGAGGATGAAAAGCTCTTCGAAAACAAAGCGCCGGCGGGCAGGCTCCAGATCCTCAAGGCTGGAGGGGAAGTGAATTTTCTCGTAAGCGTAACGCGCGAAGGGAAGAGCGTGCTTTTCGCGCACGGCAAAGGGCAGAGGATCGCTCAGATTTTCGGAGCATGCAGCGAGGCCGGCGGCTATTGAACGCATAAGCAGGTTCTGCGTTATGCCGGCTGTGAGCCTGTAAACGGGAACTATCCGCCCTGTCACCCGGTTCGGGGCGTTTTCGCGCTCGAATACCGGATTCGTCATCTCCGGATGCAGGAGCGTGCCGCCGACGCGGCCGAAGAACCAGTATTCTTCGCCGGTCTTGAGCTGGTCGCGCACATAGCTCTGGTTGAAGAACGTAAGGGAAAGAGAGCCGCTGCGGTCGAAAACGCGCAGCTTTACTATATCAAGCCCGCGGCGGATATGCGCCACACGCGGAGCATCGGAGACTATTGCCTTCACGCAGGCGCTTTCCCCGAGGCGAAGGGAGCCTATTTCGGAAACGGTCCTTCGGTCCTCGTAGGTGCGGGGGAAATAGGAGATGAGAGAGAAAAGGTCCTTTATGCCGAGCTTTTCCAGCGCCTTCGCGCGCTGCTCGCCTATGCCCTTTACGTAGCGTATGCTCTCTGTCGGCGCCGCCAAGCGGGACCACCTCCCTCGATTTTTCTTCTGCCGTTTATTCTATCATATCGAGTGCAAAAAGAAAACAGAAAGGATGCGCGCTTTTCTGTGCACGGAGCTAATAAAAAGGATGTCCGCCGAATATCTTTTGGATATGGAGGTGGAAAAAATGGAGAGACTTTCAAAGAGCAGATTCGGAGCTTTTTTGAGAAGACGCGAGAGCAGAAAAGGAATGGTCATGTTTCTGGCGCTGGTGGCGCTTATCGTTACGGTAACGGAAAGCCCGGCGATAGTGGCGCGGGCCTCGGCAGAGAGGAGAATACCGATATACTGCGTTCAGCGCGAGGATAAGGCCGTTTCGCTGACATTCGACGCGGCCTGGGGGAACGAGGACACTCAGACGCTCATAGACATCCTCGGAAAATACGGCGTGAAGGCAACGTTTTTTGTAGTCGGAGCCTGGGTGGATAAATATCCCGAGTCGGTTAAGGCGCTCGCGGATGCCGGGCACGAGGTGATGAACCATTCCGATGACCACGCTCATTTCTCGCAGCTTTCCGAAAGCAGGATAAAGGAGAACGTTAACGCCTGCTGCGACAAGATAGAGGCGGTCACGGGCGTACGGCCCTCGCTTTTCCGCGCGCCGTACGGAGAGTATGACAACAAGGTAATAGATACGCTCGATTCGATGGGCATACGCACCATCCAGTGGGACGTAGACTCCCTCGACTGGAAGGATTACGACGCCGCGACGATATACAAGCGCGTGACTGAAAACGTGCAGCCCGGGAGCATAGTGCTTTTCCACAACGCAGCAAAGCACACGCCCGAGGCCCTTGGAGACATAATAGAATACCTGCAGGCGAACGGTTACGCAATAATGCCCGTGAGTGAGCTGCTGCTTGACGGCGACTATACGATAGACCACACGGGGAGGCAGTGCCCGCGCTAGCGCGTTGACAGCGGCAGGCCGATAAAATATAATCATGGCAGCAGGAAGAAAGAGAGGTCTGAGCCGTGACGGAAATACAAAAGAGGCTTTTTGCCCTGCAGGATAAGGAATACAGAGAGTTTCAGTGCAAGCTCATGCCTACAGTCGCGCCGGAGCGGGTGATCGGAGTGAGGACTCCGCAGCTGCGCGCCATGGCAAAGAAGCTTTTCGCCGAGGGCTGCGAGGATTTCATCGCAGCGCTGCCGCACGAATACTACGACGAATACAACCTGCACGGCTTTATCCTCTGCCGGATGAAGGATTATGAGAAATGCGTCGCAGAGACAGACCGTTTCCTCCCTTACGTGGATAACTGGGCGACCTGCGACCTTATAAGGCCTAAGGCCTTTGAAAAATCGCCGGATAGGCTCATTGCGGACATAAAGCGCTGGATGGCAGATGAAAAACCGTTTACCGTGCGCTTCGGCATGGAAATGCTCATGACGTATTTCCTCGATTCCCGCTTTCGGCCGGAATATCTGGAGCTCGCCGCTCTCGTGCGCTCGGAGGAATACTATGTAAATATGATGACAGCCTGGTTTTTTGCCACGGCGCTCGCAAAGCAGTATGAGGCCGCGTTGCCCTATATTGAGGAGCGCAGGCTGGAGCAGTGGGTCCACAACAAGACAATACAGAAGGCCTGCGAGAGCAGACGGGTGAGCGAGGAGAGGAAGGCTCACCTTAAGACGCTGAAAATATAAAGAAAGCGGAGGACCTTTGATCCTCCGCTTTCTTGTTTTTTTTATTTTCCGGGAACGGAATGCAGCTCGTTATCCGTTTTCATAAGCGATTCGTAGCCGCTTTCAGTTATAAGGTACGTCTGCCCCCAGAATATGCCGGTCGGTATATCGGGCGTTATGACAGAAGGATGGATTATTACCGCCATGCCCGGGACAAGAGGCCTTTCATTCGCTTCGTCCAGCCGCTCTTCGTTCAGATCGAGGCCGCAGATATGGCCGCAGGGGAGCGCGAAGATATAGCCGCGGGATTCGATATACTTGCGAAGTCTTTTTGCTATGCTCGAGATTGGGTTGCCCGGGCGAAGCTCGGCGAGAACGTCTTCTATAGCGCCGCTTACAAGGGCGTGCATGGTCTTTACGTCGTCGTTCGGCTCGCCGACGCATACTGTGCGCACGAGCTGGGTCCAGTAGCCGTGATAGCGCGGGGTGATCTCCATAGATATGCAGTCACCGTCGTTTATAGTGCGGTTGAACATGGTTGCTGCACGTATGCAAGGCAGCTGATTGTCTTTCAGGGAGAAGCGGCCCGCGGAAACGAGAGTGAAGTTGTGCTCGCCGCCGCCGAGAAGTATGGGATGCTCTATCTCGGCAACGAGCTGCTGCTCCGTCATACCGCCGTGAACGTTTTCCAAAACGGAGCGGTAGCCTGCGTCCGCCAGCGCGGCGCAGCGCCTGTAAAGGGCGATTTCCTCGGAGGAATGAATGTTTCTTGCGCCGAAAAGATCGTCCGCTATATCCGCGAACTCTATTTCGGGGAAGCGCAACTGGACGGCCTGCGCCCAGGAAGCAGGAAGTATATCGAGGCAGGTGCCTATTCTGCCGGAGGTTATGCCGTTTTCCTCGAGAACAGAGCATATGCCCGCCGGATAGTCGGGGAATATGCGGCAGTCGCGTATGAAAGAGGATGAGGCCTCCTGCTTTTCAACGGCGGAGCTCACTATGCCGATAGGATCCTTATCCGGGAAGAATATCGCGGCCTGCAGATAGCGGAAGACTCTGTTGTCCGTGAAATATCTGTAGCAGCCATAAGCGTTGGTGCCTACGCCGCCGTTTCCGGCAAGGACCAAAGCGCGCAGAGAATTTTTCTGCAGAAGCTCCTGGCCGACGGCTATGCGCCTTTGTCTCTCTCTTTCGCTCAGCATTTCGCCTCGCCTCCCTTCGAAAGTATCGCGCGCAGCTCGCTGCCGCAGCCGGCGAGCGATTCTCCGCTCGAGGCGGTGACGAGGAACGTTTCGCCCCAGTGGAATACGGAGGAGCTGCCCTTGCGGGAAACGGCCGGCCGGAGGACGACCGTCATGCCTTCGGTGAGGCAAAGCCCACTTTTGGCGGACAAGGGCTCTTCAAAAAGATCCACGCCGCAGACCCGGCCGAGCGGGAAAGAGGGCTCGAAGCCTTTTTCATTTATGCTGCGGCAGATGATATCGGCAATATCCCTGATTGCCGCGCCAGGCTTGAGAGCCGCGGCGGCATTTTTCATGGCGTAAAGGCAGGCCTCATGCGCTGCGCGAAGTTCTTCGGAGGGCTCGCCAAGGCATACGGTCCTCACGAGCTGAGTCCAGTAGCCCTGCCAGCGCGGGGACATTTCAACAGATATGCAGTCGCCGGGAAGGAGGCTCCTTCCGGTTTCCGAGGCGCCGTGCACGCTGCCGGGGAAATCGTTTTCGTCGCCGAATCGGCCGCTCGCAAGCGCGATATAGGTTTCCTCCGCGCCAGCTTTTTTCATTGTGTATTCCAGCTCTGCCGCAAGCTCCATTTCGCTGACCCCGGGCGCGGCAAAGCTGCAAAGCCTTTCGTAAGCCTTGTCAGCCGCGGCGGCGCCGGCGCGCGCCGCGGAGATCTCTTCGTCGCTTTTGAGAGTGCGCAGCGCGTAGATATCTTCCGTAACGTCGACGAGCTCAAGCTCCGGAAAAGCGCGGCGCAGCGCGCCGGGCCATCCGGCCGGAGTCACCTCCGGGCAGTAGCCGACGCGGCAGGAGGTTATATTCTTCTCTTTAAGTATCTTTATCGCGCCGCCGAGGACGTCGTCTCCTACAAGGCGCACGTCCCTGACTCCGCGGGAATTGAGCGCGAGGAGATGCGTCTGCGTGCCGCAGCAGACTATTGGCTCCTCGCCGGGTATGGCCGCGAATAACTGCATGTGATAATAGATCCGGTTGTCTATAAAATAGCGAAAGCAGCCGAAGGCTTTGTTGCCGATCGTCCCGTTGCCGACTATCAGCATTGCGGAAAGACCCTTTTCGCGCATGAGGCTGTCGGCCGCGGCCAGCCTGCGCCTGCGTTCTTTTTCGGTAAACATTCTGCATCCCCCTTGTATGGATAGATTTACGTTAATGACATGCGGCGCAAAAATCAGCGCCCGTCTACTTCTTCCTTGCGCGCCTTGCCCTCCGCGAGCAGACGTACGAGAGTCTCACGGTCCTGCTTTTCAAGCGCGTCGCGGTAGGCGCCGAGGTTTTCGGAGAGTATATCCAGCTCGCGGATGAGATAGTCGCGGTCGTCAAGAAACAGCTCCGCCCACATTTCGGGATTCAGCCAGGCGACCCGCGTCATATCGCGGTAGCTGCCGGCGGAAAAGCCGCGGTGCTGCAGAGCCGTGGGACTTTTTATGTATGCGCTTGAGACCACGTGCGCCAGCTGGGAGGTGAAGGCTATCATCTCGTCGTGCTTTTCGGCGGTGGTAACGCTTATTCTCCCGAAGCCGGCGGGAGCGAGAAGCTCCTTTACGCGGCTGAGGAGCGCTATATCGTCAAAATCCGGCGGGACTATTACCATAGGCGCGTTGTAAAAAAGAGTGGGCTTGGAGTATTTGAAGCCGGAGTACTGTGTGCCGGCCATCGGATGGCCGCCGAGATAGGTGAAGCCGTACTGCCGGGCGAGCTCCATACCGTGCTCCACGATAACGCGCTTTGTGCCGCAGCAGTCTATTACCACGGGTTTTTCCCCGATATACTGGCCCATGGCGCGCATGAAGGCTATGGCCGCCTGCGGATAAATGCAGATGAGGATAAGATCGCAGTCGGAGATATTGCTTTTGTCGAGCTCCTGCGCGACAGCTCCGCTCAAACGGGCGAAGGAAAGAGTGGAATTATCGGTATCAAGGCCGAATACCGTATGCCCGGCCTCGCTGTACGCCTTGGCAAAGGAGCCGCCTATAAGGCCGAGGCCAACTATTCCTATGTTCATCTCAGCCCTCCAGCACGGCCGCTCTCACCGCGCTTATCTTTTTGCTGAGCGCCGCGTATTCCTCCGGCCGGAGAGACTGCGCGCCGTCGCAAAGAGCGTGGAGAGGGTCGTTGTGAACTTCTATTATCAGCCCATCGGCGCCGCAGGCCGCGCCCGCGAGAGCCATCGGCGGGACCATTCTCGAAATGCCGGTCGCGTGGCTCGGGTCCACTATCACCGGCAGGTGCGAGAGCTCGTGCAGCATCGGCACGGCCGAAAGGTCGAGAGTGTTGCGCATATAGTCGCTGAAGGTGCGTATGCCGCGCTCGCAGAGGATAACGTTCTCGTTGCCGCTTGCCATTATATATTCGGCGCTCATCAGCAGCTCTTTCAGAGTGTTTGCAAGGCCTCGCTTGAGGAGCACCGGCTTGTTCGTGCGGCCGAGCTCCTTGAGAAGGTCGAAATTCTGCATGTTGCGCGCGCCGACCTGCAGAACGTCAACATCCTCGAAAAGGGGCAGATCGGATGCGGCCATGATTTCGGTAACTATAGGGAGGCCGGTCTCGGCGCGGGCGAGCTTCAGAAGCTCTATGCCGCGGTCCTTCAGGCCCTGGAAATCATAGGGAGAGGTGCGCGGCTTGAAGGCGCCGCCGCGCAGCATATGCGCGCCGGCGGCCTTTACGGCCTTCGCCACTTCCACTATCTGCTCCTCGGATTCCACGGAGCAGGGGCCGGCTATCATGCAGAAATTTCCGCCGCCTATTTTTACGCTGCCGACCTGAACGACGGTATCGTCCGGGTGGAATTTCCGGTTGCAGCACTTGAAGGTCTCGGAAACGCGCTTCACGGAGTCAACGATATCGAGGCTCTCGATGAGCTCCATATCCACCTTGCTCGTGTCACCTATGAGGCCAAGGACCGTCTGATATTCGCCGTTGGAAACGTGGATGCCGAGGCCCATGCTCTTGAGCCAGTCAATAAGGCCCTCCTGCTTCTCGCGGCTTACGTTTGATTTCATTACTACTATCATTTTTATACCTCCTACTGCGGCGGGAAAAAACGCGGCGCAGGCTGCACCTGCGCCGCAGCGAAGATAAACTCACAAAGGCCGGTGGCCGTTCTGTTATTTATATGCCCCGTCTTTGTATTCCGGGCCGACTACGAGCGAGAAATGGAAAATGGGCTTGTCGACGCGCTTTATGCGCAGCGGCATATGAGGCATGTTCGAAGGCACGAAGAGCAGAGAGGTCTTCGTTATCTTATGCCACTCGCCGTTTATGGCAAGCTCGAGCTCGGCGTTGAGCTCATACGGATGCTCGGGGTCGCTGCCGAAAAAGCCGATCACTTCGTCGTATTCGTGCGCGTGCTCGTCAAATACCGGGTCGCGCTCGGGAACGGCGTAGTACCAGGCGGTGTTCATCTGGATGGCGCCGGGGATGACGTTGTTGTCGAGCCAGAGTATGCGATGGGAAAACTTTTTATACATTTCCTGAAACTCAGGTGTACCCGGGTTGGGGTCATGAAGCTCCTGCAGGATATATTTGCCGAATTCGCCCTCGGTGTTTGTAAACATGGAGCGGCCTCCTTTTCTTTCGTTTACAACAGAATACCACATGTCAGCCCGCATGGCAATAAGTGGGGAAGAAAATAAAAGAGACGCAAAGCGTCTCTTAAAACGGTCAGTCAGGGAGCCGATCGAGCAGCTCGCAGTCTGAAATGAGCATAGAATCGGGAAAAACCGTGAGTTCGGCGCGGTATATGCCGCAGTTGGGCACGTACCAGCGGTAAAATGGCCGTTTTTCTTCGGCAAAGGCGCTCATTACGGACATTATCGTGCCCCCGTGGGCAACTATTATGAGCCTTTCGCCCTCGAAACCGCGGGCTATGCGCTCGAACGCGGCGCAGACGCGGGAATCAAAATCAGCCTTTATCTCTCCGTTGGGGCACCGGCCCTCGCAGTGTCCGTCCACCCACTCGCGGTAGGCGGCGTCGTTTACCATATCGTCGGCGCTGCGGTTTTCAAAATCGCCGAAGTCCATTTCGCGCAGCCCTTCGCAGAGGATCTGCTCGGCGTTCGGAAAGCATATCCGCGCGGTCTGCACGGCGCGAAGCATCGGGCTGACGTATACGACCCGCGCAGAAAGATCTGTTCCGGCCTGCTTTGCCGCGGCGCGGCCGTCCGCCGTAAGAGGTTCGTCCGTGCGGCCTATATAGCGGCGCAGCGCGTTGCCGGGCGTCTGACCGTGGCGCATGAGAATAAGCTCCATAATCATTCCTTTATAACAACGGGTATTCCGCTCACGAGGCGGACTACTTTCTCTGCTTCCTTTGCCAGCTGAACGCACAGGCGGCCGCAGGCCTCGCGGAAGGCTCTGTCGTTCTTTTCAATGGGGATGACTCCCGAGCCCACCTCGCAGCAGGAAACGACCTCTTTGCGCAAAAGCGAGTCAAAAAGCAGCGGCGCGCCGTCGATATCAAGCGCGACGGCCTTTTCCAGCGCGTACATTACCGGAGCGGGAGAGGAAACTTCCTCCGATATCTGTTCGGGAGAATAGCCGAGAGAACGGATGTATTCGTATTTTCCGGAAGCGGCCCCGCCGACGACGAGGATCATAAAGAGCTCACCCTTTCAATAAGTATCATAGCGGCGAGCATAGCAAGCTCGGTGCACTGAAGGAGGTATCCGGCGATATCCCCGCTTATGCCGCCGAAGCGGCGGCGCGAAAGGAAGAAGACGTATACCGCGCAGAGCAGCGCGCAAAAGGCCATTGCCGCGCCCGTCCACCCGCCGAGGACGCAAAGACCGGCGGTGCAGAGAATAAACCATATTATCGCAGCGGGCGATGCCCTGCCGGCGGCGCTTTTGAAGGTATAAAGCAACCCGCTCTCGGAGGCCGAGGGGAAAGAGAGCGAGGCAAAGGCTGAAACGGAGCGGCTCATTACCGGGATAAGGCACACGAGCCAGATTTTTTCCCCGTCGCGGGGAAGGGCCGTCGCCAGCGCAAAAAAGGCAAGCGCATAGGAGCAGAGGCCGATGAGCGCGAAAGCGCCGGTGTGCGAGTCTTTAAGTATCTCGCGGCTGCGCTCGGGCGGGGCGTGGCTCGCCAGAGCGTCGAGAGTATCGCAAAAGCCGTCGAGATGGATGCCGCCCGTGTAAGCCACGGGGATAAGGAAAATGCCGGCGGCAAAGATTATCGTATTCAGAGAAAGCTCCACGCTCAGCCAGGCCCAAAGCCGCAGAAGCAGACCGAGGACTATGCCGACGATCGGAAAAAGCAGCAGAGTGGAGCGCATATTATCCGGCAGCCATTTTATTCTCGGCATGGGCAGCTTTGAATACATTGAAAAGGCCATTATTACGGAATGGATCACATTCATAAGTTCCTCCGGCGCATGAACGCAAGAAAACGGAATAGTTCGAAAAAGGTCAGGAAATATTCGGAGCGGAGCCCTTTAAAACAAGAGGTATGCCGCAGACGAGCTCCATAACGCAGTCGGCCTGCGCGGCCGCGGCGGAATTGAGGCGTCCGAGAGTCTTGATATAAGCGAGGGTGCCCTCGCCGTAGGCGTTGACGTCTCTGCCGACCTCGTTGGTGATGACGATGAGCGTATCGCACTGAGCTTTCAGGGAAGCGAGCCCCCGCATTATATCCTCAAAGGGGTCGCGCATGTTGCCCTGAACGTCAAACATCTCGTTTGCGGCAAGATTGCCCAGACATTCCAGAAGCACCGTGCCGCGTTCCGGCAGGGAGAGACCGGCAAGGTCGGTATAGCGCTCTATGGTCTCAAAGCCCTTTCCGGCTCTCAGGCGCCTGTGCCGCTCTATTTTGGCCTGACCTTCGCTGCCGTAGGGCTGCATAGTGGCCACGTAGTAACGAGGCCCGGGGCAGGAAACGGCTATATCCTCCGCGTAGCTGCTTTTCCCGCAGGCGGCGCCGCCGGTGAGCAGGATCATCATTTGGATTCTCCCCCCAGAGGAGTGTAGGCTTCCATTTCTATATCGTCAAAGGTGGACATTCCTTCATAAACGGAAAGAGCAAGATCGAGCAGAGGCATGGCGCATACTGCGCCCGTGCCCTCGCCGAGGCGCATCCCGGCGCAGATAAGGGGCTTTACGCCCAGCTCCTTCAATATGGCGATAGCCGCCGGCTCGGCTGAAATATGGCTGGCGAGCATGGCGCACTTCGAAAGAGGAGCCATGCGCGCGGCAACGAGCGCGGAGACCGCGCTGATAAAGCCGTCTATTATAACAGGTACGCGGTAAATGGCGCCTCCGAGGAAAACGCCGGTCATTCCGGCGATATCGAAGCCGCCGAGCTTTGAGAGAACGTCGAAAGGATCGTTCTTATCGGGCTCGTTCAGAGCTATGCCGCGCTCGATAGCGGATATTTTGCGCACGAGGCCTTCGTCCGAAAGACCGGCTCCGCGGCCGGTAACATCGCGCACGGGCATTGAAAGCAGAACGGCGGCGATCGCGCTGGAGGTGGTGGTGTTGCCTATGCCCATCTCGCCCGTGGCGATAAGCGTATAGCCCTTTTCTTTGCATTCCTTCACAAGCCTGATGCCGGCGTTTACGGCCTGCTCGGCCTGCTCTCTGGTCATGGCGGGGCCGCGGGTAAAGTTCTGGGTGCCGTCCGCTACATGGCAGTCAACAAGGCCGTCGACACGGGTTATCATGCCCATATCCACGGGTATCACGTCCGCCCCTGCTACAGCCGCCATCTTGCATACGGAGGTGTCGCCGCGCAGCAGGTTTCCAGCCACAAGAGCGGTTATCTCCTGACCGGTCTGGGTGACTCCCTCTTCCACTACTCCGTTGTCGGCGCACATAACGAGCACCGCGCGGCGCTTTATGTCTATTTTGGCGTTTCCGGTGAGCGCTGCTATGGCTGTGATCGCGTCCTCAAGAGCGCCGAGACTTCCCAGAGGCTTGGCTATGCAGTTCCAGCGGAGCTCGGCCGCTTCGCGCGCATTCTCGTCTGCAGGAAGGATAGTGCTGATAAAGCCCATATTAAAACCCCCGTAAGTAAAAATCGTTCCCGTTTCCGGAAACGACGAAATATATCTGCGAGCCCAAAAGCTGCGTTCCGGATATGGTCCGACATGTTAATACCAATTATTCTAAATATCCCATGTTTTCCGTTATATGTCAAGGCGTTTTGCGATTTTAACCTTGAAAGGGGCAAGAAATGTAATATTTACTCTTGTTAATTTTCTTAAAGCATGTATAATATTCAACGTAAAACCTTGAATGCGGTTGATCAGAGTAAGTTAAGTGAGGAGTATAAAAGAATGGACAAAAAAGCAAAAACAACGTTTCTTATTAAACGATGGATCATTTACCTTATAGGCGTATTCATTGTCGCAATAGCTACGAACCTTTCTATCGTAGCAGCACGCGGCATTGCCCCCGGCACTGCTCTTGCCATGGCGCTTACGCATCTGGCAGAGCCGGTGATAAAGATCGGCTCCCTTACTATTTTTGATGCGAAGAGCACCTGGATGTTCGTTTGTGCAATAGCGTCCGTCATAGCGCAGCTGATAATCCTGGGCAAGGAATTCAAGCCCGTTAGACTGCTGCAGCTGCTCGTTGCCCTTATCTTCAGCCTGTTCATTACGAAGGCCGGCCCCCTCGTAGAGTGGTGCAGGACCGATAAAATGTGGCTCCAGTACGTTGAGCTTATCATCAGCCTCATCATTACCGCTCTCGGCTTTACTATCGTCGTAAGCGCGCGTCTTATAACGATGCCCCCCGAAAACCTTGCTCTGGCCATCATCCAGAGATTCAAGAAGGGCACCGTCGGAGGTTGGAGAGTCTTTTACGATGTCCTCTGCGCTGTCCTCGCCGTGATCATTTCCTGGATTCTTATCAAAAAGCCGCTTCAGTACGTTAATATAGGCACTGTGCTTGCCGCCTTTATACCCGGCCTGCTCGTCGACGTATTCATGAGAATAATAGGCAAGCCGCTCGCCGTCTTCTGCTTCGGCAAGGATTATGAAGAGTCTTTGCGTATGTTCGGTCTTATAAAGGACAATGCAGGGGCTGCCAAAGCGGAATAATCCGTAATTAACGAAAACAAGAGATCGATACCATTTCCACGCGACAATCAAAAACAAAAGAAGGGCGAGCTGAAAGGCTCGCCCTTCTTATTATGCATTGTTCAGTCCGCGCACATGAAATCGAAAAGCGTCTGCAGGCCGATGTTCATAACGGAAACGTCGCAGCTGCCGCCGACGGCGGACTCGTCCTTTGCCAGAAGGCAGACGACCGTGGTTATCTTTCCGTTTGAGCGCTCACCGTATTTTTCGCGGCCTGCGGTCTCTGCGGCAACGGCGCGGCAATGCCCGCTGACGTAAGCTGCACGGCCGAGAAGGGAGCGCTTTTCTTCCGCGATAACTACCTTGCCGTGATTGAGGAAAACAACATCGTCGATTATTATCTCCGCGTCGCCTATCTCCGAGACGGAGGCCACGAAAGCGGTCTCTCCGCGGCAAAAGTCGCGCATGAGAAGATAGAATGATTTCCTGTCCTTGTCTCTCAGGCCGTCGGCCGGACGGTCGAGCAGCACGTAGGACTCGCGGCAGGCAAGAGCCTCGACCGCGCCGAGAAGAAGGCAAGTATATGCGTCCGCGGGGGAGGAGGACTTAAGGCCGAATTCTTCGAGAGCCTCCTGTGCGACCGAGGGATCCCAGGCGGAATGCCGCGCGGCCGCGGCGGAAAGAAAAGCGGATACGGAGGAGAATTCGCTATCCGCCGGAGCTTTTGCCATAAAAACGCCGGGGAATTCTGCGAGCATGGAAAGAAGAGCGGAGCCTTCCTCGCGCTGCTTTCCCAATATAAAGGTTATGCGGCCGGGCTCTACGGAGAGACGGTCTATACTGAGGGTGCCGTCGCCGCAGGATGCCTGGCGGCCGGTTAGGATCAGAGGATCTGCCATTTTTGTTATGCCCCTTTTTAAGAATTAACTGGAATAAATTATAACTCCATGCAAACGGAAAAGCAAGGCGTCAGTTCAGCCGAGGACGCGGTTTACGATCTCGGCCCAGAGCGGGAGCGTGGCTATCGACAGTGCCGTGGATAGGAAAGTGTTCGCGGCGGAATTCGCTGCGTTCTCCTCACTGCCGGAATAGCGCAGAACAAAGGTGGAGAGCAGAGTGGCTACGGGCATCGCGGCGTACATGACCGCGATCTTGATTATCAGCCGGTCTGCCGGCAGGAGCATGAGCACAGCCAGGCACACCGCCGGAGCGATAAAGTTTTTTATGAGAGTGAGCAGAAATACCGCGGGGTGACGGAACATATTCTTGAAGTCCGCCTCGGCCAGTATCATGCCGCAGAAGAGCATCCCGAAGGTGGACGCTCCGGAAGAAAGGGAAGCAATAGTTGAAGAGAGAAAAACGGGAAGCTTGAGCTGCGTAATATAGAGAATGATCCCGACAAAAACGGCTATAAGAGGCGGAGAAAAGATGTTCTTTAAAAGCTGCGCGGTATTTTCGTGCTCGAATTTCCCGGCCACGAGCACCTGTGGTGAGCTGTAGTAAAGAAGTCTTACGGGAACGGTGAATACGGTGAAATAAAAAACTCCGTGAGCTCCGAAGAGGAGAACTCCACGTTGAGCGAGTCTATTATCAGGCAGGGGAGCAGTATGCTCGTTATAAGGTTTGAAAGAGAATTGCGGAAGGCGCGGTCTACCACCTTGAGTTTAACGGCCGCAAAGCCGGCAATGACGAGAAGAGCGAGCTTAATAGAGACGTTTATCAGTTCCATGACCTACCACCGCGTAAAAATGATTTCCAATAAGCGGAAACGGGAGCTTTTTGCTATGATACATCATATTTAGCGCCTGCGCAAGAGCGGGGAGAAGAAGCCTCCACCGTTCCGGGAAATCAGTATTTTCTCTCACGGGATGAAGTAGTATAATAAAAGACGACAGACGGGTTTTTGCCCGCATATCGGAGGGATAACGAATGGCAGAAGTGAGAGGATTCAGAGCGGAAGACGTTCCCGCGATGACGGAGATATGGAACAGAGTGGTGCGCGACGGCGAGGCCTTTCCCCAGACGGAAGAAATGAGCGAAGCAGAAGCGGCTGAGTTTTTTGCCGGGCAAAGCTTCACCGCCGTAGCTGAAGACGGCGGCGAGGTGCTTGGGCTTTATATTCTGCATCCGAACAATATCGGCCGCTGCGGGCATATAGCCAACGCAAGCTATGCGGTAAAATACGGCGTGCGGGGCAAGGGAGTCGGCGAGGCGCTCGTGCGCCATTCGCTGGAGAAGGGAGCGGAAAAGGGCTTTCGCATCCTGCAGTTCAACGCTGTCGTCTGCTCAAACGTGTATGCCATACAGCTTTATGAAAAGCTGGGCTTTAAGAAGCTCGGGCGCATACCCGGAGGCTTCAGAAAGGACGGCGGAAAGTACGAAGATATCTTTATTTTCATACACGAGCTTTGAATCAAAGCATGCTGTTTATATCGATGCCGAGGATCTTTGCGCAGTAGCGCACGATCATGAGCGACATAAGATATGAGGTATGGACCATAGGATCCTCAAGACGAACGTTGAGCATGGATTCTATGGCCTTTATCTTGTTGTAAACGGTGTTCCTGTGCATGAAAAGCTCTGAGGCCGTTTTGGCGGCGTCGCGCCCGGACATGAGAAAATGATAAAGCACGCGGCAGTAGTCCTTATTGTTGGCAAGGTCATATTTCCGCAGCGTTATTATATCCGGGAAAATGAGCATGAGTATGGCGCGGGAGGGATACCTCTGCAGGAAGTGATCGAGCCCGTACTTTATGCTCAGATAGAGCTGATATTCCTCAAAGCGATACAGGCGGGAGGGCGCGTGCGCCGGGAGCTTGCAGGCGATATCCATAGTATCGCGCGCGAGCTGGTAGCGGTCGCGCATGGCGCTGAAGATGCGGACAGCGGAGATCATGCACGCATGAGCGCCGTATTCGCGGAGGACCTCGTTGAAGCGCTCTTCCGTCCAGCCGTCGCTGCAGAGGCTTTCGAAAAGGGCGTAGCGGTCCCGGTCCTTGGTTTCACCGGTACGGGCGCCGATAGGTAGAACGCCGACGATGCAGCCGTCGTATATGGTCACCCGTATGTTGCGGAAGGCCTCGCAGAGAAGCTGCTTGAGGCTGTTGTATTTCTGCATATCCCCGGTCGCGGGTATAAAGCTCACAACGAGCAGGCCGTAATAATAATTGCGGTCGGGCGGGATGGAGAGAGAGGTGCGTATCCAGTCCTCCGGGAGAGTGGAGTCGCTCAGCACGTCGCCCAGGGTGAGCTGATAGCTGTAGCTGTTGTGGGAGGCGGATGCGCCGAGAAAGAAAGCGTGATAATCCTCAAAGAGCGATAAAATATTCTCGGCGTCGCAGGGACTTTCCCTGTCAAGGATCAATATAAGCTTGGGAGAGCTGCTGCCCTGAAGCGTGCGGCAGCAGTACCGCGTGCCGTTCTCGCCCTCTGCAAAGACGTCGGCATTACTGCCGAAGAGACGGGCAATGCTTTCTCCGGTGAGGCATGAGGAGCCCATGAGCTCGTCCGCATAAGGGTCGGAAAAGCCTTCGGGAAGTGCGCCGTGGATATACTGATAACCGGAATTCGTCAGCAGAACGCCTATGGAAAGCGACTCGCTCAGCGAATCGATGAGGTCGTTCAGCGAGCTGCGCGCGGCCCGCGCCTGAAGGAAAACCATCGAGGCCTTGTTATAGGTGCTCAGGACGCGGTTGAGGGCGGTATAGAGCCGGCTTATATCGAGCGAAACGAAAATGAGATTGGTGTTTTCTCCCGGGACAAGCTCAGGAGCTTCACCGGAAGGGCACGCAACGAAAATGGAGGCGCCTGAGGCATAGCGCACGGCGGTGCCGATGGAATCTATATCGTCTGCGTCAGCAAGGTATATTACGTCCTGAGAAATGAGCTGCGAAAAACGGAGAAGATCTATACGTTCTTTGTCAGGTATGGTCTCGGCATGAATATAGCTGCGAAGAATATATTCTTCGACGGGAGCGATATAGGAGCGTATGTTCTGCATCGGCTCACCTCCTTAACACTGTGATTATATCATTTGCAGGCATTTCAATCAAGAGCGGAACTCCCGCGCGGACGAACGCTCACTTCCCCGGAGGAAAGAGCGGCTTCACGACCGTCCGGAAAGCGAACGAGAAGCTCAAAATCGTCGGTCACGCCGAGGGCAACTGCTTCGGCGCCCTCGCCTCCGATATGCGGATATACCGTTATATCTTTGCCGATAACGGAAGAGCGCCGGCGGTACTCATCAAGGAACGGACGCTCCGGAAGAGCGAGATAGAAGCTGCGGAAGAGAGTAAGTATCTCGGCGGCAAGCTCCGCGCGCCGGTCCAGCCGGTAACCGGAGGGGAACACGGAGCCGGCAATACCGGCGATGGAGGGCTCAAAGCCGCCCTCCGGCTCGACCGCGTTTACTCCGATGCCGACAACGGCGTACTGCAGTCCGCCCGCCTCGAGGTCAAGAGCGCCCTCAGTGAGTATGCCGCAGATCTTTTTGCCGTCCATCAGTACGTCGTTTACCCATTTGATTTCCGTTTTTTTCCCGGAAAGCTTTTCTGCCGCGGCAGCGACCGCCACGGCGGCGGCCGTTGTAAGCAGAAGCGAATCCCGCGCCAGGAGATTCGGCCGCAAAAGAATGCTCATGTAAAGGCCGCAGCCGGGAGGAGAGAAAAAGGAGCGCCCCATCCGGCCCTTGCCGGCCTCCTGCTGCTCGGCAATGGCTACCTTCCATTCCGCGCCGCCGAGCGCGGCCTCGGCCTTGAGAATGTCGTTAGTTGAGGAGACCTTTTCATAAAAAGCGATATCGAACATGCCCTCCGGCAAGAGCAGAGAAAGGGCTTCAGCGGTGAAGGGGCTTCCGCCGAGGAGCCTGTAGCCGCGGTTGGTGACGGCGGAGATATCCCAGCCGTCCGCACGCAGGGATTCAACGGCCTTCCATACAGCCGTCCGCGACAATTTGAGCCGAGAGGCAAGCTCGCCGCCGGAGATATATTCCGAAGGATACTTTTTTAGCTCGCCCAGAACAAGGTCTTTGAGCCCCATGAGAAAGCTCCTTTCATTAACAAACTGAAAAATTTTCCTCTATGTAGTGACAAACGAAAACAATTAATATATAATACATGGGTAATAACAAGAGAGTTTGCAGTGTGATAGTATCATACAGACATCGGCGGTGTCAAATGCGGGATATCAGCAGGCGCCGCTCAAAACAAGGAGGAATAAAAATGGCATCATTTTTTGACAGCGTAAAGAAAACCGTACAGGACGTATCCAACAAGACCGGCGACGCTATCGATACCCAGAAGCTCAATATGAAGATCAACTCCGAGAAGAAGAACATCGAGGCCGGCTACGCCAAGCTCGGCGAATATCTCTGGAGCAAGATCAACAAGGAAGAGGTTGCCAAAGACGAGGCGCTTCAGGCCATCTGCAATGAGATACAGGGCGGATTTGACAACATAGCCGCCGCCGAGGCCGAGATCCAGAGCATCAAGGATAAGGCCGCCGCTGCAGCTTCCGCCGCAGCAAATACGGCCGCGACCGCAGCGGGAGCGGCTTTCTGCCCGAACTGCGGCACTCCTACCGTCCCCGGCTCGAAGTTCTGCGGCAGCTGCGGAGCCAAGATAGGCTGAGTTCTTATATCGCACAAAAACCGGCGAGGATATCTCGCCGGTTTTTATATGTCTGCCGATTGACAGCGCCGCCGGAATGCGAGATAATTAACCATTAAAAGGAGAGTGGTTGATTTGAACGAGAACAAAGGCCTGAGAAGTCAGGCGTTTTTCGGAACGGAATCCATAAACAAGCTGCTGCTAAAATTTGCCGTACCGGCCATCATCTCAATGGTCGTAAACTCGATATATAACATAGTAGACCAGATATTCATAGGCTGGGGCGTAGGCTATATAGGAAACGCGGCGACAACAGCATGTTTCCCGCTTGTGACTATAGCGATGGCCCTTTCGCTGATGATAAGCGACGGCGGCGTCGCCTTCTTCAGTTTGAGGATGGGAGAAAAAAAGCATGAGATGGCGCAGAAGGCGCTCGGAAACGGGATGTTCCTCGCGGCCCTGGCGGGTATCGTTTATCTCGTGGCTTGCGAGAGCTTTATGCCGGGGCTGCTGAAGCTGTTCGGAGCCTCAGATACGGTAATGCCTTATGCCAAAAGCTATGGCTATATAACGGTGGCAGGTGTGCCGTTCGTAATGATAGGCATGCTGATAAGCGCTATAATAAGGGCGGACGGAAACCCGCGCTATGCAATGTTCTGCATGCTTGCAGGAGCTGTTGCAAATATCGGGCTCGACGCGCTTTTTGTGTTCGTTTTCAAGTGGGGCGTCGTAGGTGCCGCCGTTGCCACGGTAATAGGCCAGGTGCTGAATTTCACGCTCGCCATTGCTTATCTTCCGCGCCTGCGCTCCGTGACCTTCGAATGGAAATCCACTAAGCCGGAGGGGAAAATAATCCGCGGCATAGTGGCGTTGGGCCTTTCAAGCTTTATAACGCAGCTTTCCATAACGGTAGCCGCGGTAACAATGAACCGCGTGCTTTCAAAATACGGCGCCGCGAGCAAATACGGCTCCGATATCCCCATGGCGGCCTTCGGCATAGTAATGAAGGTAAACCAGATACTTACCTCCGTTATCATAGGCATAGTTATCGGCGCGCAGCCTATAGAGGGCTATAACTACGGCGCGAAAAATTACGAGCGCGTGCGAAAGACTTATCTTCTCGGCGCAGCGTACGCAACTATTGCGGCCGTTATAGCCTGGATCATTTTCCAGACCCGCACGGATGCGCTGATACGCATATTCGGGCAGACGAGCGAGCTCTATATTGAGTTTGCGCGCATGGCGTTCAAAAAATTCCTTCTGACCATTTTCCTCGCCGGCGTGACAATAGGCTCGGGAGTCTTTTTCCAGGCGATAGGCAAGCCGTTGAAGGCAATGATATCGTCCATCCTCAGGCAGATAGGCTTCTTCGTTCCCTGCACGCTCATTCTTTCGTCAAAATACGGTATAGAGGGTACGCTGTACGGCGGTCCGTGCGCGGACGTTCTTGCGTTTTTGTGCGTGGCGACGCTCGTTGTTCTCGAAATGATAGACCTGAACAAGAAGATAAAGGCCAGAGATCTGGAAAACAGCCGATAATATAAAACGAACGCTTCCTTACGGAAGCGTTCGTTTTTGCCTCAGATCTGCAACAGATGCACAAGCAGCGTGAAAAACAGAATAAAATGGCGGGATCCCAAAAGGGATCCCGCCATTTGGATTGAGCTGATCAGATGCGACCGGCGAGGATGTACTTTGCTATGAAGATAATGGAAAGGATGTAAACGAGAACGGGAACTTCCTTGGCCTTGCCGCGAACGAGCTTTATTACGCTGAAGGAGATCATGCCGAAGCCAATGCCGTCGGAAATGGAGTATGCAAGCGGCATCATGGCAATGGTCAGGAATGCAGGAATTGCCTGCTCAAGATTACTCCATTCAACCTTTGCAGCACCGGCGATCATGTAAACGCCTACGATGATAAGAGCCGGAGCGGTAGCCGCGCTGGGGATGATGCCGGCTACGGGGGCGAGGAAGCATGCAAGCAGGAAGAGAATGCCGACTACTATGGAATGCAGGCCGGTGCGGGCGCCTTCCTGAATGCCCGTGGAGGATTCAACGAAGGTGGTGACGGTGCTGGTGCCGAATATAGCGCCTACGCAGGTCGCTACAGCATCGGCAACAAGAGCTCTGTCGCCGCCGGGGAGCTCGCCCTTTTCGTTGAGCATTCCGGCGTTGCCGGCGGTGCCTATGAGGGTGCCGACGGTATCGAAGCAGTCAACTATAGCAAATGAAAGAATGGCGGTGATAAGCGGGAGTATGCCGTAAGCGCCGAGGCCCTTGAAGCCGGAGAAGCACTGGCCGAAGGTTTCGCCCAGAGCACTGAAGCTCGTGCTGTCCCATGCGAACTTCGTTACATGGAAGGGAATGCCTATAAGGGTGGTCGCTATGATTCCGATAAGGATAGCGCCCTTTACCTTCCATACGAGAAGAATGATGGTGATAACAAGGCCGATGATCGTAAGAAGCGTGGCGCCGTGGGTGATGCCGCCGAGGGAAGTGTAGCCGGGCTCGCCGCCGAAGGCAAGAACAATGCCGCTGTTGAGCATGCCTATGAAAGCGATGAACAGGCCGATGCCTGCGGAGATGGCCGCCTTAAGGAAGGCAGGGATCGAATTAACGATTTTGCTGCGCAGCGGGCTGATCGTTATAATAAGGAAGATAAGGCCGGAGATGAGAACGATCGCCAGGCCCTGCTGCCAGGTGTAGCCCATGCTGAATACTACCGTGTAGGTAAAGAATGCGTTGAGGCCCATGCCGGGAGCCTGGGCGAAGGGGACGTCGGCAAGGAAGGCTGTAAGGAAGCAGCCGATCGCGGAGGAAATGCAGGTTGCAAGCATAACAGCCGTGAAATTCATGCCGGACTGAGACAGGTAGTTCGGGTTAACAAAGATGATATAGGCCATCGCGAAGAAGGTAACGAGACCGCCTAAGATCTCTTTGCTGACCGAAGAGCCGCGCTCTTTGATCTTGAAGAATTTCTCCATTTTTCTTTCTTTCTCTCCTTTTCAATAATGGATTTGCGGAAATAAAAAAGTGCCCGCAGAGTATTGGATTTACCTGAGGACTTTTTACTCTGTAATAGTATCACATGTTCAGACAAAAAGCCACACTTTTTTTATAATTCTGCATGTAAAGTTGGTTGACATGCAGTATTATTAAAGAGTATAATTCAACGGTGGAAAAAACATATAGGAGTTGGTCCCTATGACATATAAAATGAACATTGCAGGACTCGAAAGAGATCTTCCGATCTGTCCGGTAGACGATGAGCTCTCCATAGCCGCTTTTGTTATTTTCGGCGATATCGAGCTTACGGAAGCGTGTGCGCGCGAGCTGCTCAAGCTGATGCCGGAATGCGACTATATGATAGCTCCCGAGGCGAAGGCCATTCCGCTTATATATGAGATGGCAAAGCAGAGCGGCAGGAACGATTATTTCCTTGCCAGGAAGACTCCGAAGCTCTATATGGAGGGCGTATTCGAGGCCACGGTGAAATCCATAACCACTCAGGGCGAGCAGAAGCTTTATATGGACGGAGCGGACGCAAAGCAGATGTGCGGCAAGAGAGTGGTGCTGATAGACGACGTTATATCCACGGGCGAATCCATGGAAGTACTGGAGAGCCTTGTAAACAAGGCGGGAGGCATAGTGGTCGGAAGGATGGCAGTTCTCGCAGAGGGAAAGGCCGCCGACAGGGACGATATACTTTTCCTCAAAAAGCTGCCGCTGTTTAATGCGGACGGCACAGTAAAAGAATGACAGTAAAACCCAAAGCCCCGCGTCAACTGACGCGGGGCTTTTTTGTATTCTACATCTCCTTAAGCGCTTCGGCAAAGCGCGAATACTCGGCGGTGCGGCGCGAGCATTCCTCTGCCGTTTCTCCGCGGGCGAGGATATACAGCTTTATCTTCGGCTCCGTGCCGGACGGGCGAACGACCACCGCCGTGCCGTCGGCAAGGCCCCAGCGAAGCACGTTTGAGCCCGTGGGATATTCAAAGCCCTCCGGCAGCGAGCCTGTGAAGCTGCCGTCGAGATAGTCGAGAGCGAAGGCCACCGGGGTGCCGCAAATATCCTTTGGCGGCTCGGCGCGCAGCTTTCTCATCAGCGCGGCCATCTTCTCAACGCCGTCGGCGCCCGGCATCACGAGGCTTACGGTGTTTTCCTCATAATAGCCGTATTCTTTGTAAAGCTCATCGAGGATGTCCCAGAGCGTTTTCCCTTGCCTGAGATAGAAAGAAGCCATTTCCGCGCCGAGAACGGCGGAGGTGACGGCGTCCTTGTCGCGCACGAAAAAGCCGGGCATATATCCGTATGATTCCTCAAAGGCCATTATCGGCGTGCCATTTGGGCCGACCTCGCGTATTTTTTCGGCCATATATTTAAAGCCGGTGAAGGTATCGTATATCCTTACGCCGGTGGCGAGACACAGTGCCCTGGCCATTTCCGTGCTGACGATAGACTTCACGGCGTAGGCATTTTCCGGCAAAGTGCCTGCGGCGAGGCGGGAGGATATAATATAATTCAGAAGCAGAACGCCGAAACGGTTGCCGTTTATATGCCGGAATACTCCGTCCTTTTTTGCCTCGAGAGCGATCCTGTCGGTATCCGGATCGGTGCCGATTATGATATCGGCGTCTTTTTCCGCCGCGAGACGCTCAGCCAGGTAAAAGCTGTCCGGATATTCGGGGTTCGGGTTTTTGACTGTAGGGAAGTCCCCGTCGGGCACGCTCTGCTCGGGAACGGGAAAAATCTTCTCGGCCCCGGCACGGCGGAGAGCCTCCGGAACTATGAAGGTACCCGTGCCGTGGAAGGGAGTATAGACTATTTTCAGCGAGGGCTCTATGCCGTTCGTGCACTCGCCGAGGACGTGAGAGAGAAAAAGCTCGTCGGTTGCTTCTCCGAGCTCGGTTATCAGCCCTTCGGAAACTGCGCTGTCGTAATCAGCAAGGCGGATCCCTGTGAAAATATCCGTTTCAGCCATTGCGGCCGCTACCTGAGAGGCCTGCTCGGGAGGGAGCTGAGCGCCGTCGTCCCAGTAGACCTTGTAGCCGTTATATTCACGTGGATTGTGGCTGGCGGTAATATTCACGCCGGCCTGCGCGCCGTATTCGCGGATGGCAAAGGAGAGCTCGGGGGTGGGTCTCATTTGCGCAAAAATGCGGACGCGTATGCCGTTTCCCGCAAAAACGCGGGCTGTTTCCCTGGCGAAAAGCTCGCTGTTATTGCGGCAGTCATAGCAGACCACAGCTCCCTTTTCAGCGGCGTCCTTACCTGCAGAAAGGATAACGGAGGCAAAACCCTGGGTGGCGAGGCGCACGGTGTGGATATTCATACGGGCGACGCCGGGACCCATTATGCCGCGCAGTCCTGCCGTGCCGAAAGCCAGCGGGGCGTAAAAACGTTCCCTTATCTGAGCGTCGTCATCTTTTATAGAAATGAGCTCTTCGCGCTCTTGCGGGGTGAGATCCTGGGAGGCAAGCCATTTTTCATATTCTCTGCGGAATCTGTTCAAAGCTCAGCCTCCTCTTCGGGCCTGCTCTCAAGCAGGGCCTTGGCGTCCTCATACATAGTTTCGGGCACCAGGATATCCATTCCCGTGCCGGAAAAGCCGAGAACTATTTTGCCGAAGCTGCCGAGAGCCGTATAATTGCGCAGCACGGGTATGCCGTAAGCCTCGAGAAGGCCGGCCTCGAGCTCGTAAGTCACTTCGGAAGCGCCGGTCACCGTTTTCAGATAGACGGGGGGAACGGGTTCGCCGTTTTCATCCGTCGGCCAGTTGTCGTGGTGGCTGAAGAGCTTTTTAAAGGCGAGCGTGCTCTCGCGCTGCTCGCTGAGCTCGCCGCCGCATTCGGGGCATGCGCTAAGGCCGTCAGCATAAAATTTTTCGCAGTTTGCGCACCAAAGCATGAAAACCATCCTTTATTTGTGATATTTGGAGCCGTCCAGTATTTTGAAGCTGCGGTAAAGCTGCTCGAGGAGCATTACGCGGGCAAGGTGATGCGGGAAAGTCATTGCGGACATGGAAAGCCGCAGGCGGGAGGCGGACTTAACGCTTTCGTGCAGCCCGTAGGAGCCGCCGATAACGAAGCAGAGGCGAGAGGCACCGGAAACGGCGCTTTGCGAGATAAAGCGGGAGAGCTGCTCGCTCGTCATGCTTTCGCCCTCAACGCACATGGAAACGAGAAGAGCCCCGGCGGGGATGCGGGAGAATACCGCCGCGGCCTCGCGGGAGAGAGCGGCCTCGATTTCCGAGGCGGAGGGAGATTCCGGAAGGCGCTGCTCGGGAAGCTCCTCTATTTCAAGGCGGCAGCATGCCGAGAGCCGCTTTTTGTATTCGTTTACTGCGTCTGAATAAAACTTTTCCTTGAGTTTGCCTATGCAAATGAGCTTTACAGAAAGCATTTTTCCTCCAAAGAAAAAGGCATTCCCGAAACGCATCCGGGAATGCCCTTTAGGATTCGCTTAAATAGCGGAGAGCGAGACATCCTCAACGTCCGGAGTTTCGACGCATATGATATCGGCGCCTATGCCGCGAAGTTTGCCTTCAAAGTCTTCATAGCCGCGCGCGATATAGTGAGCGTCCTCAACTTCGGTTATACCGGCTGCGCAGAGACCGGCTATCACGAGAGCCGCGCCGGCGCGCAGGTCGCAGGCTTTTACCGGCGCTCCGGTAAGCCCGGGCACGCCTTCAACAACGGCAACCTTGCCGTCCACATGTACTCTGGCGCCCATGCGCTTGAGCTCATCTATATATTTGTAGCGGTTGTCCCAGACGGCCTCAGTTATAACGCTGGTGCCTTCCGCAAAGCAGAGAGTTACGCAGGCCTGGGGCTGCATATCCGTGGGGAAGCCCGGGTACGGCATTGTTTTAACGTTCGTGCGGCGGAGAGGGGAATTACGGCGGATGAGGATGGAATCGGGATAGGGAATGCACTCGACGCCCATTTCCTCGAATTTTGCGGTTATACACTCGAGGTGCTTCGGGATGACATTTTCTATAAGAACTTCGCCTCCCGCGGCTGCCACCGCGGCGATATAGGTGCCGGCTTCGATCTGATCGGGGATTATTGAGTAGCTGCTGCCCGAAAGATGGTCCACGCCGTTTATTTTTATTACGTTTGTGCCGGCGCCGCGGATATCGGCGCCCATGGAGTTGAGGAAGTTCGCGGTATCGACGATATGCGGCTCTCTGGCGGCGTTTTCGATAGTCGTCTTGCCCTCAGCCATGGCCGCGGCGAGCATTACGTTTATAGTTGCGCCTACGGAGACGACGTCCATATATATCTGCGCGCCGTGCAGGCGGCCGGAGGGGACGCTCGCCGTGATAATCCCGTTTTTGACTTCGACCTCAGCGCCCAGCGCCGTAAAGCCTTTTATATGCTGGTCTATCGGGCGGACTCCGAAATCGCAGCCGCCGGGAAGAGAGGCCTGAGCATGGCCGAAGCGCGCGAGCATGGCGCCGAGGAGATAATAGGAGGCGCGTATTTTGCGCATGAGCTCAAACGGGATGAAATCGGTACGGATGTTTGAGCAGTCTATATCCATTGTATGGCGGTTGACGGTGCTTATATTTGCACCCATTTCTTCGAGTATCTTGAGAAGGAGAGTAACGTCGCTTATTTGGGGAATGTTCTCCACGCGGCAGGTGCCCTCGACCATAAGCGCGGCGGGAACTATTGCGACAGCTGCATTTTTTGCGCCGCTGACGAACACCCTGCCATTGAGGGGCTTTCCGCCTTTTATGACGTATTTGGTCACAAGCTCACTTCCAATCGCTTTCTTTTGTATCTATCCCTGGCCGTATGAAAAAAGGCCAAAGCATTAATCAATATATTATAACACGCATGGAATAAAAATAAAAGGAATTTCACTCAACTTTTTACACGGAGACCAGAGCGCCGGTCACGGCGTTGATATAAAACAATCCGGCGTCGGTATATATCTGCCATACGGGACTGAGCGTGCACAGACCGGAGGTGGAAACCGACATGAAGTAGCAGATATCCATATTTTCTATCCGGGTGCAGATATATCCTCCGGAGCTCATAAGAGAAAGAAAACGAACGAGAGCGGTAGGCGCGCTTATCAGCGGGTCGGCTGTGCGGTACTGGGGGGAGCCGGTCGGGCGAGTGCCTGAAACAGATGAAAGGCGGCCTGAAGAATAAGAGAGCGTGACCGAGCAGCCGAAGACTTCCGTGCCGTCTGCCGTGCAGGCAAAAGAGACGCTTCCGTTTTCGAATGAGGAATAGCGCTGGTTTACCGGAATACCGGCTCTGTCAAGCACGGAGAGAGCATCGGAGACTATATCCTCGCGGGGGGCATCGCGGCTCGGGATCAGCGCGGCCTCAAACTCTCCGTTGCTGCGGAAGCGCACGCTGCCGTTCGCGTTTTCGTATGAATACAGCCCGCCGCCGAGGTCCTGCGCGGAGCATTCGCCGATGAGCGACGAAGCGATAACGGCTTCGGAAGAGATATCTCTAGTGCATTTCAAGACATAGAGATCCGAAACCTCCGGTATGCTTTCGGGAATGAAGGCAATGCCGTTTTTATCCATAACCTCCACAAGATCGGACAGAGTGCGGCTTTGATGGCGCCTTTCGGCCGTCCTGTCAGATATGATAAGGGCGCCGAAGGCTATATCCACGAGCAGAAGGATTATGATTATGATAGTTTTAAGCTTTTTCGTATTCACTGAAAGACCCACCTTGCCGAAACGCTGCCACCGGTTTCGGCGTAGCAAAGAAGTGGCTCCCGGCCTCCGCTTGTCATAGCGGCGGTCTGCATTTCGGGCAAAACGGTTTCCGCTTGCTCGGAGAGGGAGTAGTCGTGCAGAAGTATCTGAGCGGAGGCAACGATCCCGTTTTCAACGGTCACGTAAGACGTAAGGCCGTCAGACCTGAGAAGAGGAATGCCGGATATATAGACGCCGAAGGAGAGGGTATAAGTTTTTCCGGAGGTCTCGACAGCGGTGAGGTATATCCGCGAGGCCCCGCCGGAGGAGCCCTGGGCTGTTTCCACAAGCTTTTTTGAATACTTAACGACGTCGGCAAGCGTATCCTGCATGGCGCCGTCCGCAGCACTGAGCCTGCCTTCGCCGGAAATGTTTCTGTAGGTAAGAATGCCATTCTCGGAGATGCGCAGGGAGCAGCCTGATTCGACGTATACCCTGGTGCCGTCGCTTTCGGTGAAGTGCGAAGCGGTGTTGGGATTTACGGAAAAGGCGGCCGCAGCTCTGTCGAGATCGGAGGAAGAAAGGGAAAGCGGAGATACTGCCGCGGGAGCGGCGGTATCGGAAAGTATCAGCAAATAGGGATCACAGCCGGAATAAACCTTGCCGAGCTCGAAGGCGAAATGGTCGCTCCCGGGCTGATAGAGCTGCAGAACGTGGGCCAGAGAGGGGAACAAAACGCTTGTAGGCGCGCTGTAAAAAAGGCCAGACCCGCTGTCTATATAAGAAAGGTGCACGGCGCTGCCGTCCGGTGAGGAGATGCAGAGCTTGCGGGCGCTGTGCCGGGAGGAGGAAACTGCAGGCTCGGAGCCGAACCAGGAGGATATGAGAGAGAGGGGGAAGGGATGCAGATAGTCTACAAAAATATTCTGGGAGGCAAGGCTGGCTCGCCATTCGTTTTCGCTTATCTGCACAGGCTCGCCTGCAGAGCCGATTACCTCGCCTATCAGCGTAGCCGCGGAGGAATAAACAGAATCGAGCTCCGCTTCATAGTATTTTACCCCGTAATGGCCGCCCTGAGAGCCGGTAACGGCGAGGAACAAAGGCTGCGCAGCCTCCGAAGAATAGGGGTCGGCTTCTTCGTTCCACAGGGGAAGCGGAGTTCGGGAGCCTGAAGAGGCGATAACGGAGGAGAAAGTTTTCCCGCCGAAAAACTGGGCGAATATCTGCGTTTCGCCGATGAGGAAAACCGTAAGAAGAACAAGGAAGATTATTAACAGCGTTTTAAAAAGCTCAACACGGGAGCGCTTGCTTTTTCCTTTCATTCCGCACCGCCGTTTCTGCCCGCGGAAGCGTCTATGGGAAGGGTGACCGTAATGCAGGTGCCCTTGCCGACAGCACTCTCAAGCGATATTTCCCCGCCGTGCAGCTTGACTATCTCCTGCGCGATGGAAAGGCCGAGACCCGTGCCGCCGTAGGCGCGGGAGCGCGCCTTGTCTACACGATAAAATCTTTCGAAAATGCGCGGCTGATCGGCCTCGGGGATGCCGATGCCGTTATCACGCACGGAGATGACGACGTTTTCGCCATCGGCGCGCCCCTCCACTCTGATTTTACCGCCGTCTGGAGTATACTTGACGGCGTTGGAGATTATATTTACCATTACCTGTTCAATGCGCGATCTGTCGCCGGTTATTTCGGGCAGGGGGGAATCAAAATGGAGCGAAAGCTCGTGGGAATGCTTGGCCGCCTCAAGGGTTATGGCCGCACAGACATCGCGTATGGACTTTTCAAGAGAGAACGGCGCGAATGACATATCGGAATTGCCGGCGTCGAAACGGGAGAGCGTAAGCAGGTCCTGAACGAGGGTGGTCATGCGGTCGCTCTCGCTCAGTATGACCTTGAGAAAGCTCAGCTGCATTTCGGGCGGGATATCGTCCGTTTCTATAAGAGTTTCGGCGTAGCTGCGGATATTGGTTATCGGAGTGCGCAGCTCGTGCGAAACGTTTGCAACAAATTCGCGGCGCATATTATCTGACTTTTTCTGCTCGGTAATATCGTGTATCACGCCGAGCACGCCGCCCTGTGCGCCGTCGCCGGAAAAGGTGGCGAGGAAGATCTCAAGCTCTCGCCCGTTTACGCTCCGGCTGACGGATACGTGCTCCTGCTCGTCGAGAGCGAAGAGCTCGTCTATGGAGGCTACGTCTCCGAAGAGCTCATCGTAATCGGGGGGAGAGGACTCAAGGGAACGGGCGAGCATGCGCTCGGCGGAGGGGTTGAAATGAATAAGATTTCCGCTGCGTGAAAAGGCCACAAGACCGTCTGTCATATGCAGGATAACCGTGCTCAGCTTGTTGCGCTCGCTCTCTATGGTGTCGAGCGTGTCGTGCAGGCGCACGGCCATATCGTTGAAGGTGTTTGTTAAAACACCGATCTCATCCTTGGCGTGCACCTCGTCCGGACCGCTCGAAAAATCCCCCGCGGCCACGCGTTCCGCGGCATGAGTAAGATTCTGTATCGGCGTTACCATGGTCTTCGAAAGCAGCAGACTCAAGAGAACGGATATGACGAGGCCGAATACGAGAGACTGCATTATTATCATGAACAGCTCCATATTGAGCCTGCGGACGCTGTCCTTGGTATCGCGGATATAGATTATATAGCTTCCGCCTTCGCCGGAGACGGGAACGGCTACGTCCATATAATCAAGCGAAACGGAGCTCGAATCGCCGACGCGGCCGTCCAGCGCGGCAAGTATGTTGGACGTTATCTCAAGCTCGCCCGAGCCGCTGCGGCCGGAAAGCAGGCTGCCTGTGGCGCCGTCGAGTATGCAGTAGTCGCGGCTGGCGGAGTTTATGCCCAAAAGGCCGGAATACGCGCCTATAGTTTCGTCAAGCTTGGCAGGCGCGTCGGGAGAGGAGGCCGCCTCGCGGACGTATTTCGAGAACTCGCTGTCTGAAAAAACAGAGCTCATCTGCTGATAGAATTCACTCAGATAGAAGCTCTGTACACCGCGGATCAAAAAAGCGCAGACTACCGTCATGAGCGAAACTATGAGCAGAAGCATTATTAAAACAAGTTTTGTATGAAGGCTTTTGTTCATATGCCCCGTTCCTTATCCGGCAAAATAATATCCTATTCCGCGTTTTGTTATTATATATTCCGGCTCCGCCGGATTTTCCTCAAGCTTTTCGCGAAGCCTGCGCACGGCAACGTCCACGGCGCGAAGGTCGCCGTAATAGTCGTATTTCCAGATGTCGCGCATCATGTCCTCTCTCGAGCACACCCGCCCCGCGTTTGTTACGAGGTATTTGAATATTTCATATTCCCTGAGCGTAAGATCGAGGCGGACTCCGGAACGGTATACTTCAAATTTCTCATTGTCGATGGCGAAGCAGGCGATCTGTGTTATGGAGGTGGAGGGCGGCTGCTTCTGCGAGGCCTCTGTGCTGCTTCTGCGTATATTCGTTTTTACGCGGGCAAGCAGTTCCTTAACGGAAAAAGGCTTGGTTATATAGTCGTCCGCCCCGAGATCAAGCCCGAGGACCTTATCGTTTTCCTCTTCGCGGGCTGTCAGCATTATTATGGGGACGTTGCTTGTCTTCCTTATTTCGCGGCAGACGGCGAAGCCGTCCATTTTAGGGAGCATGACGTCGAGCAGGATAAGGTCCGGCTGCGAAGAAAGGGCCAGCTCAAGCCCGCTCTGGCCGTCGTAGGCGGCGAGAGTATCGTAGCCCTCGCGGGAAAGGTTGAATTTGAGGATCTCAACTATCCCGGGCTCATCGTCAACTATGAGAACTGTTTTATTCGTTTCCATTTTTGCCTTTCCTTTCGGAGACATAATGATATGTTTTCAATATGCCTACACAGGTCTTGCCGTCTCTTATTTCGTCGGCCATTACGCGGCTGACAAATTCGTCGAGCGGGATGCGGATTATATCGAGGAATTCGTCTGCGTCCGGATGGGCCTCTCCCTGGGAGCAGTTTTCCGCAAGGTAAATATAGAGCTCTTCGTTGCTGAAGCCCGGAGAGGAATATACGCTCCCGAGCGGAACGAGCTTTTCTGCCTTCAGGCCGGTCTCCTCCTCCAGCTCGCGCAGAGCGGCGGAATACGGATCTTCTCCCTTTTCGAGCTTGCCGGCGGGAAGCTCAATGAGGCTTTTTGATACGGGATAGCGATACTGCCGCACGGCCGTTACGCAGCCGTCGCGTCCAAGCGGGACCACGCACACTCCGCCCGAATGCTCAACGACCTCCCGGCGGGATCTTCTGCCGTTGTAAAGCTCTATCTCGTCGAGCTTGACCTTTATTATAAGGCCGTTGTATTTTTCCTCGCTTGAAAGCTGCTTCTCAACGTATTCCATCTGAAAGCCTCCGTATACTATAACTCCATTTAAAAGTATAGCATATAAAAGCAAAAGGCGCAATTATGATCTGCCCGAGGTCCTGCGGCCTTTAATGCGGGCAGTTATAACGTCAGAGAGCTGAGAGAGGATAATTGCTGCAAACATAACAGCGCAGCCGAGTATTTCGCGGGGAGTGAGAGTTTCGTGAAGCAAAACGGCGCCGGTGAGAACGCCGAAAACGGATTCGCCGCACATTATAAGCGAAGCGATCGTGGCCTCTGTGTACTTCTGGCCTATTATCTGGAACGTGTAGGCTATGCCGCAGCTCATTACGCCGGAGTAGAGCAGAGGGATTATCGCGCTTTTGATTGCCAGGATGCGAGGCTCTTCAAAGATGAACATCAGGATACAGGAGATTATTCCGGCGACCACGAACTGAGTACAGGAGAGCTTGAGGCCGTCGGTATCCGGCGAGAATCTTTCGATGAGAAGGATGTGAATCGCGAAAAAGACGGCGCAGACGGCGGTAAGTATATCGCCGCGGTTCACTCCCGCAAGATTGCGCGGATCGATGCAGAGGAAATACAGGCCGAAAAAGCCGATGAGCACGCATATCCATGTAAGAAGCGGAGTCTTTTTCCTGAAAAAAAGGCCGATTATGGGAACAAAAAACATATACAGCGCGGTTATGAAAGCAATCTTGCCGGAGGTGGAATAGTTGAAGGCAAACTGCTGAAAGTTGGTGGCAAAGCAGAAAACGATGCCCAGTATGCAGCCGCAGAGCACGGTTTTTTTATCGCGGGCCTTTTTCTGAGCGAGCTGCTCCGGGCTCATTCCGCGGCGGCGCGAAGCGTCGCTTATGAGGATAAAAGGCAGCAGCACCACCGCGCCCATGATAGTCCTTATGCCGCTGTAGGTGAAGGCCTCTATTTTTCTCATTCCCACGCTCTGCGCCACGAAGGAGGAGCCCCATATAAGCGCAGTGAGGAGGAGCAGAGCTACTCCCTTGAACTGAGTTTTTCCGGCTTGTTTTTCCATAATACTTATTCCTCTTTCCAGAAAAAAACCGCATGCTCCAGCCTGGCATACGGTAGGTGCTCACCCGTTATAGCGATCGCTGAGGTATTATAGCAGAGAAAGCGCGCCGCAGCAAGAGCCGGGTGATTATATGCAGGAGCGGGGAGGAGCCTTCCGGGGAAAGCTCCTCACTCTTTTTCTTATCCCTTGGCGTACTGCTCGCGGCTGAGCTCATAAAACGCCTTCGCGTAAAGAGGCATGGAAGGCGCGTTATTGAAATACGGGGGCAGGCTTATGGTAACATTTTTGTGTCCCTTGAATCTGGCGAGAACGGCGCTCGCGTCCTCATAGGCTTTTTCGGGAGAAGCGTCGGGGTCGGGCTCATCGAAGCGGCCGGGGAATATGAGCTTGCCGTCATAGCTTTCAAGAAGCATGGCGTGGTCGTTCATAGGCTGGGGCTTCCAGAGGTCGACTCCGGCCTCCAGCATTGCGGGGACGAGCATCTCGTTTTTGCCGCAGGAGTGGAAATAAAACCACATCCCGCGCTTATGCGCAGATTCTACTACCCGCTTAAGATAAGGCACGAGCATCTCCCGGCAGGTCTCAATAGAGAAAAACGGCGCGCGCTGGCTTCCCCAGTCGTCGTGGAACATTATCATGTCCACGCCGTAGTATTTCTGGTAACGCCCTATCATATCGTCATAAAAATCGCAGAGCTTTGAAAATAGAGTGTGTACAGCGGGTTTTTGCTCGTCGTCAATAACGGCTACAGCGGCACCGGCGAAATCCATAAAGCTTATGAGCCTTTCAAAGAGTCCGCAGCAGATATCGACTATCTTCATTTTGTTCGCGGGCATCAGCGGCCGCAGCTTTGCGGAGTTGCCCGCCCAATCCCAATCGTCAAGATTCGGGAATTTTACCTTTTCGGGCCAGTCGTTTGCATCCTCAAGAAGAGGCGGACCCTCCACCGGCATGGAGCCGCCAGCCATTTCCACGAAGACCCATTCAACGCCGAACATGTCGGGGCCGCCTTTGCGGTCCGGCGTTTCGACAGGCGCGTCGCTGATTATGCCGAAGGCGAGGTTGTCGGGGCTGATGCGAGGATATATGGTAGCCTCATCGCTTGCCGTGGGTATCCATAGCGGCGTTTCGCCGCGCAGGAGCATGCTGTAGTTTTCAAGGGGAGTGATCGGCAGATTGCCGTCGTCATACGGGACGGCGGAATTGAAGCGCAGCGTGTTGATCATGAAAGAACCCTCTACATTGGAATTATCTGTATGCGACTGAGATAATATTATCATATAGATTCAAATTGTTCAACAGACAGGGACGGGTAGGGAAGATAAAAATATCCCGCGCTTTTAAGCGCGGGATATTTTTAATATGGCTATTAGAGTTCGCCGTTGAGCATAGCTTCGCGCTCGGCGTCCTTCTTTGCCTTTTCTTCACGGCGGGCGTCGACCGTCTCAAGGAGGGCCTTGACACGGGTCTCGACCTGAGCGTCATTGAAGTAAGCCGGGTCGGTATGGTCGGCTTCGAGGACTATGCAGGGGATGCCGAGCTCGTCGTTGACGCGCTGAGCAAATTCGCGGGTGGTAAGAGTCCAGGGACGGCAGGTATGCGGGGCCTGGATGATGACCGCGTCGATGCTGTAGCCGTTGATGTACTGCGTGAACTCGGATTTCCACTTGCTCTCGTAGCTGGCTATGTAGCCGCCGCCGGCGCCGCCTGCAGCGATAGTCCAGAGCGGATCATTGAGATCGAAGCCGTCGGGCGGGATTATCTTGTTGCCGACGCGCTCTTCAAGGCCGTATACGCCGTACTCGCCCGAGACGAGCAGAGCGTCGTACTTCGCAAAGAGCTTGGACAGGAAGCTGATCTTGAACCACGGGAAGTTGCCGCGCCACATGATGCGGTATCTCTCGTTGTCAAGAGATCCGATGCCGTTTGCCGCGCGGTCGAGCATCTCAAGCATGAATTCCTTATAGAAGTCAGCAGCCTTCTGGTTCTTCATGGAGATAGCCGGCACCATGGAAACGGCGCTGTCTATGAAGCTGGCCGGAGCCGGAACGACCTGGAACAGACGGGAGATGCTCCTCTGATAGAGGGACATTTCGCGCACGCAGGCAGTCTGCTCTCTGAGCATATCCCAGTTGAATTCCTTTTGGCCGGAGCACTTGAGGAGGAAGTCCTTCAGCTTCTCAAGCTGAGCGCGGATGTACTTCGCGTTAGCGGTGAGAGCTTCGATGCTGGAATCATATGCGAACGGATAGTCGATGATGAATACGGGTACGTGATAGATCTGGCCGAGGAGATGAGCCCACTGCATCATGCTCGGGCAGATGTTGCCGGCGACGATGAGGTTAGGCGGGTTGAGGCGATAGCGCTCCTTGATCATATCCCAGCGGCCGTCCTGCTGAGCGAGAACGAGGCCGATGTTGATCTTCGCGTAGGAGCACATATCCGGGCTGACGCCGCGGGCCTGGCCGTACTCTATGAAGGGAGTGGCGTCGTGGCCGCCGGCGATACGCGCGCTGGAGCTTTCAGCCTGGAAGCAGCTGACGCCGGCAGCGCCCATCATTTCGTATGCGGAAGGACCCATGCACCACGCGACGCAGTCATAATGCGCCATGCTCGCATAGTATTCATCCAGCATCGGGGATATCTTGGCAGTGCACTGTAATCTGTTAACTGTTGCCATAAATTACACCTCCATGCTTTCAAAGAAGCCCTGCAGACGGGTCTTCAGCTGGCCTTCGGGAGCGCTGTCATGCTCGGTCTCAACCAGCATCTCGGGAATCTTAAGATCCTGGAAACGTCTGTGAGCGGTGAAGTAGAAATAGTCGTGGGCTTCGCAGAACTTTACGACGACCATTATAATGCCCTTCGCGTTCGCGTTCTTTACCATATCGGCAAGATAGTCGCCGGGGTTCCTCTCCTCGTACCTGGTCGGGCACGGAGATACGCGCTTTATGTAAGCCTTGTGGATGGCGTCCATCGGAGCGATGGTCTCGTCATAAAGCGTGTTGAAGTAACGGGAGCCTACATAG